>ERZ772867.92-NODE-92-length-123406-cov-9.491467_pt1 | contig 123406 bp, 104 predicted proteins | sample MGYA00511341_ERZ772867 | MGnify/ENA primary metagenome ERZ772867 (study PRJEB29015, sample SAMEA2737707) | human gut metagenome | biome: human gut; feature: human-associated habitat; material: faeces | place: China | collected 2012 ... | reverse complement strand
CGCCTGCGGATGCCTCATCGATCAGATCGATGGCTTTATCCGGCAGGAAACGGTCGTTGATGTAGCGGACGCTCATTTTTACGGCTGCTTCCAGTGCTTCATCGGTGATTTCCACGCCGTGGTGGCGTTCGTAGTATGGGCGCAGGCCTTTTAAGATATCAAGTGCTTCGCTTTCCGTCGGTTCTTCTACTTTGACCGGCTGGAAACGGCGCTCCAATGCGGCATCTTTTTCGATGTATTTACGGTATTCTTCGAGCGTGGTTGCACCGATGAGCTGAATTTCTCCGCGGGAAAGGGACGGTTTTAAGATATTGGATGCATCGAGTGCTCCCTCTGCACCGCCGGCCCCGATGATGGTGTGAAGTTCATCGATGAACAGCAGAATATTTTCATTGTCCGTCACTTCTTTGACGACACGTTTGATACGCTCTTCGAACTCACCGCGGTATTTGCTTCCGGCTACCATTCCGGAAAGGTCAAGGACAACAACTCGCTTATCGCGGATCGTTTCCGGCACAATGCCAAGGGCAATCCGCTGCGCCAGACCTTCCGCAATCGCCGTTTTTCCGACACCCGGCTCTCCGATCAGACACGGGTTGTTTTTTGTCCGGCGACTTAAGATCTGAATGACACGCTCAATTTCCTGCCCACGGCCGACAACCGGATCGAGTTTTCCTTCGCGCGCAAGCTCAGTCAGATCCCGGCTGTACTGGTCCAGTGCCGGCGTTTCGCTGGTCTGCGCTCCACCTCTTGTCTGCGGTCCGCGGCCGGTATTTGCATTTCCGCTTGCACCGCCCTGCAGCGGTGCCTCGCCCATGGCAGTAAGGATTGCTCCATATAGTTTCTGAATGTTGATCCCCATGGTAAAAAGCAAACGGGTAGCAACACAGTCACTTTCTTTTAAGATTGCGATCAGCAAATGCTCGGTTCCCACAGCTCTGCTCTTAAAACGCGCTGCCTCCGCTTCTGCATTTTCAAGCACTCTGCGTACCCGCGGAGTATAGCCCGGTCGGGATTCGGTCACGGTGTTTCCGCCTGGTGCAATCAGACGGTCAATCAGTTCGGTAAGCTGTCCGGCATCTACGTGAAACTCAGAAAGCACCATGCCTGCTGTGCCATCCTCCACGTTCAGAAGTCCGATCAGAAGGTGTTCGGTTCCTACGTAATTATGTCCACATTTTTCAGCTGTCCTAACCGCATATGCCAGTGCTTTTTTTGCCTGACTGGTATATCCTTCTCTCATAATACTATTGTCTCCTTCATGTTTCGTCTGCGTAATTGCTGTAAATTTCATCTACAAGCTGATGTACTTCTTCTTTTGATATATTTTTGCAGACGGCTTTTGCAAGAATCACCTGCAGATCTTCGCGCAGTTCCTGCATGGCATACAGTTTATCCGCATCGATAGAGATAACGGCTCCTTTTCTTCGGTCAATCGAAAGAAGCCCCTCCTGCCGGAGTACGCTGTAGGCCTTATTTACGGTATGCATGTTGATTCCGATATTGTCTGCGAGCTGTCTTACCGAAGGTAGAGTATCTCCTTCCTGAATTCTGGAAGTGGCAATACCCAGAATAATCTGATTTCTCAGCTGGATATAGATCGCTTCATCGCTGTTGAAATCGATCTGTATTGTCTCATAATACATAGTTACACCCTGCTTTCTCGTATCGTTTTGTTATACATATGTTATAACAATTCGCAAACTTTGTCAACAAACGGTTTCCCTACCTGTTTTTCTCGTAGATGATCTGAAGACCTTTCAGGAGCAGATTCTCATCGATGATGATGTCATGTCTGCAGTGCGGAATCACAGCTTTCGCCAGACCTCCGGTAGCCACAATCGTGCATTTGCAGCCAAGTTCTTCTTCCATCCGTTCGATCATGCCGTCGATGCTGGCAGCGTTTCCATAAATCATACCGCCTTTCATACAGTCCAGCGTATTTTTGCCAATGACTTTTTTCGGTGCTGTCAGACTGGTCTGGCTAAGCTGCGCGGCATTTGATACGAGAGCATCCAGCGAAGTACGAAGTCCCGGAAGAATCACGCCTCCGATGAAGCTTCCTTTCTGATCAAGTACACTCATCGTCGTGGCAGTTCCCATATCGATAACAATCTGCGGACATGTGTATTCATTCAGCGCTGCTACTGCTACAACAACAAGATCGCTTCCTGCCGTTGCGGGGTCGTCCAGTTTGATATTAAGTCCGGTCTTCACACCGGGGCCGACAACTTTGACCGGCTTTTTAATCACTTTTTCTGCCGCACTCCGGCAGAGCTCTGTCACCTGCGGAACAACGGAAGAGATGATACCTCCTTCGATCTGCTCCACCGGAATCTCATACAGTTCCAGTACATTTTTCAGGCTGACTGCGTATTCCAGCTCTGTTTTTGCCTTGTCCGTGGAGAGTCTTTCGATAAAGTATGTTTTTTTCCCTTCCACACACCCAAGGACGATGTTCGTGTTGCCGATGTCTATTGCAAGGATCATGATTCAGGTTCCTCCTGTAAAAACTATGAAATGAAATTCTTGTGGTTTTATTATACATGGTGCGGCGCTTTGAGACAAGGAAAAAGACAGCAAGAAAAAGACAATTAAGTCGATTTCATACTGTCTTCTGAATATTTCATTTTGAATTATCTATTCTTGTTGTTCACAAAAATAAATTTTACATCATTCTCAAACGTACGATTTAGCAGAATTTGCCCTGAAAATGTTTGAGTACTATACATTTTTACATCATTCTCAAACCATTACTTACAGATTTAGGGGAGGTGGAAAGTTTGAGTACCATACATTTTTACATCATTCTCAAACAGGCGGTGATGGATAGTGAGCAGCGAGCGGTTTGAGTACCATACATTTTTACATCATTCTCAAACTAGAAGCTGTCATTTACGCGCTCAAATCGTGTTTGAGTACCATACATTTTTACATCATTCTCAAACGTCTTTTACGCCGTCATATGACGTTTTCAGGTTTGAGTACCATACATTTTTACATCATTCTCAAACGTCTTTTACGCCGTCATATGACGTTTTCAGGTTTGAGTACCATACATTTTTACATCATTCTCAAACTTAAAACCATCATTCGCACCATATACAGTAGTTTGAGTACCATACATTTTTACATCATTCTCAAACTGGTTTTCGACTTTCACGTTTGTTCCTGATGTTTGAGTACCATACATTTTTACATCATTCTCAAACATCGTCGATGAAGGCTTTTCTGGACAGGGTGTTTGAGTACCATACATTTTTACATCATTCTCAAACTTCATGCCTGCAGAATAGAAATCGTCCTCAGTTTGAGTACCATACATTTTTACATCATTCTCAAACTTTCCTGCAAGTGGAATAATATTAGAACCTGTTTGAGTACCATACATTTTTACATCATTCTCAAACCATGGAGGTATTAGGTATGGCAATCTATCAGTTTGAGTACCATACATTTTTACATCATTCTCAAACCTCAAATTTAAAAATGAACTGCTTTCATCTGCACAAAACAGGTACTCAAACATCCGATGGATATTAATAGACATCACATCCATCTTTGTCAATTATATAATATTCTCTCTGATTCGAAAAGTCCCTTTGTATATTTTCTATGAAAAGCAAGGATATTTCATAGTAGCATGCCATTTGGGAGAGTTTGTTTATTTGTGTTTCGTTCAGATAGGATCGAATATTGACCAAAATCACCAGTTCTTTTTGGAGAAGTTCGGCCATAACTTTGATATATTGCGTTAATTTTTCCAGAAGCCCCATCTCTTTTTCGGTTTCTGTCTGAACTCCCATCAATTTTAGGAGTGCGCTCAAATCGATTTCCTCATTTTGTTCCAATTCGTACCCACTGACAGCTTCCAATTGATAGATGTATTTCTTCAGTTCCGCAATAATTCTCTGCGTTTCCAGAAACATTTCTTCATTTTGCGCACTTTTGACCAGCTCTGTAAATAACCGTTTTTGTATTCTGTGATCCGCAAAATCAAGAGAAAAGGGCGTTAATACCAATTCCACATCTCTTTTCATATTCAGCTCTGTGTCAGCTTTAGAAAGTACGAAATTTCCCTTCTCTCCCTGATTTTGTTTTTGCAGCTGCTCCACATATTTTAAAAACAGCTCCGGTGATTCTATAATCCATTCCGTGGGACAGTTCCGATGAATCGCAATAGGTTTTTCCAAGTCCACATGTACCAGTTTCATAAAATCACCAGCCTTTCATCCGTATTCAACACTTCACTCTTTACGTTCCCAACAATCAGATCCATTTTCGCATACTGCTTCTCAGTCACCGTTAAAAGCTGTATCAGACCTTCTTCCGGCTTATTTTTATGAATCTGATCCACGATTCCATTCACTACAGTTGTATTTAACGCAAGCTTACAGTATACGGATTCCTGGAGCATCAGGAATCCGCTTTTCAATAAAAACTTTCGAAATCTCGCATATTCTCTTCTCTGATCGCCCGTCAGCACCGGAAGATCAAACAGTACCAATACTCTCATAAAACGATAACTCATAGGCCATAAAACCGGATCAATGCACTGTCATTCTCATTTAAGGCATCAAATACACTTTTACAGTAAATTTTTATGGCATTATTCACATACTGTGTTTTCCCGTCTATCATGACTTCGTTGTTTAATACATTGACCAACTGTATTTTTTCCTCATGCGTAAATTCTTTCCTCTGCATTTGGATTACTTCCCGGTCAATCAGAACACGGAACGGTTCCATCAAATCGGACGCCAGATTAAACTGATTAAACATATTATCATGAAAGAGTCCGAGCTGTGTAATATAACCGCTCGCTACAATTTCTCTCGCAAACGCAGACAACAAAATGCTATATCCGTAATTCAGCGCTGCATTTTCCGGACAATCCGCAGTTCTGGTAAATGTCATACCGAACAATGCATTAAAATATACCTTTGCCGCATGCCCTTCCCGGTTTGTCTCATCGTTCCAGCCAATCTCCTGTAAATATGATTCTAACAGACCCGCTTCTTCCTTTCCCATATTTTTTAACAGTTCCTTCTGTTTTCGTATTTTTTCCGTCACAATTTCTGTCCAGATCGCTTCTTTACTGTGCCGGCTCCACTGAATCTGCTTTCTGATTTTATTGCTGGTATCATGACTTCCGTAATACCCAACCAGTTCCGACGATGGATTTCTCTTTTCATCGCAAAAAATCACTTTTATTTTCTTTTTTGTCAGCTCTGCCAGCAGACTTGTTGTGACTGTTGCTGCTGTTGACTCAATCAGAATGGTTGATATTTCACTTAAATGTATTTTTGTTACTTCCTCATTTCGCACCACAAGGTAACCAAGCTGATAGTCCAGCTTTGCCCGTTTGGAAATAACCACAATCCGCCAGCTCATAATGCATTCAGGTCTACTGTCTGCTCGTAGATACCGGTTGGCGATTGATGAATCATTTCGATTCGACTGCAATCGGTTATATTTTTGTTGAGACACAAAATTCCTGCTCTTCCAGATCCTCCAATTAATTTCAAATCAGCGGCAGCACTCTGGCACTGGAAAAAATGTAAAACTTCATACAAAACGATACACTTTTCTTCTATGCATAATTCTTTAAATTTTTCTCTTTTTTCCGTTAATGTCTTTGCCTGTGCTCCAAGTTTTTTTGCATATACCGTATTTGTTAATTTATTTAAAAAGGTTTCATACAGCATCACCACCTTCTTTTCTTCTAAATGGTCGGAATCGTAAATTTTCAGTTCTTTATTCTGTTTTTTACGTTCCACGTACTGTACTATTTTTTTCAGTATTTCTGTTTCTTCCTGGGAAAGTACCAGCTGATTTGCACCTTGCATCAATAGCTGATCCCCTGATCTTCCGGAAACCCACATATAAAATCCGTCCACACAAAACAGAGTATCTATTTTGATTTCCGGCACCAGCACTCGCGGATTCTTTAACTGTCTTTCCTCTTCCAGATACCGAATTATATTTTCTTCTGACTTCTGAATTTCCTTTTTCAGACGAATCGGCACATACTCGATTGTTCGTATTTTCTTTCCCTTTTTGCCCTCCGATTCTGCCAGTACAAAGTAAGCTCCCGCCTCTTTGTTATATCCTCCATACTTCTGTATATCACAAAGCCGTTCATCACTGCTCTTGATCGGAACCTGACCTTTTCCTTTTTTGACAATCTGCTGGTCAAACAATGCACCTGTTGCCTCATACGATCTTCGCGTCACAAGAATGTTGTTCTTTTCCATAAACTTTCGGACTGTCACAATGGTTCCGTTCCCGCCTTCCCAGGCAATTTCTCCGTTTCGTTCAATTCTTTCCTGTTCAAACATCTTCTTCAGATTATAACTTCTTCCCGGATTTTCCTTAATGAAGTGAATCGGATTTGATGTGAATTTTACAAAATATGCGTTGCCAACGACAATATTCAAATAAGCATCCTTCGCATGATGATAATCATTCATCTCCCGTACCTTCAGAAATTTAAAATCCTTACGGAACTTTGAAACGGTTGGCGCTTTTACATAAACAATCTGTGTATCCGGGATCACCTGCTGCAGAATACTTGCTGCCGCTTTTGTACTCTGACGAGTTTCCACCAGCTGCCTGGAAATAAATCCAGCCAATTCAGACGGTTCAAATCCATTTCCTCTTATCAGCCGTTTATATTTTTCTTCACTGATCAATCCGGCATCCACTAAAGATTTCCAGAATGGCTGCATTTTTTTCCGAACTGTTTCATCGATCGGATATTTATCCTCTTTCATCTGATTACACTTTTTCTTTACAAGTACCCGGTTATCCAGGCTATCATCCATCACTTTGGACTGTGGAAAAATATGATCAATGTCATACTTCTGATTATCCCACAATTCCTCCAGTTCAATTGTTTCACCGGAATACATGCATTTTCCTTTTTGCGTATAATACAAATACAGCTTGTCTCTTCTCATTTCCGCATCGGAACGCTTTTCAATCTCATCTATCCAGTCTTTTTCTTCCGCTTTACATTTTTTATAAAGTTCCAGCAGTTTCTTTTTTCTTGAAGAGGTTCTTCCCTGATCGGTTTTTTCTCTTGCCATTTCTATAAAAACACGTTTCGGTGGGTTTCCCATCACTTTACAGATTTCCTTTACAATCAAAAGGCTCTGCCAAATCTGCCGCTTCACTGCCGGTGATACGTAAAGCTCCTCGACTAATTCATACGAAATATCCCGTTTTTTCTGTTCGTTTCCATTCTTTTCTTCGATTGCCGATGCAAACAAATATTTTTCGCTAAGCAGTTGCATCAGATTGTCATTCGTCTCCCACAAAGCCCGAATAATAGACCATGCCTCTCCCGTTTCCGGTGCCGGTGCTTCCATCTCTTCCAAAAACACTTTTGAGAGTCTTCCCCAACCACGATACGGCAGTTTACTTATGCTGTCTCTTTGTTTTTCTGTCAACTCCGGAAACAGTTTCTTTAATCTCTGTTTCAGTATCGCTTTATCATCTCCAAACAGCGTTACGTTCAGGATGATGCATTCTTTTTCCGCCTGGTTCAGTGACAGATTTGTTAATTTCTCTTTAAAGTCATGGTATGCCGTAAGAGAACTCTTGAAATCACCATCAATTCCGGTAATTTCAACTTCTTTTCCGGTAATTCCTTCTTTCACTAAATAGTTTTTCAGTTTTTTCTGTGTAACCTTTCTGCTTTTCTGGAATACTTCTTCATATATTTTCTGTTTCTGCTCTACAGATATCTTTTCTCCATCCAAACGCAGATTATTTAATTCATTTAAAACTTCGTATTTGCTGTACAGCAGAGAATACTTTGGTAAAACATCTTCACTTGGCAGATAAGTACATTTATTCGTCATTCTTCGAATAAACTGCTCTGCACTTGCTTCCAAATCTACCATCTCATCGAAGTTCCATGGATATATTTTGCCTTCTTTTCGTACCGCCCAGTTACTCTTCTCCCCTTTTTTTCGAATTCCGTTTAAGGGTCCTACGTAGTACGGAATGCGGAATGTGAAAATCTTTTGAATCTTCTCTCCATTCTCTTTCAGTAGCGGAACTTTATCTTCCAGATTTTTCAGGATTGCATTTAATTCATATAAATGAATCTGATATGGAATGACACTGTTGTCTTTTACAGTCTGTTTCGGAAGAAACGTTCCCATTTCCATTTCCTTCTGCATGCAGGATGCTTTCGTCACATCTGATATCTTGCCCAGAATATTCTTTTTCAGATAACCGTAAAAGTCTTCCTGACTACATTGTTTTGGTGCCTTGATATACGCATAATAATTAGCTTTTTCATCCTTTTTTGCAAACAGTCTCTGATATTCTTCCCTTGAAAGATTCTCTCTGACCAGCTTTTTCAGATCTTTCAGATCTTTTTTATGCTTTTCATAAAGTGCCACTTTTGCCTCTGAAAGAGAAGAATAGTTCTGCAAAATATCAGCCAGAACAGCCCAATCGTACACTGCTTTTGCGTGTTCAATTAATACATATTTTTCTCCCAGCTCTGCTTCGATCTCTCCAGCGTATTCTTCATAACCTGCATCTGCGAAGCAAAGTTTTGGCCGTTCCAGTGTATCCATCTGTTTTTCCCCAAACAGATTTCCCAGTTTTGCTGTTCCACCGGTAATCAATCCCAGCCACTCTTTTTCACAGGATGTTTCTGCCCGCATTGCTTTTACTGCTTTTGTCTTTTTCGCAGATTTGGTCAATGTTCGGTCTTTTAAAATTGCCTCTATTTCCTTGCTTCTTTCCACTCCAATCTCGGAAGAAAAGCCAAGTTCTTCTGCCCGCACTGCTTCAAGGAACTGTTCAAATGTTGTCTGAAATTCTCTTACCTGTTCGATATTTCCGTTTAATAGAAAATGGCCTCTGTGTTTCATCATATGATGCAGAGCAAGATATATCAGGCGAATATCAGGCGTTTCGTCAGTTTCCATTAACCATTTTCTCAGATGATAGATGGTTGGAAACTGTTTATGATATTCTTTGTCTGTGTAATCATCATCCGCAAACAATGCATAGGGAAGTTCCGGACACTTTCCCTGCCTGTCACGCTTATCCTCTGGCCAGTAACGACTCTCTTTCATTCTGCGAAAAAATCCATCATCTATCTTTTCTACTTCTTCCGCAAAAATTTTCTGCAGCAATTCTATTCTCCAATTACGACGATCCAATCTTCGTTTTGCTGTCCGAAACCCTCTTCTCTCTTCTGCAGTCTGTGCACTGTCAAATAGCCGTACACCCCAAAGTGTTTTTCCATGTGCGCGCAAAATTTCGTACTTCTCATTTGTCACAGCCCATCCAACCGAACTGCTTCCCATATCAAGTCCGAGATAATATTCCCCTTTCATCTGTTCTTTCCTCCATTTTCTACATTTTATCTAATTTTACCATATATTTTGATTTTTTACATCTTTTCTTTCCTATTTTCAACAATTCTACTTCCTGGTTCTTGCTGTTCTCACAGTACTGAATCATAACCATGTTTCATTTCTAATTTTAGACAACAAAAAAACTGCTGTCTATGAAGACAACAGTTTTCGTTCCACACACTGTGGACCATCTAACGATGGCGTTTTCGATAAATCGTTATTTGAACTTATGATGTAAAATTTAGTATGGTACTAAACTATCTACACTATACTTCTATTTTTTCCTTTCGTCAATCTTTTTTAGAAAGTTTTTATGATAATTATTCCATTTTTTTCTCTTGCGTCCTTCTTGTTTTTATGGTAAAATATATCTTGTTCTGATTACGAACACTGCCGCTGTGGCGTAATTGGTAGACGCACTTGACTCAAAATCAAGCGGTGAATAACCGTGCCGGTTCGAGTCCGGCCAGCGGCATAGCTAAAAAAGATCTGCAAAAACGAACGTTGATGCAGATCTTTTTTATTGTCTTCCCTTCAAAAAAACAGCTTTTGAAAGAAAGAAAACCCCTTTCGAAGAACCGGCCATCTGCCGCATGGTTCTTTTTGAAAGGGGTTTTACTGTTGTTATTTCTTATTTATTTCCAAACATCTTCTCATACTCCGGTGTTCCATCCAGTGTAGCGAAGTAGTCCTTCGGGGTTTCTGCGCGGCGGATGACTTCAAAGCTGCCGTCCTCTTTTAACAGAACCTCTGCAGATTTTAATTTTCCGTTGTAGTTGTATCCCATGGAAAATCCATGTGCGCCGGTGTCGTGGATGAAGAGGAGGTCTCCGACTTCCACTTCCGGAAGCATGCGGTCGATCGCGAATTTATCGTTGTTCTCGCACAGAGAGCCTGTTACGTCATATTTGTGGTCGCACGGCTGATCTTCTTTTCCCATCACCGTGATGTGATGGTAAGCGCCGTACATAGCCGGTCTCATCAGGTTGACCGCGCAGGCATCACAGCCGATGTACTCTTTGTAGATGTGTTTCTGATGGATGGCGCGGGTAACGAGTCCGCCGTACGGTCCCATCATGAAACGGCCCATTTCCGTGTAAATTGCAACATCGCCCATGCCGGCCGGAACGAGAACTTCATCGTACACTTTATGTACACCCTCGCCAATCACGCGGATGTCATTGCCTTCCTGATCCGGTTTGTACGGAATTCCGACGCCGCCGGAAAGATTGATGAATTTAATCTTCACGCCCGTCTCTTTCTGCAGCTTTACAGCCAGCTCAAACAGTGTTTTTGCCAGAACTGGGTAGTAATCATTGGTTACGGTATTACTTGCAAGGAAGGAATGGATGCCGAACTCTTCTGCCCCTTTTGCCTTCAGAATGCGGAATGCCTCAAAAATCTGCTCGGTTGTCATACCGTATTTGGCATCTCCCGGATTGTCCATAATATCGGTGCTGATTTTAAACAGTCCGCCCGGGTTATAACGGCAACAGATTTTCTTCGGAATGTAGCCTAATGTTTTCTCAAGAAAATCAATATGCGTAATATCATCAAGGTTAATGATCGCACCAAGCTCTGCAGCCAGTTGATACTCTGCAGCCGGTGTTACGTTGGATGAAAACATGATTTTATCTTTCTCAAATCCCATCGCATCGGAAAGCATCAGCTCCGTGTAAGAAGAGCAGTCGCATCCGCAGTCATATTCACCCAGCATTTTGATCAGTGTCGGGTTTGGGTTCGCTTTTACAGCAAAATACTCACGAAATCCCGGATTCCAGGAAAAAGCTTCCTTTACCGCTTTCGCATTCTCACGAATTCCTTTTTCATCGTAAATGTGAAACGGAGTTGGTACTGCTGCTGCGATTTCTTCCAGTTTTTCTTTTGTTACAAAAGGCTTCTTCGTCATTCTCTTTTGTCTCCTTCTTCTGCTTATTTTGCCTGAATAATGTGAAGCATGTTTGTCATATATCCTTCACCCGTCACCTCGTTAGTAGCAGGGTCTCCGGCCGTAAAAATAACCATATCGCCACGTTCTACAAGCTCCTCACGGCGCACCATATACATAGCATGGGAAATGATGTTCTCCGTAGAATCTTCCTCGTATCCGGTCACCGGACGAACGCCCCAGTAGAGCTGCATTTTTCTTCTTGCCCATTCATATGGGGTAACGCCGTAAATCGGTACGCTCGGACGAAGGTTGGAAATCAGTCTTGCAGTCTGACCGGACATCGTCGGAGTCACAATGCAGGCTGCTTTGATGTGTTCTACCATAGAAACGGCTGCACTTCCGACTGCTGCGGAAACATTTAGCTTTCCTTCCAGCGCTTTTCCATCGCGGTAGTCTTCGAATTTCAGATAACGCTCCGTCTGCTCGGCAATCTCTCCCATCATGGTAACTGCCTCGATCGGATATTTTCCGGCTGCTGTTTCGCCGGAGAGCATGATCGCATCCGTTCCATCATAAATTGCATTCGCAACATCGGCTACCTCTGCACGGGTCGGACGCGGGTTCCGGATCATGGAATCCAGCATCTGGGTTGCTGTGATAACCGGTTTGTATTTATGATTGCATTTTTCAATGATGATTTTCTGTACATGCGGTACTTGGCACGCCGGAATCTCTACACCAAGATCTCCCCTTGCAACCATCACACCATCTGCCGCATCGATGATGCTGTCGATGTTCTGCACACCCTCCGCATTTTCGATCTTGGCAATGATATCAATATGCTCTCCTCCGTTTGCCACAAGGAACTCACGGATTTCGTTAATTGCCTCTGCATTCCGGATAAAGGAAGCTGCAACAAAATCAATATCCTGTTCAATACCAAAAAGAAGATCTCCTTTGTCTTTCTCCGTGAGGTTCGGAAGATTGATCGAAACGTTTGGTACATTCACGCCCTTTTTTTCTCCGAGCTCGCCGCCGTTTACTACGGTACAGACAATTTCCGGTGCATTTACTTTTTCTACGCGCAGACCGATCAGACCATCATCGATCAAAATCGTATCTCCCTCTTTGATATCTTCCGTAAGGCCGGTGTAGCTGACAGAACAGTGATTTTCATCTCCGGTCTCCTGAACGGTTGTCAGGGTAAAAGTCTGTCCGGTTACCAGATTCACTTTTTTTCCATCTTTTAAAACGCCGGTACGAATTTCCGGTCCTTTGGTGTCCAGAAGGATTGCCACAGGAGTTTTCAGCTCTTTTCGAAGCTCTTTCAGCATATCCATACGCATTTTCTGCTCATCGTGGTCTCCATGAGAAAAATTAAAACGAGCAACATCCATTCCGGTTTCAATCAGTTTTTTCATCAGGTCACGGGAGTTGGTATTTGGTCCCATGGTGCAGACAATTTTCGTTCTTCTCATACTTTCTCTCCTTCTTTATTTTACATGTTCATGCGTAAACAGGTGATCCTGGCAGTATTCATAGTTTCCGTTGCATCGGGAACAGAAACGGAACTCCAGATTCGGATCATCTTTTTCGGTCCGGCCACAGATCGCACATTTGTGTTTTGTGATCCCGTTCGGATTGCGGTATTCGGCTTCGCCTCTTGAAACGGCCTTTTTAAATTCCTTCCGGCGTCTGTTCTGCTGGAAAGAGCCGCGTTTTCCTTTTCTTGTCATCAGGAAGAACACAAGGACGTTTGCAAGGGAACAAAGAATAACAACACATCCTGCCCAGTTTCCGCTCATGATGCTGGTAATCATGCTGTAGGCGAGAAGCGCTACGTCAAGGTATGCCAGCCATTTGATTTTGATCGGAATAATGAAATACAGCAGTACCTGCATATCCGGGAAGCTGATCGCAAAGCCAAGGAAAATCGAGAGGCTGATGTAGTAAGTGCTGAATGCCGTTCCCATCAGCGACGGATATCCGTTGACTGCATATAAGATTCCATACAGCAGGAAGGAACCGATAATGGTCATCAGAATGCCGGAAAAGATGTAAACATTATACTTGAAATCTCCCCAGGCTCTCTCAAGGCTTGTTCCGATTGAGTAATAGAAAAACAGCATGATGATCGTAAAGATATCAAGGCTGCTCGGCGGAATCAGAATCCAGCTCACCAGACGCCAGATCTGTCCGTGCAGAATATAATATGGTTCCAGCGTCAGATACTGTCTCATGATGGGAGCCGCAAGCGCAATGATATATCCCGCAATGTACGTTACGATAATGTACATCGTCAGATGGCTTAACGCGTATCTCCCATATTTTCGCTCCATTTTGTCTAAAAAATTCATGCACACTCTTCCTTTTTGTTTGTTTTATTTTACCGGCTTTCACTGCCCGAAAATACATTCTCATTATACGTGCTGCCTTTTCGTTTGTCAAACGGTATAACGGTGAATTTCGTCTCCGAAAAAGAGCTTTACGAATGTTTTACTTTCCGGTATAATTTATTAGAAATCTTTTCCAGTTATTTTATAAATATACGAAAAAATTCAGGAGGACTTTATATATGGCAGGATCATCATTTGGTACCATCTTCAGACTGACCACCTGGGGAGAGTCTCATGGAAAAGGCGTGGGCGTTGTTGTGGACGGAGTGCCGGCCGGCCTTTCGCTTTCCGAGGAGGATATTCAGGTTTACCTCGACCGCAGGAAGCCGGGACAGAACCGCTTTACCACAAAACGGAAAGAATCCGATACCGTTCAGATTTTATCCGGCACTTTCGAAGGAAAAACGACCGGTACCCCGATTTCCATGGTGGTATGGAATGAGGATCAGCATTCCAAAGATTACAGCGACATTGCTTCCTATTACAGACCGGGCCACGCCGACTATACGTTTGATGCAAAATACGGTTTCCGCGACTACCGCGGCGGCGGACGCTCCTCAGGACGCGAGACGATCGCACGCGTGGCTGCAGGTGCCATTGCCTTAAAAATGCTCTCTGAGCTTGGCATCACCGTTTCCGCCTACACCCGCTCCATCGGTGACGTGGAAATCCAGTCTTTTGATGCCGCTGAAATCGCGAATAACGCCCTGAATATGCCGGATGCAGAGGCTGCCGAAAAGGCTTCCGAGCTTTTAACAAAAGCCATGGCGGAAAAAAATTCCGTCGGCGGTGTGGTCGAATGTGTCGTTCACCATATGCCGGCCGGTGTCGGCGATCCGGTGTTTGAAAAGCTCGATGCCAACCTTGCAAAAGCACTCGTCTCCATCGGCGCCGTAAAAGGCGTGGAAATCGGAGACGGTTTCTCGGTCTGCACAGCTACCGGGCTTACCAATAACGATGCCTTCCATGTAAATGCGGACGGCTCCATTGTCAAGCTGACCAACCACGCCGGCGGTATTTTAGGCGGTATCAGCGACGGAAGCGATATCGTTGTCCGGGCTGGTTTCAAACCGACCCCGTCCGTTGCTGCTTCCCAGCAGACCATCAACAAAGACGGCGAAAATATTGCCATCGAAATCAAAGGCCGCCACGACCCGATCATCGTTGCACGCGCCGTTGTTGTCGTGGAATGCATGACCGCTCTTGTCCTGGCGGACGCACTGCTCGTCGGCATGAGCGCCAAACTGGACAATGTAAAGAAAGTCTGGGCTCTGGACGAGAAATAAAGGCCGGACTGCTTCTTTCTGGCTTCAACACAAAAAATGCCTGCGGGATACAGTTCTTCCTGCAGGCATTTTTGCGTTATTTTTTAGTGAACGCCTTTTTTCGTAATCAGAATACAGTTCGGCGTCTCCACTTTCATCGGGCGGCCTTTCTGAACCAGCACGTTTTTCTCATAATCAACGGTAAATGTTGTGATCGTGTTGGACTCATGGTTTGCCACTGCGATATGTTTTCCGTCCGGGAACATTGCAATATCCTTTGGATATTCGCCGCTGATCGGAAGTGCAAACTTCTTCTCCATGCAGCCGGTCTCCGGGTCGATATGGAACATTGCTACGGTATTGTCTCCGGCTGTAGAAGTAAACAGGTAGTGGTGATCCGGGGAAAGGCACATGCCGGATGCAGCGTCGTGCGCCTGGTCCACGTTCGCGGATGTGGTGCTGATCGACTGCAGTTTTTCAAATTCCGGTCCGTTTCCCGTATCACGGTAGCTGAATACATCGACTTTGTTCATCAGCTCGTAAATGACATACGCGTATTTTCCGGATTCACTGAAAACGATCTCTCTCGGACCGGATTCACGCTCACAGCGCAGGATATCCACCAGTTTCAGGCGGTCACGCTGTGTGTTCAGCTTGTACATTTTGATCTGGTCAATGCCGTTGTCGACTGCGCAGACATATTTGTTGTCCGGTGTAGGAACGACACAGCTGACATGCGGGCGGAAGTTACGCTCTGCCACACTGCCAAGGCCCTTGTGGAACACGCCGTCCATCAGACTTCCGAGGCGGCCGTCCTTATGGGTATGTACAACGGTTACTTTTCCGTCATGATAGCCTGCCACGAACAGGTATCTTCCGGTTTTGTCCACCGACAGATAGCAGCCGCGCATGCCGTCGATGTCTACTTTGTTGATCGGGGTCAGGTCTCCGTCATCCTCCACTGCAAACACTGCAACGCCTTCATCTGCAATCGAATACAGGTATTTGCCGTTTAAGGAACGGGCAATGTGGGAAGAGTTGTTGACCGGTATGACTTTTCGCTCTGTCAGAGTGCCTTCTTCTACATTTACATCATATAAATGAATACCAATGCTGCTTCCATGGGTATAAGTGCCTACATAGGCTACGTACTCATCCTTCATGTTGTTTTCATCCTTTCTGCCTTCTCGCACATCGTGTGAATTTTCTAAAAATATTTTAACACAATTTCCGCGCCACGACAACGAGGAAAACGGATTTTTGATATGTAAACGGTAACACTTTATTTTTAGACACAGGATATTCTCCTGCAGAGAATTTTTTAGATATTTCTATTGTTTTTGGATTGTAAGAGTTGAGGTTTCCGCTGCATACCATTTCCATTTTCTACGCTCTCGTCAGACTGATTTCCTGACTCATCATTCCCTGCAGTTTCTTGATTGCGCGGCTGTACTGGCACTGCAGCGCCTGCTCGCTTTTCTTGCAGAATCCGCTGAGCTCTTTGTAGCTGAATCCATATGCTCTCCCCCAGAAAATGCGCTGATCCATCGGATTCAGGTTCTGGATGCAGTTCTGCATCACCATTCGTTCCTCAATCTCGGCTGTCGCGGCCGCCTCCCCTTCATTTCTGTTCTCTTTCTGATACTGTGTATAGGAAACTTCATTCTGATAATAATGTTTTCTGCGCTGATTCTTGATCTTGTTTTTTGCCACACAGAACAGCCATTTCGTCATCTCTTCTCCTTCGAGATCGGCAACGGTTTCAAATTTTACCACCAATACCTCCCATACATCGTTCAGCACATCCTTCGCCGTCTCCCGGTCATTGTTCAACTGACCGCAGATATAACGGAACAGCACATGACTGTTTTTCTCGAATATGATCTGAAAAAATCGTTCCTCCTCTTGTCTCATACACTTCTTTCTCCCTCCTGTTATTTCGCTGTCCTTCTCTTCCGGGCCCGTCATATATGTAATGTGTTGAGACTATCGAAATCTTTCGTTTTTTCAGAATATTTCTACTACTTGACCTTATTACTTTTGTTAATAAAGCAAAATATTGCGTTATAACTGCACCGCGGCGCATAATCAAATTTTTTCTTTCGAAACCAGAAATTACTGTTCTGACAAAAAAATTCCCGCAGAAAGGAGCTTTCTTCCTCTCTGCGGGAATCTTCTATTTTGGTTTTATTTTATTTAAAGTAAGCAACACCGGACTCAAAGATCTTCAGATCCTGCTCTCCGTAGATGTTGACTGCTACGCCGTTGTCGCGGCGCTCTGCGTGTGCCATCTTACCAAAGACACGGCCGTCCGGGCTGGTGATACCCTCGATTCCGCAGTAGGAACCGTTGACATTCCAGTACTCGTCGTTGGTCAGGTTTCCGTTGACATCGCAGTAGCGGGTTGCAATCTGGCCGTTTGCCATCAGCTTGTCGATCCACTCTTTCGATGCTACGAAACGTCCCTCGCCGTGGGATGCCGGGTTGGTGTAAACACCGCCAAGCTCGGCGCCTGCCAGCCATGGGGATTTGTTGGTCACAACCTTCGTGTAAACCATCTTGGAAATATGGCGTCCGATGGTGTTGAAGGTCAGAGTCGGGGAATCCTCCGTCTGTCCGAGAATCTCACCGTACGGAACGAGTCCCAATTTGATCAGTGCCTGGAATCCGTTGCAGATACCAAGGGCAAGTCCGTCTCTCTCATTCAGCAGTTTGGTAACAGCTTCTTTGATCTTCGCATTCTGGAATGCGGTTGCAAAGAATTTTGCTGATCCATCCGGCTCATCACCTGCGGAGAATCCGCCAGGGAACATGATGATCTGCGCCTGGTTGATGGCTTTTTCAAAGGCATCGACAGAACCGCGGATGTCTTCTGCGGAAAGGTTGCTGAATACCTGAGTGATAACTTTTGCACCGGCACGCTCGAAAGCTCTGGTGCTGTCATACTCACAGTTCGTTCCCGGGAAGACCGGAATGAATACGGTCGGCTGTGCCAGCTTGTGGGAGCATACGTGGATGTTCTTTGCCTGATAGCAGCTGTCTGCAACAATTCCGTTTTCGTCTGCTGCTGCCACATTCAGGGCATCTACATCCGGAAGCTCTGCACCGGATACGGTCTTGAATACTTTTTCCAGCGGTTTGTTCCATGCGGAAACGGCCTCGCGGATGGTGATTTCGGTGTCTTTATAGGAAAGAACCGGTTTGTCTGTCACTTCACCGATGACGGTGTAGGTGCTTGCCAGCTCTCCGACTTTTTCAGCCGGAACTTCGCAGATCAGATCTGCAATATATGGAGTAAAGAGATCTCTCTCGTCTACATTGTGCTCGATGGTTACGCCGAGAGCATTACCGAATGCCATCTTGGATACAGCTGCTGCGATACCCTGACGGTCTACGACATAAGCGGCTTTCACACGGCCGTTCTGCATATCCTCATGCAGTTTTCTGTAGGTTTCCATGACGCCTTCGTACTCTGGAAGCAGATGTGCGTCGACTGGAAGGTGGATCCACACGAGTTTGTCTCCTGTGTTTTTCAGCTCCGGAGATACTACATCTTTTAATTTTGCAACGTCAACCGCGAAGGATACGAGTGTCGGCGGTACATCGATATGGTTGAAGGTACCGGACATACTGTCTTTTCCTCCGATAGACGGCAGGCCGTAGCCCATCTGTGCGTCGTATGCACCAAGAAGTGCTGCGAACGGCTGGCTCCAGCGGTGCGGATCCTCAGTCATTCTGCGGAAATATTCCTGGAAGGTGAAGCGGACTTTGCTGTAATCGCCGCCGACTGCCACGATGCGGGACAGGGACTCGGTTACGGCATAGACTGCTCCGTGATACGGGCTCCAGCTCGATACGTATGGATCAAAGCCGTAGCTCATCATGGTAACGGTGTTGGTTTTTCCATCCGGAACCGGCACTTTTGCAACCATGGCCTGAGTTTCAGTCAGCTGATATTTTCCACCGTACGGCATCAGCACGCTGGCTGCTCCGATGGAGGAGTCAAACATCTCGACAAGACCTTTCTGGGAGCATGCGTTGAGGTCTGACAGGGTGGACAGCCATTTTTCTTTCACGTCGGCAATGTCACCGCTTCTTTTTAACGGGGTGTCCTCTGCTTTTGGAATCTCTACGAAGACATCATTCTCCTGATGTGCTCCGTTGGTATCCAGGAATGCACGGGAAATATTGACAATCTCTTTTCCTCTCCAGGAGAGTACCAGACGCGGGTCCTCGGTTACGACTGCAACTTCGGTTGCCTCCAGGTTCTCTTCTGCGGCATATTTCAGGAACTGCTCACGGTCTTTCGGGTCGATGACAACGGCCATACGCTCCTGGGACTCGGAGATGGCGATCTCGGTTCCGTCGAGGCCGGCATATTTTTTCGGTACTTTGTCCAGATTGATCTTAAGGCCCGGTGCCAGCTCGCCGATGGCAACGGAAACTCCGCCTGCACCGAAGTCGTTGCATTTTTTAATCAGAAGGCTGACTTCCTCGCGGCGGAACAGTCTCTGCAGTTTACGCTCAGTCGGCGCGTTTCCTTTCTGTACCTCTGCACCGCAGGTCTCGATGGATTCTGTCGTATGTACTTTGGAGGAACCGGTTGCACCGCCGCAGCCGTCTCTTCCAGTACGGCCGCCGAGCAGGATGATGATATCGCCCGGATCGGAATTTTCACGGACAACGGCACGGCGCGGTGCTGCTCCAAGGACAGCTCCGATCTCCATACGTTTTGCCACGTAGTCCGGATGGTAAACTTCTTTGACATAGCCGGTTGCAAGACCGATCTGGTTTCCATAGGAGCTGTAGCCGTGTGCTGCTTCTCTTACGAGTTTTTTCTGCGGAAGTTTTCCTTCGAGTGTCTCGCTCTGCGGACGGGTCGGATCTGCGGCTCCGGTCACACGCATTGCCTGATATACATAGGTTCTGCCAGAAAGCGGGTCACGGATTGCACCGCCAAGGCAGGTTGCTGCACCACCGAACGGCTCGATCTCGGTCGGGTGGTTGTGGGTCTCGTTTTTGAAGTTGATCAGCCACTCTTCGTCTTTTCCGTCTACATCTACCGGTACGACGATGGAGCATGCGTTGATTTCATCAGACTCTTCCTGATCTGCGAGTTTTCCTTCGGATTTCAGTTTTTTCATTGCCAGAAGGGCAAGGTCCATAAGGCAGATGAATTTGTCGTCACGGCCTTTGTAGAGTACCTCACGGTCGCTTAAGTAGCGGTCGTAGCTTTTTTTCATCGGCTCGTAGTAGTCGCCTTCGCCGAAGGTCACGTTGGTAAGCTCGGTGGAGAAGGTGGTATGGCGACAGTGATCGGACCAGTAGGTATCGAGTACGCGGATCTCGGTCATGGATGGATTGCGTTTTTCTTCGCCGCGGAAGTAGTTCTGGATATGCAGGAAGTCTTTGAAGGTCATGGCAAGGCCGAGGGAATCGTACAGGGCTTTTAATTCTGCCTCCGGCATGTCGATGAATCCGTCGAAGATTTTGACGTCTGCCGGCTCTTCAAATTTTGTCACGAGGGTTTCCGGTTTTTCAATTCCTGTCTCTCTGGAGTCTACCGGATTGATGCAGTGTGCTTTGACTGCGTCAAACTGCTCATCAGTCATCTCTCCTTCGATAACATACGTAACGGCGGAGCGGATGATCGGCTGCTCGTCTTCTTTTAAGAACTGCACGCACTGTACGGCAGAATCGGCTCTCTGATCAAACTGTCCCGGAAGGAATTCTACGGAAAATACTCTCGCACCTTCTGCACGCGGGAAATCTTCCTGATAGCAGATATCAACCGGCGGCTCTGCAAAGACTACTTTACATGCTTTCTCATATGTCTCATCACTGATATTTTCTACATCGTACCGGATCAGCTCCCGTACGTTGGTTACGGTCTGGATGTTCAGATAGTGCTTGATTTCATGCTTCAGATCTTTCGCCTTAATCGCAAATTCCGGCTTTTTCTCCACATAAACGCGTCTGACTGTACTCATTTTTATCCTCCATTTGTCTGAATCATAGTCCCCAAAAAACGGGACAATCTTTCGTTACTTACAGAATAGCATATTTATCTTTATAAATGAAATTAATATATCTTATATGTTTTATAAGTTTTATTTCTTAATAGACGGACGCATTCCATTTTTCCTGCACTACCATCCCACTCATCACCCATTCTCTCCCGTCCTAAACCGTCAGGCCCGCGCACTTTCTGGTGCTCGGGCCGTCCGTTTCCGTTTTTACATTCTATATTTCGCTTTTTTCTCCCGTGTCCGCAGTGCATTCCCCGCCTTTGCCGGCCGGTACAGCAGCATACAGGTTCCCGCATTCATAACAAGCGCACAGCACACATCCGATACGGAGTGCTGTTTTAAAAACATGGTCGAAAACACAATCAGCACCGTCAGGCCCAGGCAGACGTTTCGGAATACCGGGCGGTTTTTGAGCTGCTCGCTGTGTTCTACGGCAACAGCTACGGCTACGGAATTATATACGTGAATACTTGGGAATACGTTGGTCGGTGTGTCTGTCAGGTAAAGGCCTCTGACCAGATCCGTGAAAATGTTCTCCCGTGGGAATACCGTCGGGCGCAGGTTCTGGCCGTTCGGGTACAGATAGGAGATCACGAGGAACGCCGTCATTCCGATTCCCAGGTTGATAATCAGCTGATAATATTCTCTGCGGTTCTTGTTGCAGAAGCCGAAATAAAGGACAGACCATGCAATATATCCAAACCACATAAAATAAGGAATCACAAAAAACTCACAGAACGGAATCATATCATCAAACGGAGTATGAATCAGATGATAACCTTTCGTAATGTGCGTTTCCAGATATTGAAAACATTTCAGATAGAAAATACCATAAACCACTACCGGAAGAAAATGCTTATATTTTTTTATTGTCTTCATAGTTTCCCTCCACTTTTCTGACGAGGTTTTTCTCTTCAACCTGCTGAAATTATAGCACACCGAAAACCGAAGTCAATAAGCTTTATTATTTTTTAAGAAACAATTCATCGGTTTCTGAAAACCGTCCTTGGGATGGAAATGTTCAAAGATCGCCGCGTCGAATTTTTTCCGTGTCCGGTTATATACATGCTCATCTTTTACCGTCCATGCAAATGCCGGTGTCCGAAACAGCATACGGTCGATCAGGAAGCCCGGGCAGTCGGCATAGCGGTGGTCGTAGGCGATAAAATCCGGTTTCCCGATAAAATTCAGCATCAGATGACGCGCCATTATCCGCAGGATCAGATGCACCTTATCATTCTTTGAAAAACGGCCGGAAAGCTGGCCGCGCAGCGTCTGCGGCATGTGGCGGCGGCACCAGCGGAGGGCCAGGCTGTTGAAGGATTCCATGCAGAACATACCGGTGTACCCCTCCATCTCCTTCTGAAATCCCGCACAGACCGCCGTGGAAAGTCCCGGCATCTTGATTTCGATTAAAAGCGGCACGCGGCCGTCTACCGTCTGCAGTACCTCACGAAGCAGCGGAATCTTTTCCGTGCTGTCGCCCAGATGGAACTGCTGGAGTTCCTCATACGTATAATCGCTGATTTTTCCCTCGTTTCCACACATCCGCTTCATCGTGTCGTCGTGGAACACCACAATCCGGCCATCCTTTGTGATCTGAATATCCAGCTCGATGGCATATCCCTGCTCCGCCGCGCGGGCAAAAGCCGGAAGAGAATTCTCCGGAACTCCCTCCGCCGCGTTCCACAGACCGCGGTGCGCATAATTCCATTCCGCAAATTTCAGACATTCCTGCCGTCTCGATGTAGCCGGCAGAATGGAAAAGAAATAACCTGCTGCCATGACGGCAAGCACTGCAAAAAATATGATCCAGAACATCATCTTTCCATCCCTTCTTTCACCCAGTCGCCCAAAAGGCGGAGACGCTCCGTTTCCAGTCCGATCCTTTCCTCCGTGCGGTGTCCGCCCGATTCTCCGTCCAGGTGGACCGGTTCCGCGCGGTCTGTCTGAAAGGAAAGGCTGCTGCACCGCTCCATATGTACCTCAGGAAATCCCGTGTGGCGTCCAAACAGCGCCATCGGCAGAAGATAGCTGACTTTCCATTTGGCAAGATTGGAAACCACCATCACGTCGAGCAGATCATCTGTCCCGTCCGCCTCCGGGCAGAAGCAGAAGCCGCCGCCCTCGTACGGAAAATTCATTGCCACTGCAAAAAGAACATTTTCAAACGAACGGTGTTCTCCGTTTTCCAGCGCTGCATCCAGCGTGAACGGTTCGAGATAAAAGAGCTGCCGCAGTGCAATCATCACATACGTAAGTTTTCCCAGATGCAGCCGGTTCAGCGTATTCTTGATTTTTGATGCCAGCGCCTCGTGGCAGATGCCTGCATCAAAACCGATGCCGGTGCTGACGAGAAATCTCCGCTTTTGGCTGCCAAGAAGCGCCGTTCCAATGTTGATCTCCTTTTCCTCCCCTTTCAGCACAGCTTCCAGCGCCTGCAGCGGATCGGAGGGAATTCCGGCACCGCGCGCAAAATCGTTGCCGCTTCCCGTTGGAATATAACCGAACTTTACATCCGACAGGCTGGTGATTCCATCGACCGCCTCATTCGCCGTACCGTCTCCGCCGATCGTCAGAAGGACATCATCGGGATTCCATACCCCTTTCGCGGTCAGTCGTGCTGCCGTCTCCCGTGCGCTTCCGTGATACTTTGTCGGATATACACGAAATTCCGTTCTGCGCCGCTCAAGCTCGCCCTCAATCACCGGCCACAGCTTTTCGCCGCGCCCCGACCGCGATTTTTTATTTACTATAATATGATACATCAAAGTCATACCTTCCTTTTTCTTCTGTAAAAAACCACTTCAAATCATCTGAATCATGTTCTTACGCAGCGAAACAGCAAGTGTTTCACTGCTGAATGAACAGTAACCAAATCAGCCATATTGTAGCAGTTTTCCCCGCAAACCACAACTATCTTCACAAAATCTTAACTTGTTGCCGCCGTAAAAATTCCCGCACCCCTGTCTTTTCTTTCTTGACAGACCTTTTTGTTCTGCTAAAATAAAAAGTACCGCGGTTTCGTCCGCAGAACGTCACTCATTTCTGAGGAGGTTTTTATGAATTTTTACGATATGACACGCGCAGGGAGGATGATACGATGAAGCTCTCCCCCGCATTTCTCGCTTATAAACTAAGCAGCGCTTTTTCGGTTCTTGCACCGGAAAACCTGCCGCTCTCCGGCACACTGGAGCTGCCTGTTCTTTACCAGACAGGCTCCGCAGCCACTGCGCACCGGGTCTTTCTCTGCACAGAAGAACAGATCGGCTCTCTTTCCTCCCTCCCTGAAGAAAGCAGCTCCCTTTTTCTTCTCTGTACCGAAGAACTGCCGGAGGAACTTCCGGCTCCGGTTTCGATCGCCGTTAAGAGCAGCGTATCCGCTGTTTTTTCGTTCCTGCAGGAGCTTTTCTGGACGTACGATTCCTGGCAGAAGGAGCTGATGCAGGCACGGCTCGACGGAAAATCGATCCAGCATCTTTTAAATCTCTCCCTGCCTGTTTTTGCCCACCCGCTGATGGTGGTCGGCATGGATTTTTCCATCATCGCCGCAGCGTCCGAAGAACCTTCCTTTTTTCCCGAGAAGGTGTTTGGCTCCCTCGATGCAACGCGCCCGCTTCTGCTCTCCTTGACAGAAAGCAGCGAATACGCGTCCGTCCGCGATCTCGATGGATGGTTCCGCTTTCCGGATCACGTAACGGGACTTGGTTCCCTCTGCGTCAACATCACGCAGCATGGTCAGAGCGCCTACCGCCTGCTGCTCCTCGACACGAAAAAGGATCTTTCTGATTCCGAAGGCTTTCTTCTTGAATTTCTTGCAGAAATGATCCATCACGCCTTCCTGCACAATGTGATGCAGAAAACCTCGCCGGCGCAGTCGCTTCACACCGTGCTGCTCCGTACCCTCGACGACCGGATGGCCGACTATATTGCGGTCAGCCAGGCTCTCGATGCGCTCGGCTGGCATTCCCGCCACACCTACTGCTGCCTCTATCTGCAGCTCTCCGATATGGATCAGAAAAACCTGACGGCAAACTCGGTCTGCGCCTATCTGGAAAATATTCTGACCGGCTGCTCCGCGTTTCCGCACGGCGGCGGTATCGTTGCATTCTTTAACCTCACGCTGTCCGATTTTTCCATGACCGATCTGATGGAACGCATGGTGCACTTTGTGGAGGACAGTTCCTTAAATGCCGGCTTTTCGCGCTGCATGAACGGCCACATGAATCTGCGCCGCCAGTATATCCAGGCAAAAATCGCCCTGCAGTTCGGCACGCGAAAATACCCGGACAAGCGGATGCATCCGTTCAACGATATCTCGTTTGACTACATCCTCGATCAGGCAACAAAAAAGCTCCCAGGCTACATGCTGTGCCATGAGAGACTTCTCTTTCTGCAGGAGCACGACGACAGCTCCGGCAGTGACTATATGCGGACGCTCCGCTGCTATCTGGACAACCACTGCAATGTCGTCCAGACGGCTCGTGAGCTTTTTATCCACCGCAGTACCCTGCTCTACCGCCTGGAAAAGATCAAGGAAATTTTAGAATCTGATCTTTCCAGCCCGGATGAAATTCTGTATCTGATGCTTTCGTTCCGTTTTATCGACCTCGAGAATGAAGAAGAAAACCGTTCTGGATCTTCGCAGCCAGAAAAGCACAGATAAAACCAACCGCAATTCCCGCTAGGACATCAGTCGGGAAATGCACAAACAGATACAGTCTGGAAAATGCAATCAGGCAGGCCAGAATCAGTGCGGCAGCTCCTTCTTTTTTGTGCATCACAAAAATAGAGACTGCCGCCGCAAACGAAGCTGCCGAATGGCCCGATGGGAAGGAATAGTCCTTCGGAGCGGCAACCAGCAGCTTTACCTGCTCGTCAATCCAGCACGGACGCGGGCGCGCTGCCAGCGGCTTTAACACCAGATTACATAAAATCAAATCTAAAATCAGCGCAATCGCCATTCTTACACCGCATTTCCGGTATTTCGGAAGGATTAAGAAAACGGCGGTCAGCGCAATCCAGATCCATCCCGCATTTCCAAGTGAAGTAATTCCCACCATCACCCGATCGAGCACTGCATTGTGAAGATGCTGCAGTACATATAAAATTGAAAAATCCATTCTTACCCCTCTCTGTAAAAAATGGGCATTTTTCTGCTGTACATCTGCTGATCGGCGGCCGCCTCGTACAGAAATTCCGCCAGGGCCTCTCTCGAGTATCCAGGCCGGAACTGGCTGCCGTCCAGCGAAATACTGCAGTTCTGCCCTACCTTTTTCACTTTCCCGTCTCTTCCCGCACACGTCCGCACCAGTGTCCAGTTCAGATCGCTCCGTGCCAGAACCTGTCCCATCTTCTGCATATCTTTATAGACACCTGGCCAGAAAATCTGCATGAATTTCGTACTCATTCTCTGGTATTTGTCCTCGCAGTCTCCAAACGCATGAATGCAGACATGGCCTACCGTCACAAACCGCGTTTTTCCAAGCTGCTTCATGGCCGAAAGAATCATCGCGTTTCCGTCAGCCAGCGGTGTCTCCTCTTCTTTTACATGTTTCACACGCATCGGAGTCAGCACGCTGATGACTGCATCCGCTTCCAGCAGTGCCTCCAGCACGCGTTCCCGGTTCTGAAGGCTTCCCTCAATCACGGTCAGATTTTTTCTCGGCCAGATCGCTTTTGCATCCGGCACGTAGGCGGTCACCTGTGCGCTGTGAAGAAGCGCCGTGTTGGTCACATACTGCCCAAGCAGTCCCCCCAGACTGAATATTGTAATTCTCATGAAATCCTCACTCTCATCTGTGTGTCTTTTGTATCCTCCGCAGATTTTTTGACACACTTTCCTAATGTTATCTCCTATTCTAACACACCGCCCGTATACGATACAATGAAATAAAACTAAAAAAAGTATAACCTTTTTCGTCCTTTCTTCATATCGTAAGTAGAACCGTATTTTCAGGAGCTTTGATCTTATGCCCTATACTATCGTAATCGATGCCGGACACGGGGGAAGTGATCCGGGCGCTGTCTATGAGGGACGCAGGGAAAAGGATGACAATCTTTCCCTCGCCATCGCGGTCGGCGAGCTTCTTTCCCGGCAGGGTGTCTCTGTCATTTATACCCGCACAACCGATGTTTATCAGACGCCGTTTGAAAAGGCGCAGATGGCCAATCAGGCGGATGCCGACTTTTTTATTTCTTTTCACCGGAATTCTTCGGAGGAACCGAACCAGTATACCGGCGTGGAAACGCTTGTCTATGACAACTCCGACATCAAACAGACAATGGCAGAAAACATTAACGGCGCGCTCTCGGAGCTGGGATTCCGGAATCTCGGTGTCAAGGCACGGCCAGGGCTTGTTGTTCTGCGGCGGACGAAAATGCCGGCTCTTCTGATTGAAACCGGCTTTCTGAACAATGAGCAGGACAATACGCTCTACGATGAAAAGCAGGAAGAAATCGCCCGCGCCATCGCGGATGCAGTGCTTGGAACGCTGGATCTCGAGACGGTCACGGAGGCTGACCGGCGCGCTGCGGAAACGGAAGCCGCCCGTCCGTCCGTTTCAACAGCGGATACCGTCACTGCTTCCGCTTCGCCCCGTCCCACGCCGCCGGAACAGGAAAATCCTTCCGACACACCGGAAACCTTCTACCGTGTCCAGACCGGCCTTTTCCGCATCCGCCAGAATGCCGACCGTATGCTTTACGACCTTCTCGACCAGGGCTATCCCGCTTTTCTTCTCGCCGAGGACGGCTTTTTCAAGGTCCAGGTCGGCGCTTACCGCCAGCTCGGAAATGCCATTCTGATGGAACGCCGCCTGCGCCGCGACGGCTATTCCACCCTGATTACCACCTGAGCGTCTGACGCATCAGTCGAAAAAAGAGCGTGCCGGAATTTTGTTTTCCGACACGCTCTCGTTCTCCTTATAACTTTTTCAGTTTTGCAAACGAAGCAAACATTTTCTTCGTACCAGCCTGGTCGAAGTTGACGGTAACTTCATAATCTCTTCCGCCGTCCACGATATCCGTGACGATGCCGACACCGAACTTGATATGGCGCACCGTATCCCCGATTTCGTAATCGAGTTTCGTCGCCTTCTGCGCGCTGAAGGTTTTCGCCTGCTGCGGCTTCTCGCGGAATGCCTGCTTCATCGCCGCATAGACGCTGCCTCTCGTCGGAATGTCCATCTTCGGCTTCTGGTCTTCGATCTCCCCGCGCTCCCGCTCCAGGGAAATCAGCTCCCGCGGAATCTCTTTGACAAAACGGGACATCTTGTTGTACTGCACTTCGCCGCGGATCATTCTCTGGCGCGCACACGTCAATGTCAGATGCTGCATCGCACGCGTGATGCCCACGTAGCAGAGACGGCGCTCCTCCTCCAGCTCCGACGGATCATCTCCGGTGATCGTCATGTAGCTCGGGAAAATACCATCCTCCATGCCGGCAAGGAATACGTTCGGGAACTCCAGTCCTTTTGCGGAATGCAGTGTCATCAACAGCACGTAATCGCTCTCCTCATCCACCGAGTCGATATCAGACACCAGCGCAACCTCCTGCAGAAAACCACCGAGAGATGGCTGTTCGGCGCTCTCCTCATAATCCGCAATCTTTGAAATCAGCTCGTCGATGTTCTCGATGCGGGCTGCCGCTTCTTCGGTTCCCTCCGCCTGCAGATCTGCTACATAGCCGGTCTCCTCGATGATTTCATTCAGCAGCTCTTTGACCGACAGATAATCTGCTTTCGCGCGGAGTACCTGTAAAAAGGACGTGAAGGATTTAATCTTATTTAAAGACCGCATCAGCCCCGGCACATACTCGGCCTCGAGAAGCGCATCGTAGAAACGGATGCCCTGCTCTGCCTCCCAGTCCTGCACTTTGTTGATCGTCGCCGCTCCGATACCGCGCCGCGGAACGTTGATGATACGCAGTACCGCAAGGTCATCCTCCGGGTTCTCGATCACACGCAGATACGCCAGCAGATCCTTGATCTCGCGTCTCGCATAGAAGTTGACACCGCCCACGATTTTATATGGAACATTTGCAAGCAGCAGTTTCTCCTCAAAAAGACGGGACTGTGCGTTGGTACGGTAGAGAATTGCATAATCACGGTACTTCTTTCCCTCCGTGCGGACGCCGCGCGTGATTTCTCCTGCCACGTACTCCGCCTCCTCAAAACCGCTCTGGAACTGCCGCAGATCGATCAGGTCACCCTCCGGGTTCTCTGTCCACAGGCGTTTTGCTTTTCGTCCCTGGTTATTCGCAATCACTTCATTTGCCGCATTCAGAATATTCTGCGTGGAACGGTAATTCTGCTCCAGTTTAATGACCTTCGCATCCGGGAATACATGCTCAAAACTCAGAATATTTTCAATATTCGCCCCGCGGAATTTGTAGATCGACTGATCATCATCGCCGACAACGCAGAGATTGCGGTATTTTGCCGCCAGAAGGCTCACAAAGCGGAACTGAACCGTGTTGGTATCCTGATACTCATCGACCATGATATAGCGGAACTGCTCCTGATAATAGTCGAGCACTTCCGGGAACTGCTGGAATAATTTTACGGTCTGTACCAGCAGATCATCGAAGTCCATCGCATTGTTTTTCTTTAACTCTGCCTGATACTCCGCATAAACTGCCGCATACTTCTGCAGCTTCCAGTCGATTCCCGCGTCAATCCGGTACTGGTCCGGCTCGATCATCTCATCCTTTGCGGACGAAATTGCCGCCATGATCGCACGGTCGCGGTACAGTTTCGGATCCATCTGGAGCCGTTTCATGATGTCCTTGATCAGCGATTTCTGGTCATCGGTATCGTAAATTGCAAAATTGTTGGCGTATCCCAGACGTTCAGCATGGCGGCGCAGAATCCGCACGCAGCTGGAATGGAAGGTGCTGACCCAGATCCGCTCCGATCCGTATCCCACGATTTTATCGACACGCTCACGCATTTCTCCGGCGGCCTTGTTCGTAAAGGTGATCGCCATAATATTCCACGGATTGACGCCTTTGTCCCGGATTAGGGAGGCGATGCGGTGCGTCAGTACCCTCGTCTTTCCCGAACCGGCACCTGCAAGGATCAGAAGCGGCCCTTCGGTGTACTCCACAGCTTCCATCTGCATCGGGTTTAATCCTGTTTCTGTCTGATTCATGTTCTTTCTCCTTCATCTGCTTCGAATCTTTTCACATGCATCTCAGTATATAACAAATCCGCCCCGGTTACAAGTAAGAACGAACATACGTTGCATTTTTATCATGGAAACTTTTTTCGCAAAGTCCTTGCTATCTGGTATTAAAAACTATATAATGGGAACAGTGAGGTGATAACAAATGACGATAGACTCAGATAAAATTCTTCATGATTTACTGAATTCACTGGATTCTCTCGAAGGCATCCGCCCGGGGGAAATCCCGAACATTGCTTTATATATGGACCAGGTCACGACCTTTATGGACGCACAGCTCGCTTCTTCGCGCCGCTTCGAGTCCGATAAGGTTCTGACAAAAACAATGATCAACAACTATGCAAAAAACAAGCTGCTCCCGCCGCCGGTCAAAAAGAAATATTCGCCGGAGCACATGATGCTTCTGGTTTTTATTTACTACTTTAAAAACATCCTCTCGATCACGGATATCCAGACACTGCTCGCCCCGATCACCAATCGGTATTTCGGCACGGAGAGCGGCTTTTCCATCAAAGATATCTACGACGAAATTTTCCAGATGGAAAAAGAAGAAATTGCATCCGTAAAAGAAGATCTTCTGAAAAAAGCGGATGTATCCAAGTCCATGTTCGGCAGCTCACCGGAGGAGGACCGGGAATTTCTCCAGCTCTTTTCGTTTATCTGTCTGCTGAGTTTCGATGTCTATCTGAAAAAACAGATGATCGAGCACATGGTGGATGAACTGGCATCCCTCGCGGCGCCTTCTGATCCGAAAAAGAAAAATTAAGAGCAAACGTGTAATCAAAAAAGACGGCTGCGTTGGAATCGCACCGTCTTTTTTGATTTTACACATTTTCTTTCTTTTCCATCCGTTCAAACACCATCTCATATCCGTCGTTTCCATAGCTTAAGGAACGGTTCACGCGGCTGATCGTCGCCGTGGATGCTCCCGTCTTTTCGGAGATTTCCAGATACGTTCTCTTCTCCCGCAGCATTTTCGCCACTTCAAACCGCTGCGACAGCGAAAGCAGTTCATTGATGGTGCATACATCCTCAAAAAAAGTATAGCATTCTTCCTTATTCTTCAGACACAAAATTGCCTCAAAAAGCTGGTCTACTGCTTCTGAATGAAGTTTCTTGTTCATTTCAAGCCCTCCTGTACGAAAATTAAGTCCCCATCTCATTCTTATAACTCGGAATACTACCATTTTAGCACAGTAAAGTGTGAAATACAAGTCCTTTTATCCCTGCATCAGCAAAGCCTGTACCATCGACTCCCGTTGTCTGCGGTAATCGCTCGGCGAACAGGCCTTTACCGTCTTGAAGGTACGGTTGAAGGCACTTAAAGAAGAGAATCCGGAATTCATCGCCACATCCGTGATACTCATCTTTTTGTCGTACAGAAGCTCCTCTGCGCGTTTGACGCGTTTAGAATTGAGGTACTCATAGAATGTCATGTTCATGTACTGCTTGAAAATTCTGGTAAAGTGGAACTTGGAAAATCCGCTGACCGCAGCTACTTCCTCGAGAGAAAGATTCTCCATGTAATGGACATTGATATAACGGCAGGCGCTTAAAACAGCCTCTATATATTCCTGCTGCTTCATTGCCCCGAACGTATTCTGCGCGTTGGCATCCGAAAAGCCCTTACGGCCAAACTCTGAAAAAAGCTCTTTGAGGCCGGTACAGATTCTGTGCGTCATCACTGCGCTCTCATTATCGTATTCCCGCACCATTTCCAGAATCTGGCTGCGTAGAAACAGATAGAAGGGATCTTCCTCATCCTCTTTTTTGAAGTAGATGGCCGGAAGCCGCAGGAAAATTGTTTCCATTTCTTCTTGATTCTCCACACAGCCCGGTTCCACCAGCATGACAATCCGTTCTCCCTGGGATACGAATCTCATTCCGTGTACAACGCCGGAATTGATCATAATGATGTCGCCCTCTTTGAGATTATAGCTGTCTTTTCCGACAACAACCTCATATTCGCCTCTGGTCGGCATGATAATTTCAATTGCGGTATGCCAGTGCTTCGGATAGCCTTCTGTCACGGTGTTGTGAAAGATTTCAAACGCCGGCGGGTTTGCTGCATTCCGGTCAAATGTTTTCCCATGTTCCACTTTCTTCATCTTATTTCTTACCTCTTTTTATTACAGCAGCTCTGTAAACAGATCTTTTACGGTCGGATAAATCTTTGCAAATTTCTGATACTGGTGCTCATATTTCTCAACCAGTTCCGGTTCCGGCTCGATGGTCTCTGTCACACGAACAATTTTTTCTGCCGCCTCTTCTACGGATGAAAAGACACCGCAGGCAACGGCTGCCAGCATGGCTCCGCCAAGTGCCGGGCCTTCCTCGGACTCAATACGGTCCACTTTGATGTTCAGCACGTTTGCGATCATGCGTCTCCACAGCGGGCTCTTTGCACCGCCTCCGCAGATTTTCGTTCTCTCGATCTGGATGCCGAGGGATTTTGCTACCTCAAAGGAATCGCGGATCGCAAAGGCAACGCCCTCGAGAACAGCCTGGGTCATATCCTCTCTTGTGGTGTCCATGGTCAGGCCGATAAAGGTTCCTCTTGCATCCGGGTTGTTGTGCGGGGAACGCTCGCCCATCAGATACGGCAGGAAGAAGACATTATTCTCGCCAAGTTTTGTGATGTTCTCCTGCTCTTTTGTATATTCTTTTGTGCGGATGATTTCATCCATCCACCATTTGTTGCAGGAAGCTGCACTCAGCATGCATCCCATCAGGTGATAGTGGCCGTCTGCGTGTGCGAATGCGTGCAGGGCATTGTGGCTGTCTACGCCGAATTTGCTGCTGGAAATGAATACGGTTCCGCTTGTACCAAGGGAAACGTTGCACATGCCGTCGCCTACGGTTCCGGTTCCGACTGCGGCTGCTGCGTTGTCTCCGGCTCCTGCTACAACTTTACAGGTCTCCGGCAGTCCAAGTTCTGCTGCTACTTCCGGTTTTAAGGTTCCGACAGCGTCAAAGCTCTCATGGAGCTCCGGCAGCATCTCCAGGGAAATACCGCAGATTTCTGCCATCTCTTTAGACCAGCATTTGTTCTTGACATCCATCAGAAGCATGCCCGATGCATCGGAGTAGTCGCTTACGAATGCGCCGGAGAGACGGTATGCCAGGTAATCTTTTGGAAGCATGATTTTGCAGATTTTTGCGAAGTTATCCGGCTCATTTTCTTTCACCCAGAGAATCTTCGGTGCGGTAAAGCCTGCAAATGCAATGTTTGCGGTGTACTCGGAGAGTTTTTCTTTTCCGATTACGGTGTTCAGATAATCGGTCTGTTTTGCGGTACGGCCGTCGTTCCAGAGGATCGCCGGGCGGATGACGTTATCGTTCTCATCCAGGATGACAAGGCCATGCATCTGGCCGCCGAAGCTGATGCCGGCTACCTGGGATTTGTCTACGTCTTTTACCAGCTCGCGGATTCCCTCTTTGCTCTGCTCCCACCAGTCTTCCGGTTTCTGCTCAGACCAGCCTGGATGCGGGAAATACAGCGGATACTCTCTCGATACAATATTTACAATTTTGCCTTCCTCGTCCATCAGAAGCAGTTTGACAGCGGAAGTACCAAGGTCAACACCAATAAAATACATGTCGAATCTCCTTTTTCTACTCTTTTTCAAAAAGGGCGGCAGCAGACCTAGATCTCTGCTCCGCCCTTTTGCTTATGCGTTACTGCATATCTTTCTTATTTTTCAGTGAATCTTCCGGAACGGATTAGCCCCACGGATTCTCTGTCGGGTAACGAACACCCTTCGGCTGGTTGTAGCCGATCTCATCTACTTCAACACCGAGCATTTTGAATACTTCGAATAACGGTTTTCCGAAGTGTCCGAATGCTACTGCGCCGTGATGCGGATAGTTTTTCTCTACCAGTACGTGACGGTAGAATCTGCCCATCTCCGGAATAGCGAAGATACCGATGCTTCCGAAGGAACGTGTTGCTACAGGAAGAACCTCGCCCTCTGCGATGTATCCGCGCAGTTTTGCGTCAGATGTGCTCTGCAGACGATAGAAGGTGATGTCTCCAGGAACGATATCTCCCTCGAGGGTACCCTGTGTTACTTCTTCCGGAAGGGTTCTTGCCATGATCATCTGATATTTCATAGAGCAGAATGCCAGTTTGGTGGAAGCGGTATTTCCGCAGTGGAATCCCATGAAGGTATCTTTTAAGGTGTAATCAAATTTGCCTTTGATTTCGCTTTCATACATATCCTTCGGAACGGTGTTGTTGATGTCGAGGAGTGTTACGGTGTCTTTGGATACAACGGTTCCGATGAACTCGGACAGTGTTCCGTAGATATCTACCTCACAGGATACCGGGATGCCCATCTTGGTCAGACGGCTGTTGACATAGCAAGGAACGAATCCGAACTGTGTCTGGAATGCCGGCCAGCATTTTCCGGTCAGGGTTACGTATTTTCTGGATCCTTTGTGTGCTTCGATCCAGTCTAACAGGGTGATCTCGTACTGAGCCAGTTTCGGCAGGATTTCCGGTTTCAGGTTTCCTTCGCCGAGCTCTTTTGCCATATCTTCTACGACTGCCGGGATTCTCTCGTCGCCTGCGTGTTTGTTGAATGCTTCAAACAGGTCAAGCTCGGAGTTCTCTTCAATTTCTACGCCGAGGTTGTACAGCTGTTTGATCGGTGCGTTACATGCCAGGAAGTTGGTCGGACGCGGTCCGAAGCTGATGATTTTCAGGTTCTTAACAGCTACAACTGCAGTTGCAACCGGTACGAAATCTTTGATCATGGCTGCTACGTCTTCTGCATCGCCAACCGGGTACTCCGGAATGTATGCGTGCAGGTTGCGCAGTTTCAGGTTGTAGCTTGCGTTCAGAACGCCGCAGTATGCATCGCCGCGTCCGCCTACAAGGTCGTCGCCGGTCTCTTCTTCTGCTGCTACTACCATGCAAGGTCCGTCGAAGTATTTTACAAGCAGGGTTTCCTCGGTCTCCGGTCCGAAGTTTCCAAGGTATACAACAAGTGCATCACACTCTGCTTTTTTCAGGTCTTCGAGTGCGTTCATCATGTCGATTTCATTCTCGACGATGATTGGACATTCGTAGATTTCTCCGTCGTATGCTTTTACGACTGCTTTTCTTCTGTTCTCGGAAAGGCTGTTCGGGAAGCAGTCACGGCTTACTGCAACGATACCTAATTTGATTTCCGGTGTATTGTTGATCATTTTTGAAGATCCTCCTTTTTGGGTTTTCTTGGTTTTTGGTTTCTTTTTATGTTCAGAACTGCTCTTTTGGGGCAGTGTTTCTGATTTCTGGTTTTGTCTCTGGTTTTATTTTACCGAGAGGTTTTCTCCTTTGATGCCTGCTACGCTTCCGGCGATGTTTGCATCCGGGTGGCTTAAGAGCCATTTGTTTCTGGCGAAGAGCAGGTCGTCTTCCGGGGTGTGTTTTTCTTCCAGGGTGATGTCGGTATTGGTTCCTTTTGGAAGGACTACGACGCATTTGAAGCCGCTGGCTGCCACGTTGCATGGTGCGTAGTGGAGGGTGGTTGCGTAGACTTCAATGGTGGTTCCGGCCGGGATTAAGAAGGCCTCCATTTTGGATGAGTCGTAGGTGTGGTCTTCGGTGATGTCCTGTTCTTTTCCGAGGATCAGGATCAGGTCGGTTACGGCGATGTTGATTTCGCTGTCGCGGTGGTATTCTACGGCGTTCAGTAAATGGTTGTGGCCGTTGCAGTAGCCGATCTGGATCGGCATGCCGCCGTAGAGGCTGTCGGATACGGACTGGGCGCTTTTGCAGGCTTCGAGGCTTTCAATGGAAGGCTCGTAGACTACGTCGTCGGGACATGGGGTCTCGGACATGGCGGTGATGATGTCGCTGACGTCGAGGTCTTTGATGACTTTGCCGTACTGGCGGAATGCTTCGTCTGTTACTTTCAGAATCTGCATTGTGTTGGTGCTCCTTTCGTACAATTAGTTTAATGATTGAACTAATTGTAATATAGCACTTGTATGTACTTCTTGTCAACATGTATTTGGATGAAAAAACGGACGGGTTGACAAATAAGGGGGAGGTTGGTATACTTTAATACGTTAAAATAATAAGACGCTAGGGGAGCCTTTGGCTGAGAACGTGGGACAGGGATAAGCTCACGGACCCTCACTACCTGAACGGGATAATTCCTGCGTAGGGAAGCTGGAACGTGGTTTCGGATGTGATTCGGGACTGTGTTTTTATGTGAGCCCCTCCAAGCGGAATGCGAAGGAGGTTTTTTTATGAGTTTTTTTGTTACTGCTGACGGCGGACTGACGACGGCCGGTTATGTTGGATGCGTGGTGCTGATGGTGGCGCTGGTGGTGATTGCTTCGGTTCTTTCTGCTCAGAAGAGTAAGGGGACGGGAATGGATGCAAGGAAGCTGGCGTTTTGTGCGATGGGGATGGCGCTGGCGTTTGTGACTTCGTATGTGAAGGTGTTTGAACTGCCGTACGGGGGATCGGTTACGTTGTTTTCGATGCTGTTTATTGTGCTGATTGCGAACTGGTATGGGGCGAAGACGGGTATTCTCGTTGGTTTTGCTTATGGACTGCTGCAGTTTATCCAGGGGCCGTATGTGCTGTCGCTGTTCCAGGTGTGCTGTGATTATGTGTTTGCGTTTGCGGCGCTGGGTGTGGCCGGATTCTTTGGAAAGAAGAAAAACGGGCTGCTGATCGGGTATATTGTAGCTGTGCTGGCGAGGGGATTTTTCCATACGTTAGGCGGGTATCTGTACTGGATGGATTATATGCCGGAGAATTTCCCGCAGTCTTTGAAGGCGCTGTATCCGATTATTTACAACTACAGCTATCTGCTGGCTGAAGGTGTGCTGACGGTGATTCTGATCTCGCTGCCGCCGGTGAAGAAAGCACTGCAGACGGTTGCAAGAACGGCACATGGTGCAAATTAAATAGAATTACGTAAAAAAATCCGGGAACGCATGATTTTGCGTTTCCGGATTTTTTACGTGGATATCAAAATTTACTGAGCACTCTCCTCTGCGGCTGTATCGGCGGCGGAGCTCATGGGAGTGATGACGATGTTTTCTACGCCGATTCCGGTTTTGCGGGTTACGATGTCTTCGATCTGGGCACGCTGTTCCTCGGTTACTTCTTTCATCGGAACGACGATGTCGGCGGTTTCGCCGGTCAGGTTTACAACGACGTCGGTGAAGCCTTTGGCTTCGAGGAGGAGTTCAGTTGCTGACTCTTTTTCTACGAGTTCCGTCATTTCCACCATGCTCTGGACAGCGCTCTGGCGCTCGGTTTCGGAGAGGTTGGTGTTGTTGATGATTTCATTTAAGGTGTCTTTGTTCTGGGAACGGATCTGTTCGCGGTCGATTCTGGCCTGGGCCATGTATGTAGATGCCCCGGCAAGGACTGCCTCTCCCGGCGTTTCGGTGACGGTCCGCGACGAGTCCCCTGCTGTGCCGGCATCCACCTCGTCGGTGATGTCGGTGTCCAGGCTGGAGATGTCTTTTAAAACGGTGCTGGCATCCGCCGTGGTTCCGTCTGCCTTCTCCTTCGTGGACAGGGTACTGTCAGCATAGTTGATGTATCCGGCGACGGCAATCATGATCGCAAGGGCGGTGATGATGACCTGGTTTTTCCGGAATTTTTTCTTTTTCCCGGCCGTCTTTTTCGGCGATGGTGTCTCTGCCATTTTCTCAGGTGCATTCATTTCCTGTTCTAATTTTTCCACGCATTTGACTCCTTTACTTCATTTTGACTACTTTAATCTTATTTGCGCCCACCTGAAATAATGCCATCACGGCCTCCTGAATCTCCTGTATCGTCACCGGGTTTCCCCCGCCTTCTGCGATAACGAGCACGCCGCGCACTGCCGGGTACTCCTCGGAAACCACATACGGTGTCTCGGCCCCGTTCTGTGTCTTTTCATAGACAGTTGCCTCATCCTGCGACGAGGATGTAACGCTTCCGGTCTCCTCTCCCTTCTTGTTTTCCTCCGTTGTGCTCCGCGTTGGAACATCTTTTTCCACAATCTTTTTTCCTGTGGATTCCAGCGTCACCACGACGTGCACTGCGCCCACACCGTCCATCTGGGAAAGTGCGTCACAAAGGCGCTGTTCCATCTCCTCCTGCACTGATGCTCCCGCATCTCCCGCCGGACGCGCAGCCGTCTCCTGCGGCTGTTCTGTCTCCTCACCGGTCTTTTTTGTTCCCGTCGGCAGCAGCAGGACAACGCCGATTGCCGCCAGCAGGAAGTACAGCATCCACTGCTCCTTTTTCTGTTTCCGGAAAAACGCCGCTGCCTTTTCCCTCATAGGCCTATTCCGAAATCTCTACCATAATATGCGCCGGATCGGTTCCGTAGACCTCACTTAAAACACTTTTGATCTCTGTCAGCTTTTCATCGAGCATTTCCCGCTGTTTTTTCTGTTCTTCGCGGTAAATGCTCGTCTGCCGCATCGGCGCTTCAATGCGGATCTCTTTTGCCTCACCGGTGTTTCCCGGCTCCAGCGTTACCGAAACGGCTGCCCCCGGAATGCCGCTCTCTGACAGATACATCCGGATCTGGCGCTCCGTCTCTTTTTCCCAGGCGCCCACGTAATACTGTTTTTCAAAGCTTTCTGCACGAATCTGTACATTTTCCATTGCTGCTGCCTCCTCTTCCAGCGTCAGACGGTCGAGCGTCTGCGCCATTTTCTGCTCCAAACCTCCCGCTTTTAGCACGGGCTGGAAAAAAATCAGTACCATCACAATTCCAAGAAAAAACTGAACCGGCTTCTTGTCCTCCTTCTCCGGGATCAGGTTCAGCACAGTTGTCATAAAAATCAGAAAAATTGAAATATTCTTAAGCCACTGCAGAATCTCTTCTACCATGCCGCCTCCCGCCGCTGCCTGCCCAACTACACGCTAGAGCATGTCTGAAAAATCATTTCCGCAATCTGCAAGCCCCAGTTTGCGAAAAGCCTTTTTCAGACACGCTCTAGGAAAAAGTTCCCGCCAGGATTGCAATCGTCAGCAGAAACAGGATTTCTACGGTCAGAAGGAGACGCAGAAGCATCGCATATCCTTTTCCTGCCGCCGCAAGACATCCCGCGATCCGCTTGTCCGAGACGGGCTGCGCCGCCGCGGCGAGAAGGCGGAAGGAAAGACCCGAAACGAGAAGCTGAACGGCGGGGACCATGCCTGCTGCGAGCAGTACCAGCATTGCCGTCACGCCAAAGCAGTTGCGGATCAGCACCGCGGAGCCTGCCACCAACTCGGTTACAGCATTCACCGCATTTCCGATGCCGGGAATCATTCCGGCAGTCCGCCAGAGTGCCATCTGCCGCAGGGAATCGAGCGCCGGTGCAATCAGATTCCGGATCATCTGCATTCCCACAAGTACGCCGAGCGACGATTTTAAAAGGCCGTTCACGCAGGTTTCCAGCAGCTCTGTCATATGGGACAAAATCTCCTCGCCGGAAAGATCGTTTACAAGGGCGATGAGCAGATAGATATGGATCATCGGGAGGACGAGGGCGAGCAGAAGCTTTTCGACAGCCAGAATCACTAGAAGGAGCATCTGATAAAACATCACGGCTGATGATGCACCACCGGCGGCCGCGGCCGCCAGATAGTAGGATGGCGTCAGGATCCGCATAAAAGCGACCAGCGATGTGATGACAGCTTTCAGGTTTTCCCCGCTCGACTGGAAATTTTTCAGAATCAGTGCAAGCGCAAGCAGATAGACCATATAAAAACTGGCGTCCCTGACCTGTTTTCCTTCAAAGAGAGAGGAAAAACTGCCGAGCACCGCGCCTGCCAGAACGAGGAGAAACAGCTCCTTCATCAGCCCCTTCTGCGCAAGGAATGCTGTTTTGGCACAGGAGAGAACGGCATTTCCGGCACGGAAGGTGCGGAAGGGATCGCCATCCTGCAAAAGAGAACGCACCGTACCGGCAAAAGAAAACTGCTGGCTGGACAGCAGGCTGTCCACTTCCTGCTGGATTGCATCGAAGTCGAGTTCTGCAAGAAGTTCGTCCTGCGCTGCTGCTGCCTGATCCGTTTCGGTATCCCCCGCTTCTTTCTCCTGCTGTCCTTTCTTTTCTCTGACCGCCGCACGCTCCGTCTCCTGATCTGTTCCTACGGTGTCCAAACGTGATTCTTCTTCCAGGCTCTCCGGCACGTTTTGTACCGCTGCTTCGATTTTCTGCGTTCTTCCCGTTCCGAAAATGAGACACAGAAAAAGCAGCGCCATGCCCCATCCGGCTTTTTTACAGAAAATCATGAACCGTTTCCAGCAGAGCGAGCAGCACTGGCATACTGACGGCAAGGACCGCCAGGCGGGCGAACAGTTCAATCTGCCCTGCAATGGAAGAATAGCCCGCATCCTTACAGATCCCGGCGGAAAACTGCCCCACATACGTGATCCCAAGCATTTTCAGCAGCGTATTCAGATACGATGAGTCCACCGGGAGATACGATTTCATTTGTGCGAGCATGCCGAGCAGATACTGCATTTTTCCGACGGTCCCGGCAAGAATGCAGAGGCCGGCACCGACCGTCACAAGAAGGGCAAATTCCGGCTTTGCTCCCTTTACTGTGATTCCAAGCAGCACGCCCGCCGTACCAAGCGCAGCGATCCGAAGTATATCCATATGATCCCCTCCGTTTTTTCTCCCTGCTCTTAAATTGTAAACAGTTGTTTGATGTCCTCAAACAGCGCGGAAATATAGGGAAGAATCCAGAACAGCACCAGCACAAGACCGGCAAGGCTTGCAAGAAATGCCTGTTCTTCCCGGCCGCTGTGTTTTAATACCTGGCACAGGACCGATACCAGAATCCCGACTGCCCCGATTTTAAATAGAATCCCGACCTCCACGCCTGCTCCTCCGTTTTCAGACACGCCCTAAACCAGAATCAAAAATAAAAAAAGGCCTCCCATGATTCCAAGACTCTGACAGAGCCTCTTCCTTTCCGGCAATCCTTTCTGCAGTTCCGCGATCCGCTGCACAAGGCGTGCCTCATACCGGTCCAGATTCGCCTTCTGCATGGCGCGGTCCCCGGTGCCAAGGCTGCATCCGGCCTCCTGCAGCTCTTCTTTTTCTTCTTTTGTAAGGCGTGTGTCCGCCAGGTGGACTGCCGTATTCTCTTCCAGAATCGCCGGCAGTGTCTTTCCGTCCGGGCGGCGCATATCCTCGGAAATATCCTGTAAAAAATCCCGGTACGGATCCCGCATCCGCCTTCCCGTCTCCCAGAACGCATCCGGCAGCGGGGAAGCCGCCGTCACAATCTCTCCACGCAGATACTGGATAATTTTCTGCAGTGTTTCCAGATCTTTCACATGGGCCGACAGCGCCGCACTCTTTGCAAAGCCGATCCCGACGCAGGCAAGAGAAGCCGCCAGTAAAACTGCAAGCCGCATCACAGAAACGCCTCCCTTCGGTACAGTGTCGTTCCTCTTCCGTCAAAAATAGCCTGTACGCTTCCGGCGTGGGGTTTCGCATCCAGCACGATGTACCGCTCGAAAACGTGGGATTCCACGAGGCGGTTCAGGAGAGGCTTCTGCTTCATATCCTCCATGGAATTGCCATGCACGGTCGCGAGCAGCTTGCACCCGCAGTTAACGACGGACTCGATCGCACGGATGTCCTCGCCCGTTCCGATCTCATCGACTGCCACCACATCGGGCGACATGGCGCGGATCAGCATCATCATGCCCTCCGCCTTCGGACAGCAGTCGAGCACATCGGTGCGGATGCCGACATCATTCTGCGCAACGCCGAGATAGCAGCCTGCGATCTCGCTCCGTTCATCGACCACACCGACGGTCAGCCCCGGATACGGCGACTCCCCGTCCGAAATCTGGCGGATGATATCGCGCAGCATCGTCGTTTTGCCGCAGCCGGGTGCGGAGACAATCAGGGTGTGCAGGAAACGGCCGTCTTCCCAAAGGTACGGCATCACTCGGTCCGCGCAGCCTTTTTTCTCATGAGCAACCCGCACGTTGATGCAGGATATATGGCTGATGCCTTTCACCTTTTCCCCTTCGATTACCGTCTTTCCGGCAATGCCGATCCGGTGGCCGCCCTCCACGGTCAGAAAACCCTGCCGCAGTTCATCCTCGTAGGCGTAGAGGGAAAAACTTCCTATGTAATCCATCGTATCGCGGATATCCGTCGGTGAGACGGGATAACCTTTCTCCCACTCCCCGGTCAGTGCTCCGTCCGGGGTCAGAAAGTACTCCTGATCCTTTGCGACCACCAGAAGCGGCGCGCCGGTCCGCAGACGGATTTCCTGCAGGTCATCGGCCAGCAGATCTGTGTTTTTCAGAATTTTCCGTATATTCGCAGAAAACAGGCGCAAAAGTTCCCTTTGCTCCTGTTTTTTCTCTGGCGTAACAATATCCTTTTGTCTTCCTGTCCTTTTCATCTTCACCACCTCTTATCGTTATATATATGAGATGGCGGGACAGGTTATGCACGATTTTTATGGTTCTATTCTTTTCATGCAGATTTTCACGGGCTCCGCTGCCCAGACGGCGCCTTCATATCCTTTCTCCGGACTGAAATGCGTGCAGAAGCCCTCTTTCTTTTCCGTTCCAAGAGAACCCGAAAGACCGGTTCCCCTCCACTTGCCGTAGCTCTCCTCCTCGGTCCAGATCCGGAAAAACAGCGTTTCAGCATTCTCCGTTGCGGCAAGGCGTTTCTGGTCTTCGGCGGAAAAATACCGTTCTGCCATGTGCTCCCAGGCAGCGCGGCGGTGCTGCTGCAGATCCATGCCGATCGGAATGGAAGCAAAAGCGCAGGCAGCGTATTCCCCCGAATGAGAAATATTAAAACAGATCTGCGGATGCCCCGGCAGGTACGGTTTTCCGTGCGCATTCCGTTCGATCGTTATCTTTTCTCCATCCAGCCCATACTGTTCCTTCATTCCCATCCGGAACAGCTCCCATCCGCACTGCGAGAGTTCCCGTTCCAGCTCTTTTTTTTCGCCCTCCGGCTGCGTAATTTTTTTCAGATAAACTACCGTCTCCTGCATTCTGCTTCTCCCTCTTCATAGAAAAAGAGACCGCGAAGCCTTTCAACTTTCGGCTCCCCGGTCTCTTCTCGAAAATTCTTTCTTATGCGTTTTTACCGCAGCAGTATTTGTATTTCTTTCCGCTTCCGCACGGGCATGGATCGTTTCTTCCGATTTTTTTGCCTTTGATTACAGTGCCGGATTTTTTCTGCTCCATGTAAAGCGTTTTCTTCTGCTCTTCTGTGAAGATCTCATCCCACATCGGCAGGTTGTACAACCAGTCTGCTTTTGCGTCTACCATGTTTTTGTACAGAAGCTCTTTATCGTAAGCCAGTGTAACAACGGTATCCTCTTCCATCTCCTCGATCGGGTTCGGGATCACAAGGCTGTCGTTGATGCCGTCCAGGAAACCAACCATGGTCATAACGTCCACTTTGTATTTCTCTGCCAGCTCTTTTACGGTTCCTTTTACCACTTCATCCGGGTTGGAAAGAAGCTGCTCGTAAATGTTTTTCTCAATCAGGAAATAATTGGTCCAGAACTGCTGGAGCTGTTTTTTGTCTGCTTCCTGATTATAGGCGATATCACGCCAATTCTGTAATAAACTCATGTTATTATCCATCCTTTATCTGTTTCTCTGAGCGCGTTTTTTCGCGCCGTCCCCTAGCGGGATTCCGGTTTTTGTAACACGCTTTAGTATATCGGAAAGTCCGCAGAAAATCAACCTTTTTCTTCTTCCTGCTCCAGAATCGGGATTCTGGTATCGCCGAGCGGAATTCCTCTGTGTTCCACCGATGTAGAGAACACGATCTGCGTCTTCGTTCTTCCAAAATGCTGAAGCTGGCCGATAAACTGATCCAGCTCAGATGTCGTGTGGAACACAACCTCCATCAGCATCGAATAGTCGCCGGTCACGCAGTTGCACTCGATCACATTCGGGCAGTCGGTGATGTACGGATAGAATTCCTTTTTCCGCACCGGCTCAACCTCCAGATTGATGAATGCCTTGATCCGATAGTCGAAAACCTCCGGGTTCACACTCGCGCGGTAGCCGGTGATCACCCCGTCCTTTTCCAGGCGGTCGATTCTCGCCGAAACCGTCGGCGAAGTGAGACTTACCTTGTCTGCAATACTTTTGAGCGGAAGCCTTGCATCTTCCTGCAGCAGTTCCACAATTTTCCGGTCTGCTGTATCCAGTTCACGTTTCATTCCCTCTCCTTACGTTCCTCCTGCTCTCCTTTTTCTTTCGGAGGCAGTTTCTTTACCACCGTATTTTCCACGCGGTGTTCTTTGACCCGCATGACCTTGATCCAGAGATCGTCGGTCTCGAGTTCAAACTGGCTGCCGTCATCCGGAACCGCACCGAGTTCGCCGAAAATGTAGCCGCCGAACGTTTCATATTCATCGACCGGCAGTTTGATCTTCAGTTCCTCCGCCACATCATCCAACGAGGCACTTCCCATGATTTTCCAGATGTCTGTGGAAATCAGCTCAATTTCCGATGGCTGCCCGATCTCCGCCTCATCATTCAAGTCCCCGACAAGCTGCTCGATCAGGTTACGCACGGTGATAATTCCATCCATGCCGCCGTACTCATCCAGAACCACGGCAAAATAGTTGCCGGTCTTTTTCATGTTCTGGAACAGCGTGGCAGCCTTGATGTTTTCAGGAACAAAATAAGGCTGTTTGATTGCTTCTTTCATGACATGATCGCGGTCCTTGGTGCGAAGCCGGAAATAATCCTTGGCATCCAGAACGCCGATGATATCGTCCACAGTTTCGCCGCAGACCGGGTAATACGAGTGGCGGCTCTCATGGATGAGCTGCTCCCACTCCTCCATCGAGTCTTCCAGCCACAGAAGATCTACATCGGTTCTGTGGACGCAGATTTCATCAATGGTCAGATCATCGAACTCAAATACGTTCTGAATCATATCTTTTTCTTCATTGTCGATCGCGCCTTTTTCGCTACCGGCATCTACCATCATTCGGATTTCTTCCTCCGTCACCTGATCGTCGTCCTCATCCGGATCGATCCCCAGAAGGCGCAGGATACCGTTTGTCGATGCAGTCAGCAGCCACACAAGCGGTGCAAACACTTTCGAAGCACCGCTTACAAGACCGGAAATCCCGAGCGCAATCTGCTCAGCCTTCTGCATTGCAATCCTTTTCGGCACCAGTTCGCCAAAGATCAGGGTGATATAAGATAAAAGCAGCGTAATCAGCACAACGGCAATCGCATCCAGTGTCTTTTCCGGAATCTTCATACCCGCGTCCACAAGAGCAGAAACGATTCGATCCGAAAAATTTTCTGCTGCAAAGGCACTTCCGAGAAAACCGGACAGAGTGATGACCACCTGTATCGTTGCAAGAAAACGGGATGGCTGTTCCGTCAGATGAAACAGCTTCGCCGCTCTTTTGTTTCCCTCCTGTGCCATTTTTTCCAGTTTAGCGTCGTTGCAGGAGACCACAGCGATCTCCGCGCAGGCAAATACCGCATTGACCGCTATCAATACGACCTGCAAAAGAATACTGCCGACTATGTCACTGTCCAAACGTTTCAAACCTCCTCAATATTATTTATGCGTTTTTCAAAAATGCCACATAGGCCTTCTTGGCCTCGTAAACATCTGCTTTGCTGGTTACTTCCCATGGAGCATGCATGCTTAATACCGGTACACCGGAGTCGATGACTTCCATGCCGTACAGGGACATGATGTAAGCGATGGTTCCGCCGCCTCCGACATCAACTTTACCAAGCTCTGCGGTCTGCCAGTTTACTTTGGCATCATCGAAAATAGCGCGGAGTGCTCCGACATACTCTGCATTGGCATCGTTGGAACCGCCTTTTCCGCCGGAACCGGTAAATTTGTTGATGACGATACCTTTTCCGAAGAAGGCTGCATTTTTCTTCTCAAATGCTGCTGCATACAGCGGATCAAATGCTGCGCTGACATCAGAAGAGAGCATTCTGGAGGAAGCAAGGCATCTTCGAAGGGCCAGTTCTGTTCCCTCTCCTGCAAGTGCAAGCAGCTCTGCCATGGTGTTCTCGAAGAAATGAGACTGCATACCGGTTGCGCCGACGCTTCCGATCTCCTCTTTGTCTACGAGCAGGCAGCAGGAGGTCTTCTCCGGTGCTTCTACTTCGAGCATTGCAACAAGAGAGGTGTATGCGCATACACGGTCATCCTGGCCGTATGCAAGGATCATGCTGGCATCCATACCAAGCTCACGTGCTTTTCCGGCCGGTACGATCTCAAGCTCTGCTGAGAGGAAATCCTCTTCTTCGATGCCGTATTTGTCGTTTAAGAGTTTTAAGGTCATGGCTTTGACTGCCTCTTTCTCAGTTCCTTCGAGCGGCTGGCTTCCGATCAGAAGGTCAAGGTTTTCGCCCTCTACAACAGTGTTTGCCGGTTTTGTCTGCTGCTCTCTGGAGAGGTGGATCAGAAGGTCTGTCACGCAGAATACCGGATCGTTGTCGTCCTCACCGATCACAACATCAACGACTTCGCCGTTCTTTTTCGCTACCACACCGTGGATGGCAAGTGGAAGGGTTACCCACTGCCATTTTTTGATACCGCCGTAGTAGTGGGTATCGAGATATGTAAATCCGTTGTCCTCATACAGCGGGTTCTGTTTTACATCGAGACGCGGGGAATCGATGTGTGCGCCGAGGATGTTCATACCTTCGGTCAGCGGTCTTGTTCCGATCTGGAACAGTGCGATGGCTTTTTTCATGCATACGGCGTAAACTTTGTCGCCTGGTTTTAATGCACGGTTTTCTTTTACGTAAGTGTCAAGGTTTACGTATCCAGCCTCTTCCGCCTGGCGCACGCTCTCTTTTACGCACTCGCGCTCTGTTTTTCCGTTGTCCAGGAATGCGCGGTAGCCGGCGTTTAATTTTTCCAGCTTTTTCATATCTTTTTTCTTGTACTCATTCCATGCTGTTTTTCGTTCCATAGCTTTTCTCTCTTTCTGTTTTCTTTATCTGATCCGTGCCGTATTTTTCTGAATCTAATCGGGCTTCCGGTCATGATTGCGATCTCTTTCATTATAATCTGTTTTGACAGGAAACACAAGGACTTTCGATGTACGGAAAAGACAAGGAAGACCCCGCGGCGGACCGTTTTTTGCGGCCGCAGCGGGGTCTTTAAGGGGAGGATAAGTATTTCCTTATTCTTCTTTTGTCTGTCTCATCGAACAGGGGAATTTCGATGATAGTCCTATTCTCCCCGGTATTTTTGTTTTTATACACTTCGTTTTCATCAGCAGCAGAAAAATCCCCGTCCGCCGCAGCAGCAGCAATTACAGATCGCATTGATCGCCATGCACTCGCAGCACCATTTGCCGAGATCGCCGGCGCTTCTCTCATAGCCGTAGCCGCTTCCCATGTCGGAATACCACTGGCCGCTGCCCTGGAGCTGGTTTAAAAGCTGCTGGTACTGCAGATTCTGCGGTTCTAATTTGACTGCCATCTCGGCATCCTGCACGGCATTGATGTTGTTGCCGAGGCGCGAATTTGCGATCGCATGCAGGAAATACCATTTTCCGCTGCGGTCGGAAATGTCGTTCAGCACGTTCATCGCCTCGCGGAAGTGGCCGCTGTTGATGTAGTTGGCTGCCGCCTGCAGCCGCATTTCCTGCTCGGAATTTCCATAATCATTCCGTGCGGAGCCGCCGTTTCCGTACGCGCCGCCGAATGGGTCGAAGCCGCCGAACGGGCCATAGCCGCCGTAAGCATCTCCGCCATACGACGAACCTCCGCTCTGGTACGAGGTGCCGTGCTCGCGTTCATCCATGATCTGTTTGTACGCCTGCTGCACCTGTTTGAATTTTTCTTCTGCTTCTGCTTTATTCGGATTATTGATATTGGCATCCGGGTGATACGTCCGGCTGAGTTTTCGGTATGCTTTTTTGATTTCATCGTCCGAAGCCCCGCGGGACACGCCCAGCACCTCATATGGATCTGTCATCAGTCTTTATTTCTCCTCTTTTTGGCGCTCTTTTGCGCTTTTTCGCATTTCGTATTTTTCCCAGATACCAGCATACAATATATTTCGCAGAATGTCTACATTTTCCAGGATCGGAAGTTTTTCAAATGCACGCGACGCTTCCGCCGTCATCATCAGCAGGATTTTTTCTGCGTTTTCCTCGAAGTCCGGCTGATCTGCGATGGACAGAAACGGGTTGTAGTTTCCGCTCTTTTTATCTTTTTCCACGTCATCAAGCGCATCCATCAGGTAAATGAATTTTCCGATGTAAAAGCCGACCTGGCGCAGATCATCGCTCCAGATGTCCTCCTCCGGAATATAGATCTCCGCCATCACCTCTCCGGTATAGCCTGCCGCAAGATCGAGGTCTGGATTGTTTTCCTTCTCGCATGCATGCAGCTTTTCGAGGTAATCCTGCACTGCTTTCGTCTGGCGCGGATACGATGCCTCGATGCGTGTCACAGATTTTTTCAAAGCCTTTGCCGCTGTAAACGCCGCGTAGTTTTTCTCGTCCTCCCAGTCATCCAGCAGATTGTAATAGGCGAGCAGCACGTTCATGTCTGCGCAGTATTTTGTGTATTTATTCCGCAGGCATTTATGTTTTTTGCCGGGATGAAGAAAGCAGTAATGCTCCTCTTCTTTTGTCTCACACTCATAAAGCCCGGTCAGCAGGATGGAAAGAAATGTCATATCAAACGTCAGCATCGCCTGACCCTTTTTTCCATACGCCTCTTTGATATCCTGACACAGACCGCAGTAGTATGCCTGATATTTGTTGTAATCTTTGACTTTCAGGTCATCCTTTCGGATGGTCACATAACCAAACATGAATCGCACTGCTCCTTTTTATCAGGTGTTTTTGATGAATTTTGTTCCGCATTTCGGGCAGCGGATCTCGATGTGGCCTTTTCCTTTCGGCACACGCACCTGCTGATGGCAGGACGGGCAGCGGAAGTAGCAGTGCTCTTTATCCTTGAATGCACGGGTTCCGCCTCGGAAGAATCCGACGACGCGGTTTTTCAGTTCCAGGAATTTCTGGTTTTCCGCATACCGTTTGGAATGGTTCTTGGACATAATGCGCACATCCGCCCAGACGATCAGGACGAGTGCCAGGGTGTAGATAAGGGAGCTCCGTACAACCGCTCCGAAAATCATCATGGCAACTGCCGCCCACATCATAAAATTGCCCAGCTGATCGATGCCGTAGCGGCCGTACATCAGGCGGGAAAGTTTTTCTTTCAGTTTATCCATTTTGTTCTCGTTTCTCCTTTTTCAAAGTATATGCCAATACTCTATCCCTTTTGAGGGAAAAAAGCAATCGAAAGCGCCATTAATTTTTTCTAAAAAATTCTTAAAACTTGCGGTGGATGTTTCTTTTCAACTGTGCTACACTTGGTTATGTTTCTTTATATTTTATTTTCAGTAAACGATCGGAGATTTTTATGAAACGACTCAAACAGATCGGCGCCCTTCTCTCCATCGCGGTCCTGATCGGATTCGGGCTTGGCGCCATGATTTTTGCGTTTATCGACACGCCGTTTGCACACAAGGCGCTGACGGTCTGCCTCTACTGTGCAATTACCGCACCAGTGCTCATCTATGCCATGATGCTGGTTGCCAAGGTTCTGTCGCACCGCGATGAGAACGACAAATCAGACAAAGGAGAAAAACAGTCATGATTGATACCATTATTTTTGATGTAGGCCGCGTACTCGTCAACTGGGACTACGAGTCCTATCTGAAACGCTTTGCTTTCGGTCCGGAAAAGACGAAAGCAATCGCCGCCGCAACCTTCGAAGGCCCTTACTGGCGCCAGTTCGACCGCGGAATTCTCGCGCCGGAGGAGATTGTAAAAGGATTCTGCTCCCTCGCCCCGGAATACACCGAAGAAATCAAAGAGGTTTTCGCCCACTGCGAGGAAACCATCACCCCGCTGCCGTATGCAGAAAGCTGGGTACGCTCCTTAAAAGAAAAAGGCTACCGCCTCTACATCCTCTCCAACTACTCCGGAGACCTCTTCGAGCGCACCAAAGAGAAAATGCCCTTCCTCCCCTACATGGACGGAACCCTCTTCTCCTACACCTGCCATTTAACAAAACCGGAACCGGAGATCTACCAGCACCTGATCCAGAAATTCTCCCTCACCCCGGACCGCTGCGTATTCCTCGACGACACCAAAGCAAACGTCGAGGCCGCAGAGCAGGCAGGGATTCATGGAATTCATTTTACGGGATATGAAGATGGCGTGTCACAGTTGAAAAAACTGGGCGTTCTTTAAAAAACAGGCTGCCGCATTCATGCGTCAGCCTGTTTTTTTAGTATTAACTTACGCTTTCGCCGCCTCTTCCATCAGCCGCAGCATCAGTCCGACGCTGCCGACGTTATATCCGGCATAAGCGCGTCCGCCGATGTTTCCCGGCAATGCGAGTATCAGCAGTGGGAGTTTTTCTGCGTCGATTCCCATTTTTTCGGCGATCGCCGGGGCGTCGTCGGATGGGTCGAGGTAGAGGGACATATTGTGGATTGCTGCGCGGGCTTTCTGGAAAGTCGTGTTTTCCAGGTCGGCTTTCGTGCGGAGCACGGCTGCCATGGCAGCGTCTTTTGCGTTCCACTTCTCTGCGATTTCGATCAGCTCATTCAGAACATGCTCGGTCGGCTCCTCTCCGGTTCCGAGGAAGGCCAGAAGGATCGGGCCGTCTTTGGTGAGATCGTTCAGGGTATGCGCCTTTCCATCCAGATCCTCCAGCGTGATCTCCGGCAGTTCGATGTGCTCTAACAGCTCATCCAGCTCTTTTTTCACGGCTTCCAGATAAATCTCTTTTGCTTCTCCCGCCTTCAGTTCAAACACGCGGTATGCAGCATGCTGGTCACCGTTCGGCATACGCATACTTGTAATCAGACGATAGCAGCCCGGCTCCAGGGTCAGAGCCAGTGTTTTGCCATTGAATGCGGTTTCTTCGTAATTCAGCGTCTCAAACACTGTTCCGTTCCACTTTCCGATGGTCCACGTCTGATAATACTTCCATGCGCTTCCATCCTCCGCATTCAGTGTCAGAACCGCACTTTCCGTTTCATCCTTCAAAACAGCAGCTTCTGTTTCCACACTGTGGAATGCCCCATCACGGTAATACTCCGGCTCCAGGGTCACCGGATTCAGTCTTGCCGCTACATTGAGACTCCGGCAGATTGCCACAAACAGAATCTTCTGCGCCAGAGGACTTCCCTGTTTCATCGTAAGGACGCCGACCGGTGTTGCCATGATCGTGTCATACTCTTCTTCTGCATGGAAGGTAATATTCTTCTTAAGATAATCCAGAATCCGTTCCGGCTGCTCCACAAAGCTACGTTTTGTCTCCTCTTCAAAAAATCCGCGGATCATGCTCCGATACGGCGTCAGCTCCTCGAGGAAAATACGCGGGCAAAGAAGATCCTTCCTGAAAATCTCCTCCGGCAGATCCCCCTGCTCGCAGTCGAGATGATCCTCTAAAACGGATGCCTTCAAGTCCTTCGCATCCTTTAAAGCCAGCGAAAACAGCAGCTTCTTCCGGTTCGGATTTTCATCTTTGGAAAGGAATGTATAAACCTCCTCAAAATTCTCTCCTGCCCGGTGGAAAATCTCTTCCGCTTCCGGATACGCAGCAGCCTTTTTCTCATCAAAGCATGCTGCAAACCGTGCCTTCCGAAGCCGTTCCGCCTCTGCCATCCGTGCCGCATTGCGCTCCTTCTGCTCCTTTGTGGCAACGACATTCCGTACCGGCACCTCCTTCGGTGCCCGGATTTCCAGCGTCTGCCACCTGTCATCCGCTTCCGGAACCGCCTCTTCACGAAGCACCAGTTCCAGCGAATCCTCCTCCTCAATCCGCATCATTGCCTCTGCCCGGCGTATTCCGTCAAATGCCCGTACCCGGATATCGCCAAGGCCAAGTGTCATCCGAACTTCTCCGTCCGCATCCGCAATCATCACTGCAGCCGGGAAAAACTCTGCCATATTCAGGATTTCAACCGCAATATGCGCTCCTGCAGCCGGTTTTCCATTCTCATCCTTCACAAGAATCTTCACCAGCTTCGTTCTGCCATAAAAATCTGTATGGTTAAAGTAGTACAGCGCTCCTTCTTTTCCAAGATACTCCTCGTTACTTTCCTTCACATAATCCGAGAAGTTCCGCGTATGAATCAGAATTGCCCGATTCGCCGGACCCGAGAACCAGCCGGTATCCAGCACTTCTTCCGGCTCACAGGCACCGAGAAAATGCCACTCGCCGTCCACAAACACCTCAACCCACGCATGATTGTCATCACAGTGCGCCCATCTTGGTGTATAGACCTGCCGCGCCGCAATACCGACACTCCGATACGCCGTAACTGCAAACGTTGACTCCTCGCCGCAGCGTCCCTTTCCGCTCCGATACATCGTCATCGGAGATGCCGTTCTGCTGTCCGTCGCCTCATACGTTGCATGCTCCGCACACCAGTAATTAATCTCCAGAATTGCCTCCCAAAGACTCATTCCGGCTACACGCCCCATAATCTGCTCGTAAAAAAACGGTCTGCAGTCCGTAATATCCTCGGAATTGATCCGGTCATACAGCACATAATTTACAAACACATCCTCCGGCAGTTCCTTACACCATGCCACCTTCTCCCGCAGCATCAGCGCATGCTTCACGTACGAAAGAAAAAGGTTAAATCCATATTCTCCCGCATCCCTTACCGGCATCGTACCATACAGAAACTTCATCAGCACAACCTCTTCTTCACTGCACTGTTTCAATTTTTCTTCGATAACAGGCATCACCGGAGCCAGAAGCTCTCTCCGTCCCTCAAATTTTTCCGTTGCATATTTTTTCAAATTTTCTGAGATCATGATTCTATCTATCCCTTTCTCTTTTTTCCTATCCGTCTCCACAACGTACATCCGCCCACCGGCGGCAGACGCCATGTGAAAAAGGATTCCTTGCGATTTTTCAGGAACACCGGAGCGAGGAGCCTTTTCACATACCGGCTGTGGGTCACTACGCTACATATTTTTCTTTATAAATGAAAGTAATTCTCCGCTGGGATCGCATTTATACTCCCAGAACATAATGCCCCCCATGCCCTTTTCTTTCAGGTACGCAATTTTCACCCCAAGTGACTCGCAGTCCTCATAGCTGATAAATGTTTCCCCGTCAAACAGATACGGAACCTTTGCCTGCTCATCCCAATACCGGATAAATCCCCTCTTTCCGATCCAGCTCTCTTTGAGCTCGCCATAGTCACCGCCATATCCTCCGACCGTCTCTGCTTCCATTCCAAGCCCGTTGCGGCATCCGGCGCCTTTTACTCCATCCCATTTTCTGGAATAAAACGGTACGCCAAGAATCAGCTTCTCCATTGGAACGCCTGCATTTACAAAACCGTTCACTGCCTTCTGCACACATGCATCAAACAAATTTCCCTCACTGTGATACAGCGCCGCATGATGTCCCGTCACCTTCTGGAAACCGCCCTGCAGATCATACGTCATCAGCTGCACATAATCCAGATACCGGGAGGCCTCCTTCATATCTGTCTGCAGTGCAAAGTAAACATCTCCGCCGACTGCTGTCGTTACAAGCATGCCTTCTCTGTACGCGTCCAGTGTCTTCCGAAGCTCCGCCAGAAGCAGCGTATAATTCTCTTTATCCGATCTGTCCGACGCAATTCCTGCCAGCGATGTGCCCGGATACTCCCAGTCAATGTCAATGCCGTCCAGACCATACTCCTTCACAATTGCAAGTGCACTCGCAGCAAACCGCTCTCTTCCCTCTTTTGTTCTTGCAGCCTGGGAAAAGCCGTCTGCTCCCCAGCCGCCTACGGACAATACAATCTTCAGCTCCGGGTTGCTTTTCCGAATGGATACTATTCCATCCCGTGCATCCTTTGCATCCCATACAACTTCTCCGTCCCGGATCAGACCAAATGCAATATTGATCACGGTAAGTGCCCGCACATCCTCTTCTCGCATATGATTTAAGTCCGCCGTATTTACATAGCCAATTATTCTCTTCATCTCATAAGCTCCTCTGTCCGAATCGTTTTACTCATTAAAGGTTACGACTTCCCCGTGTCCCAGATTGTAGGTGATCTCATCCTCAAGCTCTACCTTCACAACCGTTGCAAACGGATGAATACTCATCTCTCCGGCCCAGATCCAGAGCGTTCCCGGAATACCGCTCCATGGAAGTGAACCTGTGTAGGAGAACCGGAGCTCCTCTCCCGTATGCAGAACCGTCACCCTTTTTACCGGTGTTTTAATGCCTTTCACACACAGTGTCTCCTGCGGCTTATCATAGACGAAAAGATACATCGTCTTCTTATCCGCCGAAATCGTGCTTCCGCCGAGGAAATGATTGTAATCCAGTCCTTTTTCTGTTCCAAATACCGCTTCCTTATGGTCATGAATCCATCCGCCCAGATCCAGAAGAACTTTCTCCTGGCGTTCATCCAGCGTTCCGTCCTCCTTCGGTCCGATATCCAGCAGCATTCTTCCGCCGAGGGTAATACAGTCACAGAACATGCGCACAATCTGACCGCTGCTCTTGTAATCATTGTCCGATGGACGATATCCCCAGGAATCGTTGATTGTCGTACAGAATTCCCACTCGCCTTTCGGTCCGTACAGCGGGATTCCCTGCTCCGGTGTCTCATAATCTCCATAGCCCTGCATTCTCGAATTCAATACAACGTTCGGATTCAGGGTATGCAGATATTCCCTGAATTCCGGCATCTTCCACTGTGCCGCGCTCCGTTCCCAGTCACCATCAAACCATAAAAGGTCCACCGTTCCGTAATTCGACATCAGTTCTTTTAGCTGATGGTTGTTGAATTCCAGAAACTCCTGCCATTTCTCCGGCTCCTCCTCTTTTCCGGCCGGGGAACCATAGATATCGTTCAAACAGTCTTCTTTTTTCATTCCTTCCGGGTAAACCGTGCGATACCGCGGATCCGACCAGTCGATCAGTGAATAATAAAGACCGACCTTCAGACCTGCCTCACGCATGGCAGCTGTATACTCTTTTACCAGGTCGCGCGCTGCCGGTGTTTTCTTCACAACACTTAAATCACTGTATCCGGTATCAAACAGTGCCACGCCGTCATGGTGCTTCGCTGTCATAACCACGTACTGCGCACCTGCTTTTTGAAACAGCTCCGCCCATTTTTTCGCATCAAACTTCGATGCTGTAAAGCCTTCACACTGTTTCATGTAATCTTCATAAGAAATATTTCCGTTGTGGAACGACCATGACTCTGACACATCACCCACCGCATAAATCCCATAATGGATAAAAATGCCCAGCTTCGCGTTCCGAAACCAGTCCTGCATCATCTCTTCCAGCTCCTCCTTTTTTTGTACTCCCGGATTAAAAGACTCCGGGCATAGCTTTTTTATCCGATCTAATTACCCCTTTATTGTTTCTTCCCATTATATCAGTTCTTGCCCAAAAAGAAAGGCATATTACCGTTTTACACTGTAATATGCCTTTTTTCACGCCACAGGAAATATCGTTACCTTTTCCTGTTTATTTCGCGATTTCCTCGATACCCTGAGTTGCTACCCAGTCCTCAAGTCCCAGAGAGTACATACCATCTACATAAGCCTGCCAGTCAGCATCGTTGTCAATGTCAAGCTCGCCGCATACGAACTGCGCCTGCTGCTGCTCAAAGAAATCTTTGATTGCTGTGTTCGTATCAGAGAAGGTATCAATTTTATCCAAGTCAATCCAGTAGGACGGAATAATTTCTTTGGTCAGATTTGCCTCATAAGCTTCCTCTGTTGCTTTTTTCTCATCATACATCGGATGCTCTTCTACAAACTCGAAGTCTACCGGCAGATATTTCGGCAGAGACTGCGGCCACAGATTGCCCCAGGAATATTTTTCCTGATCTTCCTCAGACAGTGTGGTGGTGTCAATCGCATGGTATCCGTCATCCTCTTTGTTTACAATCACACCAACCGGTCCTCTGTTGCAGCCGATGCCGTTCTCCAGTGCGAATGCATTGTCAAACCAGCGGCAGATGATTTCCGGATGCTCTGCCTTGTTTGTGATGACAGCCTGGGTTCTGTATACGCTGAAGCCTTCCGTATCGCGCAGCCAGATTCCGTCTTTGTCTGTGTTCAGAACAGGCATGGAGTCGAAATCGCCTCTTTCCTCTGCAGCCGGGATTCCGGTAAACTCGTTGCTTCCGTATGCGATGGAAACGCCGTACAGGTCCTGATTTCCTTTACCTTCCCATGTGGAGCTGTCCTGTGTGTAAAGCTCTACGTCTACGAGTCCTTCTGCATACAGTTTGTGGAACCAGGAAAGGAACTCACGGTATGTATCGCTGACACCGCCGTAAACAACCTTTTCATTCTGGATTGCAATACCAAGTTTGTTCATCGGAAGTCCGAAGTAACCGGCCATAGCCTCGATATGTTTGTTGTTCGGGTCGGTAGAGAACGGGATTTCATCGGAAGCGTCACCGTTGCCGTTTGCATCCTGCTCTTTGAAGGCTTTCAAGACTGCCTCAAACTCGTCTGTAGTGGTCGGCATGCTCATGCCAACATTCTCCAGCCATTTCGTATTGATGTATGGGCTGTATCCAACGGTTGTATCGGTACATACGTACGGAATTGTGTAGATGTGTCCGTCCGGTGCTGTCATTTTTTCTCTTACACCCGGCAGATCCAGGATCGCAGAAATGTTCGGGCAATATTTCTCAAAATAATCTTCCAGCGGAATGAATACGCCCTGGTTTACACCATAGGTGAGGATTGCATTATCGCTTAAGGTCCATCCGCCGATCACATCCGCGTAATCTCCGGAGTTCAGATCCAGATTCAGTCTCTCCGTTGCTGTTTCGTATGGATAAATTTTCAGGTCAACGTCTACATTGGTCTGTTTTTTGAACTCATCGAGCATGATAAACTCGCCGGATTCGCTGGAATCATCGCAGAAGATGGAGAAGGTGTAATCTCCCTCGTCTACCAGCGGAAGACCTTCCTGATACATAATGCCGTTTACTTTTCCGTCCTCATCCACGGTGTCGTTTGCTGCGGATGCTGCGGATGCTGCAGAAGCACTCTTTGCCGAGCTGCTTCCATTATCACTTCCACATCCGGTAAACATAGATGCCACCATTACTGCAGTTAAAACTGCTGCGACTGCTTTTCTTTTCATGATTTTTCCCTCCTGTGTTGTTCCGGCGGCATTTTCCCGCCGGAAGCGCTTTTGCCTGTCCGTTGTCCGGACTCTTTATTTACATACCGCCGTTTCCCGTGCGGCAGATAAATCGTTAAAAAAACTTCTTCTTGTAAATCAACCCTTCATGGATCCGATCATAACACCCTTTACAAAGTGCTTCTGCACCAGTGGGTACATAACCAGAACCGGGATACTGCTGATGATGATCAGCGAGTATTTCATAACGTCGATCAGCTGCTGTTTTTCCTGCAGTGCTGCTCTTGCTGCCGCAGTTGTTGCTGTCTGGGACAGCGCGGTCTGGTTCGTGATCAGGATGTTACGCAGAACCAGCTGCAACGGATACTTTGCTTTGTCCGAAATATAAACGAGTGCTGAGAAGTATGAGTTCCAGTGACCGACACCATAGTACAGAACCAGAATTGCGATGATCGCTTTGGAAAGCGGAAGTGCAATCTGGAAAAAGAATCTCGCCTGGGTGCAGCCGTCAATTTCAGCTGCCTCATACAGCTCTTCCGAAATGTTCGACTTGAAGAAGGTTCTTGCCACGATCATGTTGTATACGCTTAAGCATCCCGGAAGAATCAGTGCCCAGATCGTGTTCAGCATCTGCAGTCTCTGAATAACCAGATAGGTAGGGATCAGACCGCCGCCGAAGAACATGGTGATCAGGTAAAAAATGGTGATCGGTTTCTTTCCGGAGAAATTGCTTCTGGAAAGTGCATATGATGTCGGAAGCGTTACGATCAGGTTGACCATGACACCGCAGAAGGTGATGATCAGGGAGTTTAAAAAGCCTCTCATAACCTGGTCGTTTTTAAATACTTCTGCGTAGCCCTTCAGGGTAAATCCGATCGGGTGAAGCAGTACTTTACCACTCGATACGGCGCTTGGCGCACTGATGGATGAAATGATAACCCAGTACAGCGGATATGCCACAACAAACAGAACCAGCGTCAGGATAATGAAGCAGGCTGCGTCAAAAACGACGTCCTCTTTGCAGCGTTTTATTTTCTTTTTTGTCACTGCGGTATTTTCTTTACTCATGTTTTTGTTTCCTCCTACCACAGGCTGTTGCCCGAAAGTTTATCAGATATCGTATTGACAATGATCAGCATAACCATGTTTACGATGGTGTTGAACAGACCGATTGCTGAAGAATACGACATATCGTTGTTGATCAGACCGACCTTATAGACGTAGGTGGAAATGATCTCGGATACACTGGCATTCAGGTTGTTCTGCAGAAGGAAGGCTTTTTCAAAGCCGACGGAAAGAATGCTTCCGCAGTTCATAATCAGAAGAATGGTCGCGGTCGGCATGATCAGCGGAAGGTCGATGTGACGGATCAGCTGTAATTTCGTCGCGCCGTCTACCTTTGCCGCTTCATGCAGCTCCGGGCTGATGCCGGCGAGTGCTGCGAAGTAGATAACAGAGCTCCATCCTGTACTCTGCCATACGCCGGTCCACACATAAATGTGTCTCCAGTACGCTTTCTTCGCCATGAAGTTGACCGCCGGAATTCCGATTGCTTCCAGTACGTGGTTGATAACACCGACGGACGGAGACAGGAACAGAATGATCATACCGCACATAACTACGGTAGAAATGAAGTTCGGCGCGTAGGTGACGGTCTGGATCACTTTCCGGTATCTCTTATGGCGGAAGGAGTTCAGCATCAGTGCCAGGATGATCGGAATCGGGAATGATACGACCAGTCCGTACAGACTCAGGATCAACGTGTTCTTGATGGTGGATGCAAAGTATGGAGAGTTGAAGAATCTCTCAAAGTAGTACATGCCTACCCACGGGCTCTTAGTGATTCCGGCCGTCGCATTGAAGCGGCGGAACGCGATCTGTACACCATACATCGGAATGTAGCTGAAGATGAATGTCAGGATCACGCCCGGAACACAGAAAAGCCAAAGCGAGATGTCTCTCTTAAAGGCGCGGATGGTACGGCCTTTTTTCTTTGCTTTTGTTGGTTTCTCTTTCATTTCTCTCTTTCCTCCCTTTTAAAGGTTTCGTGTTTTCCTTGATTGTCGCATTTCCGGTCGTAAACATTTTGAACATTTTGCTTTCGCATCATCCTCGCGTGTTCCTTCTTTTTTGTGCAACTGCTACAATCAAATCTGTGATTTAAGATTTATCCAACACTGTTTTGTTGAATTTATTTTACCTTTTGTTACCTTATTTGTCAACCATTAATTGAACATATATACCAGTTTGTTACTTTTACGCAATTTAAGCAGGCGTTTTTTAGGCACTTTTCCTATATTTCGACGCGTTTTTCGGTTTTTCTGTCCCTTGCGGCCGTGATCCATGTTATCTTTTTTCGTATTTTCGTCCATTTCAAAGAAACAAAAAGGGAGAAAATACGTCGTTTTGTTTCGCAACATATTTTCTCCCTTTGTTCAGTTTTATTACTTTTTATATTATCTTCCGTCAAGCCTTACATTTCAGTTACATTTCCGCTCCACCATTTCTCTGCTCCATCCTCGAGCATCAGCTCATAGTCATGGCAGATCACTTCCGGTTTTCCCGGAATCTGGACAAAGTTCATCTCCTCTTTGGAAAGCTGGAACGAAACTTCTTTTTTCTCACCCGGTGCAAGAGAAATTCTGGTAAAAGCTTTCAGCTCTTTGATTCTCGCTACCACACCGCCGGAACGTTTCCGCACATACAGACACGGAACGGAGGTTCCTGCCATGGCACCGGTGTTCTCTACGGTAAACGAAACGGCAGCACCGTTTTCTTCTTTGTTCACGGAAACATCGCTGCACGCAAACGTCGTGTAGGATTTTCCCTCACCGAACGTATGCAGCGGCTGGCTCGTCATATCGCAGTATGCCGGAACGACGGAGGTACGGTAATTGTAGCACACCGGAATCTGACCGGCGTGGCGCGGCATGGATACCGGGAGACGGCCGGACGGATTCGTGGTTCCGTAGAGCATCTCTGCAACGGCCTTGCCGCCCATCGGACCCGGATAAAACGCATACAGAAGGGCATTCGAAGCATTTTCGATATCCTCGATGCAGTATGCTCTTCCTGCGATCACAACGGTTACCATCGGCTTGCCAAGGCGGGCAAGCTCTGCAACCAGTTCTTCCTGTGCTGCCGGGATGTGAACCTTTGCGGTGTCCATTCCCTCGCCGCAGTCCATCGAACGGCTGCCGGTTCCCTTGGATGCTGCACCGTTTGCATCGAACACAGCTCCGCCGAAACGGGAAGAAGAACCGCCGACAACAGCTACGATCACATCGCTCTTTGCTGCAAGTGCCAGTGCTTTTGCTTTCTCGTCCTCGTCAGCCTCTGAAAATTCACTTCCCATTGCATAGGAAACTTCCACGCCCTCCGGTGCTTCCTGTTTCATGCCCTGAAGGACGGTGACGCACTCGCTTTCCGGAACCGGCGGGGTGTAGTCGCCGAGCATGCAATAACGGTCTGCTGCGTGATAGCCGATCACAGCTACTTTTTTGTACTTCTTAGCAAGCGGCAGCACACTCTCCTCGTTTTTCAGAAGAACAGCGGACTCCCGTGCCAGGGAAAGAGATACTTCCGGGATCCCGGCTTCTTCCGGGGTGAGCATGTTTTCTTCCATATAAGGATGTTCAAACAGACCCTTTTCAAATTTCAGCTTCAGAACTTTGAGAACAGACTCGTCGATCTCGCTCTCATCGAGAAGTCCCTGCTCTACGGCCTCGCCGAGACGGCTGAACGCTTCATCCCAGAGGCTCACATCCACACCGGCTTTTCTCGCTGCAACGCCTGCATGCAGAGTATCACCCTCGGTATTCTTAAGGAAATCTACAGCCAAACCATCTGCCATCACAATGCCGTCAAAGCCCATTTCACCGCGCAGAACATCGCGGAGCAGCCATGCGTTTCTGTGGCAGTACACGCCGTCGATCTCGTTGTATGCCGCCATGATGCCTTCCACGCCTGCTTCACAGCACGCTTTTGCCGATGGAAAATGGATTTCCCGCAGCTCCCGCTCGCCGATTCTTGCAGCACTCGCGTTCACACCTCCGGTTGTCTCGCCCTGTGCGCAGAAGTGTTTTGCCACACTGCCGACACCGGTGGACTGCATACCGGTGACTGCCGCTTTTGCCATGGATGCGGCAAGGCACGGGTCTTCAGAGTAGCACTCCTCACTTCTTCCCCATCTCGGGTCGCGCGCCATATCGAGCGCCGACATCAGCGCCAGATCCACATGACCGCTCTTTAACTGTTTTCCGCATGCCTTGTAGCCTTCGGAAAGAAGTTCCGGGTCGAATGTTGCGCCTGCTGCCAGGTTGACCGGAAGCAGACCGCCGCCGAGCGCCTGATGGCCGTGCGGGCACTCGGTGCTCATCATCATCGGGATGCCGAGGCGGGAATGATCGATCACATATTTCTGTACTATATTATAGGCTTTTGCGGAAAGTTCCAGCACAATGCCGGTCTTCTCATCTTTATCTGCCCACGGATCGGCACGGTACAGGCCGTACAGGACGCCAAGCCCTCCCATGCGCTCTACTTCCTCTTTAAATTCCTCTGTCAGTGTAAACTCCTCACCCTGTCTCTCGTAAATCCGGAATCCGTACAGACGCTGATTTAACTGTCCTACTTTTTCCTGCAGCGTCATTTTTCCGAGCAGGTCTTTTGCGCGCTCTTCCGGGGAAAGGGCCGCATTCTGATATGCTTCCATTGTTTTTGTTTCCTCCTTGTCCTTCTCCTTATTTCAAGTGGCTTTATTGTACCGCATTCTTTTCATTTTGTCCACAGTAAGTTATCTTTCGTTCATTTTTGTTCATTTTAATGTTGAATTTTATTACTTCTGGTGTTATGATACCTTTTGTCGACACGTTTTCCGCGTGTTTTCTAAAAAAGCTTAACAGTAAATATTTGAAAGGGAGATTTTTACTATGAGTACAAACATCACAATTCCGGTTCCGGCAGTCCCGTTCGCACCGCCGGTTTACACCTGCCACCGCGCAAAAAAGCCGTTCGAGTTAGACGGAAACATCAACAAACCATTCTGGGAAGATGCCCCGTATACCGACGAATTTCTCGATATCGAAGGAAGCCACATGCCGCTTCCGCGCTTTGTCACCCGTGCAAAAATGCTCTGGGATGACGAGAACCTTTACGTAGCAGCCGTGCTTGACGGCGATGAAATCTGGGGACACCAGACCGAGCGCGACTCCGTCATTTTCCTCGACAACGATTTTGAAATCTTCGTTGACCCGGATTCTGATACGTACCATTACTATGAGTTCGAAATGAACGTTCTGAACACGGTATGGGATCTGTTTCTTTCCGAGCCATACCGTGACGGCGGAAGCGGCCTCAATGGCTACGACATGCACGGTCTGCGCACCGCTGTTCATGTAGATGGCTCCATCAACGATCCATCCGCAGAAAACAAGTGCTGGAGCGTTGAGGTTGTCATTCCGTTCGCTGCTCTCTATGAGTATCAGAAAGAACGCCGCGCACCGAAAAACGGAGAATTCTACCGTATGAACTTCTCCCGTGTTCAGTGGAAAGTGGACATCAAGGACAACACTTATGTAAAACGTACCAATGAAGCCGGAAACGTTCTCCCGGAGGACAACTGGGTATGGGCTCCGACCGGTGTCATCAACATTCATTACCCGGAACTCTGGTCTTTCGTTTTCTTCTCTGACGACCGCGACGACGCACCGTGTGACATCACGATTCCGGAGGACGAATACCGCAAATGGGAACTCCGCAAGCTGTATTACGCAGAAAACATTCTGTTTGAGACAACCGGTTCCTACAGCGACAGTCTTACCGTCTTACAGGAGACCCTTGCCGCTTACGCTCCAAATGACTTCAACAAAACCGTCAAAGCTCTTGACTACACCATTGAGACCACAAGCCACTCTTACCTGATCACCTGCCCGAGTGCCGACGGAGCACATTTACTCCTTCTGTCTTCCAATGGAAAGGTTGAAAAAGTTACACGTTAAGTGTATAATATGTGTTAGCACTCAAAATTTGTAACAGGATCGGTTTAAACTATGAAAAAAGTAACGTTACAGGAAATCGCGAACTCCCTGGGCATCTCCCGGACTACGGTCTGGAAGGTGTTCAGCGGACACGAAGGCGTCTCCGATTCCCTGCGCACCAAGGTCATCGCCAAAGCCCAGGAACTCGGCTATGCCATCCCGGAGGATTTTCAGTATCCGCAGAGCGCAGAGGAGACCACGCCGGTCAACATTGCAGTTGCCGTCTGCAGACCGGAAACCTCACTTTTCTGGATGACCATCATCCACCAAATTGCAAAAGTATTTTCGACACACAATGTCAATCTCGTTTACACGTATCTTCCGACTTCGGCGGATAAAACGTATTTTCTCCCGCCGACTCTTACAAACGGAAATGTTCACGGCATCATCGTTCTGAATGTGTACAACGAGCGTCTTCTGCGCCTGCTCGCAGAGACACAGATTCCGAAAGTGTTCCTGGACACTTCCTCTCTTGTTGCCCCGGATGAGCTGAACGGCGACCTGCTTCTCATGGAGAGCCGCACCAGTGTCCGCCGCATCACCTGCCATCTGCTCGAGCAGGGACGCACCCTTCCGGGCTTCATCGGTGATATCAGCTACGCACAGTCCAACCGCGAACGATATGAAGGTTTCTGCCAGGCTCTGGCGGATGCCGGTAAAAAGGTGGATTCTTCTCTCTGCCTGACGACACCGCTCGGCATCGATACGTACCGTGAAGAAATCGATACCTTCCTTTCTTCCCTGTCCCGCATGCCGGACGCTTTCGTCTGCGCCAGCGACTACGTTGCCTGCATTCTGATGCAGCTTCTCGAAAAACGGGGCTTACGCGTACCGGAGGACGTTGCAGTATCCGGCTTCGACAACAATACAGAGGATCTTCTGGCAGAACATCTGACGACCGTTCAGGTCTTCAACGAAGAACTCGGCGCACGTCTGGCACTCCAGATTCTGTACCGGATCAAATATCCGAACACGCCGCATGAAATTACGTATCTCGGCACCAACGTGCTGTACCGCGATTCCACCGGTGACTGATTTTATTTTTCATCTGTTTTCAAAAAAGACACCGTCTTCCCTTCCGGGACACGGTGTCTTTTTCTGTTGCTCGGCATATCAACAATTGGTCCAGTGGACCAATTGTGATTTCTATATTTTATTTCTGTTTTCTTACTTCGCGGTGCGGATGCGGATCGTACGGATCTCATACGGCTTGATCGTAAGCTCAATCTCGTTCTCCTTCACACCAAGCGCGCCCTCGATCGGGTTCTCGAGAAGGTCGGTCTCCTCAGCGGATGCAATTGCCTCTGCGCAGTGCAGGGTCACTTTCGTTCTTGCATTCTCCACCTCGTACAGACGAACGATTACGCCGTCGCCGTCCTCTGCCTTCTTCACAGTCTCAAGCACTACGTCGCGTTTGTCTACAGACAGGAATTCCATGCGGTCTTTCTCTGCTGCACCTGCAACTGCTTTTGCCGGTACGTTCAGGTTCAGAGCTTCCTGCTCGGTGCCTGCCTCACGCCATGTTCCTGCGTGCGGATACAGAGAGTAAGTAAAGAAATGCTCTTCCTGGTCTGCGGTCAGGTTCGGCTCAGTTCCGGATTTGATCAGAGTCTGCGTCATCACACGGTTCTTCATGGAATAGCCGTACTTGCAGTCGTTCATCAGGCTGACGCCGTAGCTTCCCTCTGAGATATCAGCCCATTTGTGGCCGCATACTTCGAATCTTGCCTGATCCCAGCTTGTGTTGGTGTGCAGTTTTCTTGTCACATTACCGAACTGGATATCGAAAGTTGCCTCGTCGCTGTGAACGTCTACCGGGAAGTGAACTTTCAGTACATGCTCGGCGAACTTCCAGTCAACGTAGGTTTCGAAGTCGATTCTGCGGTCTTTTGCATAGAAATGGATCTGCTGGCGGATGACGGTGTCCATCACTTCGCGCTCAATTTCCAGTGTTGCGCGGACCGGACCGTTTTCTGTCCACTCCATGCGGCGTACACCCTCCACCTTCCAGGATTTCTCGGTATGGAAGATATCCAGGTTCCATGCGCTGTACTGCAGAGGTTTGTCCTCATAGATACGCAGCTCGTTGCCGGTTGTTCCGCTCTGAAGCACTTCGCGGTCATTCTCTTTATCAAACAAGGAAGTGAATTCACCGTTTGCATCGATCTGGATCGTGTAGAACGGAGTCTCAAGGGTATAGCCCTCTCCAGCTTCTGTTACAGCAAATGGCGTTTCCGCAGCGGCTCCGCTCGTCGGGCGCAGAACCTGATATCCTTTGGACGGCAGGTTTTCTGCATAGACAATGGCTCCGTCTTTCGTCTGCTGTACCGGATATACGGTGGTTCCGTCGGTCATGGCTTCTGCCGCGGTCTCACCGAGTACAACAACGTCGTTTCTTCTGTGGCCGAGAGTGTTCCATACGGTCACGCTCTCGTCTTTTGTTCCGCAGAGTGCTTCCATGCGCTCGCCGATCAGTTTTGCTGATGTCTCCGCAATCTCTGCATATTCTTTCTTCGTCTGCTCATATACCTCATGGATCGAGGAGCCCGGCAGAATATCGTGGAACTGGTTGGTCAGGATCATCTCCCACATGCGGTTCAGTTCTTCGGTCGGGTATGCTTTTCCGGCGTTTTCGGCCAGAACGGACAGAAGCTCTAATTCCATCATCGCGTACTCGCTCTTACGGTTGCCGCGTTTGTTGCGTGCCATCGAGGTGTATGTTCCGCGGTGGAACTCAAAATACAGTTCGCCGATCCAGGTTGGGAGGCGTTTGCTGTCTTTTACCTTCTCATGCAGCTCGTCGAAATACGTTCTCGCAAATGCCTGGCGTACTTTCGGCACACCTTTGATGCCTTTTTCCATACGTTTGGATGTCTCCAGCATTCTTCTGGTCGGGCCGCCGCCGCCGTCTCCGTAGCCGTAGCTGATCAGGATATCGTTGTTGATGTCCTTGTTCTGGTAGCGGTCCCATCCGCCCATGATGGCATCCGGGTGCAGCATTCCGTTGTATGTGGTAAAGAAGCTCGTCTCCGGCTGTCCGACGCCGAGCGTTGTGATCATATGAGTGAATACTTCACTTCCGTCGATGCCTTCCCAGTTCATCGTATCGTACGGCACTTTGTTGAACTCGTTCCATGCCAGTTTGGTCGTCATGAAGTAGTCAATTCCGCATTTTTTCAGAATCTGCGGCATCGCTGCGCTGTATCCGAAGACATCCGGCAGCCACAGGATCTTGTTGTCCACGCCAAACTCTTCTTTGAAAAAGCGTTTTCCGAACAGGAACTGGCGCACGAGGGACTCTCCTGAAGTCAGGTTGCAGTCTGCCTCAACCCACATGCCGCCTTCCGGCTCCCAGCGTCCTTCTTTGACTCTCTGGCGGATTTTCTCGTACACTTCCGGGTGTCTTTCTTTGACAAAGCTGTAGAGCTTCGGCTGGCTCGACATGAAGTGATAGTTCGGATACTCCTCCATCAGTTTTAATACCGTTGCAAAGCTTCGGCAGGATTTCTGGCGAACCTGGTCAATCGTCCACAGCCATGCCACATCAATGTGGGTGTGGCCGATGCACGTTGCCACAACTTCGTCCCAGCCGCCCATTTTTTCATAGATCTCTTCCTGGATGCATTTTTCTGCCTCTTCGATGGAAGCGTAGAACTCTTTACTGTACGGCTTGCGCAGGTCCAGCAGATTGATCGTGTTGGTCAGTGCGGTTTCGAGATCCAGACGCGTTTTATTATCCTCGTCCATACGGTTCAGGCCCTGCATCGGAACGATAAGGTCGTAATAGATCTCCTCGATTTTCGCATCATGCTCCTCAAGGTCTGCCAGCAGACGGAACTCGCTGTGCAGCGTTCCGGTGTAGGACTGCAGGTCAAGCTGGATTTTTTCACCGGCCTTTGCGTTTTCTCTTACAAGTACTTCGCGGTGGTTGATATCCATACCCTGGATCACTTCGCCGTTTGCAAACAGCAGGAACTGCGGGTTTCTTCCGTCATCCCAGTCGTCCAGTCCTGCATGGACTCTCATCCAGAGATTTTTTCCATCGAAACTCTCCGGAATGGTGATGGTGGTGCGGAACCAGTAATGTTTGTCCGGTCCGTACCAGCGGTCATTGACCGTATCAAACGATGTCCACGGCTCTTTTGATGCATCGGCCTCTGCCGGTGTGATATAGCATCCGTTTTTCACCTGCATATCGGTGATTTTGATTTTCTGTGAAATCGAAAGTCTTGCCAGTTCCTGGCAGATCACGTTCACACGCTCTTTTACAAATTTCATAGTGCCTCCTTATGCTTTCCATGGGGTCATTTTTAAAAAGAAAGTCCGCCGGACCTGCAGGCTTCTTTCACCCGTAAGCCCGGCGGACTTGTCGCTTTTTAAGTTATCTTATAAATCAAAGGCTATTCTCTTTCACATAGTTCAGCAGCTCATCTACGGTTGTGAATGCCATACCGGTTACAGTATCTGCGCATCCGTAGTAGATAGTGATTCTTCCGGTTGCTGCATCGCTTAAGGTTGCGCACGGGAATACTACGTTCGGAACATCACCCATGCACTCGTACTGGGTGATCGGAGCCATAATATAGTCTTTCGTTCTGTATTTTACTTTCCACGGCTCGTCGATATCAAGCAGTGCGCATCCCATACGATATACGTATCCGTTGCAGGTTGTGATAACGCCGTGGTAGATCAGCAGCCATCCCTCATCTGTTTCGATCGGAACCGGGCCGGCACCGATCTTGGTGCACTGCCATGCAGACTCATCGCCGCGGACCGGGCTCATCATGTGACGGTGTCTTCCCCAGAATTCCATATCTTTACTCTGGCTGACAAAGATATCGCCGAACGGTGTATGGCCGTTGTCGCTTGGACGGCTCATCATCATGTAGTAGCCGTTGATCTTTCTCGGGAACAGCACGCCGTTACGGTTGAATGGAAGGAATGCGTTCTCAAGCTGAACGAATTTCTTGAAGTCATAGGTGTAAGCAACACCGATGGTCGGGCCGTGATAGCCGTTGCACCAGGTTACATAGTATTTGTCGTCGATTTTGCAGACACGCGGGTCATAACGGTACTCTCTTGTCAGAATCTCCTCATCAGCGCCCTCAAATTTGATCGGTTCATCCTCGATCTCCCAGTGGATACCGTCTTTACTTCTTCCAACGAAGATGTCCATGCTGATGGAACGGCTGTCGCAGCGGAATACACCTACGTATCCGTCCTCGAACGGTACGACTGCGCTGTTGAAGATACTGTTGGAACGTTTCTGCTCGTAACGGCCGATGATCGGGTTCTGATCATAGCGCCATACCGGCATGTGCTCTCCTGCTGGTTTTTCCTGCCAAGGCATATCCGGCAGATTGTTTCCGATGATTTTACTCATGATTGTTTCCCTCTGTGAAAATTATTTTTTTCTTTCTCTCTTGTCACGCCATACGGACATTTTTGATCTTTCGATCCGATACTTCTATCTTCGTCCATTTCTGCGCAAAAGTCAAGTGTTTTTGTTCACTTTTATGTAAATTTTCGTTTTCTTTGTTACTTTTTATCGTTCATTTATTCTCTTTTTCTGTTCATTTTGTTTACAAACAGATTTTTTTATTTTTCGTACGGTTTTCTTCCCCGCAGAATATCGGCATACCAGAATACAATTTCCGCAATGTGGTGCAGATCGCCTTCTTTGCTGATGCTTCTCCAGGACGCTTTATACTTCATAAACCAGGTTTCCAGCCGTCCCGCAAGTGCCGCGCAGGCTGCCTCATCTTTTTCTTTTCCAAGCTCGATATCACACAGTCTCGCACCCGTCTCATTCCAGATGTCAATCGCTTCCATCGTGAGTTCCAGCACCGGAACCATTGGACGGCAGGATTCTTCCAGAGCACCGGCTGTCTTTTTCAGTTCTTTTTTCAGAGCCGCAATTGTTTCCTTTGCAGCTGCACGCTTCGCCTCATCCTGGATTCTCGCGTCAAACAGCGCATTCCGGTTGTTCGGATGACCGAGCACTTTTTCCTCGTAAACGACGTTGGCATCCCACCAGTCAAAGATGGAGCATTCTGCCGTTTTTGCCATATAGGAAACGAATTTTCCGCTCCGGTCGCCGTAGGCCAGACGGGAAATCTGTTCATTCAGCTCCTCAAAGCTGTCGGTATCGTCTCCCCAGGAGAAGACGGCTCCATAGATCATGCCAGGAAGGGAAAAGTCCGGCTGATTGATGTGGCCGCAGTCACCCCAGTCTGTGTTCAGAACACCTTCCGCATGGTATTTTCTCGCATAGCCGCACATCCGTGCGATATTTTTGTAGCTGTTCTCCACCAGGTTCATCCACTGGTTCCAGCCGCCGACCCCAGGACAGAGATACTGTCTTGCACCAGCTTCCGCCATCACTTTTGCCTCATGCTCTCTCTGCTCGGCTGCATAGCCCCAGGTCAGGCAGACGGTTTCCTCTGGCAGCTCTTTGATCAGCTCCGGCTGTGCGCAGATGATATCGCCCCAGAACATCGGCTTTTTGCCTTTTGCCACGAGAAACTCGCAGAGCTCTTTTACATAGTCGATATACAGGCGGTGAACGCCTTTCTCGTCTGCCAGCGGTTTCGATTTTCCTTTTCCAAGGTCGAACGTTTCGTCCGCGCAGATGTTGAATTTATCCGTGGCAAAAAGCGCCATGTACTCCTCGATCATGGCCTTGATCAGCTCGATCGCTCTGCCGCCGGAGACATCCACCGTGTGATGCTGCATCCGGTCCCAGAAGGAAAACGGCTCTTTCCAGCTGTCTGGGAATTCACAGAGGTCGCCATAGCTCTTTGTGGAGAGCAGCATGTACAGATGGCCGAACGTTGCGATCGACGGCACCAATTCGATATGAAGCTTTGCGCAGTACGCATCCAGCTCGCGGATTTCCTCTGCCGTAAGCGGCGTCTCATCGCGCCACATCTCGGAAAGTCCGGAGAACAGATACGTGTGCTCCACATAGAGCTGCAGCTGGTTCAGCTTGTAGTACGCCATGCGGTCTGCCACCTGTTTTAAATAGGAAAGTGTCAGCACACGGCCTCTCGTCTCATCGAGATAATAGCCGCGCACCGGCAGATCCGGCTCATCCTCGATCCGCACGGCAGGAAGCAGTGCACCGTATTCGTGCATCATCTGGCACAGCGTCTGCACACCGTAGAGCACGCCGGCTCCGTCTCCGCCCTGGATGCGGATTTCCTCCTCTGTCACCTGCAGCACATACTGCTGGCTTTTCCTTGTCTCATCCAGTTCCAGCACAATCGCGCCGGTCTCTTTTCTTCCCGGAACGCCGTATCCGATATCGTACTGCATTCCGGTTTCCTTTTTGATTCCCTTCTGCAGCACTTTCGCATACGTATCCCCATTTCCCAGCAGTCTGCCATCCAGTACAATTCTGCCGTCATAGCAGAGTGCATGTTCCCCCGTCAGGAGTTTTACCTCTTTTGGTTTTGGTAAAAATTTCATTTTCCTTCTCCTCTTGTTTTTTGTTTTCTTTGTAACCATAGAACTTTCACTGAACGTTAAGTAACATTTTGAAACCACTTTTCTCTTCTCCCCCATCCTACCATATTTTTTCCACATATTCCACAATAATTTGTAATTTTCTTCAATTTTTTTCAAAATTTCTTCCTGTTCTGCTCTTTTATATGTAAAGTAACTTTTGTTTCCCATTTTCATTCCGGAACAAAATCTGTTTTTTCGGATGAATGCGATCATCGGCTTTACCGCTCTGGCTGCCGCCCACGTCAATCAGCCGGACCAGGTGCAGGAATACCTGAACAAGATTTCCACCTCCGGCCAGCACCTTTTTCCGCCTGAACCAGATTCTGCTGAATCTGCTGAGCAATGCCACGAAATTCACACAGAACGGCAGCACCATCATTGTCCGTATTATTCAGAAACCGTACTATAAAAAAGGGTATGCGCTCTACGAATTCCACGTCCGCGACAACGGCATCGGCATAAGCCGGGAATTCCAGGAGCACCTCTTTGAATCGTTTACACGCGAGGAGACTTCTACGGTCAGCGGCATTCAGGGTACGGGACTTGGCATGGCGATCAACGTCAGCCATATGGTACAGGAAATCGCGATGGAGCTCCTTTCGAACGCCGGATTTTCCGTCAGCCTTGCAGACGACGGCGATGTTGCCGTTGAGACGCTCCGCACCGCAGCGCCGGATCAGTTCGATCTGGTGCTGATGGATATTCAGATGCCGAAACTCGACGGATACTCTGCAACGCGCCAGATCCGCACGCCGGACGGCGCCATTGCCAAAGTGCTTGGCTGATTCCCCTTTCTTATCTGCCGGAACCGTGAATTTTCTCTTACTCGAAAAAGAGGAGAAAAAGTTCACGGTTCCGGCAGATTTTTTCTTGCATTCTTTCGGGGAAGTGTGCTAGAGTGAAGATATCATATTTTATAAGAGGTGCTTATTTTGGATATTAATTACGAGTTATATAAGGTTTTCTATTACGTTGCCACCACACTCAGTTTTTCCGAGGCCTCCAAGCTGCTTTTTATCTCGCAGTCGGCGGTCAGCCAGTCGATCAAGGTTCTGGAGAAAAAGCTTGGAATCACGCTCTTTATCCGCAGTACAAAGCGCGTGCAGTTAACGCCGGAGGGAGAAACGCTGCTGCGCCACGTAGAGCCTGCGATCAACCTGATTGCGCGCGGTGAAGCACAGATTATGGAAGCGGGAACGCTTGGCGGCGGCCAGCTCCGCATCGGCGCGAGCGACACAATCTGCCGCTATTTCCTTGTTCCGTACCTGAACCGTTTCCACCGCTCCTTTCCGAATGTCCACATCAAGGTGACAAACCAGACTTCGACCCAGTGTGTCGATCTGCTGGAATCCGGCCAGGTGGATTTCATCGTGACCAATTATCCAAACTCGCATCTTTCCAGCCGTCTTCACACGATTCCGATTCATTCGTTCCACGATATCTTCATCGCGAACGGCGAATATTACCCGGAACTGGAAAACAGGCCGGTTCACTTAAAAGAGCTGCTGCAGTACCCGATTCTGATGCTCGACCGCAAGAGTACGACGAGTGAGTTCCTGCACAGCCAGTTTCAGCGGTTCCAGCTCGACCTCGTGCCGGAAATTGAGCTTGGCAGCAACGATCTTCTGATCGACCTGGCGAGTATCGGCCTTGGCATCGCGTTTGTGCCGGACTACTGCCTTGTAAAAGAGACGGCGGCCTTCCAGCTCGACCTCGTGGAGGAGCTTCCGCCGCGCCAGCTTGTCGTTGCCCACAGCTCCCATCTGCCGATCCCGCAGGCGGCAAAAGAGTTCATGAGCATGCTGGAAAAAGGCGCCGAATAACTTTTTCCGATCTATACGTCAAAAGAGGCAGGATCCTCAAGAAATTTTTCTGGATCCCTGCCTCTTTTTCTGTTTTTATGATCCGTTCTGGATTTACTGCTCGCTGCCGTCTTTCTGCACCGGTTCGGATGCTTCCGCTTTTTCCGGGCTTTCTGCATCCGCTGCTGCCTTTCCGGCTTCTGCTTTCAGATACTCTTTGAGCTCTTCCGGGCTGGAGATCTGAATGTTGCGGTTTACTTTTGCATCGTATGTATCGGCTCTCATGATTTCGGAGAGATCGACACCGGTCGCCTCTTTCATCGACTCAAACAGCTTTGCCATCACCACCGGCACATTGCCCGCTACGGAGCCGATGCCGTTGTCTTCGCTTCCGCCGCCGATGATCGTAATCTTGTCGATCTGGCTGAGCGGCTCTGCGATCTTTCCGGCGATCTCCGGCAGAACCTTGATCATCATCTCTGCCATTGCGGCTTTGTTGTAGCGCTGGTAAGCCTCAGCTTTCTTCTCCATACCTTCGGCCTCTGCAAGTGCCTGGGCACGGATGGATGCGGCTTCCGCCTCACCTTTTGCCTTGATACCGAGTGCTTCCTGCTCCATCGCATAGCGCTGGGCTTCTGCCTGGGCTTTCTTTGCCTCCGCCTCGCGGATTTTTTCGAACTGGTCTGCCTCTGCGTCTTTCTGACGGCGGTACAAATCTGCCTCTGCCTGCTGCTGTTTTGCGTAACGCTCGGCCTCGGCTTTCTTCTTGACTTCTGCCTCGAGGGATTTCTCGGTTACTTCTACTTCTCTGGCACGGAGCTCAACCTCGCGCTCCTGACGGGCGATGTTCGCATTCGCGGAAGTGATTTCCAGCTCTTTTCTCTGCTGCTCTTCCTGAATCTTGTACGCTGCATCTGCCTCTGCCTTTTTGATATCGGACTCTTTTTTCAGCTCTGCCGACTTGATTGCCAGATCGTTGTTTTTCTTTGCGATCTCAGTCTCGGCAAGAACGCGCTCATCGTTCGCCTCTTTATTTGCACGCGCCTGGGCAATTTTGATTTCTTTCTCGGAATTGGCACGGGCGATCGCCGCGGATTTCTTGATTTTTACGATATTGTCGATACCGAGGTTTTCAATGACCTGATTGGAATCAACGAAATTCTGTACGTTGAAGCTGATGATGTCAAGTCCCATCGCAGCCAGGTCCGGTTCTGCATTTTCTTTGACCAGCTCCGCAAACTTCTGACGGTCGGAAACCATCTCTTCCAGACGCATCTTTCCAACGATCTCACGCATGTTTCCTTCAAGGACTTCTCTTGCAACCTTGGCAATATATTCGCTGTCGCGGTTCAGGAAGTTCTGGGATGCTTTCTGGAGCTTCTGCGGTTCGTCCCCGACTTTGATGTTGACGGCTGCATCCACCTGAATATTGATGTAGTCAGCGGTCGGCACGGCATCGCTCGTCTTCACATCGATCGCTACCAGCTTCAGACTCAGCTTGTCCAGCCGCTCAAAGAATGGGAGCTTGATGCCGGCTTTACCGATCAGGATCCGCTGGCCTTTTTGGAAACCGGAAATAATAAATGCGGTATCCGGCGGCGCCTTCACATAACCGCTCGCCAGAATGGCAAGAATGATCACCACAACGGCGATCACGGCAATCATGGTTGCATGTTCGAATACAAATTCCATCTTGTTTCCTCCCTTTTTTCTGCGGATGCTTTTCGCTCCGCGTTCTGCTTTTGTGTCTGTGTTATTTTCACTATAGCATTTTTTGCGGGATAGATACAACTGCATTATTATTACGATTTTGTAAGATTTCTGTTCGGGCAAAAACAATCCGCTGGAGCAGATTCTGATATACCTTGCAATAAAAAAACGAAGGAGCTTCTTTTTACAGAAACTTCTTCGCCTTTCCTTTTTTTCACTGATCCTGCTCTTATGCTCTTTCGACAATCTTCTCCAGCGCTTTTGTGATCGCTGCTTTCAGCTCCGTCTGATCTGCCGGTGTCTTGACAGCCAGCTGACGGATCAGTGCTGTTACGTGATCGTCTCCAACCTCACCAAGGCTCGTAACGGCCGCGATTTTTACGTCCACATCGTCTACTTCCAGAAGAGAAGTCAGAATATTAACAGAACCATCATTTCTCGAAGCTGCACAGGCTTTTGCAAGCGCTACCTGCGTTGTCTTGTCCGAATCCAGATACTGTTTTCTTAATTTGTCCCATTTTCCTTTTTCCACCATTTTTTTCAGCTTGTCTTCCGATGCCTCTTTTAAACCAAACATTGTAAATCCTTCTTTCTTTTTGCTCTTATTTTTGGTGGATGCAGCAACTGCCGCGGCGAATCAAAAAGGTTCGTAGTGTTTTTGCTGTCGTCCCTGTCATGTCCGTCACATTGTAACCATGCTCTCGTCCATAACAGAGATTATACTCCTTTTCTTCTGGTTTTTGAACAGAAATACTATAAAGTTTTTATAAAAATCGTTACTTTTTCACATTTTTTTCTTGTTGTTCTGCTTTTTATTTCAGATATCCCGTATATTCCGCCGTATGCAGCAGTTTATTGGCGTTTTCCACGCGCTCCTTGGTCGGCGGGTTGATGCCTTCGAGTTTGTATGGAATTCCTAAGGTTTCCCATTTGAATACGCCGAGGGTGTGGTATGGGAGAACCTCTACGCGCTGTACGTTGTGCAGGCTGTGTAAAAACTCATCGAGGCGAATCAGGTATTCGTCGTAGTCGCTGCGTTCCGGGACGAGGACGTGGCGGATCCAGACTGGTTTGCCGATCTCGTCAAGGTAGCGCGCCAGGTCGAGGATGTTCTCGTTGGTGCAGCCGGTCAGCTCTCTGTGCGCCTTGTCGTCAATCAGCTTGATATCGAGCAGCAGCAGGTCGGTATATTTCATCAGCTCATTAAATTTGCTGAAATACGGCTCCTCTCTTGTGAACGGATTTCCACTGGTATCCAGCGTTGTGTGAACGCCGTTCTTTTTTGCCTTGCGGAACAGCTCGATCAGGAAGTCGATCTGCAGCAGCGGTTCTCCGCCGCTCACGGTAATGCCGCCTTTCTCTCCCCAGTAGTTTTTATAGCGGAGCGCTTTTTTCAGCACCTCGTCTGCGGTCTGCCAGTCGGCATCTTTTGTTGTCCAGGTGTCCGGGTTGTGGCAGAACTGGCAGCGCATGTTGCAGCCCTTCACAAAAATCACGTAGCGTACGCCAGGTCCGTCGACGGAACCGAAGCTCTCGATCGAATGGATCGCGCCCTTTACCGGGCCATTGTTGTTCTGATTCATTTCACTCATGTTTTTTCCTCTTCTTTCCAACTAACCATCTTTGCATTTATCTGTATTTTCCGGTATTTTTCCATTTCCTGGATGCCCGGAAAATTCCTGCCGTTTTTCAGGGTTCTGCTTGATTATACGGAAATCCGCGGTTCTTTTCAAGGCATTTCCATGTACAAAATCGAACACATGGCAGGATAAAAATTTGGTTTGCTATATTGTATTATGATATAGTCTGTGTTATGATCTACTCAACAAGGAGGTGTTCATATGAATCCACAACTCAAAAAGGGCGTCCTCGAGCTCTGTGTCCTCTCCCAGCTGACAAAAGAGGACAAATACGGCTATGAGCTGACAGACGCCATTTCCCGCGAAATGTCCATCGCCGCAGGAACGCTCTATATGATTTTAAAACGACTCAAGGAAGCCGGTTACGTGGAAACGTATCTGCAGGAATCCGCATCCGGCCCTGCCCGGAAATATTACCATCTGACTGAAGCAGGAACAGCTTATCAGCAGGAGAAAAAACAGGAATGGCTGGATTTCACCCAGCAGATCAACCGACTGATTTCAGATGAAACGATCTGACGATAGAAAGGAAAATCATGATGAATACAACGTATGAAACTTATATGAATGCATTGAAACAGGGCCTTGCATCCTTTGATTCTGCCGCCGCAGAGGAAATTTTAAACGATTTCGAATCCCATTTCGCCGACGCCCGCAGCCAGGGTCTCTCCGATGAGGAAATCTGTGCGGAACTCGGTAATGTCGACGATGTCCTCGAATTTTTCCGTCAGGAATATGCCACAACGAAGCAACCTGTTGCAAACGTGCTGCCACAGGAGAAAACCCACTCCAATTCTGAAGAAACACATCCGAACTACCCGTACGCCCCTTCCACCGCCATCACCGCTATGGAAATCTCCCTGCGGAATGCTTCTGCCGACTTTGCTCCGGGCACTTCCGCTTCGGTTGAGTTCGACTTTTCCGGCGACTTCGATCCGGACCGCTTCGAGGCAGGCATTGAGGGCAATACGTTCTGTCTGCGAGAGAAAAAACTCATCCCTCCCGTATTCTGGAAACATCTTTTCTGCAATAATCACCAGAAAGAGGTGTTCTCCTTCCAGGTGCCGTCCACCGTACAGAAGCTGACGCTCCGCTCTTTGAACGGCGCGACCGGGCTTGATACCCTCTCCCTTACTACACTCGAAATTTCCGCCACAAACGGCAAAATCACCGGTGATTCCCTTTCCGCATCCAGCTGCCGCATACAGGCTGCGAACGGAAAGATCGTCCTGACCCGTCTGCGCACAGACAGCCTCGATGTTTCCGCCACAAACGGCAAACTTGAAATCACCGGCGACTGCTCCCGCGCATCCTTAAACAGTGTCAACGGCAAAGTCCTCTTCGAGGGAACCTGTTCCGAGTACCTGACATCAAAATCCGTCAACGGTTCCGTGAAACTCCATCTCTCGCACGACCTTGCCGATGCGTCCATTCATGCATCCACGACAACCGGAAAAATCCGCCTCGTCTCCAATGGAAGAACGGAATCCTACACAAAAACATTCACCCGCTCCGGTATTTCTGCATTCACCATTCAGGCAAGTACCGTCAACGGAAATGTCCTGCTCTCTGACTTGCCGGCAGAAAACTGACAAAAAAGAATGGACTGGATAAAATGTTTTTCTTTAGTCGACTGATATGTAAGAAGAACACTGACTACAAAATCAGTGTCCTTCTTTCTTCCTTTACATATATTTCATAATAGTCGGCAATAATACATTCATATCTATTGGTTTTGCAACATGATCATTCATGCCACTTGCCAAAGCCATCTTCTTATCTTCTTCAAACGCATTTGCTGTCATTGCAACAATTGGAATCTGCGATTTGTTACCGTCTTTCAGTTCTCGAATTCTCCTGGATGCTTCATATCCGTTCATAATCGGCATCTGAATATCCATCAGAATCAGACTGTAGTAATTTTGCTTTGCTTTGTTAAACATATCAATACATGCAACGCCGTTCTCCGCTCTTTCTATCATGATTCCCTCTTCCGTCAAAAGTTCCGTTGCAATTTCTGCGTTCAAGTCATTATCTTCTACCAGAAGAACCCTTTTTCCTTCCAGTTTTTTGATATTCAACTGACCGTCTGCATGTTTCGGATTCCTTTCTTCCGCATTTGCTATTTTTAATGGAAGCGTGATTGTAAAAGTAGAACCTGCTCCCGGTTTGCTCTGAACTGTGATCTTGCCATTCATTAAATCCACCAGTTTCTTCACGATTCCCATGCCAAGTCCGCTACCTTCTATTCCGCTGTCTGACGAAGATCGTTCCTGTGAAAATGATTCAAAAATATGTTTTTGGAATTCTTCTGACATTCCGATTCCGTTGTCTGCTATGATAAGCTCTAATACACTCCAACCTTCTTTTTCGCCGGGATATTGGTTCAATGTACAGCTTATGTTACCGCCTTCACCCGTGTATTTCACAGCATTACTCAAAATGTTAATCGTAATTTCAGATGATCTTGCATCATCCATATGCAGGTATGGATATCGAATGTTCTTATTGACTTTCAGTGTTTGATGTTTTTCTTCTATCGGTTTTCTAAACATATCAATACATAAATCAAAGTTTTTAGAAACATCTGTTATTGTTTCATCCAGCGTTGCTTGGTTGTTTTCGATTCGTGCTAATTCAAGAATGTTATCAATCAAATGCAGCATTTTCTTTCCGCACAATAATATTTTTTCAAAGTAATCCTCTAATATAGTTGGCTCCTTTAAATGTTTCTCTCCCAATTCTGCATATCCAATGATTGCATTCATAGGGGTACGAATATCATGAGACATATTAAATAGAAATGTTGATTTTGCTTTGTTAGCTGAATCGGCCAGTCTTGCAGCTTCCTGCAACAGTTTTTGCTGTTTCTGCTCATTTTCTTTTTGCTTCTTATATACAGAATATCCACAGGTACATAATATTACCAAAATACACGCTGTAATGCATCCCAGTACAATACTTAACTTATTCGTCTTCTCAACCATTCCATACGCTTTCTGCATATCCATTTCTATGCAGAAAGCACCTATCACTTCATTAGATTCATCTTCCGCTGTCACAGGATAACAGGCTGTAAAAATAGGTCCCCATGTTGTATCAACAATATCCTGAGAATATACTGTTTTTCCAGAAAGTGCTTTTTCTATATAAGGAACCATCTCCTTTTCAATCGGATCTCCTGGATGTCTGACGTCACCAGCCGATGGATCCAGTCCGTCTACAACGTAAATCAATCTACCGTCTTCATTTCTGGTTGCTGTGTAAATATATCTCGTAGAATTCAGCGTTCTGATTTCATTCATATATGTCGACATATTCTTGAATAGTTCTGTATTCTCATCAGCTTTACTTTTTATTTCATTAAAATCTTTTCGTCCCAGTCTGTTATTTACCAGCTTATGAACCGCATCTGCACTGGAAATATCTCGTTCAATTTCTGTTTTCAGAGCAGTTTTGGTATATGCTTGTTGTAAAATAAAAGTATATGCAACAACAGCCAAAATCACCATTGCCAGAAGGAATACCAACCGTCCCTCAAAAATTTTCCAATGATTTACCGGATTTTGATCTTTTCTTTTTTGTTTTATATAGTTATTTTTCATCATCGTATTTCACATGCCTTTTATCTAATTTTAATTTAATACAAAAACGTCTCAACTCTTCACGTATTTTGCAAACATGGGTTACATTTCCAGACTCATCCCTTTTTTTACAGTAAAAAGCATCCTGTGCCAACTGCCATCACACATACGGTATTCTGTGGAAATGCATTCTTCCGCCTTCAATCTTGCTGAAAGTGTAGAGATATCCAGAAATGGACGGATCAGCGAGCGGTATTCAGATGCAGCCATTGTATCACAAAACTGATACAGTTTCTGTTCTGTCATAACAAAATCCTCTCTCTATGTTTCCTGTCTGCTTATCCCATGCAACTGGAAGGCTCCTGATTGCTGCGGTTGCCTCATAATCATTCATGACAGGCATTTTGCTTTCTCAACTCTTCGCTTATGGTCTGCTTAATTTTTTCATCATCCAACGGCTTTGCAAGATGTGCGTTCATTCCTGCTTCCATACACCTTTCGGCATCTTCCCTGAATGCATTTGCAGTCATAGCAATGATAGGAATTGTTTTTGCATCCTGCCGATCCAGAGCTCTTATTGTTCTTGCAGCTGTAAGACCATCCATCACCGGCATCATAACATCCATTAAAATAACATCGTATGTTCCCGGTTCGGAAGCTTCAAAATGCTGAACAGCTTCTAACCCATTGTTCACTGTTTCTACTTTAGCTCCATTTTCCGTCAGCATAAATTCTGCTATTTCCACATTCAGCTCATTATCTTCAACCAGCAATACCCGGATATCTGATATATCTGCATCAAAATCTTCTTTTTCTTCTGGCCGTGCATTCGTATCAATTTTAAATGGAAGTATTACAGTAAAACAACTTCCTTCACCAAGCTTGCTTTCAACGGTTATGGTTCCGCCCATCTTTTCTACAAGTTGTTTCACAATAGGCATTCCCAGACCTGTCCCATTATAATCAGAACGTGGGGAATTATCTGCCTGTACAAATGGAGTAAACAATTCATTTTTTATAAATTCTTCTGACATTCCAATTCCATTATCTTTTATTTTAAATTCACATGTCATGTGATCTTCTGATCTTTCAATCGTTCTCATACTCATGTAAATAAAACCATTCACCTTATTGTACTTCATACTGTTTGTAAACAGATTCATCAATATTTTTTTCAGATGAACTGCATTGCTCCAAACATATATACCACTGTAATCATCATGTTCTCCTATAACATGAAGTCCTTTTTCTTCTGCCTGAAAGTATAGCGACTCCGTGATTTCTTTACATACCTGATCCAGATTGATGGATTCATCACTAAAAACCACGGTATTCGATTCTAACTTTGCCATATCCAAAACATCATTTACCAATGATAATAGCAGTTTCGAAGACTCATTTATTTTATTCAGGCAATCTTTTGTCCGCTCACCATCATTTCCGCTTTTTTCAAGAATTGTAAGCATGCCCATAATGCCATTGATCGGTGTCCTGATGTCATGAGACATGTTATTTAAAAAGGAAGTCTTAGCCTTATTGGCACTCTGTGCTTCTACAAGTGCATTTTGTAATTCCTGCTGTTTTTCTTCAAGCTCCTGATTCAGCTTCAATGCCTGCTCAGCAGACTTCTTGGCTTTTTCTTCCGCACGTTTTGATTTTTTCAAAGAATCAAGAATTATACACAGGACAACAAAAATAGAGATTCCAACTATGAGTGAGACAGCCAGTAAATTATCCTGAATAAAATCCCTCACTGTAACTTTTCGTGAGGAAGCATTATACGAAACTACTGCACCCGAAAATTGAGCTGTAGGCATAGATGTCAGTGTTTTATTCAGAATGGACAAAAGAACCGGTTCTCCCTGCCGAACAGCAAATGGAACATCGGCTTCTTTTGTCAGGAAAACACTATGAAGCTTATTATTTTTCAAATAGTCAGAAACAGTACCTGAACTGCTTACAATGCAATCTGCCTCCCCTTTCTGCATCGCTTTTACTGCTGCATCTGATGTCCCATATTCTATAATCTCCCATTTTGGATAATTGTATGAAAGATATGCCTTCAATGAAAAATTATCTTTTTCAACGGCAACTGTATTCTCTTTATTTTCATCAAAAGAATCCTTTGCCGTAATTGCTGCCATATTGAGAGTCAATAGCGTATCCGACAAAGCAACTCCTTTTGTTTCTGCAAAGTATGGATTCTGGTTTGTATGAAAAATCAGGTCTATTTTTCCATCCTGCAATGCCTGAAGCAGTTCACTTCTTGTATCATACCCCTTTAATTCAAATTCCAGAGTCTGACCTTGCAGACAATTTTCTGCAAGATCCACATAATCTGTGATAACACCTGTCAATTTGCCTGTTGATGGATCTACACTACTGATACCTCCATCCTGATTCAGATACCCTATCCTGATTGCTCCATGCTGCCCGATCCACTCCCTTTCTTCTTTTGAAAGAAACGAGCTGCTCTGTGCAGAAAGATAACGCCTGTAGAGATCATCAGTGTAAAATGGGTTGTCATCCTTGATTCTGCGCATAGCACTATCCAATGCTTCTTTGATATCCGGACGTTCTGGATTTATAGCGAAATAGATTTCTGTCTCTCCAATACTTGTAATCGGTGAAATATCCGATTCTTCCCAACGGGATTCTTCTACCGAAACAAAGCAGTCAATTTCGTGTTTCGACAGTTTGTCCATAACTTCTGCGGTATTAGAAACATTGACATGCTGCGTATGCAGACCATACTTTAACTCCCATTTGTTAAGCACATCCTCCGTTATATTATCTTTAAGCACACCAATATTTTTTCCCTCAAAAGAATCCAAATTTCCTGCTGTAAGATCCATATTGGATGCATCCGTATAGATGTAATATTTCTCTTCCCCCATAGGCATATCGGAAAAAAGCATATTTTCAGCACGTTCGTCTGTATAGGAAATGCCACCAAGAATATCAATCTCTCCATTTTCCAACTGTGTAAAGCAGTTTTTCCAATCACTTGTTATGTATTTATATGTCCATCCTGCATAACCTGCAATATCTTGAAGATACTCATAACCATAGCCGCTTCTTTCTCCCTTTTCATTGACTACATTATAAGTTTCCTCAAAAGATCCTACCCGGATAACATGATCAGAATTTTCTTGGGCAGATGTGGAAACAGGAAAAACAACCAAACATATCATTATGCAAAATATAAAATAACAAAATTTGAAATTTCTTATATTCTGTACTAATTTGCACTTTTTCATCTTTCTCCCACCCTCCAGGCTACAGTCGCTTGCTTGCTTGCAGATTTTAATTTTACATTCATTAATGTTCAATACCTCCACAACATTTTTATAAATATCTTTGCGACAGCTTCTGCTGTACTTTTACTATAATTATACTCTACAGCCAACTTGTGTCAATTTACTAACAGAGTAATTACATTCTTTTACTCCTTAATCTTGCTATTACTCTCCCCACAAATAGAGCCGAACTAGAGCCATTCGATAAAACAAATGCCGAAAACCCGCATAAATACAGGCTTTCGGCATTTTAGTCCGTTACTCGAACTCCTTTGCGGACTGCGTTTCATGACACGCAAAGGCTGTTATTAGAGGTTTATATTTCGAACATGCGTTCTGATTTTGCGTTTTTCGCACCGCTTATGAAGAAATAAACTCCAAAATAACTCCATTTTACTCTTTATTATTTTGTTGTTCTTCTCTTGCGTACAGGAGATCCAATGCCTGACATACAACACCACTCATGCTCTGATAGTGTCTTTCTGCATACTCAACAAGTCTCTGTTTTTGTTCTGGAGTCACCCGTACTCGTATGTTTTCTTCTTTGCCATCTTTTGGTGTTTTTCTAGCCAAACATATCACTTCCCTTCCACAAGTACAGTTTACTACTGATTACTACAAAATGTCAATCTATTTTTGTTATTTATATATATATTCTCTTGGACTAATCTTGAGCTATCTTGGACTAATTTACTTCTCACTCCTGTAGATCTTTATCTACAATCTCCCAGTAACCATTCTTTGGAGATCCATGTCTTATAAGAATACCATACTCTTTTAACTTCTTAATATTGTTCTCAATATTTCGACTGACAACCCCAATTTTTTCAGCTAACTTAACTGCTGATAATTGATGATCTTATGAAAGTAACTTTATAATCTTTTGCTGTGTATCGTTGAGGTCTGTTCTCCACACTACCTCCGATGCTTCTCCGATGTTTCTCCGATGTTTTCTTTTCCATTTGTCATCGGAAATGAACTACGGAACAGCTCTACCCGAAACATATTATCGAATTCCTGAAATCTCGGCTTCGAAAGTCCATACTCTTCTGCAGCATTAAGGATTCTTTTTATTCCGCTTCCCCATGCTTCTACAAGTCCCATCTGACTGAATATATTGGCAATGCCTTTATTCCGGATCTTCGAATGACCATTCATGACTTCCTCATAAGTTAATCCGTTATATAATCCACCCGGAGAAGTCACCTCCAGTCTGTCATCATAAACTGCGACCTGAATACAAGATTCATCCAACAGGTTACAGTGACAATGGGCGTTAATGATCATTTCCAATAAGCGGAGCTACCATAAAATCTGCCGGATCAGTAATCGCATCTGCCAGGAAAATGGACTTGCCACCAGTATGCCAACCGGAGAAAAAGGAAAAAGCTATAAAGAGAACATGGAATATCATCATGGCACCAGCTGGAAAGTCAAGCTACGTGTTGCAGTTGATAAGGCAATCTGGACTTCCATCAACTATGAGGAATTTCTACAAAAAATGCAGTTAGCCGGATATGAAGTCCGCCAAGGAAAACACCTGTCCTTCCGTGCACCGGAGCAGAAGGACTTCTCTTACCTGAAATCTCTCGGAAGTTATTATAGCGAAGAAAATGTCCGCATCCGTCTGGCAAAAAATCGTAGCAAAGTGAAAACTCCAAAGCATCTGTCCAGAGATGCTCGCCTGTATATCAATATTTCCACTTATGTTACAACCGGCAATCGAGAAGGATTTGAACGTTGGGCAAAACTAAATAATCTAAAAGAGGCAACCCGCACCTTCAACTATCTTTCTGAAAATAATCTGCTGAATTATGAAGATTTTCAACAGCATGTTTCTGATGTTGATGCTTCTGTTAAAGCGGCTGAACAGAGAATAACACAAATCAACAATGAACTGAACACGCAGAAAGTCATTCAAAAACATTGTGATTCTTACCGGCTCTGCCGTAAAGTGATTGAAGATTGCAAATCTGCTAAAAATCCAAACGCATACCGGACCAAACATCAAGCAGAATACCAACTCCACGATTCACTAAAAAAAGAGCTTCAGGATCTCGGTGTTACCAAAATCCCTAGCTCTGAAAAAATCCAGAAGCGGATTGAAAATCTTGAATCTGAACAAGCTGCTACCGTCCGGGAAAAACAGAAATTACAGAAAAAGCAGAAAACACTGGATATCATTCAGCAAAATTTCTCTGTGCTGCTCGATGCTCCTGAAATCAATTCAGACTTACTTCCGGCAAAACGGGAACCTGTTTCTGTCACAAGAGATAAATAAGATTGCACTGACAACTCAATTATTCTCTTCCAAATCTTCCCAAGGTTTCAGACCCATTTCCTCCCAGGTGACACCATACGGTGCACCTCCGGAGGTATAACCGGCAATAACGAAAAATCTGTCATCTTGCAAGATTTCTTCTTTAGCCAGATTATCTCTTGTTTCTTGTTTCCGTCTTGCTCGCCTCTGCTGCTTCTTTTGTTTCGCAACAGCTGCTTTTTCTTCCGGCGTTTTCTTATGTTTTTTTGCCATAAGTGTTTCTATTATAATTCCATTCTGAATGTCTCTCAGGATACGTTCTTCATAACTCTTTTCACGCTTTTCAACAATTTTATAAAATTCTTCATATTCCGTTTTAGGAGCAAGCGATTGAACTGCCGTAAACAAACTTTTGCATATATCATTCATTTCAGTAGCATCCGGCATTCGCTGATTCTCAAGATAAAACTTCAAGTGCATTTTGTATGTTTTATCTGCTATTGCACTCTTCTGTTTTTGTTTTAAGTCTTTATAGCTTCTGTCGTTCCTCTGCATCTACAATTCCTCATCTGCCTTCTTTCTCCCGTGCCATCAAAAGCATTTTTTCAAAAGACTGAGCGAATCTTTCATCATCTTCCTCCGTCCGCTTCTTCGGTCCCTTGACATGACATTTACGGGAACTTCTTCTGGCTTTTTTACTCAGGTGACGTTCCATTAGCATCTGATCAATATTATCATCCGTGTACCATTTACCTGATTGATGAATAGCATAAGCACCTTTTCCCAATGCCATTGCAGCCACACCATAGTCCTGTGATACGACAATATCTCCTTTATGGCAGATACTAATCAGTTTATAATCTACTGCATCTGCTCCTGCACCGACAACAACAACTTTACTATAAGTCGATGACAGAACATGGTTTGTATCACACAACAACATTACCGGAACACTATTATCTTTTGCAATCTTTTCAATGATCGCAACCACTGGGCAGGCATCTGCATCAACAAATATTTGCATCTTTCTATTTCTCCTCTGAACCATTATAAGAATAAGCTCTGCTGTTCGTATTCTGCCTCTCGTTTTAGCTGAACCGGTACCTGATGCAGAATTTGCTCCATTTTCCTGTCATCGAACCAATCTTTCAGCTGTCCTTTTTCCAATATCAGCGGCATACGATCATGTACTTTTATCATAGATTCATTGGCTGCTGTAGTCATAATCACAAATCGTCGTTCATTCTCAAACCAATCACAGAAGCCAGCCATATACAATACTGGTGCATCATATCTGGAAAATGTATTTTTCTCTTTTAACCGATTCCATTCATAGAACCCACTTGCCGGTATCAAAATGCGGTGATAGAGGATTCCATTTCGAAAAGAAGGTTTGTCCATAACAGATTCTGCTCTTGCATTTATAACCAGATTCTTTCCTTGTGACAATGGATATCCCCACTTGCAAACATCCAGTTTCAATCCATGTTCTGATTTTTCAATGATCGGTGCTACATTGGTTGGAAAGATATCTCCTGCAAAATGTTCCTGCCGGATCCGTTGGTCTATATCATGCACTACTTTTTCGATTTCATCTGCCATATCAGAATCAATATAATATCTACCACACATAATACTTCCTTCACTTATAGATTCTATTTCATCAAATATACATCATTTATTTCTAGGCACTTTAAACTCAGTTAATCTATAATTTTGAATCCACCCCATACATTCTTCACCATCTTCATTCTCCCAAATTATCTGTCGCCACTTTTTATATTTATCTATAATTCTAACAACTTTCCCTTCCTCAAGCTTTTCAATTACAATCGAATGGCAGTCATGCTTCAGTCGTACAATAGATTCTCTATTAACGATTCTATATTTAGTCGTATTTAGCTCCTTCGCATCATATCCCATTCCAACGATGTAATAATTATTGACTTGTTGTGTATAATTGTAATTATTTATCGTTGTTGCTGAAGAATTCGTAACTCCCAAAACAACTGATATAATCGTAATAATAAAGTTCAGCCATTCTCGTATTTCTTTAACATCTATCGTTCGTTTTTCTTCTATTGGCAAATTCTGCTTCTCTTTATTTATCGAAAGATTCGTTGCTCTTTCATATTCCGATGCAATAGTTTCTGACACCGTATCAATATCCCATTCTTCGGATTCTGAGAAAACTTGATCGGTAACTCTTCCCAATAAATTTATATGAAGCTTCTGGCATAATGGTGGAAGCCTAACACCATAAATTAACAACACCATATTGAAAAAACACTTGTGTCCTTTAATGTATTAACTGCGAAGAAAAACACAAAAGGAGTATTCACAAGTGGCTTCAGTTAATACATTATGCAAAAGTGTCCTTAATGTCAAGAACACAGTTATAAAAAATTGTAATCTTTACTCTGATAAGAATGGAGTTAAACATATTCGTATCCAAGCAAGACCTAATAAATGGCACGAGAACGACTGCCCATTCTGCCATAAATCATGCCCTGTTTATGATAAACATTCCAGTAGTATAATGCCGAGATATTACGAAGATAACTCGTAGAAAATGCAAAGTCCAGTCGCAAGTTTAGACACGATATTGCTCTTAACAGTCGTATAAAATCAACATTTGCAGGGATTTATCAAATTCCGACATACCGTCTTAGAAAATGAATAATCCCTCGCAATTCATTATGAACTACGAGGGACTGCTTACTGACTGTTAAAGCGGTAGCCGATCTCACGAACACTATCTATGGAAAAGTGAGAGTTTGTATCACAAAGTTTTTTACGAAGATTCCGAATGTGAAAGCCTACGGTATCCTTTTCATTGCCTGCTGATATTTCGCCCCACACCTTATCATAAATCTGCTCGTATGTAAGAACACGACCTTTATTGGCTGCGAGTAAGCAGAGTATATCATACTCTTTGACGGTCAGTTCAATTTCCTGACCGTTATTGATAACTCTGCGCCGGCTCAAATTGATTTCTAAGCCGGAAAGGGATAATGTCGGCTCATATGAAATCTCTAATTTTTCAAAATCAGGGTGCTGTTTTACAAAAGCCAGCATATCGTCAAAGGCTGTTGAGTCTTGTGCTTTGAACTCCATTATTACGATTCGTCCGATATTATCACCCCCTTGGTTAGTTTTTTTGTCTTGGACAACATAAGATTTATTGCGTGAGATAATACGATTCATCAATCGTTTTCAGAATAAAATTCACATCGTCATAACGAGAGGAATCGGACTGAGAGCCTAAACTGCATATCAAAAACTCTTTTCCGTGCTGCTGGTAAAGCACAATCAAGTTATAGTCGTCAGACAGAGAGCCAGTCTTAATTCCGCATACATTTTCGTTGTAATATTCGGATGTCGGATCAAGGAAGGCGTTTGTATTCTGCCATATTTGTGTACTGCCATCAGGCAGTGTTGCCGTATAAGTGTTTTGAGATACAATTTCTCTAAACCACGAGTATTCCAACAACCGATATACTACTTCTTTCAAATCTAAAGTGGTGGTAAGTGCCTCCATATCAAAACCACTCGGATCATATAAAACTGTGTCTAAGTACCCCTGCTGTTGCAAATGCAGGTTTAAGTTCTCCATAAAAATCCTCACACGCTCTTGACAGCTTTCTGCTTGCGGCGAAAGTAATCCTCCACAATAATCAGCAACCACATAAGCTGCGTCATTCCCTGACGGTACTAACATTGCCGCAAATAGATTGTGTAAAAAGTATTCTTTTTCCTTGATTTGAGCAACAGACGAGCCAGGTTTCGTGAGTGAAATAGCACCATAGTCTGCAACAACGATACTATCAAGGTCTGCTAAAGTTGACGCATACTCAATAACAAACAGCTTGGCTAAACTTGCAGGAATTTGTGGCTCGTTCTCGTTTTTTGAAACAAATATTTCATCATCAGAACAATCCACCAAAATCAGCGATTTTGCATTATAAGAGTCAGGAAAATCTTCTTTGTAGAGAAAACCATTTATTTTATTCTTTACCTCTCTGAAATTTTCCGGCTGCATTGCCCACGGCACAAACATTATACCTATGCCGATACAAACTACAAGCAAAAGCAAAAATACTCCAAATCGTTTTTTCTTACGGCGTTTTCTCTGCATATATGTGCTCACCTCCCAACACCAAAACTCCTATGTGCCATTTTTTAATCGGCATAATTTGCCTGAATACACTCTGTAAATCCAGACGGATCTCCCAACTTAGCTTTATCAATATTATCACGAAGATATTTGCGTGTGGCGTCATCACAGCGATCTGTTCCCATATAAGGCATATCAAAGGCTTTTTCGAGTTCAGCTAAGGCTTTTGCCGCCCTTTCCGAATCCGTATTGTAAGTATCAAGCCATTCCTGCATCCAAGAATATTCCCAAAGGTTAGATGCTTTTGTATCGCCATATCCTATCTGAAAAGACGCTCCCGTATCTTCGCCTTCCAAAGCATCAGGCGGAGTAACGCCCTCCGGCCAATTCAAACTCTCAATGGTCGTTAGGTATTCTTCTTCAATGGTAGCAAAGTCCGTGAAACCTCTTGTGTTTGTGTCGGAGTCCGAAGAAGTGGAGCAGCCTGCCAGCATAATCACCAGCAAAGAAATCATAACACACAGTAACAGTCTGTACGGTCTTTCGGATTTTGAGATTGTTCGTTTCATTTTGTTTCCTCCTTGAATTGAGTTTTATTATCTAAGAGCCAATGCAGGCTCTAATTTTGCTGCTTTCAATGCTGGTAATAATCCGCCCAATAATGCTGTAAGCACAGACACAGCAACTGCAACAACAGCAACGCTGATTGGATAACTCGGTGTTCCCACCGGGGAATCCACAGGGAGCAACGCTCCAATACAATGCACCAAAATCAGCGAAATCAAAATAGCTGCAAAGCAAACGAATATTGATAAAATCAACTGTGAGCCTAAAACCAATGCCACAATATTTGTTCGTGAAGCACCTATCGCTCTGCGGATCAGCAACTCATGTGTGCGCTGTTCCAATGAAGATAGTCCGATATTGATCTGCCCTAATACGGAAACAAACAGCAACAAAAGCGAAGTAACCAAAAGCCCTAATTGCAGTATGGACAATACCGAATCATAGGTATCTCCAATATCACTCCGCCCAGCACTTTCCCAGTAACCGCCAATGGTATCAGTCAAAATGTCGCCAAGGGCAGAATGTATCTGTTCGATTGTCAGTCCTGTTGTGGGATGCCAATACACATTTGCATTTTGTACTTGCCACATTGCTGGTGCGAAATTGAGGATCGCCGCAGAATCCGCATAGATAGTCGGAAAATCCCTGCCATCGTTTACTACTCCGACAATATTGAATGGGGTTAACGAAAGTGTGCTTTTTACATTTCCTGCAGCATAGGGCGAATCATTAAAATAGTTTTTAGCTTCTTTGTTTATGACCACTTCAAGCGATCCGCCCTCACTCGAAGGCTCTAACCATCTACCGGATGTCATTGGAAGATTATAGACTTGACTATATGCCTCCGTGGTGCAAACTACATCAAAAGCCATCAGGTTTTGGTAAACATCATTCGGCGGTATTGGCGTTAAATCTTTCATTGGTGCAAATCGAATATCCTCTCCCATAGAAAAAGTAACAGCGGCTACATCATCAATGGCTTCAAATCTCTGGAATAATTGTTCCATTTTATTTCTATCGTGAAAATCGGATTCCGTTATCACGAATGAGTAAGTAGGTGACCAGCCATATACCTGTGCGTTTACGGAAATCAAATACTCCCGTCCAAGCGTACCAACTAATACCGATCCAATCATTGCGATAATGCCTACAAGCATTGAAACACTTGTCAGAATACTTCTAAGTGGAGACAGACGAAGGTCTTTAAGTATCATTTTTAGCACAAGTTATCCTCCCTCCATCCATTTCAAAAATCGTATCACAGGTATCTGCAATATCAGGATCGTGCGTAACCAACAGCAGCATAATTCCATTTTCTTTTACGACGCTGTGCAACAGTTCCATAATCTGCGTTCCCGTCTTTTTATCCAACGCTCCCGTAGGCTCATCACATAAAATGGCTTCCGGAGATACTGCAAGCGCCCTTGCGATTGCAACTCTTTGTTGTTCACCGCCGGACAAATTGATTGGGTAATCATTTTCCTTGCTTTCTAAGCCGACACTTTTTAGCAAGCCTGTAATTATCTCGTGACGCTGTTTGGCGGTAAACGACTTTTTGGCATAGAGTAGGGGTAATTCGATATTTTCCCATACCCGCAAGTGCTTAATCAGAGAGTAGTTCTGAAATACAAATCCGATATTATTGGCTCGCAGTATAGACAGATCACGGTCTTTCAAAGCAGAAATAGATATACCATCATAAAGGTACTCGCCCTCATATTCCCGATTTAACAAGCCAATAATGGATATAAGGCTTGTTTTGCCTGAGCCGGACTTTCCGACAATGGCATAACTGCGCCCTCGTTGCAATTCCATATTAGCGTTGGTTACTGTTGTCAGCATATCGCCATTATTCAATTTGACGCTTGCTTTCAAATCCTTTATTTTGATTAAAGTCTTTTCGGAAATTCCTTTCATTTTATCAAATCCCCCTCGGATCAAGGTTTGGCGGAGTAGCAGAAACCACATCGCCCTCCTCTAAGCCGGACAGTATTTCTATATTGGCTCCGTCTGTCACACCCAATGTCACTTTTGTTTCCACTCTTTCTCCATTCGGAGTAATTACAGTAACCAATCCCGTACCTTGTCTACCCGCTATTACCGACAGCGGCAATATAAGGACATCATTTCTCGTTGTCGCCGTTATGACTACCGTTGCACTTTGCCCCGATTTCACATCGACTGTTTGACTGATCAAGCATTGCAGAATGCCCTCTTGCGGCACGATTCCCGTAAACGCATTTTCATCTGCGGCAGGCGACACCACGGCAATCATATCGGTTGGTCCTACACCATCATATACTTGAAATTTTGCTTTCAACTCTGCATACTCCGGTAAGGTACTCAAAAAATTATCTGCCTCTACATTGAGGGCAAATCCTGTATAATGCACTATCGCTACGGGATAATTACTCGGTACGCTTTCATTGGATGGGGCAATAGAGGTAATTGTACCATCCACCGGAGATTTCAATTCTTTGCCGTTCACAGTTCCAATAATTTGCCCGGCAGTGATTTTTTCTTCTAATTCTACCGCTGTATTAAATATGCCATTTTCGGGTGAGGAAATAATAAACGGTACTGCCGGAACAATAGTCGTTTGCGTTGAAACGGTTGGAGTAATTGTCCCTCGTACAACTGATACCGTTTTTTCTGCGGATGTTGCGCTATCTGTAAGATTGTTTTCGTCTGTCTGCCCAATTGCAGAGCAGGCAGATAGCGTAAATACAAGAAACAAAATAGAACATAGCAGCATTTGTTTTCTTAGCAACTTCATCATTCCTCCTTATGCTGTATCACAAAAAATACGAGCCTCTATCTTGATACTTTTATTGTACCAAAACAGAAGCCCGTATTTTCTTGATTGCTCGTAAGATATTCCTCTTTTTTTCTATGCAAATTCTTACAATTTTCCTACGCCAACGGCAAAGTAATTGAAAACTTGTTTTGATCCTCTTGGCTCTCTGCAACGATTGTACCATTGTGTAGTTCAACAATCTGCTTTGCAATCGCCAAACCTAATCCAGCTCCTCCACTGCTTGTACTTCTCGCTGCGTCAAGCCGATAAAACTGCTCGAAAATCCTGTTTAACTTTTCTTCCGGCAGAGTATCGCCGTGGTTACAAAAAATAATGCTGACCGTATCTTCCTGACATTGTGCGCTGATCGTGATATCCGTATTTTCAAAACTGTAGATAACCGCATTTCTCAAAAGGTTATCAAAAACACGCTGAATTTTGTCTGCGTCACATCGAAGCATTATATCATCATCAACACAAAGATTACATTGCAAATTCTTTGATTTGAGCATAGGCTTAAATTCATATACAAGTTGCTCCAGCAGGCGAGTTAAATTGATTTTCGTGTATTGTAATGTAATATCGTATATATTGAATCGTGTTATCTCGAAAAACTCGTTAATCAGATCCTCTAACCGTTCTGCCTTACCAAGAGTGATTGAAAGGTACTTTTCTCGAAGTTCCTTTGAGATTTGCGACTCATCACGCAGTAAAGTAAGATACCCGATTACAGAAGAAAGCGGTGTTTTCAAATCGTGTGCAAGATACATAATCAGGTCATTTTTTCGCTGCTCATTTTCTTTTGCAAGCCTTGCATTACTTTCAGCCTCTTGTTTTAACTGATTGATGTTAGCGGCGATTTCACTCAACTCCGGGGACATTTCAATGTAACTGACATTCTGATCGAACATTTTTCCTGTCGCAGCCTGTACCTCGTACACGTAGGCGACTACTTTTTTCAAAAGTAGGTATGTCAAGTATATAATACAGCCACCCCACACGATTACAGCCACTATATAAAGATATTCTGTTCTGTAATACAAGTAATAATACAAAACATACTTGCGGAGAATTTCCTCTGCCATAATTCCTAAAAGAAAAGTACCGCCAAAAATAAGCACAGAGCAAATCGCACATTGAATTACATACCCTTTGAACAAGGTAGAGAGCAGATAGTTTTTTTCTTTTTTATTCAATTTCATACCCTACCCCCCAAATAGTTTTAATGAACTTCGGATTTTTTGAAGGTTCATTCAATTTTTCCCGAAGCCGCCCAATGTGCGCCATTACCGTATTGTTACTGTTGCGAAGATACTTTTCTTTCCACACGGCTTCAAATAATTCCTCCGAGGCGACAACTTTACCCTGATGTTCGCACAGATACCACAGAATAGAAAACTCCAACGGAGTCAAGGCTATTTCTTTGCCATACAAGTAGCACTTGTGGCTGACTCTGTTTATCAGTAGACCTCTGATGTCATACTCGTCTTTTTCTTCGGATTGGCTCAAATTAGGACTGTTATAGCTCTGATAACGCCTTAATTGCGTCTTTACTCTTGCCACAACCTCTAAAGGATTAAACGGTTTCGTTATATAATCATCCGCACCAATCGTAAGCCCCATAATCTTGTCGCTATCCTCAATTTTGGCGGTAAGCATAATAATAGGGAAGTAAAACTTTTCCCGAATTTTTTGGCAAAGTCGAAAACCATCAATATCCGGCAGCATAATATCAAGTATCGCTAAATCAATCTGCGACTGTTTGATACATTTCATCGCTTCTAACCCATTATAACATTTATATACTGAATAACCATCGTTACTCAAATACACTTCAAGCAGATCAACGATTTCTTTTTCGTCATCCACAATTAAAATCTTCTTGTTCATTGATCCTACACCTCATTTTCGGGTACGGCTTCCATTATGTCGCCAAAATCACACTCTAAGTATTCGCATATATTCAACAGCACGGGAAGGGTAACATTTTCATTTTTTCCGAGTTTCGCAAATGTACTTTTGCTTGCCCCGACCGCTTCTCGTAATTGACTCTTTTTCATTCCCTTGTCAATCAGAAGTTTCCAAAGTTTGTTGTACCGTACTTTCATTTCCGCACCTCCACCCAAATATAGTTTGTATTATAGCACTTTGAGAGTGAAATCGCAATTATTAAGTCTGTATTTTGAGACTTTTAGTTTTCAAACCGGCACAATATCTTTCTGATATGTAATCCAACCGCCTGCAAAATGCAGGCGGCTTGTGTATTTTAATAGGCAGGTGCGCCGTAGCCAAGAATCTCGTAATAACCGATAGAATACTCATTGACTCGGCAATGATGGCATACAATCTATGATGACTGCATCATATTGATCCTTGATACCATATAAAATCTGTTTCAATACATATTCCCTGCTCATTGCATTTACCAACTGTACTTCCGTACCTGCCAGTCCAATGTTAGAACAGATAATGTCTATCCCCTCTGCCTGATGTCTGATATAACAGTCGGAAGGAATATCTTCATCTTTCATTACTGCATCCATAAGAACTGTAAGTGTTTCATTACTGTCATCACAATCACGATATCCTTAATAATACAGCATCCCCCCATGTCTGTGGAACCCCTTTTGGTGTTGTAAGCCTTTCAATTAAATCTAAATCCTGTGGTAACACTTCATCAAAAGCATGTACATTGGCTTGCACATCTATTTCTGCGTAACGAGCTGCTAATACTCTTGTATTATCAATAGTTGTCAAATTACCATCTGGCATTCTAACAACATCAATTGGGTCTCCATCCCAGCCTTTTGCTTTCATGCTATCAATAATTTCACTTGCACCATTAACTGAGCTTTGACTAAATCTAATGTCATTCGGATTAATAGTTGCTGTACCACTCTAAAAAAACAAATTTGCGACTATAAAAAATCTTCGATATTGCCTTGTATGCTTATAATATCTCCATCAAAAATTGAGATTTCACTTTGGCAACCATCTATTGTAGCAACAAATATAGCTTCATATATCGTTCTAATATCACCAAACAGATTTAATAATTCTTTATGTCCGATTACTACAGTATGTTCATTCAAAATTCTTTGTTGAAATAGATAAACTCTCTGCCTACTGTCATTAACAGTTCTTCCAACACCACTATAATCTTCTGAATTGACCGGAACTGAATCAAAATTCGAAATATTCCACATCAACTCTTCTTTAACCATTAAGCCAATCTTGAGAAACATCTCCTTAATAAATTGAATATTATTATTACAATCTTCATATATAATTTCTTTCATCACTTATCTCCCAAGGGTGTATTAACATCTGTTCTATGGTTTATTTTTATTCCATCTGGATACTGCGCATTATATATTTTTTCATGCCAATGTGGAGTAGTATGATAATGAGGAGAGTTTATGTCTCCATACCCATGATTAGTATAATCTACCCAACCAATTTCTCGTCCATAGTCATCATACATTTTTATCTGTTTAACATTGCCAAGTTCATCATACTTCGGTAAATACTTGGTTCCTGGTGCTACTTGATTTGGCAAATTCTTATTATAGAATTCATCTGGTAAGAATAAGTCTGTCTCTGTACCACTCTCTACCGCTTTGCAGACAGTCCCCTTCCCTTTCAACTGGGCCCCGCCTATCGTCATTAGCAGATAATTAAATGTACCAGCACCTATTTTTCTTCCAATCGCTGAATCATAGGTTCCATTCCAGGCATCCTGTAAGCCTGCTTTTGCTGCATCTATAGTCTGCGTCAGCGAAAAATCCTTTATAAACAATAGATATGATAAAGGATTATTAATTGAATTAACCCCTTTCGCTGATGTAATAATCATGCTCAGCTGGTAGTCTGCATTACTTATGATCTGGGTATATTCAATTCCCTGTCCCACAAAACCCGCATAAAATCCTGCGGTTGCAGTCCTCTGCATCTCTTTACTGTCAGAATTTCCTTTTACCGTTTCCCTTATGACTATGATATCTGCCGGGTCTTCACCGCCGGTCCCATAACAACATCTCCATAATCCAGGAATATCTGACCTGCCCTGTTGTTTAACAGTCCGCTTTCTATGGCATCTTCTATGCTAAGGCGCTGGTTTTCATAGTTTTCAATGGTCTTTTGTGCCTGTGTATTCGGATCAATTATCCAGCCTTTCAGGCTTTCAAACACCTCAACCTCATTTCCGCAAAAGCATTGTCTTCACAGCAACAAATGCCATGAAAACAATGCTTTCTGCATCTTTGATGGAACAATATTCTATTTTAGTTTTTAATAACCTTAAATGAAAATATAATTAAAACGATATATTAATCTAATATCTTTGTTCTGAAAATTTTTCAATCCAACCATCCGATGTATACAATTCACCAGATAACCCATCACTTATATCCGCAATGTTCTCTCCGCCAACAATAATCTGAAATTCATCATGTTCTTCAAATAGGCATAACATATTATGAATACTCAAATCTACAATCTGAGGAATAATATCACTGATTAGCGACTTTTGCTCATCATTCAATTTATTCACTCTCTCAAATAATAACTGGGACTCTTTACTTTTCATTAAACCTTGCGTTTTTCTATCAAATACATCAATAGTTCTATCCCTCACTTCCTTAATAAAAATCTTACCAAATTCTTCTAAATAATTGTCCATTCTTACATTCCTCCTAATATTTATTTTGAATGCCAAGGTATTCTTGTAGGTGCTGTTACACCTTGTTCCCTCAAATTTCTTAATGATGCATATTGGAACTAAATATTCAGTTTTGATTTCGGATGTCCTTAAGTGCACCCAAATGGAAAATTTCGCCCTAGGGTCTTCAAATTAATCTACATGGATTACATCACCATCAGTGAGAACCATTCCGAATAATTTGAAGACTGTGGTTTATTTTTTAGGTGGTTGTTGTCCTTAAGTGGAAACATAATTAAAATAATATATTACCATTTTTGACATTCTTTGCTATAAAATAAATCCACATCGGATGCTGCATCATACAACGCTTTTATAGAAGCCAAACTGTCATATTCTGAAATTCCTCTCATTGTACCAATAAGCCCACCTTTAGAAGCAGGTAATGTACCATCCTGTAATTTTTTTATTACGGCTTCAATCCTATTTTCATAGTTATTTAAGTATTGACTTTTTTCTTCATCTACCATTTCCTTGGCTTTATCAATTTCTTGTACCAATAGATGCAACTTTTTCAATAATTCTTGTCTGTTATCCAAATAGCAATCTCCTTTAATTTGAAAAGCTTCTAATCTCTGTTATCCAATCTGTATCAAATTGATTAAACAAATATTGAACTCCACCACCTGGTCTAGGGTCTGCAATCAATAATTGTTCTCTTGCAGTTCCTACAGCATACTTAACCTCTATTCCAGCAGGAATTCTCGCAACTTTTACAGTATTTCTGTTTCCCCAATCTTTTGATAAAGCCAACTTATCCATATAATCATTCAATGTTGTAATTCTATTTGCTTCATCAACCGTTGTCCAATAACATAAGGATGCATCTGGTGCGTCAGAACTATACTGCACTAATATTAAATCCTTATCTACAGTTGTTCTTATCTCATAACCATCATTAAAATTGGCTAATTCCCTATCAAATTTATAAGAATAATTTATTGTCGTTGCTGTGTTTCTACCACTCTCTACCGCTTCGCAGGCAGTCCCCTTCCCTTTCAACTGGGCCCCGCCTATCGTCATTAGCAGATAATTAAATGTACCAGCACCTATTTTTCTTCCAATCGCTGAATCATAGGTTCCATTCCAGGCATCCTGTAAGCCTGCTTTTGCTGCATCTATAGTCTGCGTCAGCGAAAAATCCTTTATAAACAATAGATATGATAAAGGATTATTAATTGAATTAACCCCTTTCGCTGATGTAATAATCATGCTCAGCTGGTAGTCTGCATTACTTATGATCTGGGTATATTCAATTCCCTGTCCCACAAAACCCGCATAAAATCCTGCGGTTGCAGTCCTCTGCATCTCTTTACTGTCAGAATTTCCTTTTACCGTTTCCCTTATGACTATGATATCTGCCGGGGTCTTCACCGCCGGTCCCATAACAATATCTCCATAATCCAGGAATATCTGACCCGCCCTGTTGTTTAACAGTCCGCTTTCTATGGCATCTTCTAGGCTAAGTCGCTGGTTTTCATAGTTTTCAATGGTCTTTTGTGCCTGTGTATCTGGATCAATTATCCAGCCTTTCAGGCTTTCAAGTACCTCAACCTCATTTCCGCTCGGATCCGTATAATTCAGATAGCTGCTCACGCAGTAATTATACCGGTTGAGCGTCAGCGGTTCTGTCAGGCTGCCGAGGTAGCTGTCTTCGGTGAGGAAGGTCGCTGTTACCACGCAGTAGTACCTTGCTCTCAGGTACTGGCTCTGGATATTCGGATTGTAGGATTCTCCGTTGTAGGTGTATTCGTTCTCATACTGCGGAGCACCGAATGTGATCTCTCCGGTGACGCTGTAACGGTAGGACTGGTAGATCTGTCCCTCTTCATTGGTGATGCCGGAGACGCTTCCCCTAGCATCGTAGAGGTAGTAGCCGGTGCTGCCATCGAAGCGGTCAAGGGAGATCCGGTCGAATCCGCCGTTTACCTCCGCTCCGTAGATATAAGAGGTATCCGTCCTGCCATTGATGTTCTGCTCGACCAGTACCTCGGCATGCTCACGGTTGACGTCGTTTAAGTACTCGATCAGCTCATAGTTCTTTTCCTTACCGGTGGTCTTGATCCGGGCGATCAGATCTGCCTCTGTAGCGCTGACTTCCTCCTGTAGCGGGAAGAGAATGCCGCACTGGTTCTGGCTGTTGTTCTCCTCCGCATTAGTTGCATTGCCGTAGCCGGCGTCATCCCTGCCGTCGGACTTGCTGTTCTTCTTATTGTTGCCATTCCCCTTACCGTTGCCGTTTCCATTGCCGTTATTGCCGGAATTTCCGTTTCCATTATTTCCGCTGCCGGAATTGTCCTTGTTGTTCCCGTTGCCGTTACCGGAATTACCCTTCCAGTCATCATCGGTATGGAGATTATAGTTCAGTAAGAGTAACTTTTCCCTCCCTGTCGGTCACTTGGATGAGGTTGTCTGATTCTCTATATCCTCCCGAAGAATCTCCTGCCGAAGGAACATCCTCTGATCCAGTTTATTTTCTTCACAATAATATTTTATTTCATCAAACAGCCTTTTTTATTCCGTATCAAATCCATCTTCTTCCCCTTTCGCACGCTTTTATCGTTTGCCGATTCCTTTCCTTCTATTGTACCTGTATCCCCGATCCCCCGCAACTATTCTTCGCCAAAATGCCCCAAATTCTTCCAAGATAATTAATAAAAAAGCCACGAAAAAAGCAGAGACGATATTAAAATCATCTCTGCCTCCAGCGTAAACATGGTACTACTCCTTTGTATTTCGAGTAAAAAAATATGGGAAGACTAAGCTTCCCACTCGTTAATGTTCATCTCTTTACGGATTGATTACCGAAGGTTAATGGAGACCTAAATACCCTTTTCCCTTTATCAGTTTTTCAGCCTCTTCACTGTTTTCCATCATTCCGGTTTCGATACATATCTTTCGGTCTGTCTGGATCAGAATTCTATACGCCCCTCTTCCAGTCGACTTATAACGCACCGATCCCACGTCTTCCCATGAGTATTTTTTCTCTTTTCCCCAAATGGAACGGTAAGTAATATCATCCCGCGTCATAGTAATTCTTTTGTTGCGCCAAAACAGGAGGAAATAGCTCCCTTCCATTCCACATAATATGAAAAAGATAATGCCTGCGCCTTTCACTCCCTGTGAAGTGCCTAAAATCAGTAATAAAAAAGTAACTCCTATTCCGATGATCCAGAACATTACTCCCATTATAAATGGAGCCGTCGTTTTTCCGGAACACACAACTTCTTTTTCATCATTCACTTCTGTAATCCTCCGGTAAAATCTTTGGGTGTACACCAAAAACGGATGCCCCCATTCCTACAGGGAAGCATCCGTTTCTTCCATTTTATTTTTACAGCAGGCTGTCCAGGGTCTCTCTGATCGCCTTGATGAAGTCCAGGCTGTTGAGAATCACAGGATGCTCACAGGTGGAGATCAGGGACAGGCTCTTGGTCATCTTGCCATCCTCGATGGTCTTAATGCATGCCTGCTCCAGCTTGTCTGCGAAGTTACACAGTTCGGGGATCTGATCCAGCTCGCCGCGCTTTCTGAGAGCTCCTGTCCATGCGTAGATGGTAGCAATGGAGTTAGTGGAGGTCTCTTCACCCTTTAAGTGCTTGTAGTAATGACGCTGTACAGTTCCATGAGCAGCCTCGTACTCATAAACGCCGCTGGGAGATACCAGTACAGAGGTCATCATGGACAGATCGCCGTAAGCGGTAGCTACCATATCTGACATTACATCACCATCGTAGTTCTTACATGCCCAGATGAATCCGCCCTCGGAACGGATGACACGGGCTACGGCATCATCGATCAGAGTGTAGAAATATTCGATGCCCAGTTCCTCAAATTTAGCCTTATACTCGTTATCATAGATCTCCTGAAAAATATCCTTGAAGGTATGATCGTATTTTTTGGAAATGGTGTCCTTGGTGGAGAACCACAGATCCTGCTTCGTATCTACCGCATAGCTGAAGCATGCTCTTGCAAAGCTCTCGATGGATTTATTGGTATTGTGAATACCCTGAATGATACCTGCTCCGTCGAAATTATGGATCAGTTCACGGGTCTCGGTGCCGTCTGCTGCGGTGAATACCAGCTCTGCCTTACCGGGTCCGGGTACTTTGATCTCTGTATTTTTATAGACATCACCATAAGCATGACGGGCGATGGTGATGGGCTTGGTCCAGTTCTTTACGTAGGGAACGATGCCCTTTACCAGGATTGGTGCACGGAATACGGTACCGTCTAAGATGGCACGGATGGTTCCGTTGGGACTCTTCCACATTTCCTTCAGGTTGTACTCTGTCATTCTGGCAGCGTTGGGAGTAATGGTAGCACATTTTACGGCAACACCGTATTTTAAGGTAGCGTTGGCAGAATCTACGGTTACCTGATCGTCTGTCTCATTACGATGCTCCAGTCCCAGATCATAGTACTCTGTCTTCAGATCGATATAGGGCAGTAACAGCTCATCCTTGATCATCTGCCAGAGGATTCTGGTCATTTCATCTCCGTCCATCTCTACGAGAGGGGTTGTCATTTTGATCTTTTCCATAACGATTTCCTTTCCAGTATTAATTTTCGTTCTATTCTATTTTAACGTAATTCGTTCCAACAGACAACTTATTCCTGACTTCCAGTCTGCTGTGCATAAGCCTCATTCAGACCATTCTTCACCATGTTCTCATAGGCATTGATCATGTGCTGATGTGCCAGCTGCTCTGCCAGATCGGCGTTGCCAGCCTTAATGGCTTCCATGATCTTTTCATGCTCTTCGTTGGACTTTGGACCTCTATTGGCACTGGACAGCGTCTTCTTACGGACACGGAGAACATACTGATGGAAATCCTTCAGCTGATGCTCCAGCATCTTGCTGTCACAGGCTTCGTACAGAATGTCATGGAAACGGTTGTCTAACTCCGCCAGCTGCTCCAGATGCCCTTTTTGGGCATGGAACTTGGACAGATAGACATTCTCCTCCATCTCTTCCATCTGTTCCTTAGTGATATGCTCCGTAGCCCAGCGTGCACACAGTCCTTCCAACAAAGAACGGATCATATAAATATCCTTCACGTCCTTCTGCGTAATGCCGGTGACATAGGCACCCTTGTTCGGAATGATCTGGATCAGTCCCTCCAGCTCCAGTTGACGGAACGCTTCTCTGACAGGGGTTCTGCTGACGCCCATCTCCTCGCCGATCGCCACTTCCTTCAATTCTTCATGTTCCTGATATTTTCCGCTTAAGATATCCTCTCTCAGCTTGTGAAATACCCGTCCCCGCAGGGAGAACTTGTCCGTTACTTCCTGCTTTACATCATACTTACTCACTATAATCCTCGATTCCAGGCAACGCTGTTACCGTTGTCATGCTCATTCTATGTTTACTCACCGATCTTCAGATTCTTCTCCAGGCAAATACGGTTAACACATGCCACGATCTCATCATCCGTAAGTACGGTGACACGACCTCCGGCATACTCCTCATCTACCCACTTTTTGATCTCTGCTACCAGTTCGGAATTCTTCTGTACCTGCTTGTCTCCCTTTAACTTGTAGTAGGTGTTCAGCCAGTGTGCGATACCTGCCAGACCAGAGGTGTTGGAAATAGCGCACAATACCGGACGGTTCAGGAATTTCTCGGTATCGAAGATATTGTAGATTTCCTCGTTCTTAAGCAGTCCGTCTGCATGGATGCCGGCTCTGGTTACATTAAAGTTCTTGCCCACAAACGGGGTTCTGGGAGGAATCTGATAACCTATTTCTTTCTCATAGTACTCTGCCAGCTCCGTGATCACACGGGTATTCATACCGTTTAAGTCGCCCTTTAACTGTGCATACTCGAATACCATTGCCTCCAAAGGCGTATTACCGGTACGCTCACCGATACCAAACAGAGAAGTGTTGACACCGGAACAGCCATACAGCCATGCTGTGGTAGAGTTGGACACTGCCTTGTAAAAGTCATTATGTCCATGCCACTCGATCAACTCATGAGGCACACCTGCATGGGTATGGATCGCATAGATGATACCCTGTACACTACGGGGAATAACGGCACCGGGATAGTTGACACCATATCCCATGGTATCGCAGGCACGTACCTTGATGGGAATCTGATACTCCTTCATCAGTTTCATCAGTTCCAGACAGAACGGCACCACATAGCCGTAGATATCCGCTCTGGTGATATCCTCAAGGTGACATCTGGGGCTGATGCCCTCCTCTAAGCAGTCACGGATAACACTTAAATAGTGATCCATTGCCTGTCTTCTGGTCATTTTTAACTTTAAGAAAATATGATAATCGGAACAGCTTACCAAAATACCGGTCTCCTTCATTCCGATCTCTTTTACTAATTTGAAATCTTCCTTGCTGGCACGGATCCAGCTGGTCACCTCAGGGAACTTATATCCCCTCTCCATACACTTATAGACAGCATCTCTGTCCTTTTTGCTATACAGGAAGAACTCGCTGGCGCGGATCATTCCGTTGGGACCGCCCAGTTCGTGCAGATAATCATAGATCTTCACGATCTGCTCCGTGGTATAAGGTGCCCTGGACTGCTGTCCGTCTCTAAAAGTGGTATCTGTGATCCAGATATCCTTCGGCATGTTATGAGGCACGATACGATCATTAAAAGGTATTTTGGGGATTTCGGAATAAGGGAACATATTACGGAACACGTTCGGCTTCTCCACATCATCCAGTATGTACATATGCTCCTCAATCTCCAGAAGGTTGTTCTTCGGATTCATGGAGACCGGACGATTCTGAAATGCATCACTATCTCTCATTGGTATACCTCTCTTCCCTGACATTCGACATCTGCAATATTGTTTTCTATTTTTACTCTGCGCAGTAAAAATACATTTTGCAGTTCTCGTATCATTGTATACAATCATACCATTTGTGTCAATATCTTTAGTATTAATTTTATTGACTTATTTTAATCACATTTTTTATTTTTCCCAGTGATTTTATCATTTTACTTGTTTTCTAATAATCTGCGGACATTGAGCATTCCGAAGCCCTGCTTATTCCAGGGTTCTCCGAGATCCGTAGCTGTCAGCGCTACCCTACGGAGAAATTCTTCATTGGACATTCTCGGATATTTTTGTAGTACCAGTGCTGCCGCTCCGGACACAATGGGGGTTGCCATGGAGGTACCGCTTTTTGCAATATAAGGTTTAAAAATTCTGCCATTTCTATTTTTCCAGAAAGCATTGCAGGACAGGATCCGCGTCCCGGGAGCCACAATATCCGGTTTTCGGATGACGTCGTATTTTCTACCTCTTCCGGAATATGTTTCGCATCGCTTCGGGTCATTTTTACAATATCTTCCATCGTGACAACCCACTGTTAACACTTTCCGACTACTTGCCATCTCCGAAATACTCCCATCCTCAGGTCCTGCATTTCCCGCTGCACAGACTACGAGAATATTATGATCCCACAACAATTCCATATACTCCCGCAGTACCTGTTCCTTATATTGTTCCTTCAATTCACCGATTCCGACAGATATATTTAAGATCCGGATCTGATACCTGTTTTTTACCCGTAGGATCCACTTAAAAGCCTCCTGCATGGAATCACAGGATCCTTCTCCCTTTCCATCCAACACTTTTCCCACGACAAGTTTTGATGCCGGTGCCATTCCCCGAAGCCTTCCACCCGACAATTCTCCGTTTCCGCAAAGGATGCCGCATACATGGGTTCCATGTCCGTTATCATCATACGGCAGAGAGCTCTTCTCCACGAAATCACGAAAACATAACAAATGCCCGGCAAGATCCGGATGATATGCGATCCCTGTATCCAATACAGCAACCGTTACAGGCTCTGACCGCCAAGTTACGCTATATATTTGTTCCGGTACCTGTACCTGCTCCCTGACCCTCTGCATCCGTTTTCCTTCCCGGTAAAAATATAGTAAAACCGACATAAGACTTAATCTATCTTATGCCGGTTTCTATTCCGGGTGTCGGTTAAATCACCCCATTATTCATTTATAATCTCTATCCCCTCCGGGAAAGCGTCATTTCCAATATCCGTGACACTCGCCGGCAGATGTACTTTTTTCAATTCCGTATGATTTCGGAATGCTTCCTCTGCGATCACGCGAACGCCATCCGGTATCACAACTTCAGGCAGATTCCCTTTATAAGCTACCAGGATGTCCCCACTGATCAGAAAATCATCCATACTGTTCTCTTCAAAATCATCCATCCACCCGGTATGGGTAAACGCCTTGGCACCAACAGTATTCACCGTGTCCGGCAATATCACGTTATCCAGATTATCACAATGATAAAACGCCGCATAATCAATCACCGTTACACCTTCCGGAATCGTAACGGTCCGGAGAGAACTTCTGGAAAAAGCAAAACGTCCGATCTCTGTAGTACCTTCCGGGATCGTAACTGCGCTGACAGACTGGTTACGATAATACATCCATTCCGGAATCTTGCCGTTCTCTGTCTCAGCTGTGATATCCTGTTCTTCACCGGTCTCCTGTCCCGCTTCCGGTTCCGTATACCCCTGCTGTACTTTTTCCTCACCCGGATGCACCATTACCAGGGCATGATTCCCTACAACAATGGTACTGCCCAGGACATTACCGGGAACCGGTGTTGCAACAGGTGCAGGCGTAGTCGTTGATACAGGTTCTGTCGTTGCCTGTGTATCCGGTCTGCTTACTGCTGTCGGTGTCTGTACAGGAGCTGCCGTCACCAGCGGATCACGGTTTTTCTGCTCCGCAAGTTTTTGGGAAAACTGTGCTGCCACACTTCCCTCGTCCGCATGGATTGTCACATTATCACAGTTTAAGAAAGCATCTTCCGCAATACCGGTCACCGTAGCCGGGATATAAATATCTGTGAGATTAATACATCCCGCAAATGCCTGTGCATCAATACTCTGTACATTTTCCGGAATTGTGATCTGCTTTAAACCCGTACATCCTGCAAACGAATACTCGTCCACTGCAGTCAGACCCTTTCCCAGGACAACCTCTTCCAGATTGTTACATCCCCAGAAAACATAGGCATCCAAACGCTTGACAGATTTCGGAATTACAACGAACTGTACCTTCTGATTGTTCTCAAAGGCACTCTCGCCTACGACTTCCACTGTATCCGGAATCGTGACGCGTTCTTCCGTCCCTCTGTATTTTACCAGTGTACTCCCCTGCGTCTGAAAATCAGAGGCAGACGCTGCCGCATCTGCCTCCGACACAGGAAGATGTGTCAGGATCAATGCGGTAACTGCCAGTGCTATGACAGCCATCCACTTTTTATGATTCATAAACCTTCCCATCCTTTATTTCACACTAGGCTCTGGCTTTCCGCAGAGTCTTTTTGTCCTTCTTCATGAAGAGTACTACCGAAATACATGCAAGTCCCATGGATAGAAACCACTTGGGATGAATGCCGTCTCCGGTCTTAGGTGTGCTGTCTGCGATGGTTCCCGCAGTCAGATTATTCGTATCCACATAGATCACATACGGTGAAAAATGCTCTGCCGTAAAGGTTACGCAAGATACTCCGGATATTGTGGAGAACTTCGGTGACAGCTTATCCAGCTTGCTGTTCACTACTCCGGCCACTTTATTATTACCTGCGTAGGTGATCAGGGAATCCGGCAGAGGCAATGTAATGCTGATGGACAATCCTGTGGTATCTGTGATCTTTGTATTGCCGGTGGAATCATAGAGACTGATGTCCATGGGGAAATACTTGATAGCACTGATATCACTGCCGTACTCTGCCATCAGAGCCTTAACTACCTCTTCGGAAGCTGCTGCACTCTCTGTGATCTTGATCACAAAGTTATCAGAAGATCCATTCACCGTTGCAGATACCACACCGGTATTGGACAGACCGTTTTTATCAATAACAACGGTGGTTCTGCCACCGGATACGGTTCCCGTAGTAGTGCTGCTCGGTCTTCTGTTGGAATTGGAATTCGTGGAATTACCGCTTCCTGTAGATGTATTTGTTTTGTTACCTGAACCGGATTTTGCAGTATAATTTGCAGTTACCGTTACATTAGCTTCCGGCATAGTGATGACCGTTGCAGACAATACCTTGCTGGCAATCTTCGTATTGGCCGGATCTATTGACCAGCTGCTGAACTGTTGATTCTTTGCCGGATCATTCGCAACGATGATCGGCTGGGAACCTGCTACATAACTGCCGGAGCCGGAACCGTTTTTAACTGTCAGAGTATACATCTTGGCAGTAGTTCCGTTGTTATTATTGCCTCCCGGACTGGTGCTTGCTCCGGGGCTGGTGCTTGCACCCGGACTGGCAGTTCCACCATTATTAGAGCCACTGGCTTCATATACTGCATAGAAATCTGTATTTTCTGTGATAGCTGTTGCAATATCCGGCAGCCATTCCTTGAAAGTATAGCCACTGACCGTAGGAGTCTGGATACTGGGTGCAACCGTACCCTTCTTGATCGTTGTCTGATAGAACACTTCCTTGGTCACACTATTGATATATCTGACTACAATATCATCTTCGCTTAGCGCCTTATATTGTGCCATGGTGGTAAAAGACTCTGTAATATTGGTCAGAGGTCTGTCCCATCCGATGAAGATATAACCATCTCTCACAAGATTAGATGTGTTGGGCAGATCCGCATCTGCGATGCTGCCGCCGGAGGATACCTTGATCTTCTTAATTACCGTACCATCCCAATCCTGGAAGGTTACGGTCAATTTACTTGCATCGGGATCTTCCTTCTCATAAATAGCGGTACATGTTGTATCTTCCGTGATGTTCGTGTAATCGCCATCCCATCCCTTAAATACTTCGCCGGTCTTACCTAACGGTGTAGGCGGAACCGCATCTTCCCCGCCCCGTACCTGTTGTTCGTCTACCTGGACATTTTTCTGCAGTTCTTCATTCCAGTCACGGAAGATAACGGTATAGATTTCCTCCAGCGGAGTATCTTCCACTGCAAATCCGTTCGCATCACCATATCTGTAGAGATAACTGGTCTTCGGAGCACATAAGGTAACATCTCCCTTATCTTTAAGGATTCCGGTAAAAGTATCCTGGTCAATCAGTGTTAATCTCTCACTGGACTCCTCCAGCCATTTAATGCTACTGCCGTTGAATACATTATCTTTCAGTTCTTCACAGGTGATCGGCAGTTTCACGGTATCCAGATTCTTAGTCTCCGCAAACGCATAGGAAGGCACTACCGTAATGGCACTGTCCGACAGATCGATCGTAGTCAGATTGTCGCAGCCGCGGAACGCCTCCGGTGCCATTTCCGTCACGCCCGTTGTCTCTTTGGCATTCACACGCTTGCTGGTTCTACCCTCTAAGCATTCAATAATCTTCGCTTTTGCACTGCCGTTCATTCCATAGATAATCGAATTGTCGCAGGTGAAATAATCGGTTCCCTGGAATCCTACCTTATCCAGAATTTTGCAACCGGTAAATGGAATATTACCAAGACTGCTGATGGTTCCGGACAGGGACACATCTTTCAGAGCAACACAGTCTTTAAATGCATAGTCGCCAATGGACTGGGTATTGCCGTTGATCTCTACTGTAGCCAGTTTCTCACAGCCATCAAAGGCATTTTTTGCTATGCTGGACAGGGTATTGCTGTAGCTGATCACACCGGTCAGATATTTTGCGCCCTTGAAGTCATTTTCTTCAATACTGTCGAGACCGTATATGGTCAGAGTCTTTTCCTTCTGATCCTTCTCTTTTTCCACAAACAGACCGTCCTTGATTGCCTGAATGCCTTCCGGTATGGTCACGTTCAGTGCGGAATCAATAAACTGCTGCTGATCCTCTGTCAGAGACTCTCCAGCATTATATTTGGTCAGTGCAGTTTCCGCTGCACTTCTCTGGGCATCTGTCAGATACGGATAATCATCTTTATTTAAGTATTTGGTCAATTCCGTAAATGCCGGGAAATCGATCAGTTCGCTGACATTCTTCTCCGGGTTGTACTGTGCGACCAGATTGGACGGCCATCCGCTGCAATATCTGACATAGGTTGCCACCTGACTGCTGTTATTATATCTGCCGTCCGGACTCATCGCATACTTATACGGTGTGGACTCCGGTGAGATTTCTCCTACAAAGGTCAGTTTCACTGCCGGACTGTTATCTGCATCGTTCATAGCTGTCGCTGTGCTGTGTGTACAGCCCGTTCTGTGTGTACCGGTAAAGTCCTGGGTCTTAAACGCATCCGTTCCAATAGCGATACTGCTATTGTTAAATATTACCGTTGCCAGATTATGACATCCACGGAAAGCACCATCTCCTACCGACTGTACACTGGCAGGCAGAGATACCATTGTCAGGTTACAATTGTTGGCAAATGTATTTGCCGAGATATTGTAAATATGATATGGTCCGATGGGATCCGGGATATTCAATGTCTTAACGCCGGTTCCTACGCTGGCATTAAGCAACTGGTTGGAGGAATCTACTATAAACGTAGACCGACCAGGTTCACCTGAAACATTGGGATCCTGAACCGTCAATTCGTATTTGTTCAATTTCTCATATAAATGTGTGTCAGGATTATAATTAATGTAACTGAATGCAAAACAATTTTCCTGACATAGCTTGTGAAGTTTGCTTTCTCTTAGTCCTTCAAAATAGAAGGTACCGTTTACCGGATCATCCGCAAGCATGGACTTAAAGCAGTCAAAGCAATACACATCGTCATCTGCTTTTCCGGAGTTGATGGTAAACTGTGCATTTCGGGAAGCTACATAATGCAGGTTCTTACATCCCTTGAACATGGAGATTCCAATGGTCTCGCTGTACATATCCGGGAAAGTCACGGAATACAGGGTTTCATCATTTTCAAATACATTCCAGCCCATTTCCTTCAGGCTGCTGGAACTGATGCCGTTCTCCTGCTCCGGATTACATATCTCTACTTCATATAAATACCGGCATTCCGCGAATGCATAGTCTCCGATATAACTTACAGAAATAGGAATATCAATATCCGTCAACTGAGTACAACTGTAGAAAGCATGATCTCCCAGCTGTGCCAGGTTACACTCTCTGGGGATGTTCACTGCTTTCATACTGCCGCATTCCGCAAATGCCCAGTTACCGATGACAGTGATACCATTACCAAAGGAAATGCTGTTCAGACCATTACAGCCATAGAACGCATAGTTGCCGACACCAATGAGTTTCTCACCAATGTTCAGTGTTACAATATTGCTGGCTCCGGCGAAAATACCGTCTAACGGATTTTTAGATGTGATATCTCCTGCCACAGACCAGGTATAGGTACCATTTGGATTGGCTGTAGATGCCAGATACTGGTTACCAATGTATTTTACATCCAGATCCTTGATCCACTGATCATCCGGCTGTTCTGTCTTTGCAAATCCGTCATATACTTTTGCTGTTTTATCCTCATTTTCCGCCTGCGTACTGGTGTAAGAATAACCGCTGCCCTTTTTCTGGAAGAAATCCACAAGAGAAAGTTTTTTCCAGGCATTGTCCGTAGCATAACAAGGACGCATCTCACCATCCTTATAAGTCTCAGTCTTCGTCTCCATCACCGGTTTACCCTGTGAATCATATAACGGTAGACCTGTATTCGGATCTGTTGCCTGTACTTCCACCTCTCTGGTCTTCTCTGTCAGAGCCTCATAATACAAAGGCTGTCCATTCTTACTTGCCGCCACGTAACCATTGATGGTACCCTGGTTACCGGTAGGCTGTATGTACGCATTTACCATATCGGGAATATCCAGTACATTCCCAGTCAATGTCGTATTTTTATTATAACCAAGCAATACTGCACACCAGGAATTCTTATAGTTCACATAGGCAAACTGATAGCTGGTTCCGTCTGTGTTAGTCTCTGTTGTATAAATGGTCGCATTTCTGTCTACCACAGGAATCAGCGTATCCATGGTGGGAATTGTGCTGCTACCGGAAAGCAGACTTGCTTTCTCTGATGCGTCCTTCGGAATCGTAACCTTATATTTAGAAGAGCTATGTGTTGTCTGATGTGTATGACTTGCTGCCTGTGTTGCGATCTCCTCTTCCGCACGCAGTCCTTCCGTAGGAATCGCTGCCACTACGATCGCTGAGATCAGGAACAATGTTCCCAGGGTCTTCCTTACTGTCTTTTTTAATCTTCTGTTGGTCTTTTTTGTACCCTTAGTCATCCTTTACTCCTTTGTCGTCACTTTTTTGGCAACCACTACGAATCTGCCGTTTTTCTCCTGATAATCACAGGTAGATAAGGTCAGCAGCCGGTCACCGAACGAGGCCGTGACTCCTGTGTCATATAATGACATCCCTTCCATATCATTCATATAAGAGTCAAATTCCTGCTCGCTCTGGGCGTCTATAAACTGATAGTATTTAAATACGATCTCATCTTCACTGTATACCCTTGAACGGAATACATACATGATCTCATACAGACCTTTTTCATAGATGGTATCAAACTGTATGCAGGGATGTTTCTCATAGTAGCTCTGGTCGCTGTATAAGGATAAGCCTCCGAACATCTGCCCGCTCTTCATGTGATGCCCGTACAGAATAAGGTTTGTGCTGGGTTTCAACACATCACAGTCCTTGTCCATGAAAATGGATCCGTTCTTGTCATACTCCTGATTCAGATTGTGATCCAGATAATATTCGTTATCCGTTGTCTGCATTACAGGGTAATCTATATTAGTATCGTCAATTTTTACCCATCCGATTAGTCTTTTGTTCTTATTTAATAAATTTTTATATTCATCCAGCACCGGAGGCGGCGTGCTCTGTCCTTCCTCCGCGGTATAATGAATCACCGGAGCCGGTGCATCACTTGCTGTTGGCTCTTTATCTTTCAATTCGCTCAGCTGCTTGTAATTATCAGCGGTACGATAATTGTACCAATTATATACACCGAAATACCCCAGGCAGACAATGGCTGCCATACTACAGAGGACTACCAGTAATTTTCTGCGTTTTTCCTGCTTTTTCAATTCTTCTTTAACTATTTTATCCAGTTCCTGTTCATCAAACTGCGTTTTTTTCTGCTTCTGTGCGGCCTTCCTATGTTTCGGTGTTTCTTTTTTCTTTACTGGCTTCTTTAAAGGTTCCTTTTTTTTCGTTGCATTGGCTCTGGAAACCGGGGCATCTTTTCGTTCCTGTCTGTGAATTTCTTCTGCCAGTTCCTCCATATAATCCTGTCCCAGGATACTGTGAAATCTGCATTTTCCACTACGGATCACTTCCAAGAGCTTCTTCTGATCCGACAGGTTCATCTTCTTAGTCTGCATCCGAAGATTTTCAATCACCTGCTGATCCTTCAGAGCGTTCTGATAATCCGCCTCTGTTCGAAACTGCCGCCCTTCTACGATATATATCTTCTGTGTCATTCAATCTATCCTTAAGTAAATAATAAGATGTCAGGGATAAGTGGGGTAAACTTATATGAATTAAGCCTGCATCATTTTAACTACATATTATCATCTATTACATTTCCACATGGCTATTTTTATTTTACTATATTAGAAAATTATTGCAAGTCTTTTCCGGAAACATTGACAGGCTCCCCCGCATACAATAGAGCATAAATAAAAAGTGGAGGCACTAAAAATGAGTGACTTAACTGCTACAAACTGTGGCTGCAATAATAATTCCTGCAGCAACAATAACAACTGTAGTAACGGTATCTTCGGCAACAGCTGCATCTGGATCATCCTTTTACTGTTCTGCGGCGGTGGCTGCGGTAACGGTTGCGGCAACAACAGCTGCGGACTTCTGGGAAATAAAAACAATGGTTGCGGCGGAAATGATTGTTGCGAATGGCTGATCTGGATTCTGCTCCTGTCCTGCTTCTGTGGCGGTGGCAACAACGGCTGTGGAAATTGCGGTTGCTGATTTACCGGACTTTTTACACACGTATGATCGATCATCCCGGGGTGCGGATCTTCCGTACCCCGAATGATTGATTGGCATAAGCGAATTATCCGCTTCATAAGATACTAGTAATTCATTTACTGGAAGGTATTATCTGCATGGATGATAACAGAATCGACAAGGCGGCCGCCTTTGACACTTTATTTACCAACAACCGCATTCAGATTCTGAAAACACTTGCCTATTATATAGATCCGCATCTCCTGAAAGGACTTGCTGTCTACATAAAATTTTTGGAATTGCAATATACGCTGGCACTGTTTAGACAGCATCCGGAGACTGCTCTGCACAGTTTTCCTCTATCATCCGATGGAAGCAGTCTCGCCGGTGAACTATGCAGTGATCTCATGCCTTTATGCGATGAAACGCAGAAAGCATCCCTGCAGCAGGTCACCCAGATGCTTGACAATATCCATAATTTTCAAGAAATGATGGATATGGCTAAGTCCATGCAGGAGCTGTTCCCGGAAGGTTTCTCCGATCTGGACGGTTGTGATCCGGCTATGTTGTCCGAACTTTTCGCAGCCACTCAAAATCAATCAGGAGGTCAACAAAATGGATTATTCCAAGACTCCCCTCTGGATGCAGGATGATCTTGTGAAGGACATCCCCAGAGAAAAATTAGAATTTCTCTCCACTCTTTTTGCCAAAGGGCACGGCAAATCACAAAAAGAAATGATGTCACTTCTCATGCCTGCCATGCGTAAGGCAAAGCAGGAGCATCTCACTTTTACCCCACAGGAAATGCAGGCTGCCATCACAGCCATCAAAAAATACAGCACCGAAGCAGAGCTGCAGCAGATTCAAAACATTTTAAAAAAAAGCAACGCTCAAAGAAATAACTCCCGGCAGACGTAAGGTCTGTCAGGAGTTATCTTATTTCTCGAAAATTCATTCAATGCCATTCGCATAGTCGCGTTATCACGCTTTCTGTGACTACTTAACTACGATGTTGACGATTCTGCCGGGAACGTAGATCTCTTTTACAATGTTGCCGGTCAGCTTGTCTCCCAGAGCTTCTTTTGCCATGGCGATGACATTTTCCTTGGTCTCATCCTTGGAAACATTGATGGTCACACGCATCTTGCCGTTGACCTGAACACCGATCTCGACAACGCTCTCTACGGTCTTCTCTTCCTCGAAATCAGGCCATGCCGCCTGATACAATCTGCCTTCAAAGCCGGCAGTCTGCCACAATTCCTCGGTGATATGAGGTGCTACGGGGTTCAGCAGAGTAAGCAGTGTCTTGTATTCGCCTCTGGTAATGGAGTTCTTCTTGTAGAACTCGTTGATCAGGGACATCATGGCCGCGATGGCGGTGTTGTACTTCAGGTTCTCGAAATCGCTGCTGACCTTTTTAATGGTCTGGTGCATCTTGGTCTCTAAATCTGCACTATAGCCTTCTTCATCAATCAGAATATCCTGCAACTTCCATACTCTCTCAAGGAATCTGCGGCATCCCTTTACGCCTTCCTCGCTCCAGGAAGCGCTCAGATCAAAGGCACCGATGAACATCTCGTAGGTACGCAGCGTATCTGCACCGTAATCCTGTACGATATCGTCCGGATTTACCACATTGCCACGGGACTTGGACATCTTCTCACCGTTGGATCCCAGGATCATGCCGTGGCTGGTTCTCTTCTGGTAAGGTTCGGGAGTAGGTACCACACCCTGATCATACAGGAACTTATGCCAGAAACGGGAGTATAAGAGATGCAGCGTGGTATGCTCCATACCGCCGTTGTACCAATCAACCGGCAGCCAGTACTTCAATGCTTCAGGACTTGCCAGTGCCTTGTCATTGTGAGGATCGGTATAACGCAGGTAATACCAGGAAGAACCTGCCCACTGAGGCATGGTATCGGTCTCTCTCTTTGCCGGACCGCCACAGCAGGGACAGGTGGTATTTACCCAGTCAGTCATGGCAGCCAGAGGAGATTCTCCGGTATCGGTAGGCATGTAGCTCTCTACATCGGGTAACTGCAGCGGCAGTTCGCTCTCATCAATGGGAACATATCCGCATTTATCGCAATGTACGATTGGAATCGGCTCACCCCAGTAACGCTGTCTGGAGAATACCCAGTCTCTTAATTTATAATTGGTCTTACGGTTACCGATGCCCTTCTCTTCCAGATAGTTCATGATCTTCTCTTTGGCTTCTGCCACAGACAGACCGTTCAGGAAATCGGAATTGACCAAAGTACCGTCAGCAACATCAGTATATACAGCTTCTTCTACGCTGACAGGGCTTCCGGCAACGACTTCGATAATGGGCATGCCAAACTTTTTAGCGAATTCCCAGTCTCTCTCATCATGGGCAGGTACTGCCATGATCGCACCGGTACCGTAAGTCATCAGTACATAATCGGATACCCATACAGGGATCTCTTTACCGTTGACGGGATTGGTAGCGGTCAGACCCTGGATGCAGACACCGGTCTTATCCTTTGCCAGCTCGGTACGTTCGAAATCAGACTTCTTCGCAGCCATCTCACGATAAGCCACAACATCATCCCAGTTCTTGATCTCGTCCTTGTATTTATCCAGTACAGGGTGTTCCGGAGATACTACCATATAGGTAACGCCGAACAGCGTATCCGGTCTGGTGGTGTAAATGCGCAGCTTCTCGTCTTTTCCGGTGAGTGTAAAGTCTACTTCCGCACCCTGGGACTTACCAATCCAGTTCTTCTGGGAGACTTTGACACGTTCGATATAATCTACGGTATCCAGTCCCTGGATCAGCTTGTCAGCATATTCGGTGATCTTTAACATCCACTGGCTCTTGACCTTACGGATAACTTCGGAGCCGCAACGCTCGCAGACACCGTTGACTACTTCCTCATTTGCCAGACCTACCTTACAGGAGGTACACCAGTTGATGGGCATCTCTGTTTTGTAAGCCAGTCCTGCCTTGAACAGTTTTAAGAAGATCCACTGGGTCCAGTGATAATACTCGGGATCCGTGGTATTGATCTCTCTGTCCCAGTCAAAGGAATAGCCTAAGGAATGCAGCTGATTCTTGAATCTTGCCACGTTATTCTTGGTTACGATCTTCGGATGGATGTGATTTTTAATTGCGTAATTTTCGGTAGGGAGACCGAATGCATCCCATCCCATGGGATACAGCACGTTATAGCCCTGCATTCTGCGCTTACGTGCTACGATATCCAGTGCGGTATAAGGTCTCGGATGACCTACGTGTAATCCCTGTCCCGAAGGATAAGGGAACTCTACCAGTGCGTAATATTTGGGCTTGGAGAAATCATCGGAAGTCTTGAATGCTTTTTCGTCATCCCAGACAGTCTGCCATTTTTTCTCTACCTCTCTGTGATTGTAAGGTACTGCCATAATCATTTCCTCCTAAACTATGAGAAGTTTTCTATTTGAATTTACGTTCTCAAGTCGTTAAAAAACTACCGATTATTTTATCGTGTTTTGCCAATACTGTCAAGGACTGCGGCTCTATCCATACATATTTGTACATATTTTCTGTTCTCAGTGCATATCATATATACGAGAGGTGATGAATCATGTTTGCATGGATCACATTACTGATCAATCTGATGCAGCGGTATCGATGAGATATCTGTCTGCATCGAAAAAAGAGACCGGAAATATTCGCCGGTCTCTTTTTGTGGATCCTATGTATTCTGTGTATTAATCGTCTGCGTTATTCTCCGCTACTTTCGCTGCTCTGGCTGCCACTTCCTTCTCCTGTACATCGGAAGGTGTCTGCTCATAGCGGGCAAATTCATAGGAATAATCGCCTCTGCCTCCGGTCATGGAACGCAGATCCGTACAATAACCGAATAATCCACTCATAGGAATATCCGCTTCGATGATCTGTCTGCCACCGCTCATGGGGTTCATACCCAGTACACGGCCTCTTCTTTTATTCAGATCTCCCATGATGTCACCGGTGTAAGCATCGGGTACCGTAACTTTCAGGGACATGATGGGCTCTAACAGAACCGGACCCGCTTCCATCACACCTTTCTTGAATGCCTGAATCGCTGCGGTCTTGAATGCCATCTCCGAAGAGTCTACCGGATGGTAAGAGCCATCGTACAATACTGCCTTGACACCAACTACCGGATATGCCGCCAGAGGTCCTCTGCCCACGGACTCCTGAATACCTTTTTCTACTGCAGGGAAGAAGTTTTTCGGTACTGCACCACCTACGACTTCTGTTGCAAATTCATAGGGCTTCGTCAGATCGCCGGAAGGTGAGAAACGCATTTTTACATGACCGTACTGACCGTGTCCGCCGGACTGTTTCTTGTACTTATATTCCACATCGGACTGTTTCTTGATGGTCTCTTTGTATGCGATCTTCGGCCTGGAAAGCTCGATCTCTACTTTGTATTCGTTTAACAGACGGCTGACCACGATATCCAGATGCTGGTCACCCATGCCGTAAAGTAAGGTCTGGCGGTTCTCTGCATCGTTCACTACACGGATGGTCAGATCTTCATGAGTCATCTTCTGCAATGCCTGGGATATCTTATCCACATCGGCCTTGTTCTTCGGCTTATACCGCATGTAGGTATAAGGGGTGGAAATATCGAATTTGCCGTATTTAATAGTCGTTGCCTTAGTCGAGAGACTGTTGCCGGTTCTCGCTGCTGTCAGCTTCGCCAGTGCTCCGATGTCTCCGGCATGCAGTTCACTGACTTCGATAGGCTTATTGCCCTGCAATACATAGATTTTACCAATCTTCTCTTCAATATCACGATCCACGTTATACAACAGATCATCCGTTTTCAGTACACCGGAATTTACCTTGATCAGGGAGTATTTTCCAATGAAAGGATCCACGATGGTCTTCCAGATATAAGCAGATTTCGCCTTTGCGAAGTCATAATCCGCATGGTAGATCTCATTGGTCTTCAGATTGATACCAGCTACTTCTCTGTTCTCAGGGCTGGGCATGTATTTGATAATATCATCTAACAGTGTGTACATACCCTGGCACAGAATGTTAGAACCCATGGTCATGGGAACGATACTGCCGTCACAGACATTGGTACGGAGTGCTGCACGGATCTCTGCTTCAGAAAAGGTCTCTCCGCCAAAATACCGCTCCATGAATTCTTCACTGGTCTCGGCTACAGCTTCCATTAGGGTATCACGGCAGATCTGCAGGTTCGCCCGGCTGTAATCCGGTACCTCGCAGGGAACAACTTCCTTCCCCTCCCAGCGGTTACCGCTCTCGGTGATCACATTGATGTATCCTACGAATTTCTCATTCTCACGGATCGGCAGATGGAACGGTGCCATCTTCTTGCCATACAGGTTAGTCATATCTTCCACTACCTGACGGAAGGAAGCGTTATCCACGTCCATGTTAGAGACATAGATGAAACGGGGCAGCTTGTATTTCTCGCAAAGTTCCCATGCCTTCTGGGTGCCGACTTCAATGCCGGACTTGCCGTTAACTACGATGATAGCTGCTCCTGCGGCACTGACTGCCTCTTCCACTTCTCCCACGAAATCAAAATAACCCGGTGTATCAATAATATTGATCTTGTATCCTTCCCACTCAATGGGGATCACGGAGGTACTGATAGAGAAATGACGTTTCTGTTCTTCTTTACTGTAATCGCTGAGGGTATTGCCGTCATCTACCTTGCCCATACGGGAGGTGATACCGGACAGATAACCAAAGGCTTCTGCAAGACTGGTCTTGCCACTGCCTCCATGGCCCAGTAATACTACGTTACGGATCTTGTCTGTTGTGTAAATATTCATATCCCATCCTCCATTTATTCTGCATTTTGGGTATTTTGTCCAGCCGTTGGATTGGATTTTTAACCCCTTACGTGTATTTTACTAAATATATACTGCTATTACAAGTAAATATTGTTAATTATTTCATATTTTTACAAGTTGTCAGAACTTTGCGATATGAACAGTTGCACAAGACAAGTAAATTGAGAGTTACGAAAGAATAGCCGCGCATAGGCAAAATAAGAACCGTGATTGGGTGCTTGCTCACAAGTCGCTGTTTTTGTTTTTGACTTTATACTGTGTGTGAAGAGGCAAGCTTTTTTGTATTAAAATCGCTATTTTGGGCTGAAAAAATACAAAAACAGGAGATTTTAGGCTTATATAAGAGGTTATTTTCGCTGAAATGGAAAAAATCATAAAATCCGTACAAAAATGTTTGATTTAGAAGTTTTTTTGTACGGATTTTGCTATTTTGATACGATTTCCACCAAAGCAATAGAAAGATGGCTACTGGTTTTTTGAAAGCTTTTCAAAACGCAGAACTCCCGTAATATGCAGTGCCATGTCGAAGATGTTTGTCGGAGGATGTTGATATTTTCTAGAAAAGTGCTGAAAGACAGGGGGAAAGCGGACACGATGTCCGCGTCAGCCGATTGTCGACATGGATGTCGACTGTAGGCGGCCCCGTCATGACGAGAACTACTCATCACTTTTCGTAGAAAATTCACATCCGGAGACCTTACATCGAGACATGTGTATCGCATGCTCCGGGAGTTCGTGGATTTTATGGCAACCCTACGTTACGAGCCATGCACTCAATTCATAAATGTGTCGCAAAGGGCGCTCCACATTTATTTCATTGACGGCTGTCGCCGTATAAAAATAGAACGAAACAACCTCTTGTGTGAGCAAGCTCCCACCGAGGTATTCCGTTCTATTTTTGCATGGCTCGTAACTTTCAAGTTAAAATAAAACTTTAGTCTTTATATTAAATGGGTTCTTTGTTATAATAATCGCGGTTAGTATGTAGTAACAAAATCATTAAATGAAATAGATACATAGAAAAGGAGAATAATATGACAGCAAAAGAAATGCTTGGTAAGGTGGATCATACGCAACTGAAGGCATTCGCTACCTGGGAGGATATTCAGAAGTTGTGTGATGAGGCAATCCAATATCATACCGCCAGTGTATGTGTGCCTCCCTGTTATATTAAGAGAATCCATGACGCCTACGGGGAGAAGATCAATATCTGTACCGTAGTGGGATTCCCGTTAGGCTACAGCGTGACAGAAGCAAAGGTGGCAGAAGTACGTAAGGCACTGGAAGATGGTTGTAACGAGATCGATATGGTAGTCAATATCAGTGATGTGAAGAACGGTCTGTTTGACAAAGTGGAAGAAGAGATCCGAACACTGAAAAAAGAGTGTGGAGATCACATCCTCAAGGTTATCATCGAGACCTGCTATCTGACGGAGGAAGAGAAGATCGCCATGTGTAAGGCAGTAACGGATGCAGGTGCGGACTTCATTAAGACTTCTACAGGATTCGGGACCGGCGGTGCCACGAAAGAAGATGTAGAACTGTTCAAAAAATACATTGGTCCCAAGGTGAAGATCAAGGCGGCAGGCGGAGTGTCCAGCATGGAAGATCTCGAGATGTTCTTAGAGCTTGGCTGTGACCGTATCGGTACCTCCAGAGCCGTAGGCCTCTGTAAGGGCGAACTTACCGAAGGCTATTAAGTTTTTTGAAAGGAACAAAACAATGGAAAACAAAGTAATTCAGGACAGACTTACTCTTCTCAGAGCAAAGATGCAGGAGGAAGGCATTGATTTCTATATGATGCCCACAGCGGATTTTCATAACTCCGAATACGTAAATGACTATTTTAAAGTAAGAGAATATTTCAGTAACTTTACCGGTTCCAACGGTACACTGTTAGTATGGAAGGACGGCGCCGGACTGTGGACCGACGGCAGATATTTCATTCAGGCAGAGGCAGAATTGGAAGGAACAGGCGTAGAACTGTTCCGCATGTTGCAGGAAGGTGTTCCTACCATCGAAGAGTTTCTGGAGCAAAACATACAGCAGGGTCAGACCTTAGGCTTCGACGGCAGAGTCATTGCAGCCATGGACGGTAAAAAATACGAAAAGGTACTGGCAAAGGCGCAGATCTGTATCGCTTATGAGAAAGATCTGGCAGACAGTATCTGGACGGACAGACCGGATTTCCCTGCCGGAAAAGTAACGGTACTGGACGAGAAAATTGCAGGCAAGAGCGTGGAAGAGAAACTCACAGAGACCAGAGAAAAAATGACAAAGGACGGTGCCAATGCACTGCTTTTGACCAAACTGGACGATCTGATGTGGCTCTTCAATATCCGCGGCTGCGATGTGGAATGCAATCCGGTGGCAATGTCTTATGCCTATATCACGGAGGATACCGCTACATTGTTTATCCAGCAGAAGGCACTGGATACGCAGGTGTCAGAATACCTTGCAGCACATCACATCGATGTGAAGGAATACGACACTGTCGTAGACTTTCTGAAATCACTTCCCGCAGGCAATGCGATCCTCGTGGATAACAGATATTGCAGTTATACTTTATATAAGACACTGCAGAAGAACCAGCATCTGATAGAGGGTAAGAATCCCACCGAGCTGTTGAAAGCCATCAAAAATCCGGTGGAGCAGGCGAGAATGCAGGAAATTTTCCTGAAGGACAGCGTTGCGGTAACCAAATTCATATACTGGCTGAAAACCCATGTAGGAAAAGAGAAGATCACTGAAGTGACTGCTGCAGACTATCTGGAACAGAAGAGAAGAGAGATTCCGGAATTTTTAGATCTGTCCTTCCCGACGATCGCAGGCTATAAGTCCAATGCAGCCATGATGCATTACGAGGCAACACCGGAGAACTGTGCAACTCTGGAGCCGGAAGGAATGCTTTTGGTAGATTCCGGCGGACAGTATCTTGGCGGTACCACTGATGTAACCAGAACCATCGCATTAGGTCCTGTCTCCGATGAGATAAAAAAGCATTATACCATGGTGGCTGCTGCAGTGATGCAGCTGACCCACGCCCACTGGCTCTACGGCTGTACCGGACGGAATCTGGATATTCTGGCAAGACAGCCTATCTGGGATATGGATATTGATTACCAGTGCGGCACCGGGCATGGTGTGGGATACATTCTGAACGTACACGAAGGTCCCCAGAACATGCGTTGGAGATTCACTGGAGGTATGGTGGAAGCCGTGTTCGAAGACGGCATGGACATCACCAATGAGCCTGGTATCTACATCCAGGGCAGCCACGGCATTCGTATCGAGAACGTGATGCTGGCGAAAAACGATGTGAAGAACGAGTACGGTCAGTTCATGCATTTCGAGACTCTGACCTGGGTGCCTGTCGATAGAGAAGCCATTGACGAAAAATATTTGAACGATACCCAGATAAAATATCTGCACGAGTATCAGAAGACCGTCTACGAGAAGATTTCTCCTTATCTGAATGAGGAAGAAAAAGAATGGCTGGCGGCAGAAACCGGAGTGAAGTAAAGAGAATATAAAATTGGTATAAAATTTTTAACGGTTTCTTGACTTTTTTACTGGGTTTTGAGATAATACACACGATGTGGCAGAAGATAAAGACACATATAAAGAATAAAGGAAAGAGGTTAATGTAAGATGGCAGAGATTAATTTAAGCAAGTACGGCATCACCGGAACCACAGAAATCGTTCACAATCCTTCTTATGAAGAATTATTCAAAGAAGAGATGAAGCCTGAACTGGAAGGCTACGAGAAAGGTCAGGAGACCGAACTCGGTGCGGTAAACGTTATGACCGGTATATATACAGGACGTTCTCCCAAAGATAAGTTCATTGTTGAAGATGAGAACTCCAAGAACACTGTATGGTGGACTTCCGATGAGTACAAGAACGACAACCATCGTATGTCTCAGGAAACATGGGCTGCTGTAAAGGATATCGCTAAGAAGGAGCTGTCCAACAAGAGACTGTTCGTTGTAGATGCATTCTGCGGCGCTAACAAGGACACTCGCATGGCTATCCGTTTCATCGTTGAGGTAGCTTGGCAGGCTCATTTCGTAACCAACATGTTCATCAAACCCACCGAGGAAGAGCTGAAGAACTTCGAGCCTGATTTCGTAGTTTACAACGCATCCAAGGCTAAGGTTGAGAATTACAAGGAGCTTGGTCTGAATTCCGAGACTTGTGTAGCTTTCAATATTACCAGCCGTGAGCAGGTTATTGTGAATACATGGTACGGCGGAGAGATGAAGAAGGGTATGTTCTCCATGATGAACTACTACCTGCCTCTGAAGGGCATCGCCTCCATGCACTGCTCCGCCAACACCGACATGAACGGCGAGAACACCGCCATCTTCT
>ERZ772867.91-NODE-91-length-123435-cov-8.003372_pt1 | contig 123435 bp, 119 predicted proteins | sample MGYA00511341_ERZ772867 | MGnify/ENA primary metagenome ERZ772867 (study PRJEB29015, sample SAMEA2737707) | human gut metagenome | biome: human gut; feature: human-associated habitat; material: faeces | place: China | collected 2012 ... | reverse complement strand
GAGCCGTAGCGAGACAGTGGCACGAAGTGCCGAAGGGGTCGCCGGTGGAGAGATTAGAGCAGGGGAGAAAAGAAAGAGCGTAGTAAAGAAAAAGTCCTTGGCTCCCTTTACACAAGGGAGCCAAATAAACTGCCCCAAAACGCATGCCCCCGCAGTGATAATTCACCGCGGGGGCATGCATCGGGCGCGTTGCACCCGAACCTGATATTATGTCTCTTCGCTCTGCTGGGCTTTTATCTTGTCCGCCCAGCACTTATGGCACATGGCAACATAGCTGTCGTTGCCGCCGAGGAACACCTGATCGCCCTGCGTTATGATGTGCCCGTCCTCGCCGATGCGGGCGTTCACCGTCGCCTTGCGTCCGCAGGCGCAGACGGTCTTTATCTCGGTTATCGAGTCCGCCAGCTCCAGAAGCCGCTTCGAGCCGGGGAAGCAGCGGGTCAGGAAGTCCGTCCGCAGGCCGAAGCACAGCACGGGGACGTCCTCGTTATCGACGATACCGCGGAGCTGGTCTATCTGCTCTGGCGTGAAAAACTGCGCCTCGTCGGCGATGATGACGTCGTATTTCCCGGCGGCGTGATACTCATCCGCGACGTTCTGCTCCGGCGTGATTATCTGCGCGCTGCGCTGAAGGCCGATGCGGCTGCGGATGATGTCCGCGCCGTCGCGCGTGTCGATGCTGGGCTTGATGAGCCAGACCGTCATGCCCAGCTCCTCATAGTTAAACTGCGTTATCAGCGCCTGCGCGGACTTCGACGAGCCCATGACGCCGTACTTGAAATATAGTTTTGCCATTTTCGCTCCTTACTTTGCGCCGAGATGCGCACGTACGCGCTCCACCACCATTTCGAGCGCTACCTGGTTATAGCCGCCCTCCGGGATGATGATATCCGCATTGCGCTTGCTCGGCTCAACGAACTGCTCGTGCATCGGCTTCACCGTTGTGAGATACTGGTTCACCACGCTGTCAAGGCTGCGGCCACGGTCACGCACATCGCGCACGATGCGGCGCAGGATGCGCACGTCCGCGTCGGTGTCGACAAAGATCTTAATGTCCATCAGATCGCACAGCTCGCGGCTCTGGAATATCAGTATGCCTTCTACTATAATAACTCTCGCGGGGCGGACGGTTATCGTCCTGTCGGTGCGGTCGTGAATGGAGTAGTCGTAGACCGGACACTTGATGCTGTGCCCCGCGCGGAGCTGTTTGAGATCCTCGATGAGTATATCGGTGTCGAAGGAATCCGGGTGGTCATAGTTGAGCTTTGCCCGCTCCTCGTAGGGCATGTTGTGGTGCGCCTTATAATAATTGTCGTGGTAAATCACCGATACGTCCCCGCCGAAGCGCTGGACGAGCTTTTTTGTGATGGTGGTCTTGCCGCTGCCGGTGCCGCCGGCGATGCCGATTACCATTATATCCATGATTTTATCCTTTCGGTTTTTTCTTTCGACTCATTTTAACACATGCAGGCTCAGGTTTCAATTTGACTTTTACGGTTTTCGCGGTATAATTGAAAAAAGAATAATCATAACAAGGAGGATTCTTATGCCCATACCTACCGCACATAACAACGCGAAGAAAGAAGACATTGCAAAAACCGTTCTCATGCCCGGCGATCCGCTGCGCGCAAAGTTCATTGCAGAGAATTTCCTGACCAACGCCCGCCTCGTCAACAACGTCCGCGGAGTTCAGGGACACACCGGCACGTGGAAGGGCGTCCCCGTAACGGTGATGGCCTCCGGCATGGGTATTCCCGCCATCAGCATTTACAGCTGGGAGCTGTTCAATTTCTACGATGTGGACAATATCATCCGCATCGGCTCCGCCGGCGCGCTGAGCGACGAGCTGAAGCTGATGGACATCATTGCCGGTCAGGGCGCATGCACCAACTCCAACTACGGCCAGCAGTTCAACCTTGGCGGCACCTTCGCCCCCATCGCGGACTACACCCTGCTCTCCACCGCGGTCGAAGCCGCGCGGGATCACGGCGTGGACATGAAAGTCGGCAATCTCCTCTCCTCGGATAACTTCTATTCCGCCGACGGCTGGAACCGCAACGACGCATGGAAGCGCATGGGTGTGCTCGGCGTCGAGATGGAGGCTGCGGGACTTTACATGAACGCCGCCTACGCCGGAAAGCGCGCGCTCTGCATCTGCACCGTTTCCGACCACCTCTACCGCCCCGAAGCGCTCAGCCCGGAGGACAGGCAGGAGTCGCTGACGCAGATGATCGAGATCGCGCTGGACACCGCGGCGAAGATGGCGTCGAAATAAAAGCGTAATTTTTACGGAATAGTCATAGAAATTAACAGTTTTCGTCAATTATGGCCTTGATTTGATAACGGAGTACGTGCTATAATGTATGCTGTACGAAATCGTACGGATGTTATCCAAAAAATTTTATGGAGGAAAAAACATGAAGAAGATTCTCGCACTCGTTCTTGCTCTGTGCATGGTCTTTGCTCTGTGCGCCTGCGGCAACACCCCGGCGGACGGCAATAAGCCCGCAGAAGAGAGCAAGGCTCCTGCCGCTGAGGAGAGCAATGCTCCCGTAGAAGAGCCTGAAGCCACGACCTATAAGGTCGCAATGATCACCGACTATGGCGACATCACCGATCAGTCCTTCAACCAGACCACCTACGAAGGCTGCAAGGAGTTCTGCGAAGCCAACGGCGTTGAGTTCAAGTACTACAAGCCCGCCGGCGACTCCACCGCAGAGCGTGTTGCAATGGTCGATGCAGCAGTTGCAGACGGCTACAACGTCGTTGTAATGCCCGGCTACGCCTTTGGCGAGACCATCACTCAGGTCGCTGACCTCTATCCCGATGTCAAGTTCATCGCTCTGGACGTCTCTCAGGGCGACCTCGGCGATTACCAGATCCCCGAGAACGTTACCTGCGCTGTCTACCAGGAAGAGCTGTGCGGCTACATGGCCGGTTATGCAGCTGTTAAGCTCGGCTACACCAAGCTCGGCTTCCTCGGCGGCATGGCGGTTCCCGCAGTTGTTCGTTACGGCTATGGCTTCGTTCAGGGCGCTGACGCTGCTGCAACCGAGCTTGGTGCTGACGTCTCCGTCAACTATGTCTACGGCAACCAGTTCTCCGGCGACGCTGACATTACCGCTTACATGGACACTTGGTATGCCAACGGCACTGAGGTCGTCTTTGCTTGCGGCGGCGGCATCTACATCTCTGCTGCTGAGGCAGCTGCAAAGGTCGCCGGAAAGGTCATCGGCGTTGACGTTGACCAGGCTCCCACCATTGATGCTTACGGCGAAGGCATGACCGTTACCTCCGCTATGAAGGGTCTTGCTCCCACCGTTAAGGCCATTCTCGGCGAGCTGATTCTCAAGGACAACTGGGCAGAGTACGCAGGCAAGATCAATACCCTCGGCCTCGTCTCCGGCACCGATGTTGAAGCCAACTATGTCCAGATCCCCTACGAGTCCACTCAGTGGTCCGACACCTTTACCAAGGATGACTACGCCGCTCTCGTCGCTGCAATGTTCGATGGCACTGTTACCGTCTCCAACGACACCGAGACCGAGCCCACCGTCCAGACCATCACTGTTGACTACCAGGGCAACATCAAGTAATTTCACTTGATCCGAACCGCATAAAAAATCAGACAGGCTTTTGCCTGTCTGATTTTTTGTTGCTTTCTTCTATTTTCAGCCCAGCTTGTCGCCGTTTTTGACCGGCTTGTCCGGCTTTATCAGCACCACGCCGCCCTCGGAATACGTGCCGAGGACAAGAACCTCGGAGAAGAAATTCGCTATCTGCCGCGGCGGGAAGTTCACGACCGCAAGCACCTGCTTTCCGGGCAGTTCATCCGCGGCGTAATGCCCCGTTATCTGCGCGGAAGAGCGTTTCACGCCGATCCCATCGCCGAAATCTATCTCGAGCTGATACGCGGGCTTGCGCGCCTTCTCAAAATTCTTTGCCGAGATTATCGTCCCGACGCGGATGTCGAGCTTTTCAAAATCGTCAAACGTCGCCATATTACACCTCATCCTTTATCTTCATGGTCAGCGAAATTCTGTGCTTCTTCTCATCCACATCAAGCACCGCAACTTTCACGATGTCGCCGACGGCGACGGCCTCGCTGGGGTGCTTTATAAACCTGTCGCATATCTGCGAAATGTGAACCAGACCGTCCTGATGAACGCCGATGTCGACGAAAACGCCGAAATCTATAACATTTCTGACCGTTCCGGTCAGCACCATGCCGGGCTTGAGATCCTTTATCTCCAGCACGTCCGACCGCAGAAGCACGGGCGGCAGCTCGTCGCGAGGGTCGCGGCCGGGCTTCATAAGCTCGGAAGCGATGTCGTGCAGCGTCAGCGCGCCGACTCCGCAGAACCCCGCAGCCTTCTCGTCGCCTGCCGCCTTGAGCCGCGCTGGCAGCTCTTTGAGGTTCCCCGCGGCGACGTCCTTGAGCGTGTATCCGCACAGCTCCAGCAGGCGCAGCGCCGCGTCGTAGCTTTCCGGGTGGACGGCGGTGTTGTCAAGCACCTGCTTGCTCTCCGGCACGCGCAGGAAGCCCGCGCACTGCTCGAACGCCTTGGGGCCGAGCTTCGGTACCTTCTTTATCTGACTGCGCGAGGTGAACGCGCCGTTTTCCTCGCGGTAGGTGACGATGTTCTTTGCCGTGGTCTTGGTCAGGCCGGAGACGCGCTGCAGAAGCGAGGGGGAAGCCGTGTTCACGTCCACACCCACCGCGTTGACGCAGTCCTCGACCACGCCGGAGAGCGTCTCGTCGAGCTGCTTCTGCGGGCAGTCGTGCTGATACTGCCCCACGCCGATGGCCTTGGGGTCGATCTTCACCAGCTCCGCCAGCGGATCCTGCAGCCGCCGCGCGATGGAGACAGCGCTGCGCAGGTTCACGTCGTAGTCGGGGAACTCCTCTGCGGCGAGCTGGCTCGCGGAGTAGACCGACGCGCCCGCCTCGTTGACGATGGCGTAGGACTGCCCGCCGCCGAGCTGATGCAGCATCTCAGCGGTCATCTGCTCCGTCTCGCGGGAGGCTGTGCCGTTGCCGATGGCGATGTGCTCAATGCCGTGCTTGCGGATGAGGCCGGAGAGTATGCGTATGGCTTCGGCCTTTTTACCGGCGCTGAAGGTCGGGTACACGACCGCGGTGTCGAGCACCTTGCCGGTGCCGTCGATGACGGCGACCTTGCAGCCGTGGGCATAGCCGGGGTCAAGCCCCATCGTGACCTTGCCCTTCACGGGCGGCTGCATGAGCAACGGCTTGAGGTTCAGGCCGAAATTCTTTATCGCGCCCTCGCAGGCGCGCTCGGTGAGTGCTGCGCGCGCTTCGCGCTCGAGCGAGGGGTAGATCAGCCGGTCGTAGGCGTCCTCGCAGGTGCTCTTCATAAATTCCATGGCGGCGGAGCCGGGCTTCACGGCGGCGCGGCGCAGCACCGGAAGCGCCGTGTCGCGGTCGAGCAGTACCGTGACGGAGAGGAAGCCCTCCTTTTCGCCGCGGTTGATGGCGAGGATCTGGTGGTCGGCGAGCTTTGCGACGGGCTGGTCGAAGTCGTAGTACAGACGGTAGACGGAGTCCTCTTCCTTCACCGCGAGACTGCGCAGGTGCCCCTGCCGCATGAGCAGAGTGCGCAGCGTCTTGCGGATGGCCGCGTCGTCCGAGAGGAGCTCGGCGACGATGTCATTTGCGCCCTGCAGGGCGTCGGCAACTGTCTCTACGCCCTTTTCGGGGTCGACGAAGTCTGCCGCGGCGTCCTCCGGACGCGGGCAGCTGCGCTCCTGAGCATAGAGCAGCTGCGCCAGCGGCTCGAGTCCCTTCTCGCGGGCGACGGTCGCGCGGGTGCGGCGCTTCTGCTTATAGGGGCGGTAAAGATCCTCCACCTCCGCGAGCGTCGCGGCCGCGTCGATGGCAGCGGAGAGCTCCGGCGTGAGCTTACCCTGTCCGTCGACAGCCTTTTTGACCTCCTGACGGCGCTGGTCGAGATTGCGCAGATACGTCAGGCGATCCTCGAGTTTTCGGAGGGTCGTGTCGTCCATCGCGCCGTGCAGCTCCTTGCGGTAGCGCGCGATGAAGGGGATGGTGTTGCCCTCGTCGAGCAGCTTTATGACGTTATCTATATGACTTTGCTCGCGGCCAAGCTCGCGGGCGAGTATCTGATTTATCGTTTCCATGGAAGTCTCCTTTGCGTTAGTCAGGATATTATACCACAGGCTCTGCGGCATTGCAAAGAAAACAGCCCCGATGATAGCATCGGGGCTGCAGCAATATGCACTTACTTGAACGCGTAGAACGCGAGGGAGATTATCGAGGCCGCAAGGAGCATCACGGGCAGGCCGCGGAATGCTTTCGGCACGTAACGCTCGTTTATCTTTGACTTCACGCCGGCAAACAGCACCATCGCCAGCACGAAGCCGAGACCCGCGCCGAGCGCGGCGAACAGCGCTTCGACATAGGTGTAGCCCTCGGTGATGTTGTTCACCGCGAGCCCGAGCACCGCGCTGTTGAGCGCGACGAGCGGGAAGTACGCGCCGACGGGCTTGCCGGACTTGGCAAACATCGCGCCGAGAACGTATACGACCAGCAGCACGACCAGCACGAATATCAGCGTCTCAAGATATTCCGCGCCGAGCAGCACAAGCAGCCGGTAGAGCGGCCAAGTGACAGCGGCGGCGAGCAGCATGACCGCGGCAACGGAAAAGCCCATCGCGGCGGAGCCGTATTTCCTGCCGCCGAGCACGGGGCCGACGCCGAGGAACTTCTCAAGCGCGTAGTTGTTGACGAGAACGCCGCCAAGCATTATCAGAAGCAGAGCTTTCATGGCTCATTCCCCCTCCTTCACGGTATCGCCGGAGTGACCGGCCGCGGCGCAGGCAGTGCCCTTGCCGGAAGTTTTCACGCCGCCTAAAGCCTGAATCGCGGCGAGCAGGATGGCGAACACGACGAAGCCGCCGTGGGGCTGGAGCAGCGCGGGGATGTTATAGGTCTTGAAGAACGCTATCCCGTGACCCGCGAAGCTGCCACTGCCGAGAATTTCTCTGACCGCCGCCATCACGAACATCGCCGCTGCGAAGCCGAGGCCGGTCAGCAGACTGTTGACGATGCTCTTGCCGAAGCTGCGCTCCACGGCATCCTCCGCGCTGCCGTAGACCATGAGGTCGACGGCCACGACCGCGAGGTACACGCCGAGCATCTGATAAACGTTCGGCAGCAGCGCATTCATAAGCATCTGAACTGCGGAAACAACTGCGGTTATGATGAGGATATTTGCGCTCAGGCGGGCGCTCTTGGGAATCGCATTGCGCAGGGCATATATGAACATATTCGACAGCAGCATCACTACCAGCACCGCCGCGCCCATACCGAGAGCGGAGATGACGCTGGTGCTCGCGGCCATCGCGGGGCAGGCGCCGAGGAACAAAACCAGCACGGGATTTTCCGCTATTGCCGCACGGACATCGTTTTTCATCCTATCTCCCCTCCATTCTCATTGACTGCGGCGAAGGCCGTGAAAGCGTCCTCAGTCGCGACGCGTATCGCGTCGGAGCTGACGGTCGCGCCGGAGATGAGTGCTTCGTCGCCGGTGAAGCTGTCGCCGGTCAGACCGGTGAAGCCCGCCTTGTAGCTGCTCTCATCGAGCTGGTAGCTGGTGAAGTACTCTTTGAAAAGTATCAGCTCGTCGGCGGTCATGGTGACTATCGCGCCGTTATCGTCGATGACGTAGTAGATGACCATGGGCTCGTTGGAGTAGCCGTAGCTTCTGGAGACGAACACATAGCCCACGCCCTCGGCCTTATAGGCGCAGGTGACGGAATTATATACACCCTCAAGGCTTATCGCCGTGACGTCAGAAGCGTCGGGCACAAGGAGCTTGACCTTGTTCAGATCGCCGTCGGAGTGGGAGACGATGTTCGCCTCGGCGTAGGCCTTGGCCTCGGCGGCCATCGCGTCGTCGCTGACCTCATTGCCGTCGACGTCCACTATCTTCACGCTGCCAAAGGCGTTGCAGACTGCCATATAGGTGGCGTCGCCGTTTTTCATGATGAGGGCGAAGCCGGAGTCGTTGAGTGCCTTGAGGCTCTTGGTGATATAGCTGCAGACTATCTCCTGCTCCTCATACTGCGGAGTGCCGGTCGGGTTGACTATGCCGGGGTACACCTCGGCGAGCATTTCGACAAGGATCTGCTCGTCGCCCTTGACGCCCGCGCCGATAAGTCCGTTGTCGATGAGCGCGGCGAAGCCGTCCGCGACAGCGTTCTTAAACGCAGTGGAGGAGTAGGTCACGCCCGCAACGAGAGACACGTTTGCCAGCGTGGAGTCCTGACCAAGGTAGGTTTGGGGATAGGTCTCCTTGCCCATGTCCTTGGTTTCGGGGTAGGCGGTCAGCTCAACGCCGGAGATCTTGCCCTCGGCGTCTATCGCAAGGGTGAATTCGATGGGCTGCTTGGTGTAGCCCTCGGAGGTGGACAGGCGCAGGACGTAGCCCATGCCGCCGGTCTCGCCGTAGATGCTCTGCACGCTCGCGGGGACGTTTGCCAGCGCGGAGCTGTCGGGATCGGCCGCATCGTAGAGCTGGTCAAAGCCTGCGGCGTCGGGCATGACGGCGTAGAGCGGGGCAAAGGCCGCCGCGCTGCCGTTTTCGGCGATGAGCGGAGCGGTGATGAAATTCAGTCCGGTCAGCAGCAGGACTGCGGCGAGGACTATGGCGACAAGCGCCAGCACCGATTTGGAGAATTCTTTTTTATTTTCCATTTTTAGAACCTCCCAGCGGTTTGTTCGCGGTCAGTTTTTCAATGAACGGAGTTAGTATGTTCATAATGAGTATCGAGAAGGACACGCCCTCAGGATAGGAGCAGAAGTAGCGGATGATAAAGGTGATGACGCCGCAGCCGAGCGCGAACACGACCTTACCCTTGGAGGTGATGGGCGTGGTGACGTAGTCGGTCGCCATGAATATCGCGCCGATGAAGAGGCCGCCGGCCATCATCTCATACGCTGCCATGGTGATATCGCCGGTGAATATCAGGTACAGCACGAACACGCTGCCGACGAAGGCCGCCGGAACGTACCACTTGATGACCCTGCGGCACACGAGGTAGACATAGCCGAGCAGCAGAGCCGCAACGCAGGTCTCGCCGATAGCGCCGCCGCGCAGGCCGATGAACATCTCCCAGAGAGTCGGCAGGTCGGAGCCGCCGTTTCCGAGGACTTCAAGCGGAGTCGCGGAGGAGACAAGCTCCACGCCCGCGGGCTGTGCGCCGCCGGCGACAGCGGAGAACGCGATGAGCATGAATACGCGCGCCGTGATGGCGGGGTTTGCGAAGTTGTGCCCCAGTCCGCCGAACAGGCACTTGACTATCACGACCGCGAACGCCGCGCCAATGACGCACTGCCACACGGGGACGTTGGTGCTGAGATTCAGCGCCAGCAGGAGGCCGGTGACTACCGCGCTCAGGTCGCCGACGGTCTGCTTGCGGCCGGTGACGAGGTTGAACAGGAACTCGGAGACGACCGCGCCGATAACGCAGGTGGCCAGCACTGGAAGCGCCTTCACGCCGAAGATGACGACGGAGGCGACAGCTGCGGGCAGCAGCGCGATTATCACGTCGAGCATGATGCGGCGGCTGGAGTCCTTGGTATGGATATGGGGTGCGGGTGAGAGGATCAGATTTTCCATTGTGCTTCCCCCTTACTTCTTCTCGGCGCGGTCGGCCTTGACCTTGCGGACAAAGCGCTTCGCGTCGCGGTTATTCTGCACGAGAGGGCGATGCGCGGGACACACGTAGGAGCAGCAGCCGCACTCCATGCACATCTGAACCTTGCCCTTGTCGAGCAGTTCAAAGCGCTCGTTCTCGTCCTCAACCTCAAGCGCGGCGGCATAGGCGGTCGGGTTCAGGCCGAGCGGGCAGTTCTCGACGCAGCGGCCGCAGTGGATGCAAGGCGTCGGCTCAAGGCTACGGGAGTCCTTGCGGTTCAGGATGATGATAGCGTTCGTGGCCTTGAGAACGGGCTGCTCCAGCGAGTACGCGGGCTTGCCCATCATCGGGCCGCCGTACAGAACCTTGCCCGGCTCCTCCTTGAGGCCGCCGCAGTTCTCGATAAGATAGCTTATCGGCGTACCGACGGGGACGACGAGGTTCTTCGGCTCCTTGACGGCGGAGCCGTCAACGGTCACGCAGCGGTCGACCAGCGGCATACCGGTTTCCATGTAATACGCCATCTTCGCAAGCGTGGTGACATTTATAATAATGTAGCCCAGCGACGCGAGACGCTGCCCCTCGCCGACGACGAGACCGGCGGCGTTATACAGCAGCACCTGCTTCGCGCCCTGCGGGTACACGCTCTTGAGGGGCTTGACCGTGACGGCCGGATCGTCGGCAAACGCCTTGGTCAGCTTCTCGATAGCGTCGGGCTTGTTCTTCTCTATGCCGATGATGAACTCCTCGGACTCAAGATAGCGCTTGAGCAGCGCGACGCCTTTGACTATAAGGTCTGTATGCTCAAGCATGGTGCGGTGGTCGCTGGTGATGAACGGCTCGCACTCCGCGCCGTTTACAAGCACGGTCTTGATGTGGCCGCGGCGGGCGGCGTCCAGCTTCGCCCATAGCGGGAAGGCCGCGCCGCCGAGACCTACGATGCCGCTGCCGCGCAGGGCGGTGAGGAATTCGTCCAGATTCTCGGCCTTGGGCGGAGCCATGGCGGGATCCTTCTCCATCTTGCCGTCGCTTTCTATGCGAATCGCGGCAACGCTGCGCCCCGGCTCGCTCTCATACTGCTCGATTGCATTGACGGTGCCGGAAACTGTAGCGTGCACGGGAACGGAGTTCCGCCCCTCCTCGCGCGCGATCAGCTGGCCGAGATATACATGCTCACCGGCTGCGACGACAGGCTCCGCCGCCTGACCGGAATGCATGTTCATCGGCAGCAGTACCTCTTTCGGCGGCGCGACGCGGACGGATTCCATACCGGCGGTCGCCTTATAATGGGGCAGCTTCAGGGATGAAATGTTCTTTTTGAGGTTCATTTGACACCTACCTCCTTTTATTTGACAATACGGGCTTCAAGCCCCGATGTGTACCGGATGCCCCCATCGGGGAATATCCACAGCACGTCCACGCCGAGCTTTTCGGCGAGGGCGAGGCCGTCCTCATAGCTCATGCAGAACAGCGCCGTGCTCAGCGCGTCGGCAAGGCCGCTGTCCTTCGTGACGACGGTCAGGGACTCGAAGTAATCTGCAGGGTACAAAGTGTCCTTATCTATTATGTGGTGGTATTTCTCTCCGTCCACCATGTAGTAGCGCTCATAGGTGCCGGAGGTGACGCAAGCCGTGTCTGAAAGATCGAGGCTGACGGCGAAGCTGCCGTCGGGATCCTGCGGATCGCGTATGCCGGTGTTCCAGCCGCTGCCGTCGGGCTTTGTGCCGATGATGCGGATGTTGCCGCCGATGTTGAGCACGTAGCTCTCCGCGCCGACGGATTCGAGATATTCCACTGCGCGCTCCGTGGCGTAGCCCTTGCCAAGTGCGCCGACGTCGAGCGAAGCTTCGGGGTCTGTGAGCCGGAGAGTGCAGTTTTCCGCGTCGATCTCAAGCAGGCCGAAGCCGGTGTGCTCCGCGGCGGCCTCAAGCTCCTCCAATGTCGGAACCTTGGCGGACGCGGGGTCATTGCTCGCCGCCTCGCGGCAGTCGTGCCAAAGAGACAGCACGGCGCCCATGGTCACGTCCATCTCGCCGTTTGTCGCCTCGCACAGCTCCTTGGCGTAGAGCATGAAGTCGATGAGCTTCTTGTCTACCTTGACCGCTTCGCCGCCCGCGAGACGGTTGACGGTGCAGAGATTATTGACGCCGGAATACTCATGGTATATGTCGAAAAGCCGGTGATATTCGCCTAAAATACCAGAAACTTCGGCAGAACGGTCGTTAAACTGTTCTGCCGAATCTCCTGCATAGCTATATACGAAGGAGACGGTATCAAAATAGCTGAAGTAGCTCTTGCCCTGCGGCTCGACCTTCGCGGCCTTGCCGGAGCAGGCGCACAGGCTAAGCGCAAGCGCCATTACGCAGATAAGCGCGAAGCCTCGCTTTATTGATTTCAATACCTTCATCTCCTAGGGGTGTTGATTTTGTCAGCGCGCGTAATCGGCTGCCTGAGCCAGAACTGCCATCATGCCGGTGATCTGCATGGTGCAGGAAGCGTACAGAGTCTCGTCTGCGGTGACGGAATAGCCGTGGTCGTTCTGGGTGGTCTCTATTGCTCTGACCTCATCGGCGGTCTTGCCGACGGTGTAGTTTGCGAATGCCTGAGCCTGAGCATCCCACTCGGCGATAGCATTGCCGTAGGCGACCATGCCGTAGTCGGAGCCGAGCTCGCGCTTGGTACCCTTGAAGGTGCTGTCAACGATCTTGCCTTCCTTGTCGGCATTGACGACGGGCTGGATGGAATCGGTGATGGCGGCGAGGATCTTGCCGTCCGCGCCGACGACGGTGGCGCCGAAATCGGTGTACATCTTGACGGCTGCGGGATCGGTGTCGGTCGCGGGGGTGGACTCAGCGGCGGTGGTGATGGCGGCAAGGCCGAGCTTCAGCTCACCGGAAGCCTTGAAGGTCTGACCCTTCTCGTCGCTGCAGGCCTTTACGACAGCGCCGATGAAGTCTTCGATGCTGATGGAGCAGCTCGCATACAGAGTCTCGTCAACTGCGACGTTGTAGCCTTCCTCGTTGACCTTGGTCTCGATGCCGGCTATCTCATCGGCGGTCTTGCCGACGCAGTAGGCTTCGAAGTTCTCGGCCTGCTGGTACCACTCAAGAGTGGCGTCGGAGTACTTGACCATGTTGTAGTCGTCGCCCAGCTCACGCTTGGTGAGGAAGGTCTTCGCGGTGTCAACGGCACCGCCGGTGACGTCCATCTTGTTCTGCGCGCAGTCGAGGCGGCAGAGAACTATCTTGCCGTTCGCGTCGGTAACAACTGTGGCGACGGTCGCGTCGACCTGCGCGTTGTTATCGGAAGAGGAATCAGTGCTGACAACGACGCCCATGCCGAGCTTGTATTCAGCCTCGGAGGAGCCGCCGCAGGCGGCCATGCTGAGCATCATGCATACAAGGATGATTGCAGTAACAAATTTTTTCATATTGTTCTCCTCAATTTTCCCGCTGTACTTGAGCGGGCATTTTGTGTTTCCGAAGGGCGTTTTCCCTCCGTGCAATTCAACATTTTAACAGGATAAGGCCAAAATGTCAACAGATTAACAATATCTAACTGCCTTAAAACTACACAAATTTCGAGCAATATATCAGAATTATTGACCGTTTTTATCGTCATTATTACCAACGCTGGAAACGGGCAAATAAAAAAATCCGGCGGTGCGGAACCGCCGGATTTTTCCTCACATTAAACTCACAGACAGGGGGCTTATTTCTGCAGATCTTCGCCGCGGATGTACTTGCCGAGGGGCTTCCACAGCGCCCAGCCGACGACTACACACACGATCATGTCGACGAGCATGTAGCTGCCGTTGTAGAGCGCGGAGTAGAACCACGGAGAGGTCATGGTCATGCCGAAGAAGGTGTCAGGCATGTACTCTGCCCAAAGGGTTGCGCCGGTGATGTAGTGGCTCAGGAAACGGGCAAGACCGCCGACAAGAACGCCGTAGAAGTAGCCGTAGGGGTTCTTGTGGAAGAGACCGGCCAGACCGAGCAGCGTGTAGGCCACGATGTAGTCGCCGAGGATGGACTGCCAGCCGATAACGAAGCCGCCGCCCTGCAGAAGCTGCAGGAAGCTGTATACGAAGCTGGCCAGCAGGCCGGGACCGAAGCCCCAGCGGGCGCAGTACAGGAATATCGGCAGCATGCCGATGTCAATGGAACCGCCCTGCGGCAGCTCAAAGAGCTTGATGAAGCTCAGCACATACGCCAGAGCGACCATGATGGCGCCCTCGCAGAGCGCGCGGAGCTTGAGATGAGATTTGGTTTTCATGTTTCTTTCCTCCTAAATTGCGATTTTGTAATTTGGGGAAGCAGAATATGAAAAACCGCAGGTCCTTAAAATAAGAACCTGCGGAAAATTGCAATACTCTGTTTCCTACGCCGGCATTATCCGGATCAGGTTCTAGGGTCCGGAGCCTCCATTGGCTCCATCTCAGCCGGAAATATCCAGCCCCCCATGTTAAATTACAATGCGAGTATATAGCTGCCGCCGAAATTTGTCAAGAAAAAAGTTTACTTCAGCAGCTCGGCCTTGTCGATGATGAACTGACGCAGCCATTCTCCGGCCTCGTCGTTTTTCAGCGCGAAGTCGATTATCGCTTCGAGGTAGCCCTTGAGGTTGCCGGTGTCGTAGCGTCTGCCCTCAAAATCGACGGCGCACATCGGCTCGTGGAGGCACAGCTCCTTCATGCCGTCGGTGAGCTGTATCTCGTTGTTGCGGCCGGGAGCGGTGTGCTCCAGAATGTCGAATATCGCGGGGGTAAGCACGTAGCGGCCGAGGATGGCGAAGTTCGAGAACTTCTCCTCAAGCGTCGGCTTCTCGTTCATGTCGCCGATCTTGTACACGCGCTCGGAGAGCTGCTCGATGAGCTTGACGGAGGAGTACTTCGTGATAAGCTCGTCCGGCACCTCGCGCACCGCAACGGCGCTGCAGTCGTTGGCCTCGGCGGCCTCGACAAGCTGCTTGAGAACGGGCTTCTCGCTGAGCATGATATCGTCGCCGAGGAGCACCGCGAACGGCTCGTTGCCGACGAAGCTCTTCGCGCGCCATACGGCGTGGCCGAGACCCTTCGTCTCCTTCTGGCGCAGGAAGAACACGTCCGCCATGTCCGCGACTGCGCGGACGGTCGCGGCCTCGTCGCTCTTGCCGTCATGGATCAGGCGCTCTTCAAGGTCTGGCGCGTAGTCAAAATAGTCCTCGATGGGGTTCTTGCCGCGGTTGGTGATTATGAGTATCTCCTCAACGCCCGCGGCCACCGCCTCCTCGACGATGTACTGAATGACCGGCTTATCAACCAGCGGAAGCATTTCCTTCGGGATACTCTTGGTGTTCGGGAGCAGGCGCGTACCAAGACCGGCGGCGGGGATTATCGCTTTTCTGACCTTCATATACGTCTCCTTTCGTTTCTTGCCTATGGTTTAGTCATTTAGTTTTATTGTAAATTCCCTGAAGAATTTCAGCCCGGGGAGGTAGTACATCATCGGCAGGCCGATGACGAACAGCACCGCAGCCTCGCCGAGCCCGACCTGCGCGGCATTGAGCCCGAAGGCGGCGGGGTGGGAGAATATGTTGAGGCCGTTATAAGCGCTCGTTATCACCGCGCCGACGACGACGGCGTTGAACAGCACCGGCATCAGGCAGGCCAGAATTTTCCTGCCCAGATCATGACCGCGGAGGCCTATCTCGGCGGTTATCAGCGCGGCGGCCAGCGTTGCGAGCGAGCCGAAAACTATGTCGAATATGTTGCCTGTGAGCAGGTTTGCGATGATGCAGCCGCCGAACAGCCCCCACGCGGTGCAGGGCATGAAAAACGGCAGTATGCACAGCGCCTCGGATACGCGGAATTGTACCGCGCCGTAGCTTATCGGGGCGAGAATCATTGTTAGCACGGCGTAGCATGCGCCGACGACCGCGGCTGTTGCGAGTTTAAGTGTTGCTGTTTTCTTCATTAGAATCCTCCGAGTTTTTTACCATGCGCACCGCCGTCTCTTCACGGCGGTGCAGAGAAAATTCGCAGCCGCAGTAGAGCTGCCTGTAAAGTCCGTATTTTTCACTGAGTTCTATCGAGCGGTTTTCGCCGTCGCGCTTCTTGAAGTCCGACGGCAGCCAGCTCACGCCGACGGCGCGGCCTATCTCCTCGCCGATGCCGTTTATGAGCACCGCGTCCTTATGGCGCGACAGTGTCAGCGTCGTGCAGAAATAGTCGAATTGATAGTGCTTGGCGAGGCGCGCCGTTTCCAGCAGGCGCAGCCTGAAGCACTCGGCGCAGCGCTTGCCGCCCTCAGGCTCGTTCTCAAGCCCCTTTATGCGCGCGTAATAGTCTGCGCTCTTCCACGGCTCGGCCAGTACGCTGACCTTGTCCGCCAAGCCCATGCTCTCGATGAGCTGCACCTGAGTCTTGAACCGGCGGTCAAATTCCTCCTTCGGATAGATATTGGGGTTGTACCACAGCAGCGTCACGTCGAAATACTGTGTGAGATATTCCAGCACCGAGCTGGAGCAGGGGCCGCAGCAGCTGTGCAGCAGCACCCGCGGCATTCTTTTGCCGCGCTTCTGGATTATACGGTCCAGTTCCTTCTGATAATTTCTGTTCATAGCGTGATTGTAACACCTCGCGCCAAGATTGGCAACATGTCATTGACTTTATAGTAATATTTAATGTATATTTAAGATATAAAGAATCCGGAGGGAAAACCATGGACAACCGCACCAGCAAACAAAACTACTATCTTGATATAGCCGACTCCGTTCTGGAGCGTTCCACCTGCCTGCGCCGCAAATACGGCGCGATAATCGTCCGCAACGACGAGATAATCTCCACCGGCTACAACGGCGCGCCGCGCGGCCGCCGCAATTGCAGTGACCTTGGCCGCTGCACACGCGAGACGCTGCGCATCCCGTCGGGCGAGCGCTATGAGCTGTGCCGCAGCGTGCACGCCGAAGCGAACGCGATAATCTCCGCCTCCCGCCGCGATATGATCGGCGCGAGCATATATCTCGTCGGCCGCGACGCGCGCACCGGCGAGCTGCTGCACGACGCGATGTCATGCTCAATGTGCAAGCGCCAGATAATTAACGCCGGCATAGACCGCGTCATAATCCGCACCGGCGAGACCGAATACATAACCATCCCCGTCAGCGACTGGGTCGAGAACGACGATTCGATATTTGAGTTGGTATAGATATCATCCAAGCATCACCATCGCGCCCGCGGCGGCGAAGCAGTCGGCCAGAATATCCGCGAGCTCCTCTTCGCTCTCGCGCCTGCCGCGCCTGAGCCATGTGGCGAGGATGCCGGTCATGACATAGCCGGTGTTCGCGGCAAAGTAATCGAGCCGTGCTTCGTCCATGCCCGGCAGCTCCTTCGAGCGGAGCAGCAGCTTTTTCAGACTCTCGGCCAGGATGTCCGCCCGTCCGGTGCGGACGAGGGCTTCCAGCACAGCGGCGTTGTTGAACCAGTAGTGGAACACCCTGATATACACCGGCGCCCCGCTTCTTGCCGCGATCTCGTCAAAGCCGCGGTCGCACAGCAGCGCGAGCACGTCCTCAAGGCTGTCGAAATTCCGGTAAAAGGTCGAACGGCTGACGGTCGAGCGCCGCTGCACGTCGCTTATCGTTATCTCGCCGAGGGGATTTGTTTCCAGCAGCTCCAGCACCGCCGTGCAGATAAGCTCGACCGAGCTTTCCGCGCGCTTATCATGCTTGATGTGGTACATTTTTTCTCCTTTTGTTTCATTCGTTGCGGGACTATTGTATCACAAATGCTTTTGGTGTACAATGCAGACAACTAATTTTATAAATAACAAAGGAGCGGTAAACATGAGCGAAAACGTGATCTTCTGTTTCTCCGGCACAGGCAACTGTCTCGACATCGCAAAGAACATTGCAAAGCGCATGGGTGACACCGATATTATAATGATGCGCAAGGCTCCCGCCGTGACGGACGTGAGCGCCGCAAAGCGCGTCGGCTTCGTATTCCCGTGCTACGCGGGCGGCCTGCCCGGCGATGTGGAGAAGTACGCCAAGACCATCAAGGTAAACCCCAAGGCTTACACCTTCGGCGTTTGCAGCTACGCGGGCTATATCGGCTGCGGCCTGTATAAGCTCAACAGCATCATCCCTTTGACCTACTGGGCGGGCGTCTCCCACCAGTGCTCCTGCATCTGGCTCTTCCCGCACAACCTTATGATGCCGCCGATCTCTCCGGAGAAGGCGCAGAAGCGTTCCGAGGAGAAGGCGATACAGATCGCGATCGACGCGCTGTCCTTCAAGCGCAGAAAGCAGCCGCCGAAGATGAGCGTCAATGCCGTCGAGAGCGCCGCGTGGCCGCTGCTGTCCAAGCTCAAGGGCCGCAAGCTCAAGGTGAGCGACGCATGTATCGGCTGCGGCCAGTGCGCAAAGCTGTGTCCCAAGGGAAACATCACCATCGTCAACGGCAAAGCCAAGTTCGGCAAGGACTGCATCCAGTGCCTCAGCTGTCTCCAGTACTGTCCCAAGCAGGCGATATCCATGGGCGGCGCGACCGAGACGCGCGAGCGCTACCATAACCCCAACGTCACGCCCGACGAGCTGACCCGCAGCATCATCCATTTCGACTGACCGGCGCGGAAAGCTCCGTTTCCGGCATTAAAAATCGATTTTTTGGTTGACAGAACCTGATGTTTTAGTATATAATAGCCACTCGGCGGCAGTTGTCGCCAAGTGGCTATTTTTATATGTCAACTACTTCGGGGCCCGGCCCGATGTTGAGTATTACACCTGAAAGGAGTGCATATCATGCTTCGTACTTATCAGCCGAAGAAGCGCCAGCGCAAGAAGGAGCACGGCTTCCGCAAGAGAATGAAGACCGCGAACGGCCGCAAGGTTCTCGCTCGCCGCAGAGCAAAGGGCAGAGCAAAGCTCAGCTACTGATCACACTCGTGAAACAGGTCAAAGCATAATATTTTTAGGGCGGAGCGATCCGCCCTTTAGGTGTTTATGCATGTTTGACGAAGTATAGCATGGGAGAAGTGTCTCTTTGAACATCAGATGCACGCTGAAGAAAAACAGCGATTTCAGACGCTTATATTCCAAAGGCAAGAGCGCAGTGACCCCGTTCATGGTGGTCTACTGCCGGCGAAACGGCCTTGACCATAACCGTGTGGGCTACACGGTGTCTACAAAGCTGGGTCATGCCGTCGTGCGCAACCGGGTGCGCCGCCGCCTGAGGGAAATATACCGGCTGAATTCGCATCAGCTCAAAACCGGATGGGATATCGTTATCGTCGCACGCAGCCGCTGTATCGGCGCGGAGTATTCGCGCATGGACGCGGCATTCATGGCCGCCTGCGAAAAGCTGTCCCTCAGACGGGAGGCGAAGCCGTGAAGAAATTCATGCTCGCCGCCATCCGCTTTTATCAGCGCAGGATATCTCCCGCGCGTCCGCCCTGCTGCCGCTTCATCCCGACCTGTTCGCAATACGCGCTTGAGGCGATCGAAAAATACGGCCCGCTCAAGGGAGGCTGGCTGGCCTTGAAGCGCATCGCGCGCTGTCATCCGTTCCATTCGGACGACTATGACATCTATGACCCCGTGCCCTGACGGGATCGACCCCTATCTACACACATTTAAGGAGTTACTATGTGGGCGATAATCACTAAACCGTTTGCATGGCTGATGGTCAAGCTCTATGAGCTTACTGGCAACTACGGCGTCGCCGTCATCCTCTTCGCACTGGTCGTCAACCTTATCCTTTCCCCGTTCATGGCCAAGAGCAAGAAGAGCATGATGCGCCAGACCCGTATCCAGCCCCAGCTTCAGGAGCTTCAGCGCCGCCATGAAGGCAACCCCCAGAAGCTCAATCAGGAGATGCAGAAGCTCTACCGCGAAGAGGGCATCCACCCCATGTCCGGCTGCCTCTGGTCTCTTATTCCGTTCCCCATCCTCATCGCGCTGTATGCCGTCATCCGCCAGCCCATCACCCGTATGATGTTCGCTGCGGAGAGCGTTGTCACCACGCTTCAGGACTATTTTGTCAGCGCAGGACTTTACACTATCCCCGCCAAGGCTGACGCCTATGCGGAGATAAAGCTCGCAAACCTCGCCCATCAGCATTGGGATGAGATCCAGACGGCTCTTGCCGGCAAGATCGACGGACTGATGAATATTGACTTCAGCTTCCTCGGTCTCAACCTCGGCGACCAGCCGAAGTGGAACTTCTTCTTCAACACCGACTGGAGCGATACCTCAGTTTGGCTGCCCGCTCTGGGACTGTTCCTTATCCCGATCATTTCCGCGTTCCTCTCCTGGGCCTCCATGAAGATCAGCAATGCCATCAACCCCACCCCCTCCGCAGGCGCCGCCGGAGATCAGGCCGCAGCTACCATGAAGAGCATGAACATCGTCATGCCCCTCATGTCCATCTGGATCTGCTTCGTCATGCCTGCCGCAATGGGTATCTACTGGATCGCAAACAGTGTGTTCGGCATCATCCGTGACTACACGCTGACCAAGGTCTACAAGAAGAAGCTCGACGAGGAGGACAAGATCCGTCAGGCCGCTCGCAGCGCCCGTGAAAAGGAGCTGGAGGCAAAGCGTCTGGAGACCGAACGTCTCCGCGCCGAAGGCAAGACCGAGAAGAACGTCAACACCAGCAAGAAGAAAATCCAGGCCAGTGAGAAGCAGAAGAGCGACGAGCGTAAGGCCGCCCTCGATAAGGCGGAGCGCGCCGCGCGCCGTGAGCGCCTTGGCATAAAGGAAAATGAGAAGCCCGCCTCTCAGGTCGGCAACCGCCGCTATGCCCGCGGCCGCGCCTACGTTGAGGATCGCTTCGAGCATCCCGAAACTGCCGAAGAGGCGACGATCGCCGCCGCGGCCGAGTCCGAAGGCGCAGCCTCCATAGACGAGACCGTCGCCGAGGAAGTGCTCGTCAGCGAGGACACCGCGCTTCAGGCCGAGCAGAACACCGAAGCGGAAGCTGAAGCCGCCGTGGAGGAGACTCCCGCGGAAGAGTCCGCAGAGGACAAAGAAGAATAACAGGAGAATTACGATATGATCAAAACTTTGGAAAAGACCGGCCGTACCGAGGACGATGCGATAAACGCCGCTCTCGCGGAGCTGGGTCTTGACCGCGACGACGTATCCGTGGAGGTCCTCGAACGTGCCAAGTCCGGATTTTTGGGCATCGGCGCATCTCCTGCGGTCGTCCGCGTGAGTTACGAGGCGGAGGATGAACCGGTGCCTGCCGAGGAGGACGTGGTCGTTGAGACGGTCGAGGTCGAGGTCAGCGCTCCGGCGGCGGACGAGCCTGCCGACTATGCCGCAGTTCGCCAGTTCCTGACCGGCCTGCTCGATCGCATGGGCGTCAAGGCGAACATCGCCATTTCCGCGCGTGATAACGGCGGGATCAACGTTGAGCTTTCCGGCAGCGGCATGGGCGCGATAATCGGCCGCCGCGGCGAGACGCTCGACGCGATACAGCACCTCACAAACTACGTTGTCAACCGCGGCAGCGAGAAACATCTGCACATCAGCGTTGACGCCGAGAATTACCGCAGCAAGCGCGAGGAATCCCTCACCAAGCTTGCCGAGAAGATGGCGGAGAAGGCCATCAAGTATAAGCGCAGCATGGCTCTTGAGCCGATGAATTCCTATGAGCGCCATGTCATCCACACCGCGCTTCAGAATTACGAGGGCGTTACCACCAGCTCCACTGGCGTAGAGCCGAACCGCCGCGTTGTCGTGTCCTATGTCAAGCCTGAAGGCGGGAACAAGCCGCAGAGCCGTGAATGGGCCTGACGTCCGTATAAAAACACTGGAGGAATAACAATGTTTGAAAAGGTTAAATCCGTTCTGGCACAGCAGTTTGAGCTTGACCCCGAATCCATAACCATGGACACCAACCTTATTGACGATCTGGGCGCGGACTCGCTGGACGTTGTTGAGCTTATCATGTCCCTTGAGGACGAGTTCGGCATCGCCATCTCCGATAATGACGCAGCTCAGCTCTATACGGTCGGCAGGATCGTGGACTATCTCGAAAAGCTTCAGTAATTCTCGATCAAAGGCATAAAAAATCTCCGGTCATCCGACCGGAGATTTTTTGCTTAATATTGTCGAGTTACTCGGCGTCGTCTATTTCCGCAAGCTCGCGCGCGATCGCGCCGACCTTGGCGGACAACTCCTCCTCCGAGGGGCCGGAGCCTTCGCTGTCCATCAGTCCGCAGAGGAAGCTCTGCCAGTCGTCGTCCAGCGCCTCGATGCTCTCAAGCTGACGCTCGCGCATGCCGGAGTACAGCTTTTCCGCCTGCCGCACGCAGTATTCCTGCCGTTCGGCGGCCTCGGAGAGAAGGTGCTCCTTCTTCTCCTGTGCGGCGGCGATTATCTGCTTGGCCTTCAGGCGGCTGTCGTTGAGGAGCTTTTCGCTCTGGACGCAGGCGTCGGATATGATCTGCTGGGACACGGTTTTCGCGGAGAGTATCGCGTCGCCGATCTCCTCCTTGCGGCTGCTGAGAGATTCGAGCTGCTCGCGCAGGTTCCTGTTTTCTTCTTCCAGACGCAGCGCCTGCTCGCGAATATCCTCCAGCACGGCGTTGACCTTGTTGGCGTTATAATATTTTTTCTTGACGACGTCGATATTGATGTCGTCAAAATATTTTTGATCGAGAGCCATTTTTATCTCCTCGCATTTGGAGTTTTATAGAAGAATTATAACAGAATCGCGCAGAGTATTCAACATAATATAAATTTATATTTTGAGATAGCCCTTCAGCACCTTCAACGTGTTGTAAACGCCGTCGAGATGGCTGCGCTCGTAGCCGTGGCTCGCGTAGACGCCCGCGCCGATAAGCCCGTGGCGGATGTCGCAGCCGGAGCCGAGTGTGGCCTCCACGTCGGAGCCGTAGTGCGGGTATACATCGACCGCGTAGTCCGCACCCTCGGCCTTTGCGGCGTCTATTAGCTTGCCGACCACCTCGTAGCTGTAAGGGCCACCGGAGTCCTTCGCGCAGATGGACACCTGTCTCTCAGTGCACTGAAGCCCGTCGCCGATGCAGCCCATGTCGACGCTTATCGCCTCGGTCACACCCGTGGGAACGGAGCCTGCGCCGCCATGGCCGACCTCTTCGTATACGGTGATGTGCGCGTAGACGCGGCGCTCAGGCTTCGCGCCGGTGTCCTTCATGTATTTCGCAAGGCCGAGCAGAATGCCGACGGAGAGCTTGTCGTCCAGGAAACGGCTCTTTATGTATCCGGATTTTGTTATCCTCGTGCGCGGGTCAAAGCACACGAAGTCGCCGACCTCGACGCCGAGCGCGCGGGTGTCTTCGGCGGACTTGACGTCCTCATCCAGCACAAGCTCGGTCGTGTCGAAGCTGCGCTTGGTGTCGGCGAAGTCGCCGTTGACATGGATGGAGGCATTGCAGAGCTGGAGCGTACCCTCAATGACCGCGCCGCCGCGGGTGTACAGCCGCGCGTTCTCAGTCTCGCAGTTTGCGGCGCACAGCCCGCCGAGATTAGTCAGGCGGAGGCGGCCGTTGCTCTTGATCTCAGCCACCATTCCACCGAGCGTGTCGGTGTGAGCCTCGAGCAGCAGCGCGTCGGCAGCATTCTCGCCGTCGAGTTCGATGAGCACGCCGCCCTTTTCTGTGATGCTTGCAGTGTAGCCGAGGGCTTCAAACTGAGCCTTCACCCATTCTGCGGCCTTCTCGGTGAAGCCGGTGGGACTGTCGATACCAAGCAGTTCTACGGTTTTTGAGGCCGCGTAATCGGAATAAGTTTTGTCCATAAGTTACGATCTTCTTTCTTTATATTTACAGCTTATACTTGAAAAAAACGTAATTTCTGATTATTATAATTTATAGCTCAGAGAAAATCAAGGAGGAGAAAGCCATGGCCGCACATACCGATCCAAAGCTTCAGAGACAGGTTATCTATTCAATCTATGTCCGCAGCCATACGCCGGAGGGAACCTTCCGCGCGGTGATTCCCGATCTTGACCGCATCAAGGCGCTGGGGACGGATATTATCTGGTTCATGCCCATTCATCCCATCGGGGTAGAGGGGAAGAAAGGCAGGCTCGGCTGTCCCTACGCGAATCGCGATTACCGCGAGGTAAACCCTGCGTACGGCACAATGGAGGATTTCCGCGCACTCGTGGACGAGATACACGCGCGCGGCATGAAATGCATGATAGACGTGGTATATAACCACACCTCGCCTGATTCCACACTGTTTCGGGAGCATCCGGAGTGGTTCTACCACGGCGCGGATGGGCGTCCGGGCAACAAGATAGGCGACTGGGCGGATGTTATTGACCTCGACTACGGCAAACGCGAACTGTGGGATTATCAGATAGAGTCGCTCGTGATGTGGGCAGGGATAGTCGACGGCTTCCGCTGCGATGTGGCGTCGTTCGTGCCGCTGGAGTTCTGGCTGGAGGCGCGCTCTGCGGTCGAGAAGGTCAACCCGGACTGCATATGGCTTGCGGAGACCGTTCACCAGAGCTACGGCTGCTATGCGCGCAGGCAGGGGATATATTCGGCGCTGGACTATGACGAGTTTGAGGCCTTTGATATCGAATATGAATACGATGTGCGGGAGGCGTTTGACAAATATCTGCGCGGGGAGATAGTGCTGAGCCACTATCTCGACATGCTGAATTTCCAAGAGGCCGTATATCCGGCAAATTATAACAAGCTGCGCTTCCTTGAAAATCACGATCAGCCCCGTATATGCTCATTCGTGGAGCGGGAAAGCAATCTCGTGAACTATACGGCTTTCCTGTACTTCCTCAAGGGCACGACGCTGATATACGCCGGGCAGGAATTTGAAAACAGCCATCTGCCCAGCCTGTTTGAGCGGGAGCCGATCGACCGAGATACGGGGCGCAACATCAGTGCGCTGCTGGCGCGGCTGCATGGGATAAAGCGCCGCTTCGGCTGCGCGGACTACTTCGTCGCTTCGGCGGACGACGAGCACAATATCGCCGTGCTCGAACGCGGAGGAGATGGGAAGCGCTTCTTCGGCGTGTTCAGCCTGCGCTCCGAATGCGCGGAGGTAAAGATCGAGGCGCCGGACGGCGAATACGAGAACCTTATAGACAGCTCGCGCGTCACGGTCAAGGACAGCCGCATAAGATCCGATGGCCGGCCGATCATATTTGAAGCGTGAGCAGTTGAAATATAAAAAAGCTCCCAGCGGGATGCCCCGCAGGGAGCTTTTGATTCAAGCCTTTTTCTGCTTTGCCAGCGCTTTTTCCATGAAGCGCTCGGCGTAGATGATGCAGCGCTGGTGACGGCCTTCGCCGATCAGCTCTCCGTCTGCATATGCCTTCACCTCGAAGGTCAGCATACGGCGGTCGATCTCGACCAGCGTGCTCTCCGCGTGGATGTGCGCGCCGATCGGGGAAGCCGCAACGTGCGAGACCTCAAGGCGCGTGCCGACGGTGCTCTGTCCCTCTTCGAGATAGGGCTGCACCAGTTCTCTGGACGCCTTCTCCATCAGCGCTATCATGCTGGGCGTGGAAAAGACCTCAAGCGCGCCGCTGCCGACCGCGGCGGCAGTATTCTCATAGACGACTACCGTTTCGGCAGTGCCCTTTATACCAAGCTCCATAGAATTCCGTTCCTTTTACTTGATGTATTTTTTCATAACCTCCGCGAGGCGTTTCACGCCCTCGACGATCCTGTCGTCTGGCATGTTGGAATAGTTCATGCGCAGGCAGTGGAAGTTGCCGCCGTTGGGGAAGAAGCCGTCGCCGGGGACGAACGCAACGTTGAGCGCCAGCGCGTCGGCCGCCATGTCGCGGGTGTTGACGTACTCCGGCATCTCGACCCATGTGAACAGGCCGCCTTCGGGGCGGGTGAACTTGGCTTCCTTCGGGAAGTATTCATCCATGGTCGAGATCATCAGGTCGCAGCGGTGACGGTATGTATCGCGGATCTTCTGGACATGCGCGTCGAGATCGAACATATCGAGGTACTTGGAGACGACCATCATGGAGACGGTGGCGGTCTGAAGCACGGCGGCCTGCGCGATGAGCGTCATCTTGTCGAATATATCGGAACCGCAGCATATCCAGCCGAGACGGTAGCCGGGGGCGAGGATCTTGGAGAAGGTGCCGAGGTAGATCACGAGATCCTTGGTGTCCATCGTCTTGAGTGCGGGCAGGAACTCGCCCTTGAAGCGCAGCTCGCCGTAGGGGTTATCCTCGATAACGGGAACCTCATACTTGTTCACGACCTCCATGAAAGCCTTGCGGCGCTCAAGAGACCATGTGCGTCCGCTGGGGTTCTGGAAATCGGGGATGACGTAGATCATCTTCACGTTTTCGGTGGTGGCGAGGATGCGGTCAAGCTCCTCCATTATCATGCCGCCGTCGTCAGTCGGGACTTCGACGAACTTCGGCTGACAGGGCTTGAACGCGCTGATAGCGCCGAGGTAGGACGGGCTTTCCATCACGACCACGTCGCCGGGGTTCAGGAAGAGGCGCGCGCAGTAGTCCAGACCCTGCTGGCTGCCCGCAGTTATCATTATGTGGTCTGCGTCCGTGTGGATGCCGTTTTTCGCGGCGAGGCGATCGGCAATCTGCTTTCTCAGGGGCAGGTAGCCCTCGGTGGGGCCGTACTGAAGCGCGGCGCGTCCGTTCTCGTGCAGGACGGCGGCGGTGGCGGTGTTGACATCGTCAACCGGGAAAAGCTCCGGCGCGGGCATACCGCCGGCAAAGGAGATGACTTCCGGACGGGCGGTGAGCTTGAGCAGCTCACGTACATCCGAGGCTTTCATTTCATTCATTCTGTCTGCATATTTAACCATTTTTCTGCCTCCTTTATGATATTACACTTTTTACGGTATATTTACATTAGCATAAAACAGCGGTTTAGTAAATACCCAAAGCCGCGAAAAAGCTTGATATTCCTGACATTGTTTTGTCAATCGCCGCCGCGCGGCTCAACCCATGTAATTCAGCACCGCGACCTGCGGTTCGGAATCGTGGTCAATAATTATGCTGTTGGTTTGATAATAATGTATCATTTCGGGCGATTCAAAGTAGTCCGTGAAAGCGTCGATATGCTCAAGCCGCCGTGCGCCGCGGTTGCCGTCGCGGTAGTGCATGGGGATGATGACCTTCGGGAAAACCTCTTCCGTCAGCCGCCATGATTCCTGCGCGGGAAGCCCGGTGCAGCTGCCGGCGGTTATCATCAGCGCGTCTGCGCCGAATATGCGCCCGATCTCGCCGCTGTGGAGTTGGGTGCCGACGTCACCCATGTGGACGGCCTTCAGCCCGTCGACCTCAAGAATGTGTATCAGGCACATGCCGCGCATGATGCCGCATACGCTGTCGTGCGACACCTCAAGCGTGCTTATCTCGAATGGGCAGTCCGACTCCGGACGCCCCGACAGGGTGACGGCCTCGCGGCAGTTATGGCCGTAGTGCTCGTGGCTGATGAGCAGCTTGTCGGCCTTGAGATGGAGTTTGGGGTAGCCCGCGGTATAGTCGGCGTTGTACGGGTCGATAACGACGGTATAGCCGTCGTGAGTTATTGAAAAGCAGGCGTGGCCGTGCCATGTTATTTTCATCTTGCAGCCTCCTAGTATCGGTTGACAAGGGCAGATACGGTTTTGGCGGGCAGAAATGCGCCCATACTTCTTCAAAGACCTTGACAACTGATACTAAATTTAACAATTTAAATTAGAAATATGAAATGTATAATAGTACAGCGCGCGGCGCATTTCAAGCCCTGCTGTAAAATTTTCGCCGCGCTTGCAAGAACCGCGGGAAACGGATATAATAAATCTATAATATGAATTTCGGAGGAGCGGCATGAGCAACTCTTTGATAAACGAAAAATCCCCATATCTGTTTCAGCACGCGGAGAACCCAGTGGACTGGTATCCGTGGGGCGCGGCGGCCTTTGAAAAGGCGCGGCGGGAGGACAAGCCGGTGTTCCTGAGCATCGGGTATTCGACCTGCCATTGGTGCCATGTGATGGCGCACGAATCGTTCGAGGACTTGCAGGTTGCGGAGGTGCTGAACCGGTACTTCGTCGCCGTGAAGGTGGATCGGGAGGAGCGGCCTGATGTGGATGCGGTGTATATCCGCGTGTGTCAGGCGCTCACCGGCGGCGCAGGCTGGCCGCTGACGATAATAATGACGCCGGAGCAGCAGCCGTTTTTCGCGGGGACGTATCTGCCGAAAAACGGCGTTGGCGGACGGATAGGGCTTTTGCAGCTGCTGCGCGCCGTAGCCGGAAAATGGAGCGGCAGTAGGGAAGAGCTGCTGCGCGCGGGATGCGACGCCACGGCGGCGCTGCGCGCGATGCCGCGGACGGAGCCCGCGCCGCTGAATGAAGAGCTGCTGAAAAAAGCCGCGGGGCAGCTCGCCGCGAGCTATGACGCCGAATACGGCGGCTTCGGCAGCGCGCCGAAGTTCCCCTCGGCGCATGACCTGATATTCCTGCAGCGCTACGCCTATCATACCGGAGACAAGGCCGCGAAGGAAGAGCTTGAAAATACGCTGCGGCAGATGTACAAGGGCGGCATATATGACCATTTCGGCGGCGGCTTCGCGCGGTATTCGACCGACCGCGAGTGGCTCGCGCCGCATTTTGAAAAGACGCTGTACGACAACGCGATGCTTGCGCTATGCTATACCGAGGCGTGGCAGAACAGCCGCATGGCACTGTACCGTCAGGTCGCGGAGGCGACGCTGGATTACTGCCTGCGCGAGCTGCGCGCGGACAGCGGCGGATTCTACTGCGGGCAGGACGCGGACAGCGGCGGCGAGGAGGGCGCGCACTATCTCTTCACCCCAGCCGAGGTCAAAAAGCTGCTCGGCGAGGACGACGGGCGGCACTTCTGCGAGTGCTACGACATCACCGATGAGGGCAATTTCCACGGGAAGAGTATCCCGAATCTGCTGCTGAACACGCGCTGGAACTTCGTCCCCGAGGGCTACGCGGAGTTCCGCGAGCGCCTGCGCGACTACCGCGCGGAGCGGACGCCGCTGGCGGCGGACACCAAGCTTCTGGCCTCGTGGAACGGCCTGATGCTCATGGCGCTCTCCCGCGCAGCGCGAGCTTTCGACAGCAGCCGGTATCTCGCCGCCGCCGAAAGGCTGGCGGAGTTCATGCGCTCAGGCTTCGGCCTCGGCGCGGATATGCGCGCCTGCGCATACGGCGGGGAGACCCGCTTCCCCGCGCAGCTTGACGATTATGCGTTCAGCGCGCTGGGCTTCCTTGAGCTGTACCGCGCGAGCTTCGACCCCGTGCATATAATTTCCGCCGCGAAGCAGGCGGAGCAGATAACCGCGCGCTTCGCCGCCCCGAGCGGCGGATTCTACCGCACCGCGCAGGACGCGGAGCAGCTGATAACGCGGCCGATGGAGGTGTTTGACGGCGCGATGCCGTCCGGCAACAGCGCGGCGGCGCAGCTATTTGTGAGCCTGGCGCGGCTGACCGGCGAGGAGCGCTGGCGCGCGGCGGCGGAGAAACAGCTGGAGTTCATGGCCGGATACGGCGCGGAGCAACCCGCGGGGATGGCCTTTGCACTGTGCGCGATGATGGAGCTTATCTACCCGACGAAGGAGCTTGTGTGCGCGGCGGCGGACGAGGAAGAGCCCGCCATGCTCGCGGCGGTGCGCGCGAAGTATGCGCCGGAGCTTGAGGTGCTGCTGAAAACCCCGTCCTCGGCGGAGACGCTCGCAGCGGCCGCGCCGTTCACGGCGGACTGCGCGCCGCGCGGCGGAAAGGCGCAGTTTTATATCTGCACCGGCGGCCAATGCAGCCTGCCGGTGACGGAATGAAAAACCACAGGCATCACGTTTTTGTCGTGATGCCTGTGGTTTTTGTTATATCGCTCAGTCAACGAGAGCTTCCATCTCGTCGACAAGCTCGCCGAAGAGCTGGAGAGCGGAGTTGACGGGGGCGGGGCTGCTCATGTCAACACCCGCTATCTTCAGCAGGCTGATAGGATCGGTGCTGCTGCCGCCGGAGAGGAACTTCTTATAGTCCGCGACCGCGGGCGCGCCCTCGGCCAGAATGCGGTTCGCAATTGCGACCGCGGCGGAGAAGCCGGTCGCGTACTGGAACACGTAGTAGTTGTAGAAGAAGTGCGGGATGCGCGCCCACTCAAGCGCGATGCCGTCGTCGGAGATCATGTCGGGGCCGAAGTAGAGCTTGTTCAGCTCGTGATACTTCGCGCAGAGCGCATCGGCGGTGAGCGCCTCGCCGCGCTCGGACATGCGGCCCATCTCAAGCTCGAATTCCGCGAACATCGTCTGGCGGTACACGGTGCCCTTGAACTGATCCATGAAGTGGTTGATGAGGTACGCGCGCTCCTTCTTGTCGGTGGTCTTGCCGAGCAGATAGCGCATGAGCAGGACTTCGTTGCAGGTGGAGGCGACCTCGGCGACAAAGATCACGTAGTCGTTGGTGCAGGTGGGCTGATACTTGGTACTGTGGTAGCTGTGCAGCGCGTGACCCATCTCGTGCGCGAGGGTGAACATGCTGTCAAGGGTGTCCTTGTGGTTGAGAAGCACGTAGGGGTGCGGCTGGGAGTTGCCGGAGGAATACGCGCCGCCGCGCTTGCCGACGTTCTCGTAAACGTCGATCCAGCGGTTGTTGAAGCCTTCCTTCAGCAGCTCTACATAGTCGTCACCCAGAACATGGAGAGCGTCAAGCACGGTCGCCTTTGCGTCCTCATAGCTGATCTTCTCCGCGGCGTCGGCGACGATCGGGGTGTACACGTCGTACATGTGCAGTTCGTCCACGCCGAGCAGCTTTTTGCGCAGGGCGACGTACTTGTACATCTTGTCCATGTTCGCGTGGACGGCGTCGATGAGGTTCAGATATACCTCGACGGGAACCTCGGTGGCGTCGAGAGACGCGGCGAGGGTGGTCTCGTATTTGCGCGCGCCGGCGAAGAAGCGAAGCTGCTTGAACTGCGCATCCAGCGTTGCGGCGATGGTATTCTTGTATTCGCCGAGGCGGTTGTAGTAAGTCTCGAAAGCGTTGCGGCGGAGCACACGGTCGCTGCTCTCGAGCAGGGGGACGAAGGAGCCGTTGGTGAGCTGATGCTTCACGCCGTCCTTGTCCTCGACTTCGGGGAAGCGCAGCTCCGCGTTGCGGAATACGCTGCCGATGCTCTCCGGAGAGTCTGCCATCTCGCCCGCGGCGGCCAGCAGGGTCTCCTCCTTGGGGGAGAGGATGTGCGCGGCGCGGCGGCGGATCTGGTACAGGCTGCGGCGGTAGGTCTCCAGCTCCGGCTGCACGGTGTAGAACAGGTTCAGCGTGTCCTCAGGAATGGCCATTATCTCGGAGGTGCGGTACGCGGCGGCGCTTGCGATGGCGACGTAGGTGCTCATGGCCTTGCCGCGCATGTCCTGATAGTAGTTGTCGCCGGTGTCCTGATCGCCCTTGCAGCTCGCGTAGCCGTAGAGGCGGCTCAGGCGGGTGCTTATCTCGTCGTCAAGGCGGAAGGATTCAAGCAGCGTTTCGGCGCTCTCGCCGAGCTTGCCCTGAAAAGCCGCGATGCGGGCGGGCATTTCCTTGAGCGCTTCGTACTCGGCAAACCATGCTTCGTCGCTCTCAAACATGTCCTTGAGGTTCCAAGTGAATTCCTCAGGGACTTCACTGCGCTTGGGGATAACGTTCTGTGCCATATAAATAAACCTCGATTCCTTAGTATCGGTTGACAAGGGAAAACACGGTTTTGGCGGGCAGAAATGCACCCATACTTCTTCAAAGTCCTTGACAATACGGAGAGTATTCTCTGCGGCCTTTTCATCGTCTGGCCACATTTCTGCTCCGCCAAAACTGCTTCGCACCTGACAGGGATGGATTTTTGAGTGATTTTTGTTTTTTGAGACGCAGACGGGCTGCCGCCCTTCTATAATTCAAATCAAAGCCCAACGAAGTGGGTTTGATTTGAGGAGGAAGAAGGAGATTGCAGAGTGCAGCTTTTGTCGCGAGGCGGAAGCGGAACGGTGCAAGCTTCTTCTGACGAGACGGAAAGACGCGCTGTCAGGCGTGTCTGCCCTTGTTAACCGATACTATAAATATATAGAATATTATAGCATATATATCCGAGATTGCAAATACAGCATTTTCACGAATATATATTTGAAATCGCGGCTGGAATCGTGCTGAATAGCGCTGAAATTTCCTGCCCGCCCGCGCTGCGGAACATTGACAGAAAACTCCGGATTTGGTAATCTGAAAACAAGAAAACTACGGAAGTGACCGTCAATTGATGGGAGGATATAGCACAATGTATATGATCATTAGGTTGATAATTGGGTTTATCTTTCTTGTGAGCTCAATTGCGGTGATAAAGACGTCCAAGACAGCGCGCAAACATATTCTGTATGCTGTTTTTGCGGGCTTATCTGTGATATTGGTTACTGTATTGGCCTTTCTGCCAATTGAAAATTACTTTGTGACTTTTGATTCTCCGAAAGCAGCATATGAGTATTTTAATTCAGGGAAATCAAATATTGAACTTGTGGTTAAGGGAGATAATTGCGACTTCATTATTGATCGTAAAAAAGATTCTGACACGTATCTGATCGTACCTAAAACGGCAAATGGATGGAAGATAGGAATTGGCCAGGAGACAAAAAGAATAGTTCAGAAGTTTTCCGGCAGTGTTGTCGTATACGTTTATCAATACAAGAACACAAACGATTATTTTGTGACCGTTTCTGACACAAATGGTGAAAAGTTAACTCTATCGGACGAATATAATACCGAGTTTTATCCGCTCGAAAGAACCGATAATGCTCTTGGAAAAACTTTTGTCACGTACTATGCCCATATTACTGACCTTGATTCGCAATATAGTGTGACAGTAAACGGCAGCAAAATAGTATTGAAAGCTTAATAGCTCCGGCGCAATCACAATATAATTCGGAAAATAAAGCCGAATTAAACCCACAACCGCGAACCTCCGTACACAACAGTGTGCGGAGGTTTTCGTTTATATTGCCCATAAGGTGCAGAGGCTTTATCCCGCGTGGGAATCGCCCTGCAAAAATGCGCCGTTCACGAATATATATAATATATCAGCAATCGGAGATCGTGAAAGGAGAGCTTATGGAGATATATGTTGTGCGCGGCGGAGACAGCCTTTACGGCATCGCCCGCCGGTACGGAACAGACGCGGCGGAGCTGGCGCGGATAAACCAGCTCAACGACCCCGCGCGGCTTGTGCCCGGCATGGCGCTGCTCGTTCCTGGCGGCACGGCGGACAGACGCGCGATAGAGGTCAACGCCTACGCCTACCCCGCCATATCTGACGCGGTAATGGCGGAGACTATGCCGTATCTGACGTTTTTCTGCCCGTTTTGTTATCAGGCGGATGCGGCGGGCGGACTGCTTCCGATAGAGGACGCGCGGATGATTGCGGCGGCCTACGCGGACAATGCCGCGCCGCTGCTGACCGTGACCAATCTCGGCCGCTCCGGCGGTTTCTCCGGCGAGATTGCCCACGCGCTGTTCACGGATAAGACTGCGCAGGACGCGCTGTTCGAGAATATCTTCTCCGTGCTGCGCATGAAGAACTATTACGGCGTCAATTTCAACATCGAATATGTCTACCCCTACGACCGCGACAGTTACAGCCAGTTTCTCCGCCGCGCCGCCGACGAGCTGCACCCGCGCGGCTACTTCCTCAGCACTGCCATTGCCCCGAAGGAGAGCGCCGGGCAGGAGGGGCTGCTGTACACCGCGCACGACTACGCCGCTCACGGCAGGTACGCCGACCGCGTGATAATAATGACCTATGAATGGGGCTACACGTACAGCGCGCCGCAGGCCGTATCGCCGGTGAACCGTATGCGGCGGGTGCTGGAATATGCCGTGGGCGAGATACCGCCGGGGAAAATTCTCATGGGCTTTTCAAACTACGGCTACTCGTGGCGGCTGCCATGGCGGCAGGGCGACGCGGCGACGGTCATCTCAAACGCGGCGGCGATGAATCTTGCGGCCTCGGCCGGGGCGGAGATAAAATTCGACCGCACCGCGCAGGCGCCGTTCTTCACGTACACCGACGCCGCCGGCGTGCGGCGCGTGGTGTGGTTCGAGGATGCGCGCAGTGTCCGCGCGCGGCTGGAGCTGGTGAACGAATACGGCCTCGCGGGGATAAGCTGCTGGACCGTGAACCAGCTCTACCGCCCCGGACTTGAGCTGCTGCAGGGCATGTTCGACGCGGAAAAGGTGATTTAAAGAAAAATTTTTGAAATTCCCGTGACAAATTCGTCCGCAACCGGTACTCTATAAGTGAAAGCGCTTTCGGAAACCTTGGAGGCCGTTATGGATGATGAAAAGATAATAGAGCTGTACTGGCGGCGCGACGAGACGGCGATCGCTTGCACGGACGAGAAATACGGGCGGCTGTGCCGGAAAATTTCGGACGACATCCTCTCAAGCCGCGAGGACAGCGAGGAGTGCGTCGCGGATACATATCTTGCCCTGTGGAACTGCATCCCGCCGCAGCACCCGTCCCGCTTCCGCGCGTTTATCGCCGCGGTAACGCGCAACCTCAGCCTGAAGCGTCTGCGCAGCCGCGCCGGACGGCACCGTGATAACCGTGCTGGCGGACGGAAACGAGATCTACGCGTATGCTTTCCTTGAGAAATCCTACGTGACGATGCGGCTGTATCTGCCCGACGGCGCAAGCGACGAAGATATAGACGCCGCGCTTGACCGCGTGAATTACAGCGTCATAAACAAATAACGGCATTTATCAGAAAAGCCGCCCATCGAAAAGCGATGGGCGGCTTGAGCTATCTTTTCTCCCCACGCAGGACGCGTGCGTAATCGGCAAGATACATCACCAGACACATCAGCACCATGAATACGCAGGTGAAAACGCCGCCCGCGGCCAGAGGCTCCGGCATATCCGGAAACAGCAGCAGCGCTATCATCACCGCGTATATCAGCGCCGTGCAGACCTTGCCGTACCACTGCGCGCCGTATACCTGCCCCAGAACGCGCAGCATATACAGTCCTGCCGCGGCCATGAGCGTCTCGCGCAGGATGTGCGCTGCCAGCAGCAGCCACACCAGCGGCGTGCGCGCCGCGGCGCAGAGCATCATCGCCGCCTGTATCAGCTTATCCGCCACGGGATCCAGCGCCTTGCCAAGCTCCGTCACCATGTCGAAGCGGCGGGCGATGTATCCGTCCAGCACGTCCGTCAGCGCGCAGAGCAGCAGCACCGCCACCGCCGCTCCGGTCTGCCCGCGCAGATACAGCGCCGCGAAAAGCGGCGTCAGCAGTATCCGCAGTATGCTCAGCGCATTCGGTATATTCACGTCAAGTCCCCCTTTGACCGTCTGCCCTTTATTCATATTATTCCCGTTTCTGCGGCGCTTGTTCCATTCCTTCTCAAATTTTTCTTAAGACAGCTTATTGCTCTTGAAATCAGAGGGGGGAACGGCTATAATTACCTTAGTTTATTATGCCCTGCCATCAGACGGGGAGGAATAGAGAAGGATATGAAGCTGAAGAGAAAAATTATATGCCTTTTTGCGGCGCTGTGCATGATAACGGCGCTGCTGCCCGCCGCGTTTGCCGACGGGGAGGACGACGAGCGCTTCAAGGACAAGACCTGGGACGAGGTCATCGACCAATTCCTGACGGAGCACAACATCGACCCCGAGGACGTCGCGCTCGGCTACCGCAACACCGTGACCGGTGAGGAGCACTTCCTCAACGGGGACACGTATCTGGTCGCGGGCAGCATGTACAAGGTGCCGCTGAACATGATCTACACCGAGAAGATACATAACGGCGAGATGACCATGGACGACACCATCGCCGGAGTGAAGTATTCGAAGCTCCTCGAGTGGACGATCATAAACTCCGACAACGACATGGCAAAGCTCCTGTGGAAAAACCTCGGTACATACCGCCATTATCGCGAGCTGATCGCGCCGTACATGGGCGAGGACGCGGAGACAGTTGACGCGAAGTTCTACGAGAACAATTTCTGCACGGCGCGGCAGATGATCCACTGCCTGAACCTGCTTGAGACGGAGAAGGACAATTTCCCCGGCCTCATCGACGTCATGCTGAAGGCCGAGCCGAAGAACTACTTCAAGTTCCACGAGCAGGAGTACGAGGTCGCGCATAAATACGGCTACCTCGTGGACGGCTCCAAGCTGTACATGAACGACTGCGCCATCGTGTATACCGACGATCCGATAGTTATCGTCATGTTCACGGATACGCTGAAAAACGGCTACGTTGCGCTGACCGACTATTGCAGCCTGATGAGCGATTACGCGCAGTATCACACGGCGATACGCCGCGTGCAGGAGGCCGAGGAGGCGGAACGCGCCGCGATAGAGGCACTCAATTCCCCCGCGCCGACGGCTTCCGCATCGGACGGCACTACCCCAAGCACTCCCGAAGCGAATACAACTGAGGAAGGTACGGACTCTGTTATGAATATTTTTGCAGTTGCCGGCATTTGCCTGCTCGTCGTCTGCGGCGTGGCCGCGGTCATGTCCTGCAAGGGCGGACGCCGCAAGATAAACATCCCATGGGCGCTGGCGTCTGTGCTGCTCACCGGCGCGGCGCTGTTCGCCTGCTTCTACGGCAGCGTGCACGGCGCTATCATAGTCAAGCCCAGCGGCGACCCGCAAGCCGTCGTCACGGAGTTCTTCGACGATATGACCGCCGGAAACTATACCGCCGCGTACGAGCACATGGAGGGCTATTCTACGCTTGGCCTTGAGAACACGCCCGACAGTGAGACGGCCGTGCTCGCATATGACGCGCTGAAGGCCAGCTATTCCTATAAGCTTTACGGTGACTGCACCGTGGATGGGCTGACCGCGAAGCAGCAGGTCGTTTTCCAGTATCTCGACCTCAGCTCCATCGGCGATGATGTGCAGAGCAAGACCGAGGAGAACCTCAACTCCATCGTGCAGTCCCGCTCACGCAGCGAGGTGTACGACGAGAATAACAATTATCTCCCCGCCGTGACCGACGAGGCGTACTCCGCTGCGGTACAGGCGGTGCTTGAGCGCGCGCAGAATTATTATACGACGACCGCCTTTGAGGTGGAGCTTGAGTACACCGACGGGAGCTGGCATATCATCCCGAACTCCGCCATGCTCAGCGCCCTGACCGGCGGCACCGTGAATTGAGAGGAGGGGCTGAAATGAGCGATAAAGATTACGGCTTCGACCTTGACGATATCCTCCGCGAATTCGGTTCCGACTCGGATAAGCCCAAGGCAAAACCTGCCTCCCAGCCAAAGCCCAAGGCCGCGCAGCCGAAACCGGCGGCACAGTCCCGCCCTGCGGTGCCTCAGCAGAGACCCGCGGCACAGACGAAGCCTGCAGCTGCCCAGCAGCGTCCGGCCGCTCCGCAGCAGAGACAACAGCCGGTGCAGCGCCCCGCGCAGTCCGTACAGCAGCGCCCCGCCGCGCCGCAGCAGAAACCCGCTGCGGCGCAGCCCCAGCGTCCGGCAATGCCGGACAGACGCCCCGCCCCTGTTCCGGCGGAGCGCAAACCCGCTCCGGCGGCTCCGGCTCCGCGCGCGAAGGAGAGAAACGCTGGAATGGGCTTTATAACGCTGGTGTTCATCGCTCTGGCGTTCCTGTCCCTCGTCTGGGCGTTCAATAACATCCATCCCGACAGCGGCAGCTCGGTCGGCGCGGCGTCGGGCAGCAAGCTTGATCTTGTCAGCAAGTTCGACGTATACATAAACAATGCCGCGAGCGACGCGCTCGGCGACCTTGCGTATATCCGCAAGGTGTATAAGATCGACGAGAACGCCCTCGCCGGACAGAAGCCGAACCCCGCGAATTACGGCACGACCACCGACCCCGCCGTGGTTCAGCAGGTCATCGATTCTGCGGCGGACCTCCTTGAGGGGCAGAGCCTGGCGTGGGATCCGAACGTGGATTTCTATCCCGGCTCGCAGATTGAGTATTACTATGACGAGACTATCCTCGCTATCGCGTGGAAGGAGCTTATCAATAACAAGGTCTGCACTTTCGCCGAGGTGAAGATCGCAGACGGCTCCCAGCTGCGCAGAATGATAGCCAACAACAGCTACGGCTCCGACGTGCAGCTCTACCCGACCGATATGGCCGCCTCCGCGAACGCCGTCATTGCCATCAGCGGCGACTATTACATCTTCCGCCAGCTCGGCATCACGGTGTATCAGCGCCAGCTTTACCGCTTCGCGCCGAAGTCCGTTGACTCCTGCTTCTTCACCGCTTCCGGCGACATGCTGTTCTCCCGCGCGGGCGAGATGAGTTCGCAGGAGGAAGCGCAGCAGTTCATAACCGATAACGACGTTACCTTTGCCGTCGCTTTCGGGCCGGTCATGGTCGATAACGGACAGCTTGCCGAGTTCGGCAGCTATCCCATCGGCGAGAACAATAGGACCTATTCCCGTACCGCCATCGGCCAGCGCGACAAGCTGCACTATATCCTCATGACGATAAACTATGAGGATGACCACTCCGTCGCGGCGACCGTCAGCGAAGCTGCGGAGTATATCTTCAGTAAGGGCGTTGTCAAAGCCTATGCGCTCGACGGCGGCCAGACCTCTACCATGGTCATGAACGGCCATACCGTCAACCGTCCCGACTGGGGCAACCAGCGTACACAGAGCGATATAATCTACTTTGCCACGGCACTGCCGGAGGAGGTGAACCCATGAATCCGATAGCAATCAGCACCGGAAGCACGGTCATATATTGGAGTGCGGTAGTCATCGCCTTGGGTATCGCCGCAGGCTTTGCGCTCAGCTATTCGCTGTACATATCGCACGGCGGACGCTCCGCCGCGATGTGGCTGCTGCTGCCGCTGGCGCTGCTGTTCTCCGTGCCGCTCTGCCGCGCGATACATTGGTATTGCCACCTTGAGCAGTACACGAGCTTTATCCGCGCCATCACCGATTATTCCACCGGCAGCTACTGCCTGCCCGGCGCGCTGCTGGGCACTTTCCTCGCCGCACTCGTTGTGCGCGGGCTGGGTCTTACGGGGAATATGGCGCGTCTGCTCGACTGCGTCGCCCCCGGCGGTGCGCTCGTTGTCGTGTTCATCCGCCTGAGCGCCCTGTTCAACAGCTCCTGCCGTAGCAAGATTGCCATTACCACGCCGCTTCTGCAGCATCTGCCGATAGGCAGCGGCATAACAAACTCCATGGGCGCCGTCGAGTACCGCTTTGCGACCTTCTTTGTGCAGGCGATACTGATGCTCTGCGTGACGGTGCTGCTGCTGTACTTCTTCTTCGCGCGCCGCCGCCTGCCGATGAAGGAAGGCTGCCCGCGCGACGGAAACGTCGCATGGATGTTCCTCACCTTCCACAGCGCGGTTGAGCTGCTTATGGACAGCACTCGCTATGACTCCAGCTTCATGCACTTCAACGCCTTCGTCAGCATCGTCCAGATCGCAAGCGCGGTCTGCATCCTTGCGGCGCTCATCCACTATTCGCGCCTTTCGCATAAGGTCAACGGCCGCTGCGGCTACCATGTGGCGATGTGGATCGGCTATGTGCTCACGCTTGTGGGAACCGGCGCGTCGGAATACCTTGTGCAGCGCTTCGGCAACATGTATCCCATCTGCTACACGGTCATGACCATAACCTGCACCATGATGGCCGTCATCGTGTACCTCATGTATAAGACCACCTGCGCAGAGCGCGAGGAGCCGGATTACGACTGATGAAAAAACCGTTTGTACTCATATCCGCCGCAGCGACGCTGATCCTTCTGATCGGCGCCGCTGCGCTGCTGATGGGATATGTCCACACCCAGCCGCAGCCCAGAGCCGTGCAGACCTTTGACGCGGCGGACGAGGTCGGCGGATTTGAAGCGGCGCTCGAAGAGCGGACGGCAGGTGAGGCGAAATATATCCGCAAGCTCTATTCTGTCCAGGCGGGCGAGCTGCCCCCGCAGCCGAAGGCCGCCTGCTACGGCGTCACGACCGATCCGCAGGAGGTGCAGGCCGTCATAGACGCGGCGGCGGTGCTGCTCGACGGGCAGGAGACCTTCTGGAACGCGGATATCGACTTCATGCCCAACTCCGAGATGTGGTATTACAGGGACGACAGCATCCTTGTCGTCGCGTGGCAGGAGGCCATAGAGGGGCGCGGCTGCTCGTTCGTCGAGGTGAAGCTCGCCGACGGCTCCCAGCTCCGGCGCAAGATAAGCGGCGACAGCTACCGTGCCGCGGGACTCAAGACCGCGACAGAGCTTGCCGCGGAGGATAACGCCGTCATGGCGGTGAGCGGGGACTTTTACGTCCGCCGCAGCATCGGGATCGGCGTGTACGGCGGCGAGCTGCAATACTTCTCTCCGATCGCCGTGCATACCTGCATGTTCACCTCCGGCGGGGACATGCTGCTCCTGCGCCCCGGAGACATCCAGACATGGGAGGACGCGGAGAAATTCATAAGCGATAACGATGTGGAGTTTTCCGTGAACTTCGGGCCGATACTTGTCGAGAACGGGGAGCTTCAGGACCTGAGCTCCGGCTATGTTTACGGCGAGGTGGACAGCAAATATTCCCGCTGCGCCATCGGGCAGCGCGGCGAGCTGCACTACCTGATAATGACCGTCTGCTACGAGCAGAATTACGGCACCTGCACCGCGAGCACCGAGGCGCGCTTCATGCACGATAAGGGCGTGGACACGGCGTACGCGCTAGACGGCGGCCACACCGCGACGATCGCCATGAACGGCAGCGCGTATAACCGCCCCGACTGGGGCTGGCAGAACGCGATAAGCGACGTGATATGCTTTGCAAGCGCGGAATATGACTGAAGTCATTCAGTCGGTCAAAAATATGTGCAGCTGGCACAGATAAGAGAGCAGCAGGGGGAGCTTGAGGGGTAGCGCAGCGGCGGCGCGGTAGTGAATGACATGCCGGTGGCATGTCAGAGCCGCGCCGTGACCGAGCCGCAGCGAGAAAAGGCTCACCTCAAATACAATAAACCGCCGTCCAAAAGTCTTGATATCAATGACTTTTGGAGCGAAGCAGCATTTTGATATTATCAAAATGCTCGGCGGATGAAGCTTATCAAAAAGTCCTCACAGGACTTTTTGATAAGCTGAAGTGACGTCGGCAAGAATTTTTCTTGCCGACGTCACTTTTTCGTGCTATACTCACTGCGCAAGCAAATAGGATCGGGATCTGTCTTGTTCATCGAAGACAGTTAACAGGGGAATGGGAGTGAGATTCTCCCGCGAGGCCGTCACTGTGAAGCGGAGCCGCAGGCTCCCGAAGTCAGAAAACCTGCCCGGATGGGGCGTAAAACTGCGCCCTGTGTCGTACAAAGAACCGCGGAACCCGGTCAAATTGTGGGCATCGCGGAGGCTTCGGCCGCTGCGCTGTTCTCTCTTTTTCTTTGTGCGATTTCCGAAATATGAAAGGAGAGGATAATATGTCCAAAAAAACAAGAAACATAATTATTGCCGTGGCCGTATTGCTTGTTCTGGTCATCGGCGCATTCGTCGCGTACAAGAACCTCGCACCCCAGCCTGTCACCGGTGACAAGACCATCGTCTTTGAAGTGACTCATGTGGACGGTACGCAGAAGGACTTCACCATCAGTACGGATTCGGAGAATCTGCGCGGCGCTCTTGAGCAGGAGGGATTGATCTCCGGCGACGAGAGCGAGTACGGACTCTACGTAACGACCGTTGACGGTGAGACCGCGGACAGCAATCTCAACCAGTGGTGGTGCTTCACCAAGGACGGCGAGATGCTGATGACCGGCGTGGACGACACAATGATCGCTGACGGCGAGCATTATGAGACCTTCATCGACACATACTAAGCTGAACGCAAAGGATATCAGCGTCCTCGCATTGATGGGGGCGCTGATGTTCGCGTTTCAGGTCGCGCTGTCGGGGATACCGAACGTGCACATCACGGCGGTGCTGATATTCCTGACCGCCGTGTTCTTCGGCTGGCGCTGTATGTATTCGATCGCGGTGTTCATAATGCTGGAGGGCTTCTTCTGGGGCTTCGCGTTGTGGTGGTTCTGCTACTGGTACCTCTGGCCGATACTCGGCATCGCGGCGGTGCTGATGCGGAAAAACGACTCGGCGCTCGTCTGGGCGATAGTCGCGGCGGTGCACGGGCTGATATTCGGCGCGCTGTGCTCGATACCGTATCTGTTCATCGGCGGCTGGACGATGGCACTGTCATATTGGGTCAGCGGCATCCCGTTCGACCTTATCCACTGTGGTGGAAACTTTGTGATGACGCTGGTTCTGTATAAGCCGCTGAAAAAGGGCATGGAGTACGCCCTGCACGGCAAAACCAAAAAAACGCTGCCGGAAGAGAAGCCGGAGACGTAAAAATATCCGCTCTGTGATCAGAGCGGATATTTGTTATTCCTTTTCGTTTTCGCCGCAGAATTGGGCTTCGTCATTTGACCAGCCGTGGTCAAGCAGCCAGTAGGAAAACTCGCCGACTTCCTCTTTCGCCTGACGCTCAAGCTTCAGCTTGGTCTCATATGCGCGCAGCTCGCCCACCGTGAACGGCAGGTCAAGTTCGGCCGCGATCGGCAGCAGCACCGCCTCTACCAGCGGCTCGCGCAGTTCGAGACTGCCGGGGTAATACTCCTCCGCCAGACGCACTCTCTCGCGCAGCGCTTCGTCATCGTCGTACCGCGCGAAGAACTCCATGACGTTTTCCTTAGCCATATGCTCAGATGAGAAGCGGCTTGACGCTCTCCGGCGCCTTTTCGGGATCGGCGGAGCAGCTCAGGACGAACTCGATGTTCTCCTTCGCGGAGAACTTGTCCAGCCATGCGATGAACGCGGCGAAGGATTCTTCAGACTTGTCCTCAACAAGCTTGAAGAAGTTGTCTATATAAAAATGGGTTATATCGTAGTTGCCGGCGTGCATGCCGCAGATAAAGCCCTTGAAGAATTCGTAAGTGCCGATGTCGTACGCAGACGCGTCTATGAGACGGGCCTGATAGGGAATGTCATAGGTGAGCTTGCGCTCCTTCTCTATGCACACAACGTCACCGTCGCCGTTTGCGACCGCGCCGCGGACAAGCTCTACCAGCTTTTTGGTCTTGCCGGAACCCTTCAGCCCCATGATGATCTTAACCAAGTTGATCACGCTCCATTTCTATGTTGGTAATTATACCATACCATTTTTATAGGTATTATGCAATAGTCAAAAAATGAATGGGAGGTAAATTTTCTTGCCGCGCGCCCCGCGGCGGAAAATCGCGCTTGCGTTTTGGCGAAAATAATAGTAAAACTAAAGCGCCGGAATAAGCATTACGGCGACGGGAAGGAGAGCGCCCATGAGCAGACAAGAAGCAGCAGAGCAATATGCGATAGCCCTGAAGGCCGGGCAGAAATGCCGCAAGGAATGCCTGATACAGGGGAAGTACCCGTACCCGCAGGTGCTCGACGAGATATTCGACGAGTCGATGGCTGCGGGCAGAGTTGAGCTTGGCACGATAAATATCCCGACCGAGCACATCGTCGGCACAAAGACCGGCGGCCGGCAGAACGCCTTTGCGGCAAACTTCATGCCGCTGCTCGGCGAGGAGACGGAATTTGCGCATAAGTGGATAAGCCTGTGCGAGACGAACCTCAGCGACGAGGGCATCCGCGACCCGATACGCTGCTGCGAGTACATGGGGCGCTTCTACGTGCAGGAGGGGAACAAACGCGTCAGCGTGCTGAAAAGCTTCGGCGCGCCGAGCATCCCCGCCGTCGTCACGCGAATAATCCCCGCGTGGTCGCAGGAGCACGAGGTCAGGCTGTACTATGAGTTCATGCGCTTTTATCAGCTCAGCCGTCTGTATATCCTCTCGTTCAGCCGCCTCGGCTCATATGTCAAGCTTCAGGCGGCGCTCGGCTTCGACGCCGACCATGTCTGGAGCGAGGAGGAGCGGCGCAGCTTTTCCGCCGCGTATTACTCGTTCCGCACTGCGCTTGAAAAATGCGAGGGCAGCCGCTTTCCGGAGACGATCGGGGACGCGCTGCTGATATTTCTGCAGGTGTTCAGCTTCGGCGAGCTGAAAGCCATGACGCAGACCGAGCTGGAGCGCTCCATAACCGGCATCTGGCCGGAGGTCGAGGTGCAGGCCAGACCCGCGCCCATAACCGTCAACACCGAGAGCAGCGTCGAGGTGAAGGGCGTGCTGACTAAGCTCATGGACAGCATCCGCCTGCCGAGCCATCTGAACGTCGCGTTCGTCAACGAACTGCCGCCGGAGAAGAGCGCGTGGATAATGTCGCACGACCGCGGGCGCGAATATCTTGAACGGCATATGCCGGACAAGGTCACGACGCGGGTATATAACATTGACGCTGAACATGACGCGGACGCGCTGATCGACGCCGCCGCGGCGGACGGCGCGCAGGTCATATTCGCGACCACCCCGAGGCTCATATCCGCCTGCCGCAAGGCGGCGGTGAAGCACCCGAATATAAAGATACTCAACTGCTCCGTCTCGATGCCGTTTCCCGGCGTGCGTACTTATTACAGCCGCGTTTACGAGGGCAAGTTCATCTCCGGTGCCGTCGCGGGCGCGATGACAAAAACCGGCCGCATAGGCTACATCGCGAGCAGCCCCATCTACGGCGTTCCGGCGGGGATAAACGCCTTTGCGCTCGGCGCGCTGCTCACGAATCCCGATATAAAAATATGCCTGCGCTGGTCGAGCGTGTCGGAGGATCCGATAAGTGAATTGAAGGCGCTGGGCGTCGATATGATCTCGAACCGCGACGTGCCGAGTCCGGAGCAGCCGCAGGACGCGTGGGGGCTGTGCCGCGTGGACGGCAGCGGCGCGCTGATCCCGATCGGCTCGCCATTCTGGAACTGGGGCGAGATGTATGTGCATATAATCGAAAACATCCTCGGCGGCGGCTGGGATGAGCTGAGCTATAAAAACAGCGGCAAGGCCGTGAACTACTGGTGGGGCATGAGCAGCGGCGTCATCGACGTCCGCGTGACGGAGAACTGCCCGGACAGCATGGCGGAGCTTGTGGATATTCTCAAGCGCGGCATTTCGTCGGGGCTTATCATGCCGTTTCACCGGAAGATAACCGCGCAGAGCGGCGGCGCGATAAACGACGGTACGCGCTGGCTCTCTCCGGATGAGCTGCTGCATATGGATTGGCTGTGCAGCTGCGTGGAGGGGAGCATCCCCGGCTTCGACGAGCTGCTGCCGATGGCGCAGTCTCTCGTGCGGCTGCTGGGCGTGTACAGGGATTGGATAATCCCCGATAAAGGGGAGGTGCAGGTATGAAGCTGCTTTTGATATCCGACCATGAGAACAGCTTTCTCTGGGACTATTACGTGCCGGGGCGGCTGGACGGCATCGACCTCATCCTGTCCTGCGGTGACCTGAAGCCCGAATACCTGAGCTTCCTTGTGACGATGGGGCGCGCGCCGGTGCTGTATGTCTGCGGCAATCACGACGGGCGCTATGAAAAGACCCCGCCCGAGGGCTGCGACTGCATCGAGGACAAGCTCGTGACCATAAAGGGGCTGCGCATCCTCGGCATGGGCGGCTGTCCGGTGTATAACTGCGGACCGCATCAGTATACCGAGCGGCAGATGGAACGCCGTCTGCGCAAGGTCGGGCGGCAGATCGCCAAGGCCGGCGGCGTCGATATCCTGCTCAGCCACGCGCCCGCCGCGGGCTGGGGCGACGCGGACGACTTCGCGCACCGCGGCTTTGAGTGCTTCAACGATTTTCTGGACAAGTACCAGCCGAAGTACCATGTTCACGGCCACGTGCATATGAATTACGGATCAGATATTCCCCGCACGCTTCAGCGCGGCGGGACTACGATAATAAACGCATGGGATAAATATATTCTTGAGATCTGATCCGGGAGACCAAAAAATGAAAAAGATCGCAATAGTAACAGGCGGCAGCGGCGGCATAGGCCGCTGCACCGCGGCCGCGCTGCGCGATGCGGGCTGCACGGTATATGAGCTGTCCCGCCGCGAGAAACCGGCGGACGGCATCGTACATATCACCGCCGACGTGACGGACGAGGCACAGGTTCGTGCCGCGATAGACGAGGTCATCAGCCGCGAGGGGCGGATAGACATTCTGGTCAACAACGCCGGCTTCGGCATATCCGGCGCGGCGGAGCTGACCGACACAAAGGATTCACACGCCCAGCTTGAGCTGAATGTGTTCGGCACCGACAACGTCACCCGCGCGGTGCTGCCGCATATGCGCGCGCATGGCGGCGGGCGCATCGTGTGCATGAGCAGCATCGCGGGCATTGTGCCGATCCCGTTCCAGCTCTGGTACTCCGTGAGCAAGGCCGCGATAATCGCCTACGTGCTGGCACTGCAGAACGAGGTGAAGCCGTTCAACATAAGCGTCTGCGCGATAATGCCCGGCGACATCGCCTCCGGCTTTACCGACGCGCGCAAAAAGTCCGGCGCGGGGGACGACGTGTATGCCGGACGCATTGAGCGCTCTGTGGCCGTCATGGAGCACGACGAGCGCACGGGCATGAGTCCGGAGTTCGCGGGCAGATTCGTCGCAAAATACGCGTTGAAGAAGAGCTCGCGGCCGCTCGTCGCCATGGGCGCGGCCTACAAGGGCGCGGCGGCGCTGGTGAAGCTGCTGCCGCGGCAGACGTCGAACTGGCTCGTCGGCAAGATATACGCGAAATAAAATATCAAGCCCAGTCGGAAGCTTCCGACTGGGCTTGATTTATAAGCGTTGAATTTACTTGTTGAGAATCTCCATGAACTCCTCGCCGGTGATGGTCTCGCGGCTGTACAGGAAGTCGGCCAGCTCGTCGAGCTTGGCGCGATTCTCCTTGAGGATGCCGATGGCCTTTTCATGCTGGCGCGTGACAAGGTCGATGACCAGCGCGTCGATCTTCGCCTGAGTGCCCGGCGAGCAGGCGAGGGACGTGTCGCCGCCGAGGTACTGGTTGCTCACGGTTTCGAGCGCGACCATGTCGAAGTCCTTGCTCATGCCGTAGCGGGTCAGCATGGCGCGGGCAAGCTTCGTGGCCTGCTCGATATCGTTCGAGGCGCCGGTGGTGATGGAGCCGAACACGACCTCCTCCGCGGCGCGGCCGCCGGTGAGAGTGGCGATCTTGTTCTCCAGCTCCTCTTTGTTCATCAGGTAGTGGTTGCCCTCCTCGACCTGCATCGTGTAGCCCAGCGCGCCGGAGGTGCGGGGGATGATGGTGATCTTCTGCACGGGGGCGGAGTTGGTCTGCCGCGCCGCCACCAGTGCGTGGCCGATCTCGTGGTAGGCGACGATGCGCTTCTCGGCGTCGGTGAGGATGGCGTTCTTCTTCTGGTAGCCCGCGATGACGACCTCAATGCTCTCCTCAAGGTCAGACTGCGTGACGAACTTGCGCCCGTCGCGCACGGCGCGCAGAGCGGCCTCGTTGACGATATTCGCAAGCTCCGCGCCGGATGCGCCGGATGCCATGCGCGCGACGGTGTTGAAATCGACGTTCTCCGCGAGCTTGACTTTCTTCGCGTGAACCTTGAGTATTTCCTCGCGGCCCTTGAGGTCGGGCAGCTCGACGGGGACGCGCCGGTCGAAGCGGCCGGGGCGGGTCAGCGCCGGGTCGAGGGATTCGGGGCGGTTTGTAGCGGCGAGGATGATGACGCCGGAATTGTCGTCAAAGCCGTCCATTTCGGTGAGCAGCTGGTTGAGCGTCTGCTCGCGCTCGTCGTTGCCGCCGTACTGGCCGCCGCCGCTGCGCTTCTGGCCGATGGCGTCGATCTCGTCGATGAACACGATGCACGGCGCCTTCTCCTTGGCCTGATTGAACAGGTCGCGCACCTTGGACGCGCCCATGCCCACGAACATCTCGACGAATTCGGAGCCGGACATCGAGAAGAACGGGACGTTCGACTCGCCCGCGACGGCCTTTGCCAGCATGGTTTTACCGGTTCCCGGAGGGCCGACGAGCAGGATGCCCTTCGGCATCGACGCGCCGATCTCCTCATACTTGCTGGGGTCGTGGAGGTAGTTGACCACCTCCTGAAGGTTCTCCTTCGCCTCGTCCTCGCCCGCGACATCGGCAAAGCGGATGCCCTGCGTGGACTGGACGTAGATCTTGGCGTTGGATTTGCCCATGCCGAACATCATGGAGCCTGCGCCGCCGCCGGCATTGCTCATCATCTTTTTATACATGTACTGGCCGAGGCCGACGAAGATGACTATCGGCAGCACCCAAGTCAGCAGGAAGCTGAGAAACGGCGAGGTCTGCTCGATTATCTCCTGCGAGAACTCCGCGCCTGAGGCGTGCAGACGCTCGACAAGGCCGTCGTCGTCCATGCGGCCGGTCTTGTAGTAATTGCCGTCGTTGTCGGTAAAGACGATCTGGTTGGTCTCAATCTCGACCTCTTTGATGTTCTTCTCTTCGGTCATGGTCATAAAGGTGCCGTAGTCGACCTCCTTGACCTGCCGCTCGGCCATCCAAGGCACAGCGATGAAGTTGAACAGCAGCAGCACCATCAGGGCTATACTGTAATAGTACATCAACGGTTTTTTCGGGGGCTTTACCTCTTTCATATGCATCCTCCGCTTAAGAATATTTTTAAAGGATTATAGCGGGAAAGACTCCGAAAGTCAATGACTTCAGGCGCTTTGAGCGGGCAAACGCGCAAATTTTACAAACGCGTAAAAACTCCGCCGGGGCTGCACAGCTCCGGCGGAGAAAATTATATATCCGGTTATCCGATAGTTTCGTTTACGAAGTCAACAAGTCCCTCTTCAACCTCGTCGCGCAGCTCAAGCTCGTTGTGAATTTCGTGCCGGTAGCCGCTGTACGCCTTGACGCTGACCTTGTTGCCGCTCTCCGCAAGGAGGTTTGCCACATGGTACAGCCCCTCGCCGTAGTTGCCGCATGGGTCCTGATCGCCGGAGATGAGGTATACCGGCACCGCGGACGGCACCTTCTCCGCCCATTCCGGACTCTCGATGAAGTGGTACAGCTCGACGAGATCCCACACCAGCTCCAGCGTCGTGTCGAAGGTGTTGAACGGGTCTCCCGCGTGGTCGGCGACGATGTCGGGGTTCACGGCTATCCAGTCCGCGGGGCCGTTCGGGTTCTCGATGCGGTCGGTCATGCCGAGGAACACCTTTCCGAACCACTCTCCGGAGGGCTGATACGGGTCGGCGGCGACGGCGGCGCGGATGGCCGGATCGTTGTATTCTATCTCGCAGCCCTTGAACTGGCTGACCAGCCCGCAGAGCATGAGTCCGGCGAGGTCATCGCCGTAGAGCGCGGCGTAGGCGCGGCCGAGCATCGAGCCCCAGCTGTGCCCGAATACGAAGAACGGGAGGTCGGGGTAGGCCATGCGAGCGATGTCGTGCAGGTATTTCTCATCCCGCAGATAGGTCATGTAGCCGCCGGAGTGCGGGTCGCCGAGGGTGCCGCCGTCGAAGCCGGTCTTGCCGTGGCCGATGTGGTCGTCGGCGTAGACGACGAAGCCCGCAGCCTGGAACTTGCTTATCATATGCAGGTAGCGGCGCGAATGCTCGCCGAAGCCGTGGATGAGCTGTATCACGGCGCGCGGCTTGCCGAGCGGGGTGTACGCCCATGCCTTGATGGTGTCCCTGCCGTTGGCGGACGGGAAGTTGATCTCTCGAATGGACATAGTTGTTCCTCCTTGTTGTGATGTTTTCCGAATGATATGAAACCATTATAACATAAGGAACATGAGGAATAAAGGCTTTTCTATGGAATAGAGCTGAGGCTTACTCCAAGTATTCTACATATATGGAGGGGATGGTGAGAGAATCGCCCAGAACCGTAGTGTATGTGTATAGGCCGCCGTACGTGCCATAGAATGTGATTTTGTCGTCTTCAAGTATACGCGAACCGCTCCCGTAGTTGTCAACGTATATATAAACTACATCGCCGTAGCTGCCGGAAGTGGCGACCCTGTAAGTTGAATAATAGAGAGACGATGTGGCTTCATAGCAGACCTGAATGACCGTGCCGGAGAATTTCACATATTCGTCCATATATGCGTCCGGAGTTCTGGACAAGTCCTTATACGATATGCTGCGGCAGTTCTCCTTGTACAGCTCCTTCAGCTCATCGTCGCTGAGGGTGAAGCTTTCCGTTTCAACGATCGATCTGCACGCGGTGCAGAGTTTTACGCGTGTTCCGTCGGCATACTTCGTGGGCATTTCAGCGATTATCCAGTCTCCAGGCGTGTGAGCCGCTTTGCTGATTTCGCGGCTAACTTCGGCTCCGCAAACAGTGCAAGTACCCGTTTCCTCGCCGCTTTCGGTGCATGTTGAAGCCTTTAAAGTGACCCATTCGTCTACCGTGTGCCCAAGGGGTTCCCCGTCTGTTTTGCCGCAGACGGAGCAGGTCTTCGCCTCCGTGCAGGTGGCGTCCGTCCAACTGTGACCGAGCGCTTTGCCGTCCGTCTCTCCGCAGCGGGAGCAGGTCATCGGCGTTTCGCAGTCCGCATCGACCCATTTATGACCGAGCGCGCTGCCCTGCGTGGCACCGCATCGGCGGCAAATTCTGGCTTCGGTGCATGTTGCTTCGCTGAAGTCATGCCCAAGGGCAGAGCCGTTAGTTTCGCCGCATTTGGTACATGTGGCGGCAGTGGTGCATGTGGCGGGAGAAAAATTATGTTTTGCGCAGCATCCGCACATAATAACAGCGAGCACAAGGGCGAAGAAGATCGCTGCAGGTTTTTTCATATAATCCCTCTTTCTATAAATTTTGGAATCTATATGAAAAAGTGTAGTCGTTTTAACGACCATAGTCAAGATAAAGATCACCTTATAGAATTATTTTGGCAGGTGATTTTATGATTTCGTATGAACCGTTTTGGGAGACGCTGCGCGGGTCGAATAACTCGACGTATTCACTCATAAACAAGTATCATTTATCCAGCTCCACAATCGATAAGCTGCGGAAAAACAAGCCGCTGAATACGACCACGATAAATGATTTGTGCAGGATACTTGACTGTCCGGTAGAGTCGATCATGGTGTACGTCCCGTCGGATAAGGATCAGGTATTATAATAAAAAACAGCCCGAACCAGGCGGTTCGGGCTGTTTTGGTACGAAATTATCAGTCGGTCACGTAGGGCAGGAGGGCGATCTGACGCGCTCTCTTTATGGCCTCAGTGAGTTCACGCTGATGCATGGCGCAAACACCGGTAGTACGGCGAGGCAGGATCTTGCTGCGCTCGGACATATAGCGGCGGAGCTTTGCGGTGTCCTTATAGTCGATGGACGTGGCCTTATCGACGCAGAACTGGCAAACTTTTCTGCGCTTACGATTCTTGGGGTTGTTCTTATCGAAAGCCAAAGCTGTATCCTCCTATCAAAAATTTTAGAACGGCAGCTCGCCGTCGCCGTCGTCAAGCTCGGAAAATGCGGAGGGAGCGGAATTCACGCTTCTCGGCGCGTCGTATCCGGAGCTGGGGCGGCTGTAACTGTTGGAGTAGCTGTCGCTGCGGGAATCGCCGCTGTCGCGGCGCTTGCTCTCGCCGAAGTACATGTTGTCAACAACGACCTCCGCGCTGCGGCGCTTGCCGCCGTCACGGTCGGTCCAGTCGCGGATCTGCAGACGGCCGGAAACGACTGCCATGCTGCCCTTGGTGAAATACTTGTTGACAAATTCGGCGGTCTGACGCCATGCAACGCAGTCGATGAAATCGGTCTGCTTCTCTCCGCCGTCGCGGCCGCCGAAATCGCGGTCAACAGCGAGGCTGAAGGATGCCACAGGCGTCTGGGACTGGGTGTACCTGAGTTCGGGATCCCGTGTCAGGCGGCCCATAATAACAATGTGATTAAGCATCGATGCGCTCCTTACTCTGCACGCAGGGTGATCAGGCGACGCAGAATGCCGTCAGTGATACCGAGAATACGATCCAGCTCGGCCGGGAACTCAGCGCCGCTGGTGAACTTCATCAGCACATAGTAGCCCTCGGTGATATAGTTGATCTCATAAGCGAGCTTGCGCTTGCCCATTTCCTCCAACTCATCAAGAGTACCATTTGCTTCAACAAGTGCCTTGAACTTCTCAACAACAGCCGCGGTCTCTTCCTCGGTGAAGTTGGGATTGATGATGTACATTACTTCGTACTTTTCGCTTGCTTTTGCCATGGTTGCACCTCCTTTTGGTCTTTTGGCCCCCGCTCATACGGGAGCAAGGATAGCCCGCCCATACTGACAGGCCATATAATTATACCGGATTTTCCTGTTTTGTCAAGGATTTTTTGCGGATTTGAGGGAAAATTCCGCATCCTTGCGCAAAGCGGCGCGGGATGCTATATTATACACGAAAGAGGGTGCGGGGATGGACAAAAAGGTGACCGGATTTATCATACGGCGGGAGAGAATGCGGCGCGACTGGAGTCAGGACGGGCTGTGCCGCGGGATATGCGCGGCGTCCTATCTGTCGAAGATAGAGCAGGGGCGGGTCACGGCATCGGAGGATATTCTGCGCCTTTTATATGAGCGGCTGTCTCTGCCGTGGTACGGCGGTGAGTCTGCTATGAGCGGGCTGAGCGAGCGCCTTGGCGAGTTGTACGAGCTTGCCTACTCCGGCGAGTTCGAGGCGCTGAGCGAAGAATTATCTGCCCTCGCCCCGCAGAGGGACGCGCTGCTGCAAAGCCCCGCCGCGCCGGACATCTCCGTACTTTCGGAGATCGCAGCATGGCGCGGCGAGAGCGCGGATATTGACGAGGCAATGGAGCAGTATCTTGCGCCGCGCGGTCTTGCGCTGCTGCGGCTGATGCAGCATAGGGAAGCGGAGGCCGCCGCTATCTACCCCTCGGCGCTCTGCTCTTACTGGGCGGGCAACGTTCTGTATGAGAGCGGCGGGAGCTACACCGCCGCCGTCGAGAGCTTTCAGCGCGCTTATGCACTGGCAGCGGAGGAGGGGCGGGCGTGGCTTATGATGCTCAGTCAGACGCGCCTCGGAAACTGCTATGCAAACCTGCTCGACGTGGAGAACATGAACGCGCATTACCTCATTGCAAAGCGGCTTTGCAGGGCGCTGGATGCCACGGCGCATCTTGCAGACATCGAGTATAATCGCGCCGCGACCGCGCTTGAAGCGGGCGATTTTGAGGGCGCGTACAAATACTTCTCCGCCGTAAGGGAGCCGAGACTGATGGATCTTCACAAGCTTGCGATATGCTGTGAAAAGCTCGGTCGGCGCGAGGAGGCGCTTGCCGCTCTGGACGCGGCCGAGGCGGCGGAGGAGACATATATCCCGGCAGAGCTTGCAGGGGCGATGCTCAGACTTGTGCGCTGCCGGCTCGAAAACCCCGACTATCTGCATGATGCCGATTACGGCGCGGCGCTGCTCGACTGCTTTGAGCGCTGCCGCCGGGAGCTTCCGATAGGCTACGCGGGCTTTCATCTTCCGTGGCTGCTCGAATGGTACACCGCAAACCGGCAATACAAGCTTGCGTATGAGCTTATGAACGAATTTCCTATAAAACTGAAAATATGACGATTAAACCCGCTTGCTATAAGAAAACTTTCCCATAACAAGCGGGTTTATTATATCTTAACCTCGTGATAGCATATATGCGAGGTGAGGAGATTGAAAAAGACTCTGTGGACAAAAAACTTTACTCTTGTGACCGCGGCCAGCGCGCTTGGCGCGGTGGGCGGCATTGCGGGCGGCTTCGCGCTGTCGTTTCTGGTGTTCGACGAGACGGGCAGTACGCTGGCCTCGGCGCTGATCCTTGCGATACAGCTCGTGCCGTTTTTCGTGCTGCCGCTGTTTCTCGCGCCGGTCATGGATCGACTGCCGCGCAAACCCTTTCTGGTCGCGGGCGATCTGATAGACGGCGTGCTCTACGCGCTGATGGGGCTGTACCTGCTGAAATTCGAGTTCTCCTACGCGGCGTATCTCGGCTATTCGTTGCTGCTGGCCTGCCTTGAAAGCTTCGACGAGCTGGCCTTTCAGAGCATCTACCCGAAGCTAATCCCCGACGGCATGGAGCAGCAGGGCTATGCCGTGTCAACGACGCTATACCCGATACTGCGTGTGCTGATGCTGCCGCTGGCGGGCGTTCTGCTAGACGCGGTGGGCGCGGCGTGGATACTCATCGGTCAGGGCGGCCTGTCGCTGCTGGCAGCGCTCATCGAGAGCAACATCGACATAACCGAGCACCGGCGGGAGGGCGGAGAGAAGCTGTTCACCCTCCGCCAGTGGCGCGCGGACATAAAAGAAGCGGCAGAATACCTGAAAAACGACCGCGGCGTGACCGGAATATTTTCGTACATGGCCGTGACGAACGGCGTTTCGAGCGGATATTCGTCGATCCTTGTGGCATTTTTCAGAACATTTCCGGGATTTACGGCCGCAATGTACTCGCTGTTTTCAGTGTTCGAGTTTGCGGGACGGACGCTCGGCGGAGCGGTGCAGTATAAGCTGAAGCTGGCAAATGAGAAGAAATTCGGCTTTACATTCATGGTGTACCAGATATATGAGCTTATGGATATGTGTCTGCTGTGGCTGCCGTATCCGCTGATGCTGGCAAACAGGGCGCTTGTCGGCTTTCTGGGCGCGAACAGCGCAACGATGCGTCAGGCCGCGATGCAGACATACATACCTGAGGAGCTTCGCGCGAGGCTGAACGCATTTCAGAACATGCTCGTCACCGCGGCAAGCGGAGTGTTTGCACTCGCTATCGGGGCGCTCGGCGAGGTGCTGGACTATCGGCTGTGCGTGACGATATGCGGGGCGACGGCGTTTATCGCGGCGTGGCTGCTGGTGTGGCGGCGGCGCGCGGACGTGCGGAAAATTTTTGAGAAGTGAAAAGCATAAATTTGGGGCGGCTCTGTTTACACGGAGCCGCCTTGAATGTTATTATATATTAGATTATAACGGAATAACAGGAGGCTCGATATGATAAGCCTTTGCAATGACTGGGAATTCACACCCGAATGGACTGACGGCTTTGCGCGCGGCGATGGCGGCGCGGAGCGCGTATGCCTGCCGCATAATCCGCATGAGCTGCCGCTGCACTACTGCGGGCCGGAGGATTATGAAGCTGTCTGCGGCTACCGCCAGCGCCTGTTCATCACCAAGAGCAGCCGCGGCAAGCGACTGTTCCTGCAATTTGACGGCGCGGCGCATCACGCGTGGGTATATGTCAACGGCGCGCTCACCGCGGAGCACAGCTGCGGCTACACGGCGTTCAGAGTCGAGATAACGGAGCTTGTGGAGTACGGCGCGGAGAACCTCATCGCCGTGAAGCTCGACAGCCGCGAGAATCCCGCACTGCCGCCGTTTGGCTTCGTGATAGATTACCTGACCTATTCGGGACTTTACCGCGAGGTTTGGCTGGACATACGGGACGAAAACTACATAGAGGACGTCTTCGTCCATACCGAGGGCAGCACCGCCCGCATCAGCTACACCGTTTCCGGCGCGAACCGGAACGCGAAGCTGCGCATCCTCGACGGGGAGCGCCTGATGGCGGAGGCGGACGGCACAGGAGACGTCTGCGTGATAGACGTGCCCTCCGCGGAGAGATGGGATATCGACAGCCCGAAGCTCTACACCTGCGAGGTCGCGCTGGAGACGGGCGACGTGCAGCGCGTGAAGTTCGGCTTCCGTGACATCGAATTTCGCGCGGACGGCTTTTATCTCAACGGCCGCCGCGTGTTCATGCGCGGCCTGAACCGGCACCAGAGCTATCCGTACATGGGCTACGCCGCGCCCGAATCGCTTCAGCGCGAGGATGCGCGGATACTGAAGGAGGAGCTGTGCTGCAATGCTGTGCGCACCTCGCACTATCCGCAGAGCCAATATTTCATCGACGAGTGCGACAGGCTTGGCCTGCTGGTGTTCACGGAGCTGCCCGGCTGGCAGCATATCGGGGACGAAAGGTGGAAGGAGCAGGCTTGCGAGAACCTGCGCGAGATGATTTTGCAGTACCGCAATCATCCCAGCATCGTGCTCTGGGGCGTGAGAATAAACGAGAGCGTGGACGACGACGCGTTCTACGCGCGCACGAATGCTATTGCCCATGAGCTTGACCCCTCGCGGCCTACTTCGGGCGTACGCTATATTCAGAAAAGCAGCCTGCTTGAGGACGTGTATTCGTATAACGACTTCTCCCACACCGGCGATAACCCCGGCGTGAAGCCGAAAAAGACCGTCACGCCGGATATGAATAAGGCGCTGATCGTCTCGGAGCACAACGGGCACATGTTCCCCACCAAGAGCTATGACACGTGGCAGCGCCGTCAGGAGCATGCACTGCGCCATGCGCGCGTGCAGAACGACGCGGCGGCGGACGGAGAGCACGCGGGCTGCTTCGGCTGGTGCATGTTCGATTACCAGACGCACAAGGACTTCGGCTCCGGCGACAGGATATGCTATCACGGCGTTATGGACGCGTTCAGAAACCCCAAGACCGCCGCGGCGGTCTACGCAAGTCAGGGAGACGCGCGGCCGGTGCTGGAACTGGGCAGCACGATGGATATCGGCGACTACCCCGCCGGTCAGCCCGGCGCGATATACGCCTTTACGAACGCCGACGAGGTGCGGCTGTATAAAAACGGCGACTATGTCGCAAGCTTCGCGGCCAAGGGCTGGAGCGGCCTTCCGCACGGCCCCGTGCTCATCGATGACACCATCGGCGAGCTTCTGGAGTCGAAGGAGGGCTTTACCGGCGCGAAGGAGCGTATGCTGCATAAGTGCCTTGTCTCGGCGGGAAAGTACGGCCTTGCGAATATGCCGTTGGCGGACAAACTGCGTATGCTCGCCTGTATGCTGAGATATAAGCTCAGCTTTGACGACGGCGTGGCGCTGTACGGCAAATACGTCGGCAACTGGGGCGGCGCGGCGACGCAGTGGCGCTTCGAGGGCTGGAAGGACGGCGCGAAGACCTGCGAGCACACCTGCACTCCGGGCAAGCGGCTGCATCTGGAGGCCACGCCGAGCGCCCTGCACCTGACCGAGCGGCAGAGCTGGGACGCGGCGGCGGTGCGCATAAGAATTGCCGACGAGCAGGGGAACACGGCAAGCTACGCCCAGCTCCCCGTGACGCTGAAGCTCAGCGGGGACGCGGTGCTTGTCGGCCCCGCGGTCATCACCGCCGAGGGCGGCATGTGCGGCACATATGTGAAGACAGCCGGCAAGCGCGGCCGCGCGCGGCTCGTGATATCCGCGCCGCAGACGGAGTCTGTGACGCTTGAATTTGAGATAGACAAGGAGAACGATATATGAAAGCGATAGTAACGGTCATAGGCAAGGACAGAGTCGGCATAATCGCGTCGGTCTGCGCGCTGATGGCGAGCCACAACGTCAACATTCTGGACATCAGCCAGACGATAATGCAGGAGTATTTCACGATGATAATGCTCGTGGACGTCTCGGCCTGCGAGGTGTCGTTCTCGGAGCTGGCGGATCAGCTCGAGCGCGCCGGAACGGAGCAGAATCTCTCCATCCGCATCCAGCGCGAGGACATCTTCAACGCCATGCACAGGATCTGAGAGGTGCGCCGTGCTGAATCGCAATGACATTCTTGAAACCATAAACATGATAGACCAGCAGCATCTCGATATCCGCACCATAACGATGGGGATATCGCTGCTGTCCTGCGCCGATCCCGACCCGAAGGCCGCCTGCCGGAAGATATACGACAAGATCACGCGCTGTGCGGAAAAGCTCGTCAGAACGGGCGAGGAGATAGAGCGGGAATTCGGCATCCCGATAGTCAATAAGCGCATCTCCGTGACGCCGATGGCGCTTGTCGCCGCCGCGTCGGAGACGGAGGATTACGTCCCCTTTGCCGCCGCGCTCGACGCTGCCGCGAAGTCCACGGGCGTGAACTTCATCGGCGGCTTCTCGGCGCTGGTGCAGAAGGGTATGACCGAGGCGGACAGAAAGCTGATAGCCGCCATACCGGAGGCGCTGGCTACGACCGAGCTTGTCTGCTCGTCGGTGAACGTCGGCTCCACCAAGGCCGGTATAAACATGGACGCGGTTGCGCTCATGGGTCAGACCATCAAGCGCACCGCGGAGCTGACCGCCGCGCACGGCGGCTTCGGCTGCGCGAAGCTCGTGGTGTTCTGCAACGCCGTGGAGGACAACCCCTTCATGGCCGGGGCGTTTCACGGCGTGGGCGAGCCGGAGTGCGAGGTGCACGTCGGCGTGTCCGGGCCGGGCGTGGTGCAGCACGCGCTGCAGAGCGTGCACGGCCAACCGTTCGACGTCGTGGCCGAGACGGTGAAAAAGACGGCCTTCCGCATCACGCGCATGGGCCAGCTCGTGGCGCAGGAGGCGTCCGCGCGGCTGGGCGTGCCGTTCGGCATCGTGGACCTGTCGCTCGCGCCGACGCCCGCCGTCGGCGACAGCGTGGCCGCCGTGCTCGAGGAGATGGGGCTGGAGTCCGTCGGCGGGCCCGGCACCACGGCGGCGCTCGCGCTGCTCAACGATGCGGTGAAAAAAGGCGGCGTCATGGCCTCGTCCCACGTCGGCGGGCTCTCGGGTGCGTTCATCCCCGTGTCGGAGGATGCCGGCATGATCGCCGCGGCCGAGGCCGGCCGCCTGACGATCGAGAAGCTCGAGGCCATGACGTGCGTGTGCTCCGTGGGGCTGGACATGATCGCCGTGCCCGGCGACACGCCGGCCGAGACGATCTCCGCCATCATCGCGGACGAGGCCGCCATCGGCATGATCAACAACAAGACCACCGCCGTGCGCATCATCCCCGCGCCCGGCAAACAGGTGGGCGACACGGTGGCGTTCGGCGGCCTGCTCGGCAGCGCGCCGGTCATGCCGGTCAACCGCTGCAGCGCGGCCGACTTCATCGCCCGCGGCGGGCGCATCCCCGCCCCGCTGCACAGCCTGAAAAACTGAGAGGAGAGCAAAGCCTTGACACAGGAAAAGATGGACCGCATCAGCGAGCTGACGCGCATCGCGCGCGAGCGTGACCTGACGCCCGAGGAACAGGCCGAGCGCAAGGCGCTGCGCGAGGAATACATCGCCGACTGGCGCCGCAGCACAATCGACGTGCTCGAAAACACGTACATCGACCACGGCGACGGCCGCATCACGAAACTGCCGAAGAAAAAGCGCTGAGCCGTCACGCTCTTGACAAGCGCGGCATATCGTGTTATACAAGAAAGAGGAATTCCCCTCATGAGGGGGAAAATTGACCGGAAGGAGTCTGAGCAATGCGTCTTTGCAGCTGCAGCAGCATCCGGGTCGCGGCATGTCCGACGGCCTGTTGTTGTCGTGCGCAAAGAAGCGTCGCTTTCTGCCGGTAAGTCCACGGCCGCGCCCAAAAGGTACGTCCGTCATGCATCCACATGGTCATGCAACGCAGGAAGCGAAACGCTTCCTGCGCTTTTTTGCCTGTGGCGCTATGTGAAAGAAGAAGGAGTGTCCCCATCATGACGCAAAAAAGTCTGCTGCACGCCGTGGCGGCACAGATCGCCAACGGCTACGAAACGGCCGAAGTGCCCATGTACAGCGAGCAGCTGCGCATGCCCGACCGCAAGGTCATCATCAAGATCATCGAGAACCTGCAGAAGGTGTTCTTCCCGGCGTATTTCGCGGGCGGCACGGTGTCGCACGTCTCGGCCGAGACGTTTGCGGAGTTCCTGCTCGGCGAGATCTACACCGACCTGCGCGAGCAGGTGCACCTGGCGTTTTCCAACACGATCAAGGACGAGAGCGAGCTGCGCGAGCGCACGAGCGCCGTGTGCGACCGCTTCCTGTGCCGCCTGCCGCAGATCCAGGCCATGCTCATGAAGGACGTGGCCGCAAACTTCGACGGCGACCCCGCCGCCGGCAGCAAGGAGGAGGTCATCTTCTCCTACCCCGGCCTGTACGCGATCTTCGTCTACCGCGTGGCGCACGAGCTCTACGAGAGCAAGGTTCCGCTCATCCCGCGCATCATGAGCGAGTACGCCCACGGCGCGACCGGCATTGACATCAACCCCGGCGCGCAGATCGGCGAATATTTCTTCATCGACCACGGCACCGGCATCGTCGTCGGCGAGACGACGATCATCGGCGACCACGTCAAGCTCTATCAGGGCGTGACGCTCGGCGCGCTCAGCCCGCGCCACGGCCACGCCGTGACCGGCAAGCGCCACCCCACCGTCGGCGACAACGCCACGATCTACTCCGGCGCGTCCATCCTCGGCGGCAAGACCGTCATCGGCGCAAACTCCGTCATCGGCGGCAACTCGTTCATCACCGAGTCCATAGCCCCGAACACGAAGGCCAGCACTGAGACCCCGCGCATGATCTTCCGCGTCGCGCAGCCGAAACCCGGCGACGAAAAATGACCCACAAGCAAGAAAACACCGCAGGCCGGTTGGCCTGCGGTGTTTTTTACCTTATGCAGTTTCGCGCGCTCACAATACCCCGATGCCGATGCTCAGCACCGCGCCGACGAGCACGATGCCGATGCCGACGAGACACAGCACCACGACGACGGCGGTGCTCATATGCCGGCGCGAGGCGATCGCCCCGATGGTGAGGCCGAGCCCCATCAGCGCGGACACCGCGAGCACGAGCCACGCACCGCCCTTCATTTGCAGAGGGCGACGGCGGTCTTCGCCGCGACGCGGGCGTTATTGAGCACGAGCTGGATGTTGCTCTCGAGACTGTCGCCGCCGGTGAGCTCCGCCACACGGGCAAGCAGGAACGGCGTGGTCTCCTTGCCGTGGATGCCCTGCTCATGGCTCTCGGCGAGCGCCTGATCGATGGCCTTGTCGATGACGGTCTTGTCCATGGCATACTGCTGTGGGATCGGGTTCGTGACAAGCATGCCGGTCTTGAGGCCCAGGTCGCGCTGCGCCTGGAAGATGGCAGCCAGATCCTCCGGCGTGTCGACGCGCGCGTCAACACCGAGACCGCTCTCACGGGTGTAGAATGCGGGCAGCTCGTCCGTGCCGTAGCCGAGCACGGGCACGCCCTTCGTCTCCAGATACTCCAGCGTCAGGCCGAGGTCGAGAATGGCCTTCGCACCCGCGCACACGACCATGACCGGCGTCTGCGCCAGCTCTTCGAGGTCGGCGGAGATGTCCATGGTCGTCTCGGCGCCGCGGTGCACGCCGCCGATGCCGCCGGTGGCAAAGACCTGGATGCCCGCCATATGGGCGATCATCATCGTCGTGGTAACGGTGGTCGCGCCGTCCGCACCGCGCGCGCAGATGACCGGCAGATCGCGGCGGGAGACCTTGGCGACCTTGCGCCCGGCCTTGCCGAGGTAGGTGATCTCCTCCTTGGACAGGCCGGCCTTCAGGCGGCCGCCGAGGATGGCGATGGTGGCGGGCACGGCGCCGTTGTCGCGCAGAGTCTGCTCGACGAGCAGGGCCGTCTCGACGTTTTTCGGATAGGGCATGCCGTGGGAGATGATCGTGCTCTCGAGCGCGACGACCGGGCGGCCGTCCGCGAGCGCCTGCTGCACCTCGGGTGCGATGTCCAGATATTTGTTCATGTTCATAATCAAAAACCTCCTTGGTTGTGTCGGTCCGCTTGGTTCGCCTATATTGTAAAAGGTTTTCCGAAATTGTCAAGCACAATCCATCCGCAGCCGTTCCGCCCGCGATCAAAAGGAGGCTGCCGAAGCAGCCTCCCAAAAATGCATATACAAAAAATCACGCAGCCAGAAGCGACGAAGCCGGCTCCGGATCTTCCCCGGAATTCATGACTTCATCCATGCCGATGTTGTAGAGGTTGAAGAACACCTGCGCAAGCTGCGCGCGCGTGAGCATGCCGGTCGGGTCAAAGTGCGCGCCGCCCACGCCGTTCATGATGCCGCCCAGGTAGCAGAACGCCACGCCCGCTCTCGCCCAGGAAGCGACGCTGCCGCCGTCCGCGATCTCAGCCAGAGCCGCATCGACCAGATCCGCGCCGAGCTTCACATCGGCCATGCGCAAGAGGATGGTCGCCATCTCCTGACGGCTGACGGCCCGCGCCGGACGGTACGTGCCGTCCTCATAGCCCTTCAGGATGCCGGTGCTGCTGGCCCAGAGCATGGCATCGTAATACCACGCACCCGGAGCAACGTCCGCAAATGCGCCCGTTCTCTCCACGGTCGGCGAACCGGCGAGCCGGTAGAGCACCTGCGCGACCATGGCGCGGGTCGTCGTCACGTTCGGCGCAAACTCGGTCGCGGTCATGCCGTTCATCAGGCCGGAAGCCTGTGCGAAATCGACAGCCGCCTTGTACCAGCCGCTCTGCGCATCGGTGAAGGTGTTGGGCACAAAGACCAGCTTCGGCATGGCCTTGAGCAGGTCGGCCGTGGCCGCCTCGACCGCTTCCGTCGTCTTCGCCGCCTTGTAGGCCGCATAGGCCGCCTTCACGCCCTGGACGGAGTCTTCCGTGTACGCCGTCAGGTCACACAGCAGGCTCATATTCTCCAGGAACGTCCCGCGGGCCTCCAGCTCTTCAGCGGACGCCGCTCTCACGATGCGGTCGCCCGGCAGGGCATATTCCTCGCCGATGACACCGCCAAGCACCTCTGTAATGTATTCCATGACCACCTCGTCCAGCGGCAGGCCGGTGTCGAACTGGTCGGTCGCCGCCGCGAAGGCGTAGTAGGTGTCGCCGCCACCGGCCACGAAGTTGTTCGTGACGACAGCGTAGGTAGCCGTCGGGTCAAACGCCTTGCCGTTGACGTTGTCAATGGTCACGCGCTGGATGCTCTTCGGGCCGTAGTAGGTGGATTTGGGATAGGGATCCGGATTCGCGTCATACTTCTCATAGGTCTTGACCATGAAGGTCACGCCCGCCGCCTGCGGGAAGCCGCCGAGGGATTCCGGCGTGCAGAAAGTACTGGCCTCGAGCGCCTCGAGCAACTCGGCGCCGGTCACGTAAACAACTGCCAGCGTGTTGCCGAACGGCAGCACGGTGTTGATGTCCTTCTTGGTGATGTCGCCCGCCTTGACGGTCGCGCGGATGCCGCCGCCGTTCGTGATGGCGACCACGTTCTCCACCGGGACCTTGATCGTGGCGTCGCTGCGGATCTTCCAGAGCATGGCGTCCGTGATCAGGTCGCCGAGGTTGGTCTCAGAGTCACGGTTGCCGTTGGGGGCCTTCGCGCCGTTGAGCGTGACCTTGCTGACGGCAAACTTCTCGCCATAGGCCTTGTCGATGGGGTCGATGATGGCCTTGGCGGCCGCGGCGACCTTCTCATCGCGCGTTTTGTAGTCAACGACGGTGACGTCCTTGCCTTCGACCTTCTCCTTGTGCCAGATGCCCTTGAGCTCGTTGCCGACGATCTTCTTCGTGGCGTTGTCAATGGTGATGACGCCGATGTTGGCAAAAGCCGTGCCCGTGGACTGGATGGCCTCGCCGTTCGGGCCGGCGGTGATCACGCTGTGGGAGTGGCCGTCGATGATGAAGTCGATGCCCTCCACATTCGCGGCCAGATCATAGGAGGTATAGGGCTCGGAGCTCTCGTCCACGCCCAGGTGCGCGAGGCAGACGACGAGGTCTGCGCCCTGCTCCTTGAGGGCTTTGACCTGCGCATCCGCGCAGGCATAGAGCTCTTTGCCGTCCTTGCCCGCGAGGAACTTCAGGCCCTCGATCAGCTTCGGGTTGGCCTTGGTCTGCGCTTCGGGCGTCTCGAGACCGAAGAAGCCGATCTTCACGCCGCCCTTTTCGATGATGGTGTTGGCATCGAAAATGGTCTTGCCGTCGGCGCCGAGCACGTCGGCGCACAGGACCTTGAACTTGGCAGCCTTCATGTTCTCCGCCAGCTGGGCATAGCCGTAGTCGAACTCATGGTTGCCGATGGTGGCCACATCGTAGCCGGTGGCGTTCATCATCGTCACCGCGTCCGCGCCCTTATGGACGCTGACGTAGACGGTGCCCTGACTGTAGTCGCCGGCGTCGGCCAGGATGACCTCGGCGCCCTGCGCCTCATAGTCTGCCTTCAGGGATGCCATGGCCGCATACAGGTCGATCGCACCGTGCACGTCGTTCGAGTGCAGGATGACGGTCTTGCCGGTGAGCGGCTTTGCCTCGTCAGCTGCAAATGCCGTGCACGACAGACTCAGGATCAGGCACAGCACCAGCAGCAGCGAAAGCAGTTTCTTCGTGTGCTTCATGTGATATCCTCCATTTTTTGAATTTGGGGTATCGCTGTTTTGATTATAGCATCCCATGAGAAAAATTGGGATGGGCTTTGCGCAAAAAGTGCGGCAAATCCGGCGCGCAATTTGAACAAAATTATTCGTCATTTTTGCCACATTTGTCAAATAACCGAAGCAGACACCGTTTTCTTCTTTTTCCCATTTACAACGCTTCAGATAATATGATAAACTATTGTTTCAAAGTGTTATTTGAAAGGAGCCGAACGATGAGCTACGCAGACGAGGTCTTTATCCGCAACTGCCGCGACATTCTGACGCACGGCGTCTGGGACACCGATCAGGCGGTGCGCCCCCACTGGGAGGACGACGGCGCGCCGGCGCACACGGTCAAAAAGTTCGGCATCGTCAACCGCTATGACCTGTCCAAAGAATTTCCGCTGCTGACGTTGCGGCGGACCTACTGGAAGACCGCCGTGGACGAGCTGCTGTGGATCTGGCAGCAGAAGTCGAACAACATCCACGACCTGCGCGGCCACATCTGGGATCAGTGGGCCGACGAGACCGGCTCGATCGGCAAGGCCTACGGCTACCAGCTCGGCGTCAAGCACCAGTATCCCGAGGGTGAATTCGACCAGGTGGACCGCGTGCTCTACGACCTGAAGCACAACCCTGCCTCCCGCCGCATCCTGACGAATATTTATACGTTCGAGGATCTGCACGAGATGGCGCTCTATCCGTGCGCGTACTCGATGACGTTCAACGTCTCGGGCAACACGCTCAACGCCATCCTCAACCAGCGCAGCCAGGACATGCTCGCGGCGAACAACTGGAACGTCGTGCAGTACGCCGTGCTCGTGCACATGTTCGCGCAGGTGTCCGGTCTGCGGGCGGGCGAGCTGGTGCACGTCATTGCCGACGCGCACATCTACGACCGCCACGTGCCGGTCATCGAGCAACTGATCCAGAACGAGCCGAAACCGGCACCGCAGTTTTTCATCGACCCGGACGTGCACGATTTTTACGCCTTCACCCGCGACAGCTTCCGCGTCGAGGGGTACGAATACAGCGAGTTCACGGGGAAGATCCCCATCGCGGTGTAAGGGGGACTGAGCCATGGATGCGATCGTCGCCGTCTATGCCGACTGGGGCATCGGGGCCAAGGGCACGCAGCCGCTCGTGATCCCGGCCGACCGCCGCCGCTTCCGCGAGCTGACGATGGGCGCGGCCGTGATCGTCGGCCGGCGCACACTGGACGATTTTCCGGGCGGCAGGCCGCTGCCGGGGCGCGAAAACCTCGTGCTCACACGGCAGAACATCGTGATCGAGGGCGCGCAGGTGGTGCACTCCCCGGCGGAGGCCGCGGCCGCCGCCGCGCAGTATGACCGCTGCTTCGTCATCGGTGGAGACAGCGTGTTTCGGCAGATGTTTCCCCACCTGGCGCGCGTATACGTCACGAAAATCGACGCCGCGCCCCACTCGGACGTGTTTTTTCCGGATCTGGACGCCGACCCCGCGTGGCGCTGCGTATCCGCCGAGCCGCGCGCGGAGCACGACGGCGTGGGCTATCAGTTTTGCGTGTACGAAAAAGCAGAAGCATAAAAAGCCTCGCAGAGTTTGCCGCCCGCAGGCGGCAAAAAAGTGCAATCATTTTCTCGCGCGACATGTGCGTGAGAGAAAATACTTCTCAGACTGCAAGTGTGGAATTTGTGCGCCACAGGCACACAAATTCTGCGCACAGCAGACTGTAAGCCTTTTGTCGGGAAAACCTCCGGTTTTCCCGACAAACTCAAAACCGCCGCTTTCCTCTTCGGAAAGCGGCGGTTTTTTCTGCCTTCACCCGGTGAGCACCGTGAGTGAGAGCGCGTTGATGCACATGTGGAAAAACACCGGCGGCCAGATCGAGCGCGTCTGCTCATAGCAGAACGTGAGCGCGGCCGACACCGGCACATACGCCAGCGCCGAGAGCAGCAGCTTCGGATCCTGATACACGAGCACATACTGCCAGACATGGTAGAGCGAGAAGAGCGCGATCGACGCGGCATAGGCCCAAAAGCGGCTCTTCGGCCGGATCGTGCCGAAGACCACGCCGCGAAACAGGCACTCCTCCACGAGCGGTGCCATGAGCACCGCGACGGCGATCATGCGCTTGTAGTCCGTCCGGGCGAGGCCGGTCACGGCATCGTTGTTCGGCACGGGCAGCTCGCCGATGAGGCTCGTGCCGAGCTGCAGCACGAGCGAGAGCAGCACGTCGATGCCGTAGGCGGCAAACATCATGCCGAGGCAGCGCAGGATGCTGCCGACCATCGTGTCAAAGCTGCGGCGCAGAAACCGCCACATGGCGATGAGCGTGAACACAAGGCCGCAGAGGTAATACAGAACGTTGCACGTCACGTCCGACGGCTGCTCGCCGAGCACCGCCAGGAGCAGCATGCCGAGCGTCAGCGGCAGCACGACCGCATGGATGGGGAAATACACCCAGCCCGCGATGCGCGCGCCGCGCGGCATGGGGTCTGTCCACGCCGTGTTGGGATGTTCCACGTCAGCCCCTCGCTTTCTGCTGCAGCTCAAAGAGCAGGCGCATGGCCTCGAGTGGCGTGATCGTGTTGAGGTCGATGCTGCGCAGCTGCTCGGCGATTTCATCTCCGGCCGCGTCGCCGAGCGTCATCTGCGCCGCATCCTGCACCGCGTGGGCGGGCGCGGCCAGCTCCGTCGCGCCGGACTCCAGCTCGCGCAGGTAGGTCTTGGCCTTCGTAATGATCGCGTCGGGCACGCCGGCGAGCTTGGCGACCTCGATGCCGTAGCTGTCGTCGGCCGCGCCGGCGACGATCTTGCGCAGGAACAGCAGCGTGCCGCCCTGCTTTTTGGCCGTGATGTTGTAGTTGCGCACGCCGGGCAGCGTCTGCTCGAGCGCGGTCAGCTCGTGGTAGTGCGTGGCGAACATGGTCTTGGCGCCGAGGCGGCGGGGGTCTGCGCAGTATTCAAGCACCGCGCGGGCGATGGCCATGCCGTCGTAGGTGGACGTGCCGCGGCCAATCTCATCAAGGATGAGCAGGCTCTGCGCCGTGGCGTGGCGGAGGATGTTGGCCATCTCGCTCATCTCGACCATGAACGTGCTCTGCCCGGCGGCCAGGTCGTCGGACGCACCGATGCGCGTGAACACGCGGTCGACCACGCCGATGACGGCGCTCTTGGCCGGGACGAACGAGCCCATCTGCGCCATGAGCACGATGAGCGCAGTCTGGCGCATATACGTGGATTTACCGGCCATGTTCGGCCCGGTCACGATGGCAACGCGGTCGTCCGCGTCGTTGAGAAACGTGTCGTTCGGGACAAAGAGACTGTCCTTCTGCGCCTGCTCGACAACGGGGTGACGCCCCTCGCGGATATCGAGCGTGCGCGAGAGATCGACCTCGGGGCAGACGTAGTGGTTTTTCACCGCCGTCTCCGCCAGCGAGCACAGCGCGTCGAGCCGGGCAACGGCGTCCGCCGCCGCCTGCACGCGCGCGACCTCGCCCGCGACGAGCTGGCGCACCTCGTTGAAGAGCGTGTACTCCAGCTCCGCGATGCGCTCGCGCGCCGTCAGGAGCGTGTTCTCGAGGTCCTTGAGTTCGCGCGTGAAATAGCGCTCGCTCGACACCAGCGTCTGCTTGCGGATATAGTCGTCCGGCAGCTCGGTGACGCCCGCGCTGTTCGGAATGTCGATGTAGTAGCCAAAAACCTTGTTGTAGCCGACCTTGAGCTTTTTCGCGCCGGTGCGCTCGCGCTCGCGCTGCTCGAGCTCGGCGACGGTCTGCGCGCCGTGGTCGCGCACGTTGCGCAGGCGGTCGACCTCCTCGCTGTAGCCTGGGCGGAGGATGCCGCCCTCGCGCACGGAAAACGGCGGTTCGTCGCAGATGGCGCGGTCGATGCGCGCGCAGAGATCGGCGAGCGTGTCCATCTGCGCAATATCGCGCAGGGCCGCACTGTGCACATCCTTCAGCAGCGCTGTCAGGTTCGGCAGCTGCGCGCAGCACAGGGCCAGCGCGTGCAGGTCGCGCCCGTTGGCAGAGCCGTACACCGCGCGGGAGACAAGACGCTGCATGTCGCCGATCTCGCGCAGGCAGCGGATGAGCTCGCCCCGCAGGACGTTGTCGCCCACCAGCTCCTCCACCGCGCCGAGGCGGCGGCGGATCTGCACGGGGCTGAGCAGCGGGCGCTCCACCCACGCGCGCAGCAGGCGGCCGCCCATGGGCGTTTTCGTCTTGTCGAGCACCCAGAGGAGGCTGCCGCGCTTTTCGCCGGAGCGGAGGTTTTCCGTCAGCTCCAGGTTGCGGCGCGTGGTGTAGTCCAGCTCCATGTAGTGGTCGTCACCCAGCAGCTCCAGCCGCCGGATGTGGCCGAGGTCGCACTTTTGCGTCTCGTGCAGGTAGGCCAGCAGCGCCCCGGCCGCGCACACGGCCGCCGGCGCCTCGCCGAGGCCGAGCGCGTCCGTGCTCTGCACGCCGAACTGCTCGCACACGCGCGCGGCCGCCGCCATGTATTCAAACCGGTCGCCGCCCGCCTCGACCAGACTGCCGAGGCGCTTGGTGAGGAAGGTGCGGATGTCGTCATTTTCCGCCGCCGCGTCGGCGCACACGGCCTCGCGCGGAGCGAAGCGGCCGAGCTCGTTGAGGATGTGACTCACGGCGTCGGCCGGGTAGTTCGCGGCGCAGAATTCCCCCGTCGAGAGGTCGCAGAACGCCGTGCCGCCGGACTGCCCGCTGAGATACACCGCGCAGAGGTAATTCGACTTATTCTCCTCGAGCATGGACGAGGCCGTGACTGTGCCGGGCGTGATGATGCGGATCACGTCGCGGTCGACCAGCCCCTTGGCCAGCGCGGGGTCTTCCAGCTGCTCGCAGATGGCCACCTTGTAGCCCTTGGCAATCAGGCGGCCGATGTACGCCTCGGCCGAGTGGTACGGCACGCCGCACATGGGCGTGCGCTCGGCCGGGTCCTCGACATTGCGGTCGCGCGTCGTGAGCGTGAGGTCGAGCTCGCGCGCGGCCAGGCGCGCGTCGTCGTCGAACATCTCATAGAAATCACCCAGCCGGAAAAACAGCAGGCAGTCGGGGTTGCGCTGCTTGATCTCATAATATTGCCGCTTCATCGGCGTCAGTTCCGCCATGCGTCATACCTCCTCGCCATAGAGCGCCCAGGTGTTGCTTCCGGTGATCTTCACGTCCACGAACCGGCCGACAAGGGATGCGTCCCCGCGCATATGCACGAGGCGGCCGCCCTTCGTGCGCGCCGTGAGCGGATGGTCGCCCCGGCCGTCGGCCCCGTCGACGAGCACGCGCTGCACGCTGCCCTCATAGGCGCGGTGCTTTTCCTCCGAGATGCGGTTGGCCGCCGCGACGAGCGCGTCAAAGCGCACCTGCTTCTGCGCGCGGGTGTAGGGGTCGGGCATCTTCGCCGCCGGCGTGCCGACGCGCGGCGAGTAGATGAAGGTGAACATCGCGTCGTAGCGCACAGTCTCGATGAGCGAGAGCGTGTCGTCAAATTCGGCGTCCGTCTCGCCGGGGAAACCCACGATGATGTCCGTCGTGAGCACAAGATCGGGCATGTACTGCCGCGCGAGCGCCACCTGCGCCAGATATTTCTCGCGCGTGTAGCCGCGGTTCATCGCGTGCAGGACACGGTCGTTGCCGCTCTGCACGGGCAAGTGCATCTGGTGCGCGCACTTTTCGCACTCGGCCATGGCGCGAAAGAGCTTTTCCGTCGCGTCCTTCGGGTGGCTGCTCATGAAGCGGATGACAAAGTCGCCCGGGATGGCGTTGAGCCGCCGGATGAGGTCGGCAAAGTCCACGTCCTCGTCGAGGTCGCGGCCGTAGGAGTCGACGTTCTGCCCCAGGAGCGTGATGTCCTTATATCCCGCCGCGACGAGCTCGCGCGCCTCGCGCTCGATCTCGTCCGGATGGCGGGAGCGCTCGCGCCCGCGCACATACGGCACGATGCAGTAGGTGCAGAAGTTGTTGCACCCGTACATGATCGACAGCCATGCCTTGACGCTGCCGTCGCGCTGCTGGGGGATGCCCTCGGCCACGCTGCCGTCCGCCGGCGCGATGGCGAACACCCGCCGGTGCTCGGTGCAGACGGTGCGCAGCAGCTCCGGGAAGCGCCACAGCTCATGCGGGCCGAAGACGAGGTCGACGATGCGGTAGGACTTTTTCAGCTTCTCGGCCACATGCGCCTGCTGCGCCATGCAGCCGCAGACCGCGATGATCTGGTTGGGGTTGCGCGCCTTGGTATGCGTCAGCGCGCCGACGTTGCCGAACACGCGCGTCTCGGCGTGCTCGCGCACGGCGCAGGTGTTCATGACGACGACGTCGGCCGCGAATTCGTCCTGTGTGAAATCAAAGCCCATGGCGCGCAGATAACCGCGCAGCTTTTCGCTGTCGGCCTCGTTCTGCTGGCAGCCGTAGGTATCGACCATGGCCAGCGGCTGGCGGCCGCCGGCGGTAAAGTGCGCGCGCAGCTGCGCGCAGATATCCAACTGGTGCTGGATGTCCGATTCGGGGATCTCCGTTCTCTGATAGCTCATGCGATGCTCCTGCCTGTCCGGCCTGGCCGGATAAAATTTGAAGTGTGATAGAATATTGTAGCATTTCGCGGTGGAATTTTCAATGACAATCCTTTATAATATACGCGCGGGGCGCACGCGCCCCATGGACTGTACTTAAAGGAGGGCAAACGATGCCCGATATTCAAATTCTCTCTCCGCATCTGGCGGATCTGATCGCCGCGGGCGAGGTCGTGGAGCGGCCCGCCTCGGTGGTCAAGGAGCTGGTGGAAAACGCATTTGACGCCGGGGCCCGCACCGTGACGGTGGAGCTGCGCGGCGGCGGCGCGACGTATCTGCGCGTGACGGACGACGGCTGCGGCATGGCGCCCGAGGACGCAGGCATCGCGTTTTTGCGCCACGCGACGAGCAAGCTGCACGACGAGCAGGGGCTCGAGGCCATCGGCACGATGGGCTTTCGCGGTGAGGCGCTGGCCGCGATCAGCGCCGTGTCGCACATCACGCTCACGACGCGGCAGCGCGGCGCGGCATCCGGCACGCACATGACGCTCGACGCGGGCGACATTCAGGACATGTACGAGACCGGCTGCCCCGAGGGCACGACGATGATCGTGCGCGACCTGTTTTTCAACACGCCCGCGCGGCGCAAATTCCTGAAGTCCGACCGCGCGGAAGGCGCGGCCTGCGCCGCCGCCGCGCTGCGGTGCGCGCTCGGCCGGCCGGATGTGTCCGTGCGCTGCATCCGCGACGGGGAGGAGGTCTTCTTCTCCCCCGGTGACAACAAGCTCGACAGCTGCGTCTACAGTCTGCTCGGGCGCGACCTCGCCATGAGCCTGCTGCCCTGCGAGGGCGAGGCCGACGGCGCGCGCGTGCACGGCTTCATCTCCTCGCCCGCCGCCGGGCGCGGCAGCCGCGCGCAGCAGTACTTCTTCTGCAACGGCCGGTGGATCCGCTCCGCCGCACTGCAGGCCGCGCTCGAACAGGCCTACCGCAACACGCTGCTCGTGGGCCGCTTCCCCGCGTGCGTGCTGTATGTGGAGCTCAGCTGTGCGGCCGTGGACGTGAACGTCCACCCGGCCAAGACCGAGGTAAAGTTCACGCACGAGCGCGCGGTGTTTGACGCTGTGTATTACGGCGCGCGCGCCGCGCTCGAAGCGGAAAAAGCGCCTGTGACCACGCTGGCGAAGGCGGCTGCCAGACCGGCGCCCGCGCCGAAGGCAGACCCGTTCGTGCCGGCTGCGCCGAAAGCAGCCCCGGCCGCGCCCGCAGCGCCGGCATTTGCGCCCGCGCGCACCTATGCCCCCGCCGCCCCGGCGGAGGAGACGGCCGCGCTCCGCTCGCCGACGGCGTCGGCCTTCGCCGCGCCGCGCGTGACCCCGCCGCCGGTGTTTTCCGCGCCCGCGTGCCCCATGCCGGCCACACCGGCCGCACCCGAGCCGGCTATGCCGGCCGCGCAGATCGTGCAGACCGCCATCGAGCCGGAGGCGGAAACGCCCTCCCCGCTCGAGAGCGCCGCGCCCCCGGCCGAGCCGCCCGCCCGCCTGATCGGCGAGGCGATGCACACGTACATCCTCGTCGAAAAGGGCGAGACGCTCATCCTCATTGACAAGCACGCGGCGCACGAGCGCATCAACTTTGACCGCCTGCGGCAGAGCCCTGCCGACATCCCGTCGCAGACGCTGCTCGAGCCGCTGCCCTTCACGCCGGACGCGAGCGATGCCGACGTGCTGCAGCAGTACGGCAACGTGCTCGCGGAGCTCGGCTTCACGCTCGAGCCGTTCGGCCGCAATGATTACATTCTGCGCGGCGTGCCCGCGCAGCTCGACGCGGCGGACGCACTGCCCGCGCTCGAGGAGATCTGCGCGCAGCTGCGCCACGGCGCGCACATGGACGCGCAATCCGTGCGCGACGAGGTGCTCAAGACCGTGGCGTGCAAGGCTGCCATCAAGGCCGGCTGGCAGACCGAACCCGAGGAGCTGCTGCGTCTGGCGGACGCGGTGTGCGCGGGCGAGGTGAAATACTGCCCGCACGGCCGCCCCGTCGCCGTGACGCTCACGCGCCGGGAGCTGGACAAGCTCTTCAAGCGCATTGTTTAAAAAAGAAGCAGGGAGCGCCGGAACGCGCTCCCTGTCAGCCTGCACAGCTTCGTTTACTTGTGATAGTACAAAATGCCCATGCAGCCGGGTCCGCAGTGGTTCGACACCGTGCAGCCGGCCCGCGTGTGGATGACCTCCTCGAACGGCTGGCACGCGCGCACGACACGCTCGAGCTCCCGCCACGTGGCCTCGTCACAGCCGGAGTCCGTGATGAAGATGCGATGGCAGTCGATGTCGTCGCGGCCCTTGAGCCGCTCCTCGATGTACTGCACGTAGCACTTTTCGAGCTTGCCGCGGTACTTGTGGCCGACGCCCATCTTGCCGTCCTTGACCTCGATGCACGGCTTGAGGTGCAGGAGGTTGGCGCTCATGGCCACGAGCGCCGAGCAGCGGCCGCCGCGCTTGAGATACTCCAGCGTGTCGATCACGAAGCTGACATCGAGCTTCTCGCGCTTTTTCTCCAGCGCCGATGCGATGTCGGCCGCGTCCATGCCCTGTTCGGCCATCTCGGCCGCGTCGAGCACCAGGTGGCCGATGCCGGTCGAGAGGTTGCGCGAGTCCACGGGGTAGACGTTCGTAAACTCCTGCGCCGCGATGCAGGCGTTCTGGTAGCAGGCGGACATGTCGCTCGAGATCGTGAAGTGGATCACGGCGTCATATTCCTCCCGGCACGCGGCGAAGTACGCCAGATAGTCCGACACGTTCACCGCCGCGGTCTTGCAGAGCTTGCCCGTGACATTTGCGTACTCGTAGAGCTCCTCGGGACGCACGTCGATGCCGTCGCGCAGGGTCTCCTCGCCGCGGATGATGTACAGCGGCGTGATGCCGATGTGGTAGCGCTCGATCAGCTCCGGCGAAAGATCGCACGTGCTGTCGGCAGAAATTTTGATCTTCATGGGTTCACCTTCTTGAAAACTGGGAAATGTGCTTTCATTCTAACACATTTCTAATACTTTTCAACATAATCTTTTTGAATTCTCCCTCACGGAAAGGAGACTGCCACGATGCAGCCAAAAATTGTCGTCATCACCGGCCCGACCGCCTCGGGCAAGACCGCGCTCGGCGTGGCGCTCGCGCAGCGCCTGGGCGGCGAGGTCGTCTCGGCCGACTCGATGCAGATCTACCGCGGCATGGACATCGGCACGGCCAAGCCAACGCCGGAAGAGATGCAGGGCGTGCCGCACCATATGATCGACATCGCCGATCCCGCGGAAAATTACTCCGTCTCGCGCTATGCGGCGCAGGCGGCCGCCTGCGTGGACGATATTCTCGCGCGGGGAAAACTGCCGATCGTCGTCGGCGGTACGGGGCTGTACATCGACTCGCTCATCGCCGGGCGCACGTTCGCCGACGGCACGGCCGACACCGCGCTGCGGCAGGAGCTGAGCGAGCGCTATGACGAAATCGGCGGCGAGGGCCTGCTCGGCGAGCTGCGCAAGGTCGACCCCGAGCGGGCGGCCAGGCTCCACCCCGCGGACAAGAAGCGCATCGTGCGCGCCATGGAGGTCTACATCCTCACGGGCAAGACCATCACGCAGCACGACGCCGAGACCCGCGCCGTGCCGCCGCGGTACGACGCGGCAAAGATCGCGCTCGATTTCGCCGACCGGCAGGATCTCTACGACCGCATCGACCGGCGCGTGGACGCCATGGTGCGCCAGGGCCTGTTTGACGAGGTGCGCGCGCTGCTGGCCGCCGGTGTCCCGGCCGACTGCACGGCCATGCAGGCCATCGGCTACAAGGAGGCCGTTGCCGCCGTGCGGGGCGAGGCATCGCCGCAGGACGCCGTCGCCGCCATCCAGCTCGCCTCCCGGCGCTATGCCAAGCGCCAGCTCACGTGGCTGCGGCGCGATCCGGACCTGTTCTGGATCCGGCACGAAAAAACGCCGGACATGGACCGGGCGTGCCGCCTTTCGACGCAATTCTTATCCGGCCGCGGTATAGAATAGTGGCCTGTACAAATCCGGAGGAAACTGCCATTTCGACCGGATTTGTATAAATTCACTATTTCACGGAGCGGCAGATTGTGCTATGATAAATAAATGTGTATCCGCTCCGGCCAAAGGAGCGGCGATCATGCAAAAGACACAGAACCTTCAGGACGCATTCCTCAACTACATCCGGCGGGAAAAGATCCCCGTGACCCTGTTTCTCATGAACGGGTTTCAACTGCGCGGCGTTGTACGCAGCTTTGACAGCTTCGTCGTGCTCATCGACGCCGACGGCCGGCAGCAGATGATCTACAAGCACGCGATCTCGACGGTCGCCCCGGCGCGGCCGGTCTCGCTCGAACTGCAGGGCTGATCTCCCCGCCGCCCCCCGCCGAAAGGAGGGCCGGATTTGAAGAAAACGAATACCTTCACGAACATCGCCATGTTCGTGCTCTTCGCGGCCATGCTCGTGTATCTGGGCGTGTACCTGTTTCGCTCGACGCAGCAATCCTACGCCACCGCCCCGGCGGTGCTCGTGACCGTCAGCGAGAGCGGACAGGCCAGCGGCATCGTCGTGCGCGAGGAGCAGGTCATCGCCTCGGACAAGGAATTTCTGTCCCTGTCCGTGGACGACGGCAAGGAGGTCGCAAGCGGCGGCGAGATCGCCATCGGCGTGGACTCCAAGGCCGCGCTCGACAGCGCCAGCCGCGCCCGCGAGCTAAAAAAAGAGATCGCCTACGTCTCGAGCCTGCTCTCGCGCGCGGGCAGCGCCTCCGGCGCGTCCGACCGCGACAGCGACGTGCGCAGCGCCATCCTGCAGCTCAACGCCGCCGTCTCCGCCGGCAGCACCTCGGAGCTGGATGACCTCTGCATGGATCTCAGCTCCCTGCTCTTTGGCTCTGCGACCGGCACCGTCTCGCAGGGCGACCTCGATGCGCTCAATGCCGAACTGCACCAGCTCGAAAACGCCGGCGCAGGCCGCGGCAGCATCACGGCCCCGGCCGCGGGCCTGTTCACGTCCACGACCGACGGATACGAATCGCTCACGCCGGACATGCTCGAAAACCTCACGCCCGACGGCGTGGACGCGCTCGAGCGCACGACCCCTGCCACGCCCGCCAACGCGATCGGCAAGCTCGTCACGGCGAAAAAGTGGTACTTCGCCTCCGTCATGAACAAGGCCGACGCCGACCGCCTGAACCTGAACGGCAGCGCCACGCTCGACTTTCCGCAGCATTACACCGGCACCGTCTCGGCGACCGTGATGAGCAAGAGCGAGCCGGACGACAGCGGCAAGGTCGCCGTCGTGTTCGCGTGCAACGCGGCGCTTTCCGACACGCTGGCCATGCGCAAGACGACGGCCGACGTCGTCTACAGCGAGCACACCGGCCTGCGCGTCCCGCTCAAGGCCGTGCATATGGACGATGACGGGCAGGCGTTCGTCTACGTCGTCACGGCGGCGCAGCTGGAGAAAAAACCGATCGAGATCATCTATCAGACCGACGACTACTGTCTCGTCGCCCAGAGCGCGGAGAGCAACGCCCTGCGCGCCGGCAACGAGATCGTCGTCACCGGCAAGGGCCTGTCCAACGGGCAGGTCGTGAAATAAGGAGGCGCCACCCACTATGAGCACCATTGCCGAAAACATTGCCGCCATCCGCGCGCGCATCGACGCCGCCGCCCGCACTACGGGCCGCACGGGCGCCGACATCACGCTCGTGGCCGCAACGAAGATGAACGACGCCGCGCGCGTGCGCGAGGCCGTCGCCGCCGGGATCGACGCCTGCGGCGAGAACCGCGTGCAGGAAATGACCGAAAAGCTCGCCCAGGGCGCCTACACCGGCGCGCCGCTGCACTTCATCGGCCACCTGCAAACGAACAAGGTCCGGCAGGTCGTGGGAAAGGTCGATCTCATCCAGTCGGTGGATTCGCCGGAGCTTCTGGCCATGATCGAAAAGCGCGCGGCCGGGCAGGGCATCGTGCAGGACATCCTGCTGGAAGTGAACATCGGCGGCGAGGCCGCCAAGAGCGGCGTGGCCCCCGCCGCCCTGCCGGAATTGCTGGAAACGGCCGCCGGCTGCGCGCATATTCGCGTCCGCGGCCTGATGGCGATCCCGCCCGTGGCAGAAACTTCCGACGGAAATCATGCATATTTTGCGAAAATGCATGAGCTTTTTGTTGACATCGGCAGAAAAAAATACGATAATGTTTTTATGGACTTTCTGTCCATGGGTATGAGCGGAGACTTTGAAGACGCCATTTCCACCGGCGCGAACATGGTGCGCGTCGGCTCGTCGATTTTTGGCGCGCGGGATTATTCCCGGCACTGAGCGCCGTCTCGGCACACTCCGCAGAGATCAGTGCAGCGGCACGGCAGCCGCCGGCACGTAAAGGGGGGTCCCGAATGGGATTTTTGGATGAACTGAAAAAAATGACCCGTCCGTATGATGACGACGACGAGTTTTTCGATGATGAGGATGAAGCAATCCCGGTCGCGGAAGAGCCCGCGCCGGCACGCCCGGCACAGGCCCGTCCGGCGCAGGCGCGTCCGGCTGCGGCCCGCCGCCCGGCGCCCGCACCGAAAAGGAGCGCCTTCGTGCACGACGAGCCGTCGGAATCGGAGCGCCCCGCGCCGAGCTATGCGCCGAGAGGCGACAGCCGCGCGGCCGACAAGGTCGTCAATCTCAACAACGGCGGCGGCCAGCTCAAGGTCGTGGTCGCTGCGCCGAAGCAGTTTGAGGCCGCGTCCGAGATCGCGGAGCATCTGCGCGATCGCCGCGCCGTGCTCCTCAACCTGGAAAAGACCGATCCGGCGGTCGCCCGCCGGCTGATCGACTTTCTGTCCGGCGTCGCCTACGCGCAGGACGGCAAGATCCGCCGCGTGGCCAGCGCGACGTATATCATCACGCCATTCAATGTCGACCTCATGGGCGACCAGCTCGACGATATGGAGTCGGGCGAGTTTCACCTGTAAATCCGGGCATACTGTCTCTGACAGCGCCTATCGTGTAGTACACCTATAGAAAGAATGGAGGACTATCCAACATGACTCCTCAGGATATTCGGGAAAAAACGTTTGAAAAAGCGATGTTCGGCGGATACGACATGGCCGCCGTGCAGAACTATCAGGAAGAAGTGGCCACCGAGCTTGCCAACGCGCAGAAGGAAGTTGCCGTGCTCAAGGGCAAGATGAAGGTGCTGGTCGATAAGATAGAAGAGTACCGCGCCAGCGAAGACGCCATGCGTCTGGCCATACTGTCGGCCCAGAAGGTCGGCAAGCAGATAGAGGACGATGCCCAGGCCCGCGCCGACAAGATACTCGGCGAGGCCAAGAACACGTCCGACCGAATACTTGGCGGCCTCCAGCACGAAACCGCCAACGAGGAAGCCAAACTCCTCAACGCCAAAACGTCCTGCGCAAAATTTCTGGAAGATGTGCGTAATCTGTGCATGAATCAGCTCGAGTACCTGGATAAGCTCTCCGGGTCGAAAACTGCGGCCGCGCAGCCTGCTGCGCAGCCGGCGAGCGTGAGCGCAGCCCCGGCCGAGCCGGTGTCCGCGCCGGTCGAGCAGCCCGCGCAGCCGGAAGCCCCGGCCGTCGAGCAGCCTGCGCAAGCAGCCCACGTGTCCGCCGCCCCTGTGGAGGCGCAGCCGGTGGAGACCGACGACACCGCGGCCGACAGTGCAGCAGATGACGCCACGCAGCTTTATCACTTCCTGCATAACAGCTGAGTGAACATGCAATCAACCAGGGCGGGACGGCCGGTGCCGTACCGCCCTGCGCAATTTTTGATGGAAATACAACTCTGAGAGGAGAAAAATAGAACCATGTCCAAGAACGATTTCAACGCCACGATCAATCTGCCGAAAACAGACTTCCCCATGCGTGCCGGCCTTGCCAAGCGGGAGCCCGAGATGCTCCAGCACTGGTACGACATGGACCTGTACCACGAAATGCTCAAAAAGAACGACGGCAAGCCGCGCTTCAGCCTGCACGACGGCCCTCCGTTCTCCAACGGTGACATCCACATGGGCCACGCGCTCAACAAGGCGCTCAAGGACTTCATCATCCGCTCCTACGCCATGCGCGGCTACTACACGCCCTACATCCCCGGCTGGGACAACCACGGCATGCCCATCGAGAGCGCCATCATCAAGGAGCAGAAGCTCAACCACAAGGCCATGAGCATCGCCGATTTCCGCAGCGCGTGCCACGACTATGCGCAGAAATACATCGACCGCCAGATGGCCGGCTTCAAGCGCATGGGCGTCATGGGCGACTGGGAGCACCCCTACAAGACCATGAACAAGGGCTTCGAAGCCGATGAAGTCCGCATCTTCGGCAAGATGTATAAGAACGGCCATATCTATAAGGGACTTAAGCCTGTCTACTGGTGCGCCAAGGACGAGACCGCTCTCGCCGAGGCCGAGATCGAGTATCAGGACGATCCCTGCACCACCGTTTACGTCAAGTTCCCGATGAAGGACGATCTTGGAAAGCTCGGCCACCTCGACCTCTCCAAGCTCAGCTTCGTCATCTGGACTACCACCATCTGGACGCTGCCCGGCAACCTCGCCATCGCCCTGCATCCGGACGAGGCATATGCCGTCGTCAAGGCGCCGAACGGCGAGATGTACATCATGGCCGAGGCTCTGACCGAGAAGGTCATGAAGATCGGCGGCTTTGACAGCTATGAGATCGTCGAGACCCATCCCGGCCGCTTCTTCGAGAATATGCTCGCGCAGCATCCCTTCCTCGACAAGACCTCCCGACTGCTGCTGGCTGACTACGTCACTATGGACTCCGGTACCGGCTGCGTCCATACCGCTCCCGGCTTCGGCGCGGACGACTATCAGACCTGCATGCGCTACGGCATGGAAATGGTCGTTCCTGTCGACGACCAGGGCCGCCATACCGAATATGCCGGCAAGTACGCCGGACTGAAGACCGACGAATCCAACCCCATCATCCTCAACGACATGAAGGAGAGCGGCGCTCTCTTCGCCTCCGAGGAGATAGTCCATAGCTACCCGCACTGCTGGCGCTGCAAGAGTCCGATCATCTTCCGCGCCACCCCGCAGTGGTTCTGCTCGGTCGATTCCTTCAAGGATGAAGCTATCGCCGCCTGCGAGAACGTCCGCTGGCTGCCCGCGTGGGGCAAGGATCGGATGGGTGCAATGATCCGCGAGCGCGCCGACTGGTGCATCTCCCGTCAGCGCCGCTGGGGTCTTCCTATCCCCGTGTTCTACTGCGAGGACTGCCATAAGCCCGTCTGCACCGACGAGAGCATTGAGTCTGTCGCAAATATATTTGAAGAGAAGGGCAGCAACGCGTGGTTCGAGATGGACGCCGCAGAGCTTCTGCCCGAAGGCTTTACCTGCCCGCACTGCGGCGGCAAGCACTTCACCAAAGAGACCGACACTCTGGACGGCTGGTTTGACTCCGGCTCCACCCATTACGCCGCCATGCAGCGCGACCAGGGCTTCTGGCCTGCAGATATGTATATGGAGGGCGGCGACCAGTATCGCGGCTGGTTCCAGTCCTCGCTGCTCGTCGCGGTCGGCGCGCTGGGCAAGGGCGCCCCGTACAAAGAGTGCCTGACCCACGGCTGGACTGTTGACGGCGAGGGCAAGGCGATGCACAAGTCCCTCGGCAACGGCGTCGATCCCGCCGATATCGTCAAGGAGTTCGGCGCGGATATGATCCGCCTCTGGGCAGGCTCCGCCGACTACCATGTCGATGTGCGCTGCTCCAAGGAGATATTCAAGCAGCTCAGCCAGAACTACCTGAAGTTCCGCAATACCGCGCGCTACTGCCTTGGCAACCTCGACGGCTTCGACGCGAACGATCTCGTCGCGCCGGAGGATATGCTGGAGCTTGACCGCTGGGCAATAACTAAGCTCAACCAGCTTATAGAAAAGGTCGCGGATGCCTATAATGACTACGAGTTCCATGTGGTCTCCCATGCCATCAACGACTTCTGCGTCGTGGAGCTGTCCAGCTTCTATCTTGATATTATCAAGGACAGACTGTACTGCGAGGGCAAGAACAGCCTCAAGCGCCGCAGTGCGCAGACCGCTCTGTACCTGATCCTCGACAGCATGGCCAAAATGTTTGCCCCGATCCTCGCCTTCACCTGCGATGAGATCTGGCAGGCGATGCCGCACCGCGAGGGCGACGACGAGCGCAACATCGTGCTCAACGAGATGAACGAGCCCTTCACGCAGTACGCGCTCTCCGACGAGGCGCTTGCCCGCTGGGACAAACTCATCGCCCTGCGCGACGATGTCAACGGAGTGCTTGAATCCGCCCGCGCGTCCAAGCGCATCGGCAAGCCGCTGGAGGCTTCCGTCCGGCTCCACGCCAAGGACGAGGCCAGCCGTGAGCTGCTCGATGAGGTCGGCAGCATGAACCTGTCCGAGCTGTTCATCGTCTCCCAGTGCCTCATCAAGGATGAGGATAGCGAGGAGGCCGAGGCGGTCAGCGGCGCCGGTTCCAACAATCCCGGCCTGAACATTTCCGTCATTGAGGCTCCGGGCGTCAAGTGCCCGCGCTGCTGGATGCATTCTCTCAACGCGCAGCCCGAAACCGGACTCTGCCCGCGCTGCGCGGCGGTCATCGCCGGAGAGTGATCTCAGGAGACCGATCGGATAAAATTCGAGCGCCGTCTCCGGGCGGCAGATAGGAGAAAAATATGCTGTATGCGATAGTTGCGCTGCTCGCCGTTATCGTCGATCAGTGGGTCAAATACTGGGTCGCGGGCAATATCCCGCTGGAGAGCACCGTCAACGAGCTTATCCCCGGCGTGATAAGCGTGGTGAACGTCCATAATTCCGGAGCCGCTTTCGGCTTCCTGAGCGGCGGCGGCGCGCGCATCCCGTTTATAATCATCTGCGGCGTGTTCACCGTTGCGATAATCATCGCCCTCGCCACGAACTTCATCTCCAACCCGCTTGGCCGTTGGAGCGCGGTGTTCGTGATGGCGGGCGGCATCGGAAACTGCATCGACCGTATTCTGTACGGCTACGTGCAGGACATGTTCATGTTCGATTTTGCGCCCAGCTTCCCGATATTCAACGTCGCGGATATCTTCATAACCGTCTTTGCACTGCTGTTCATCGTGTCGCTGTTTTTCGGCGGACACCGTGACGAGGAAGAGGACGATGAGGATTACGACGACGAGGACGACTACGTGCTTGAGGATGACGAGGAGGACGATGTCCCCGCCCGTCCCGTGTTCAAGCGCCGCAGCCGTGAGCCGCGCGAGGAAGCGCCGAAGGCCGAAAAGCCCGCGCGCAAACGCAGGCCAAAATATGAGGAGGAGTATGAGCAGTATAAGGCTGCCCGCGCCGCCCGCGGCGTGCAGACTCCGCCGTCCCCGGCCGCGCAGCGCGTGACCGTGCAGAATCCGTCCGACCCCTTCGCCGAGTGGGAGCGCGCAAACGCGCAGGTCGAGGCGAAGCGTCAGAGCGACGTTGCCGAGCTGACCGGCCAGACCCCGACCGTTTCCGCCCGCCCCGCCTATAAGCCCTACACGGCGCAGGCCGCGCCGCGTCAGCAGGCGGCTCCCGCGCCCGCTCCGGTGCGTCCGGCAGCTCCGGCTGCTCCGGCACCGACGAGAAAAGCGGCGCCCGCAAAGCAGGAGACGAAGAGCGAAGACGAATTCTCGCTGGACGATATCCTTAACGAGTTCAAGTAATGGACGAAAATATTGTAACAATAGTTGCGGAGGAGAGCGGCGACAGGGTCGACGCTCTCCTTGCGCGCAGTATAGACTCCCTGACGCGCAGCGCCGCCCAGCGCCTGATAGAGGACGGCGCGGTCCTGCTCGGCGGCAAGGCCGTGAAGAAAAATTATAAGTGCGCCGCGGGGGACAGATTCGAGGTGCTCCTGCCCGAAGCGGAGGAGACCGAGCTTGTCGCGCAGGATATCCCGCTGGACGTGGTGTATGAGGACGGGGACGTTATCGTCGTCAACAAGCCGCGCGGCATGGTCGTGCACCCCGCGCCGGGGCATCCCGACGGGACGCTTGTGAACGCCCTGCTGTGGCACTGCGGCGATTCGCTGTCCGGCATCGGCGGCGAGAGGCGCCCCGGCATCGTCCACCGTATTGATAAGGACACCTCGGGGCTGATAATCGCCGCGAAGAACGACTTTGCGCACCAGTTCCTCTCCGCGCAGCTCTCGGATCACACGCTGGGGCGCGAGTACGAGGCGGTCGTCCACGGCGGCTTCCGCGACGATGCGGGCACGGTCGATGCGCCGATAGGCCGCCACCCTGTGGATCGCAAGCGCATGGCGGTCACGCCGAAGAATTCGAAGCCCGCCGTGACGCACTATGAGGTCATCGCGCGCTACCGCGGCTATACGCGCATACTCTGCCGCCTTGAGACCGGCCGCACTCACCAGATACGCGTCCATATGGCCAGCATCGGGCATCCGCTGCTCGGCGACGGCGTGTACGGCGCGCCGTGCCCCGAAAAGGGGCTTGAGGGGCAGTGCCTCCATGCGCGCCGGCTGAAATTCATCCACCCCCGCACCGGACAGCTCGTCCGGCTTGAAGCGCCGCTGCCGGAGTATTTCACGCAGGTCATCTCTCGGCTCGGCAACGAAATATAAGGAGTGAAGATATGAGCAAATACATAGTGTACGCGCTTGTGACGGCGGCGGTCGTCGCCGCTATCGTGCTGGTCGTGAAGATCATCTCCGGCGCGATAACGCTTATCAGCGGCCTGTTCAATGTGATCCTCGGCGTGATCGTCGTGCTGGCGGTCATCGCGCTGGTGGTCTGGATGTTCCGATACGCGGCAAAGCATAAATAAAGATGAAAACAGCCATCCGAACTATCTATCGGATGGCTGTTTTCGTTGTTCAGCTTACACGGTACATATATATTTGCCGATGAATTCGTCAAGCTTGGCGGCGTAAGCCTCCGGCGCGCGGTGCATGCTCTCCACATGGTGCGCGCCCTCTACGAAAAGATGATCCTTCGTGCCGGGGTACAGCTCATACAGCTCCTTGCCCATGGCAAAGGGAACCGTGTGATCCTCTGTGCCGTGCACGAAGAGTATCGGCAGCGTCGCGCGCAGCATGTGCGGCCGCACATCGCCGTCGCGCAGGGAGTACCCGGCCACAACGCGGTTTATCGCGCCGAGCGGCCATACGAGCAGCCCCAGCCGCCGGCGCAGGGAGTCCACCGGGCCTGAGAACCCGCAGTCGTCCACGATGAAGCGTACGCAGGGCGGGCAGCGGTCGCTCATGCTCAGCACCGTTCCGCCGCCCATCGAGAAGCCGTGGAGTATTACCTGAATGTCAGCGCCGAAGCGCTCCTGCAAAAAGTCCAGCCATTTCAGGCAGTCGCGGCTCTCAAACACATCGAAGCCGATGTAGCGCCCCTCGCTCTCACCGGCGGCGGTGTTGTCACAGCAGAAGAGATCGAAGCCGCGGCTTTTATAGTATTCATAGTACATCCCGGCGGCCTCCGCGTGCTCCGAGCGGTAGCCGTGTATCAGGAACGTGATGCGCCCGCAGGGCTTTTCGCCGCAGGGGTAGTAAAAGCCGCGCAGCAGTTCGCCGCGCTCGGAGCGCATCGCGAAGCGCAGCTGCGGAGCTTCACGCAGAGCCTGCGCTGCGCCGTCGCGGTGGGCGTAGTAGTCCGCGGAATGCGTGCGTTTGTCCATTATGGGGTTCAGTATCCGCGAGCCGTTGCGGCAGAAGGTGTATTTATACACCTCGGCCAGCGCGGCACCCGCGGCCGCAGCGACGGGGATAAGTGCTTTTCTCAGTTTCATTCTCGGTTTGTGCCTCATTTCTTATGCTGAAGATCAGGTCACGGGCAGCACCGCGCCGATGGTGGCGAGCAGGGTTGAAAGCCCGACCAGGATCTGGAACGGCAGTGAGCCGAACACTCCGATGAGCGCGGAGCCGCCGACTCTGCGGCGCGAGAGATTGTAGGCCACGAGGATGCCAAGCCCGGTGACGACCTGTATCACACTCGCAAAGCGCGTGAAGCCGACGAAGCTGGACAGCCCGAAGAACGCCAGCAGCAGGCAGGGCAGCGACGCCGCGAGCCAGCTTATATGGCGGCTCCAGCCGGTCTGCTCGCCGACGATGTCGCGCAGGTTCAGCGTGTTTGCCCAGAAAGATGTCGCCAGTGCGAGCAGAGTGAACACGTAGCCGACCACGCTCACCCAGCCGCCGAGATGCGCCGCGAGATCGACCAGCGCGCCGTCCTCGCTTATATTCTGCCCCGCGCCGAGCAGGGTCATCAGCGTTATGAGCAGGATCATTCCCGCGTTTATTGCAAGGCCGAGCGCGATGCTGCCGCGGATGCGCTTCGGATCGCCCTCAAGCCCCTTGACGACCTGCGGCGTGGACATGACCGCGGACAGCGAAAAGCTGACCATACCGTACATCGCAAGAACGTTGTTCCAGCCGTGCCATCCGCTCGGCAGCGGGCTGATATCGGAGCGCAGTGTGGCGACAAACAGTATGCCGATCACGGCGAGCATCGAGCCGACGGCGATCTTCTCGCAGATGCCGACGAGCTTCATCCCGATAAACACGACGCCTGCGCCGATAACGTAGAACAGCAGCATACCCCAGCCGTCCGGCAGGCCGAACCAACTGCGGAACACCGCCGCTGCGCCTGTCAGAAATGCGCTGACGTTCACAATGACCGACACGCCGAGCAGCGCGAAAGTCAGCCAGGTAAGAATCTTCTTGATGCGTCCGGAGAACAGCTCCGCGTCGAAGCAGCTCACGAACTGCGCGCCGTTATTGTTGTACGAAAGCTCCGCAATTATGAGGTGCAGCACGATGTTTATGAGGTAGCCCAGCGCGATTATCCAGAGAATTTCGCGCAGACTGTTGTGCGCCGCGAGGTACGGCACCGAGAGTATCCCCGCGCCGACGCCGTGGCCGACAATGATGCTGGTCGCCTCAAAGAAGCTGAGACGGGATTCGCCCTTGATCTTACTCATATATTCAAAACTCACTTTCTGTGCTTTATCTGCATAAAAAGTTTCGGGAAAAGCTTGCCTGCGAGTGCCATCATGCGGAAAGTGAACATCGTGAGCGTCACGTTCCCGCTGCGGATGACGGCGCAGGGCAGTTTCACCGCGGCGCCGCCGGTCGCGGCTTCGCTGCGGCGCAGGACGCGCCTGTTCGTGACGACGCGGCGCACGTAGGAGCGCTTTTCAAGATAATTCAGCGGGCAGGACGGCGTGAAGAGATTCGTCAGGCAGGAGAAGATACTCTTCATGAACATGTATTCCATGCTGCCGTCGCTCTCCGCGCCGAACTCAGTGCAGAGCTGCTCTATGCGCTTGTCGGACAGCAGACAGACCTCCAGCTTGCGGTCGTAGTATTTGGTGATGAGGCTCTCGCCGCGGTGCATTATATACCGGTATTTGCAGCCGGGCAGCACGCTCACGCGGTCGATCTTTTCAAGGCAGTCGAAGACGTAGAGCCTGTCCTCGCCCCAGCGGAAATCGCGGAAGCGGATGCCATTGCTGCGGATGAGCGACGCGCGGTAGAGCTTGCCCCAGACCTGATTGAGGAGGTTTGCCTTGTACAGGCGCGGCAGCGCCTCGGCCATTCCGGCGCGGTCGATGAGCTGCTCCGGCTCGCAGTAATAGCGCTCCGAGCCGTCCACGCCCACGATAGTGTAGCCGAATATGACCATATCCGCGCCATTCGCGCCGCCCAGCGCGTATTCCAGCGCGTCGGGCAGCAGCAGATCGTCCGAGTCGAGGAACATTACATATTCCGCTTCGGGATCGGCGGCGGCAAGCCCATGCTCGCGCGCGGCGGCGGGGCCGCCGTTTTCAACGGTCAGCAGCTTCACGCGTGCGTCCTTCTCCGCCATCGCGGAGACGACGGCGGCAGTGTCGTCCTTTGAGCCGTCGTTGACGATTATCAGCTCGAAGCTGCCGCAGCTCTGCGTGAGGACACTGTTGGCGCAGCCCTCTATATATCCGGCGGCGTTGTATGCCGGAACGACTATTGATACCTTTGGATGCTCGTTCATGGCTGCTCTCCTTTTTCGCTGTCTGCGCTGTGATAGAATTCAAGGAAGTATTCGTACATGGGCATGAGCTTTGCGTAGGCGTCGGTGAGTATCCCCGGCAGCTCCGGAGAATACAGCGCGGCGTCGTGGTCGCGGCTGCACTCCAGTCCGATGCGCTTGCGGTTATACCAGCGGCCGAGCGGATCGCCGGCGTGCCCCTTGGGGCGCTTGTATTCCTCGCCGGTCAGCCTGAATCCGCCGCCGCGCTCGATCTTGCGGACGATGCGCTCAAATCTGGCGGGGTTGGAGTCTAGGCTGCGGCGGAAGGCCTCCATCTGGCTGGGCGTCGCGCTGTAAAAGCCCATGCCGTAGCTGTAATCGGCGGCGCCGATCTCGAACCAGAACATCGGCCCTTCGAGAAGGATGCTGCCGTGCTTTATAGAGAACCACAGATGATCCTTGTACGGCCCGCGCCCGAACAGCCGCCGCGCGTCGCGGTAAATGCGCGAGACGTGCAGGCGGCAGTCCATCTCCGGGAAGCGGCTGCACATAAGCGCCTGCGTCTCGGCGGCGAGCGCCTTGAACGGCTCGTTCACGGTCTGCTCAAACTGCTCCTTGTGCTCGTTGAACCAGACGCGCTCGTTATTGAATGCCAGCTCCCAGAGAAAATCTCCGGCAGCGGGAGTAAATCCGTTAAACATGATATACGCTCTTTCTTGCTTCTTTCATACTAAATCTACTTATAATATTAACATATTGATCCGGCTTTATCAAGCGGAGCGGGCGGGACGTTTTTGGGCAAAATACGCATTTTGAAAATTGACTGATATATGGGGTAAGTGGTAATATATTATCGTATGAGAAATTGTAAAGAGAAATTGTGTAGTAAAATTATGCTTAGGAGGCTCTGTAATGAAAAAGAAACTTCACTATGCGGGTGCAGCGGTTTTACTGGCTTCCGTGCCTCTGTTCATGCTGGCTCCGGGGCGGGTCACGAAGCGTCAGCGCGCGCCGTTCCAGAACGTGAACTTTGCCCATCGCGGCCTGCATTCGCGGGATAAGAGCGTGCCGGAGAACTCGCTGGAGGCGTTCGAACTGGCGTCCCGCGCCGGTTACGGCATCGAGCTTGACGTGCAGCTCTCAAAGGACGGCCAGGTCGTGGTGTTCCATGACGATGACCTCAAGCGCGTCTGCGGCGTGGACTGCCGCGTTGACGAAAAAACATATGCCGAGCTTACGGAGCTGAGGCTCTGCGGCACGGAGTATACCGTTCCGCTCTTCACCGAGGTGCTCGCGACCGTCAGAGGCCGCAGCCCGCTCATCGTTGAGCTGAAGCGCGGCCGCCGCAATATCGAGCTGTGCGAAAAGACCTACGCTCTGCTTGCTGAATACAGGGGCGACGTGTGCATCGAAAGCTTCGACCCATTCATCGTGGCGTGGTTCCGTTTCCATGCGCCGGAGCTTCTGCGCGGCCAGCTCGCCATGCCCGCAGAGCGGTATGAGAATTTCACGAAGCCGCTCGCCTTTGCGCTGAGCCACGGACTTATGAACTTTGTATGCCGCCCGCAGTTTATGGCCTACCGTATAGGCCGCCGTCCTCTCACCGTGCATATTGCGGAGAAGCTCGGCGCCATGAAGGTGGCGTGGACTTCGCATGAGCCGAAGAACGAGCGCGGCAAGGACGCGGTCATCTTCGAATTCTATAAGCCATCGGTCAAGTTCGACCCCAAACGTAAATAAGCAGATATAAATAATCTCCGGATCACCGATCCGGAGATTATTCAGTCTGTCAAAGAACGTGTGCAGCAGGGCGCGGATAAGAGAGCAGCGGGGGAGCTTGAGGGGGCAAGGCCCGCCTCAAATACAATAAACCGCCGTCCAAAAGTCTTGATACATCAACGACTTTTGGAGCAAAGCAGCATTTTGATAATATCAAAATGCTCGGCGGATGAAGCTTGTCAAAAAAAGTCCTCACAGGACTTTTTTGACAAGCTGAATAATCTCCGGATCACCGATCCGGAGATTGTTTTTCGGCGCAGTCCGCACATACGGGAACTCCGCATCTTATTTGCAGGAAGTCTTCACGCGTAAGCTCGCCGCATACGGCGCATGGCCGCTCATCGCGGCGCTGCGGCGCGGCGGGGAACGGCATATGGGGGATGCCGGAACAGAAGATCTCGGCTGCAGGCGCGGTAAGGATGTATTCAATGAGCGCGGATTTATCTGCAAGCTTCGGCAGCGGACGCAGATACAGCCGCAGCTCGCCGCCCGCGCCGTAAAAATTGAATACGGGCTTCCCCGTCTCGCGCAGACATAACCTGCCGTTTCCGACCGTCGCGCCGAGAACCGATTGGAACCCATCCGCCCAGCAGGCGCGGCTCTCTATCGCGCAGCGCAGCTCGCTGTGAAGCAGCCCGCCCGCCTCCGCGGCTGCCCGTACGCCAATGGCAAGGCCGGGGCAGAGATGCCCATGCAGGTTTCCGGCGGCTTCAAAAAGCTCGTGAATGTCCATGTTAGGCCTCCGTATTCCAGTATATCCATGCGACGCAGGTGCTGACACTGTCGACGAAAACGCCGTTTTCGTCCGCAAGCTCCGCCGCGATCTTTCTCGCGCGAGTCATAAGCGCGGCGTCACCGGTGTCGCCGCCGCAGCGCTTTATCAGATATTCCGCGGCCTCGTCCGGACTGCGGTCGTCGCTCCAGTCGTATGGCACGTATTTCACGATGGGGTCATAGCCTGCGTCGCGTACGGCTTGCAGCAGCTCCCCGGCACTGTCGTGCATCCCCGCGCCGAAGCCGGGAACCTCCAAACCCATCAGACGATAGAACTCGTCGCGCATCGGCTGCGCCCATTCGACAAAGTTTGCCGTGAAGCACCAGCCGCGAGTCAGCACGCTCATCTTCTCCACGCCGGCCGTGTCGTGCACTGCGGCGGACATCATTGCGACCGACAGGTCGAATTTATCGCCGCCGGACAGCTCGTCCGTGCTCAGCATAGCGAAATCACCCTCGACGATGCGCCACGGAGTGGCGTACGCCGCCATGTTCCGCGCTGCGTGCGCGAGCATGGCGGGGGAAATGTCCGTCAGCGTCACGCCGCATCCAAGCTCGGCGAAATATGTTCCGTATTTCCCGACGCCGCAGCCGATATCGAGCACACTGCAGCCGGGGTGCAGCAGCCCGGCTGAGGTGAAGAACTCCAGCAGCTGCCGGTTATAGTCGTTCAGCCCCATGCGGAAAACCCGCTGGTAGTCCGCCGCGGCCTCGTCCCAGCTTTTAATCTGTTCCATCCGCGTCCTCCCCGTGCGTTTTGACGTCCGGGAACGGTATCAAAACGGGTATGCCCATGCAGTCGACGATGTGTACGTGCATGTCGTAAACGTGTTCGACTATCTCCGGCGACATGACCTCGCGCCCGCCGTGGGCGTATATCTCCGAACCCTTGAGGAACATGAAGCGGTCACAGTAGCGGATGGCGAGGTTCAGGTCGTGCAGCACGGTAATGACGCTTATTTTATGCTCGCGCGCGATGGCGCGCACAAGCTGCATGACCTCGTGCTGATTGCGCGGGTCGAGATTGCTGGTCGGCTCGTCGAGCAGCAGCACGCGCGGCTCCTGCGCCAGCGCGCGGGCGATCAGCACCTTCTGCGCCTCGCCGCCGGACAGCTCCGACACACTGCGCAGCGCGTAGGATTCAAGCTTCATGCGGCGCAGGATATCCGAAACTATCTCCCTGTCCCGGTGCGTCGCGTCCCATTGGATGTACGGCTTGCGGCCGAGCAGCACCGTGTCAAAAACCGACATGTCCACCGCCCGCGCGTTCTGCGCCACGTAGGCGACGTTCTGTGCCATCTCGTTGCTGCTCATCGCAAAAACGTTCTTCCCGTCCACGATGACCTCGCCGGACTTCGGGCGGAGAATGCGGTCGATGCATTTTAAAAGCGTGCTCTTGCCGGCACCGTTGTTGCCGAGAATGGCGGTGCAGATGCCGTCCGGAACGTCAAAGCTCACGCCGAGGAGCGTGTCGGGGGCGTTTTTCCCGTAGGAAAAGCATATGTCTCTGACCTCAACCATTGGAATTTCTCCCCCTGAACAGCAGAATAAGGAACACCGGCCCGCCGATGAACGACATTATCGCGCCGATGGGCAGGATTATCGGCGGCGCGATCAGCTTTGCGAGCGCGTCGGCAAGTATCAGCAGCAGCGCGCCGCAGACCGCGGAGCCGGGGACAAGGAAGCGGTGGTCGTTGCCGACAAAAAAGCGCATGACATGCGGCGCGATGAGGCCGACAAAGCTGATTATGCCGACGAACGACACCGCGACCGCCGCCGACAGCGAGCACACCGCCATGCTGGCGACCATGACCTTCTTCGTGTCCACGCCGAGGCTCTTGGCCGTGTCGTAGCCCGCCTCCATGGCGTTGTAGTTCCAGCGGTTATACATGTAGTAGATGAAGCTCAGCACGAAAACGACGCTGATAAAGCGCAGATCATTCCAGCTTGCGCTGCCGAGGTTGCCGAAGGTCCAGAACACGACCGCGCCGAGCGAGGTATCGTCGGCGAAATATTGCAGCAGTGTGCTGCCGCCGGCGAACATCGCGCTGAGCGCCGTGCCCGCGAGGATCAGCCCGCCGGGGCCGACGTTTTTCTTGAGCCGGGAGATGAGTATCACGACGACCGACGATATCGAGCCGAAGACGAAGGCGCAGAGCGTGACGATATACGGGTTATCGATCGATACGGTCGAGGTGGAGTTGGAGTTTGTTATCACGCCGCCGCCGAACACGATTATGCCCAGCGCTGCGCCGAAAGCCGCGCCCTGCGACACGCCCAGCGTCGATGCCGAGGCGAGAGGGTTGCGCAGTACGCACTGCATCACCGCGCCGGAGGCCGCGAGCGTTGCGCCGACGAATATCGCCGCCAGAACGCGCGGCAGGCGGATGTTCATAATGGCGGTCTGATATTTCTTTTCGCCCTCGCCGGCGAGCGCACGGAAAATGTCCGGCAGGCTGATTTTCAGCGAGCCGATGCCCATATACACCACGGCGGCAAAAAGCGTAATAAACGCCGCAGCCGCAAGCGCTATGCGCTTGCGGGCGACGAACTGTTCATATTGTTCGATTTTTACTGGGTGCTTCTGCAATTATATCACACCTTTGTTATCCAAGAGTGACGGCGCCGTAGCCGAGCCCGGCTTCGGTCAGCAGGTCGAGGTAGCCGTCGTGGCCGAGGAAGAAGGAGAATATCTCGTTTGCCTTGGCCTCAAAATCAACGTCCGCGAATGCATCGGGGAACAGCAGCGATCCTGCGTAGTAGGCGCTGACGAGGGGAATCTCGACGTTGGTGTAGTTCGCGGTGGAGTTCGGCCACTGATAAACCTTGCCGTTCTTGACGGCTTTGAGCTGCTCGAAGAAGCTCGGATCCTCGGCGTACTGATTCTTGACAAGCTCAAGGTTGCCGGAGTCGAGGATGATGATGTCGGGATCCCACGCGAGGATCTGTTCACGGTCTACCTCTACGCCATGGGGGCCTTCGATGATGCCGGCGGCAGCGTCGTTCGCGTGAATGGAAGCGAGAATCGCGTCGTTGGCGTAAACGCCTTCGATGCCGTGCCCGCCGCGGAAGGTGGCGGCAGCGCCGAGAACGAGGGGCTTCTCCTCATCGGGGATGTCCTTGGTGCGCGCGTCGAGGTCGGCGAGACAGTTGTCCATGAAGGAGATGATCTCCTCGGCGCGTTCGGGCACGCCGCATGCGTCACCGAATACGCGAAGCGCCAGCTTGTAGTCCTCGCCGAACAGGGAGCCCTGCGGGGCGGCGACGACGGAGCGGCCGAGCTGCTCTTCGATGGAGTTGACGATGTCCTCCTCATAGGTGCAGAGGATTATATCGGGATTGGCCTCAAGAATGACTTCCGGCAGAATTTCGCCGTAGCCGCCGGCTGAGGCCGCGGGCAGGTCAGCCCACGCTTCATGGTTGAAGCAGCCGTAGGCCATGAAGAGACTGTCGTTCTGGTCACCGTTTGCGGTGGTGACCATCTTGTCCTGAAGGCCGAGGTAGACGAGCATACGCGTTGCGTTGCCGAGGGTGACGATGGAGTTTATCTCGGTCGGAACTTCTATTTCGCGTCCCAGACCGTCGGTTATGACGCGGGTAGCGGGGGCGGCGTCAACGGAGGAGGATTCCTCGGCGGGAGCCTCGGTCGCGGGGGTGCCGCTCTGCTGCTGGCCGCAGCCTGCGAGCATGCTCAGGGACAGGAGCATTGCGAGAATAAGTGCAAGAGTTCTTTTCATTTGAGGTCGTTTCTCCTTTGGTGATGAATCATGTTCCTGATTATATCAGCCGCGGGGCAATTGCGGAAGCCCCCTAGGGGGATAAAATTTTTTGACATACTGCGCGGAGCTATGGTATAATCTCAGCATATTTTTAAAAGGACAGATGAACATGACGCGCATTTTATTCGTTTGCCACGGCAATATATGCCGCAGCCCGATGGCGGAATTTGTGATGAAGTCGCTCACCGCCTCGGCGGGGCTGGAGCGGGAATTCGACATTGCCTCGGCCGCGACCAGCAGCGAAGAACTGGGCAACCCCGTGTACCCGCAGGCGCGGCGCAAGCTCGCCGAGCACGGTATCGGCTGCGCGGGCAAAACCGCCCGCCGCATGACTGCGGCGGATTACGGCGCGTACGACCTGCTCATCGGCATGGACGCGGCGAACCTGCGCAATATGCTGCGCATCTGCGGAGGCGACCCGGACGGCAAGCTCCATAAGCTGACCGAATATTGCGGCCGCCCGGACGACGACGTCGCCGACCCGTGGTATACCGACGATTTCGACACCGCATGGAACGACATATACTCCGGCTGCAAGGGGCTGCTGGACGCACTCGCCCCTGAAGTGGAGCTTGACCTGTCCCACTGCGCGACGCGGCACGATATCTACTCCGTGCTCCGCGAGAAGATGCACTGGCAGGACTGGTACGGCGAGAATCTGGATTCTCTGTGGGACATCCTCACGGGGCTGCCGTTCTATGGCCGCCGCTTCACGTTCAGGCTGCCGGACGGGGAGATACGGATGTACGCCGAAAAGGTATACGCGACCTTCGAGGACGCGGGGCTGCCGGTGTCAACCAATAGTGGAAGAAAATAAGTATAAAATGTTTGACAATATATACCCCGTGTGTTAATCTAATAAAGCGATAAAGCAATTTATATATTATTATAGAAAGGAGTCGCCAAAATGAGCATCAAGTCTGCAGGAAAGCTGAACAAGAATACCGAATCCGGGCGGCTCTGTGCGTAATTTGCCCTGCACATTTTTGCGGACATTGCCCGGGAGCATCGTCTTCCGGGCATTTTTGCGCACTGAGCCTGAAGCTAATGGGAAATAAAAGAATTTATGAAGAAAATCATTCCGTTTTTGAAGCCGTACAGGGCGCAGCTCCTGCTGGCGGTGCTGCTGAGCGCGGCGTCCACGCTGTGCGAACTGCTCCTGCCCACCATCATGAGCGACATACTCGACAAGGGCGTCTATCTTGCCGACCTCTCGTACATACTCCGCTGCTGCGGGCGTATGCTGATCGTCGCGCTCATAAGCCTCGGTACGGTGCTGGGCGGCGCGTACCTCAGCGCACAGGTCGTCGCGGGCTTCTGTACCGATCTGCGCGAGACGGTGTTCAACCGCGTCAACAACATGAGCTTCGAGGAGTTCAGTTCCATCGGCACCTCCGCGCTCCTCAGCCGTGCGACGCACGATATCGGCAACCTTTCATGGGTCGCGTCGATGCTCTCCGGCAGCGTCGTGACGATACCGGTGCTGTTTCTCGGCGGCGTGCTGCTGGCCATGCGCAAGGACACGGTGCTCGCGCTGATCATGCTGGTGTTCGTGCCGGTCGTGTTCGTCATCGTCACCGTGATCGGCAGAAAGATCGAGCCGCTGTGGGTCATCTCCGACAGCTACGTCGACAAGCAGAACGACATTGTCCGCGAACGCCTGCACGGCATCCGCGTTATCCGCGCCTTCAACAGCGAGCCGCGCGAGCACAAGCGCATCGACGAGGCCACGCATGTCATGGCCGATAACATCATCCACGCGAACGTCAGCATGGGACTCGTCTCGCCGCTGACCATTGCGCTGATGAATATGGCGGCGGCGCTTATCGTGTGGATAGGCGGCTGGCGCATGGAAAACGGCCTGAGCGGCGTCAGCGGCGGCGATATCTTTGCAATCGTACAGTATGTTGCGCTGACGATGAACGGCGTCGTGATGGCGGCGTTCATGATAGTCATGCTGCCCCACGCAAAGGTCGCCGCCGGCCGCATCGGCGTGGTGCTCAACTCTGAGGACATCGCCGACCCCAACCCCGAAGAGGCGCTGGAGCTGAAGGGCGATATAGAGTTTAAGCATGTCAGCTTCTGCTACGACGGGGCCAGCGTCCCCGCGGTGGAGGATGTCTCGCTACATATCCGTGCCGGCGAAAAGGTCGCCGTCATCGGCGGCACGGGCAGCGGCAAATCCACTCTGGTGCAGCTGCTGATGAGCTTCCGCCTGCCGACGTCGGGCAAGATTTACTTCGATGGGCGCGACGCCGCCACGATAAACCGCAAGACCATCCGCGACAATATGAGCTGCGTGCTCCAGCGCCCCGCGATATATTCCGGCAGCATCCGCCGGAATATCGAGATGGGCCGCCCCGGCGCGAGCGAGGCGGAGATAGAGGAGGCCGTCGGCATCGCGCAGATGGCCGACTATGTGGACAGCCTGCCCGACGGGCTGGAGCATATGCTCGAGCAGTCCGGCAAGAATCTCTCCGGCGGGCAGAAGCAGCGCATATGCATCGCCCGCGCGATACTGAAAAACGCCCCGATCTTTATCTTTGACGACAGCTTTTCCGCTCTCGACTTCATGACCGAGGCGCGTCTGCGCGCACGGCTGGGCGAAAAGATACAGGGGCGGACGCAGATCGTCATCACGCAGCGTATCAGCTCCGCGATGAGCAGCGACTGCATCTTCGTCATGGACGGCGGGCGGTTGGTCGACGCCGGACGGCACGAAGAGCTGCTCGAGCGCTGCCGCATCTATCGGGAGATCTACGTCTCCCAGACCGGAGGTGAGGCGAAATGAAGACCAAAAAGGATAGAGCCGCCTCCCGCGAGCGGCGCCGCAGTGACCGCGCCGTGCTGCTGAGACTGGTGCAGGAGGCAAAGCCGATATATAAATGGCTGGCGCTGGCATGTCTGATAAGCCTTGGCATAATCGCCTGCGCCGTCGCCGCGCCGCAGCTGCTGGGCGACTGCGTCCAGCTCCTGTACGATTACTGGGCGGGCAGCTTCACCGGAGCGAGCCTGACCGCGGCGCTCACGGGCGGATGCCTAGCGCTGGCGGGGGTGTACCTGCTGCAGGGCCTGATGAGCTGGCTGAAAATGCTGCTGCTCAATAACGTCGTCAGCCGCTATTTCACCTGCGCCCTGCGCATCAAGCTCTCTGCCAAGATAAGCCGGCTTCCCGTAAGCTTCGTGGACAGAACTCCCGTCGGCCAGATACTCGACCGCATGACCGAGGACGTCTCGACGATGGGCAATTCCATCCACAGTATTATCGACACGCTGATGGTCGGCTTCCTGCAGATAATCGCCATCGCCGTGATGATGCTGCTTGAGGACTGGCGGCTGGCGCTGGTCGTGATACTGTTCATGCCGGTGTCGGTGCTGCTGTCGATAAAGATATCGAACCTGAGCGGTAAGCATTTCGAAAGAATGTTTGCCGTCGGCGGGCAGCGCTTCGCCCATGTCGAGGAGAGCTTCACGAATTACCAGACCACCAAGGCCTATAACTACGAGCAGGCGACCATCGACACGCACCACGACATCTGTGAGGAGCGGAAAAAGTCGGAGGCGAAGGCAAACTTCTTCGGCTCGCTGGTAAGACCCTGCATCGCGTTTTCAAACGCGCTTGCGTACATCATAATCTGCGTCCTCGGCGGTGTGCTCATCGTAGAAAACGGCGTGAGCATCGGCGTTGTCGTGACGGTGGTGCTGTTTGCGCGGCAGTTTTCCTCGCCGCTGGAGCAGATAGCCGACGGCATGAGCAATCTCCAGCGCACCAAGGCCGCGTCGAAGCGTGTGTTCGACATGCTGGACGCCGAGGAGGAGCCGCAGCAGAGCGGCCACATCCCCGCCGACGTCAAGGGCGACGTGAAATTTGAGGACGTCAGCTTCTCGTACAGCAAGGACACGCCTCTCATCCGCGACCTCAATATCGATGTAAAGCGCGGGCAGAAGATCGCCATCGTCGGCCCCACCGGCGCGGGCAAGACCACGATAGTCAACCTGCTCATGCGATTTTACGATATCGACAGCGGCCGCATAAGCATCGACGGCTATGACATTTCCGAGACTTCGCGCGACGATGTCCGCGCGCTGTTCGGCATGGTGCTTCAGGACACATGGCTCTTCAGCGGCACCGTAGCCGACAACGTCGCCTACGGCCGTCCGGACGCAACGCGGGAGGAGATAATCGCCGCCTGCGACGAAGCCTACTGCGATCACTTCATCCGCACTCTGCCGCAGGGCTATGACACCGTTGTCAGTGAGGATTCGGCCAGCATCTCCGGCGGACAGAAGCAGCTGCTGACCATCGCCCGCGCGCTGCTGGCGGATCGCCGCCTGCTGATACTCGACGAGGCGACCTCGAACGTCGATACGCGTACCGAGATACTTATCCAGAACGCGATGGATAAGCTCATGCGCGGCCGCACATGCTTTGTCATCGCGCACCGGCTCTCCACCATAGTGGACTCCGACCTCATCCTCGTCCTGCGCGACGGACAGATAGTCGAGACCGGACGGCACGAGGAGCTTCTCGCCCGCCGCGGCTTCTACTACGATCTGTACACGAGCCAATACGCGATATAACAAAACAGGCTTCGCAGCGTTAAACTGCGAAGCCTGTTTTTTAGTTCAGCTCATTATTCCGAAGCGCTTCTCGTACAGCTCTGCGATCTTGCACTTCCAGCAGAGCAGCCAGCCGACCACCGCGCCGACGACCGCCTGTGCGATCTGGAAGGGCAGCTTCAGCAGCGCATATTCGGGCGTGCTGTAAATGAATGCGCGGCCGAGGGAGTAGCCGACGACCATGATCACTGCGCCGATGGCCACGCCGATGGCGGAGCCGGAGGGGCGATCCTTGCCGAGACGGCGCGTCGCAAGCGATATCACAACAGCCTGAAGCCCGTGGGTCACGAGAGAGACGAACATCGGCGTCGGGTAAAACAGCAGGTCGCCGATGAACGCGCCGACGCCGCCCACCATGAACGCGCCGAAGGGATTAAGCAGGATGGCGGCGGTGCAGATGATGACGTCGTTGAGGTACATGTGCCCGCCCGGAACCGGAACGCCGAAGGAGCTGAGCACGATGTTGAAGGCCATGAGGATAGCCGTCACGGCCATGACTTTTATTTGCTTGGATTTCATATTTATCACCCTTGACTTTTGATGTGGCCTATTATAATATCAGATTGGTATTATTAATATTGCCAGTTAAGGAGAATTTTATAAGACCAGATTATGAAATATACAGTCAACAGAGCCTCCGGGCAGAGCGCATACATTCAGATATACCGCCAGCTCCGCGACGATATCGTGGCGGGGCGGCTCAAGGACGGGGCGAAGCTGCCCTCAAAGCGCTTCGCCGCGGCGGAGCTCGGCGTGAGCGTGATAACGGTCGAGCACGCGTATGAGCTGCTTGAAGAGGAAGGCTATATCCAGAGCCGCCAGCGCAGCGGGTACTATGTGTGCTTCGGCGGCTCCGCCCCGGCGCTGCCGCGCACCGCGCCGCAGGAGCAGCGGGCGGACGCGCCGCGCGATTTCCCGTTTTCCGTGCTTGCGCGTACGATGCGCCGCGTCCTGAGCGACAGCGGTGAGCGCATTCTCTCTCGAGCACCGAACCGAGGCTGTACTGAGCTTCGCCAGGCGATCGCGGCCTACCTCGCGCGGAGCCGCGGCATAATCGCCGACCCGGAGCAGATAATCGTCGGCTCCGGCGCGGAATATCTCTACGGGCTTGTCGTGCAGCTTCTCGGCCGCGGATGCATGTTCGCGCTGGAGGATCCGTCGTATGAGAAGATACGGCTGGTTTACGAGGCCAACGGCGCGGACTGCGTCATGCTGAAGATGGGCGCGGACGGCATCCGAAGTGATGCGCTCTTCGGCTGTGCCGCCGGTGCGCTGCACGTCACGCCGTATCACAGCTTTCCGAGCGGCGTGACCGCTTCCGCCTCAAAGCGGCATGAATATGCTGCATGGGCGGAGGAGCGCGGCGCATATATTATTGAGGATGATTACGACTCGGAGTTCTCCGCCGCCGCGAAGCAGGTCGAGACGATATTTTCCGTCGCGCCGGAGCGTGTCATCTATATAAATACCTTCAGCAAGACCTTTGCACCCTCGATGCGCATGGGTTATATGCTGCTGCCTGCGCCGCTGATGCGCGAGTACGCCGAGCGGCTGGATTTTTATTCCTGCACGGTGCCGGTGTTCGAGCAGCTTGTGCTGGCGGAGTTTATCGACAACGGCGATTTTGAGCGCTACATCAACAGACGCCGCCGCGAGATGCGCGGCAGACGGGGATAGTCAATTCTTAAATAATTACAAAACCAAACTTTTTTGTAATATATATCTTGACTTGCCGCCTAATTGGTGGTAAATTGGTATCGGTAAATTATGCCTGTATAGGAGGGCATAAAAAAATTTTTAGGGGAGATATCATGAAGAAGAAGTATTGGACTCTGCTTATCGTCGGCGTTCTCGTCGTAGCTCTGGTCATCGTTCTTGCTTCCTGCGGCAACTTCAGCCTCAAGGACAAGGATCTTGACGAAGACGAAGAGATGGAAGATCTCGCCGATGACCTCGACCTCGATGCTGACACCACCAACACTGGCAGCAAGACCGGAAGCACCGGCGGCAACTCCGGTAAGTACAATGGCGGCAGCGGCAACAACGGCGGTTCCGGCAATAACGGTTCCAACGGCAACAACGGCGGCTCCGGTAATAACGGAAACGGCGGCAACAACGGTGGTTCCGGTAATAACGGCGGCAACTCTGGAAACAATGGTCAGGACGGAAACAACGGCAACAATGGCAATAACGGCAATAATGGCGGCAACGGCGGCCAGGACGGCTCCAATGGCAGCGGCATCGCCGGCGCCATCAAGGACATTGTTGACGGCAGCAAGAACCACAACGATCATCAGATCATCGACGGCACCTTCGAACTGGCCGGCGAGATCGGCAACTTCCTTGGCGGCTTTGTCCCCAAGCCCTGATTGCTGATACATATTGAAATGAAAAGCAGACGGTTTATACCGTCTGCTTTTTTATTGGGGATTTTATGTGAGCCGTCGCTTCGCCGTACCCTCTTTGGCGCCCCTACTAGGGGAGCTGTCGCGTTAGCGACTGAGGGGTCGCCAATTGATAGAGAGTGCCATTAGAGAAAAGACACAGTAATGTAAAAACACCTTGTCATCCCCGCACACCGGACGATAACGGTGTGCCGACATGAGGAGAACGGATTGCCGCGTCGCTGCGCTCCTCGCAATGACAGGAGGGCTTTTGATTAGCGCGCCGATTTTTCATGCGGCGTAAAGCACGAGATTTTCTCTCCCTCAGTCGGCTGATGCCGACTGCTCCCACGTCAGAGGGAGCCGAGGGGATGGTGCATCAATTCCCATTCAGCGATAACAAAATCGCATGGTGATCTCACCATGCGATTTTATTACACAATATATTATGCCGCGGGCTTGGCGACCATGTAGAACATGCCGAGGTTATCGCGCATGTCGAAGTAGCTGTCGTCGCAGCGCCAATCGTAGCAGACGGAGGACGGGTCGCCGTTATCGACCATTATCCAGGTGTTGGGGCAGGCCTCCTGGATCTCGGCGATCTGCTCGTCAGTCAGACCGCAGCGCTTGACCCACAGCCTGTCAAGGAAGCTCAGTTCCTTGAGCTGCGTGTAGTCCGCGACCGGACAATAGCATATGTTGAGATGCCTCAGGGACTTGCAGTTTGCCAGCACGGAGAAATCGGAGCAGGGCGTGAGGAACATTTCAATGAAATATATCTCCTCAAGGTCGGCCAGCGCGCTGATATCTGTCACTTTCGTGTCGCCGCAGATGAGATACTTGAGGTGCTTCATATTCTTCACGAAGTTCAGATTCGTGTAGTCCATGTGGCCGAGATCCAGCGTGACCATGTCCTTGCAGTATTTTATCGGGTCGATCAGATCGTCGCCCAGCGGGCCGTAGCTGCTGCTGTACTTGGAGACGCAGAAATTGTCGGCGTCGGTCTTGCAGGGGAAGCCCTTTATGTACACCGTCCACACGACGCGCAGGTTCTCAAACTTGTCGTCGAGCGCGCCCAGCACCTCGTCGGAGAGTCCGCAGTTATCCATGTACAGCTTCCGGAGGTACGGCATGACGGATGCGGCTCGTTCGGCGTCGCCGGTGTCGCCGAGGTACTGGCCGTTATAGTTCAGTTCCTCCGCGAAAGAATCAACCTGCGTGCCGTAAACGCGCAGCTTGCAGTGCACGGCGGCTCCGCCGAATGCATCACGGACGGCCTCGATGTCGTCAAACGACAGCTCGCGGCTGCCCAGCTCCACGGTCTCTGTGCCGGTGAAGCGCGGCGCGGCGGCAACAAGCGTCTGGACGTCGATATCCGTGCCGCTCAGGTCAAGCTCCGCGGCGGAGGTGTCAAAGCTCTTGCCCGCAAGCTCCACCTCGCGGAGGAAGCTTATGTCGGGGAACGCGTCTATCAGCGCGTCTTCCTCGTCGTCGCCGAGTCCGGCGGCGCGGAGATCGACGCTTTCAAGCTGCGGGAAATATTGCAGGCGCGCTTCCAGCTCGCTGAGCGCTGCCGGAGAATCGAGCACGAGCTGCGCTGTGTCGCCCGCGTAGGCCGAGCCGCCCAGCTTCACCTGATATTTGACGGTGCAGTTCGGGTAGGCGTCGATGGTTTTCATTATAACGTCATAGCAGTCGGCGTCCGACGCGTCGATGGTCTTGAGCTGCGGCAGATAGCGGAAGCTGTCTATCTCGGCCTCGCTGTAATTGTCAACGCTGACGGAGGTGGAGCTGCTGTCAAAGCTGCGGCTGCCTATCGGCACGTTCCAGAGGATCACGCTGTCAGGGAAGCGGGCGCGCAGCTCATCGTATTCCGCAATGCTGACCTCGCCGCCGCGCAGGTCAATCGTGTCGCCCTGCCGGTAGAGCTTGCCGCCGACGAGCACGCAGTTGGATTCGATCCAGAGCAGCGCTATCACCGCCGCCAGCACAAAAATCGCCAGTATAAGACCCACGATGAGGGGCGCCTTGCTCTTTTTCCGAGGGTGCCTTACATGGGATTCTCTCTCCTTTACTCTTGCCGCATGGCTGTTCTGCCTGCGCGGCTGGCTTTCATGGGATGCCATATGTGTCTCCTCCTGCCCGCGAACGGGTATAATTATCATATTATCAGTATAGCACAATGCATCCGAAATTTCAAGGAAGCACAGCAATTTGCACAATTTTGGACGGTGAATATTGGCTTGCAATACCAGATAATAATCTGTATAATATATATGGCTTGACAGTATCATCGCTGCAGGTCTAATCTGACTGCGTGCGCGGCTCTCCATGACTCAGCCCCGTACAGCATTAACAAGGAGGAATATCAATTTCCCTGAGACTCAGGGTGCGGCAGTGTGGAGACCTGTCGTAATGCGGGAGGCGATGCCCCCGCGAGGCGGTCAGGGCGGAGGCCCGGCAGCCGGAGTCGGCAGTATGGCAACTGTAGTTCTTAAAAACGTGAAAAAGATTTACCCGTTCATCAGCGGCGAGGGTAAGAAGAAAAAGAAAAAGAAGGACGAGCCCGAGGAGAAGAAGGCCAACCTTCAGATAACCGAGCAGGGCGTTGTCGCGGTGCAGGAGTTCAACCTTGAGATAGCCGATAAGGAATTCATTGTTCTGGTCGGCCCCTCCGGCTGCGGTAAGTCCACCACGCTGCGCATGGTCGCAGGTCTGGAAGAGATCACTGAGGGCGAGCTGTATATTGACGGCAAGCTCATGAACGACGTCGCCCCCAAGGATCGCGATATCGCAATGGTTTTCCAGAATTACGCCCTTTACCCGCACATGACCGTGTATGAAAATATGGCCTTCTCTCTGAAGCTGCGTAAGGAGAAGAAGGACGTTATAGATAAGAAGGTCCGTGAGGCCGCGGAGATCCTGGACATTACCCAGTATCTCGACCGTAAGCCCAAGGCTCTGTCCGGCGGCCAGCGTCAGCGTGTCGCCATCGGCCGCGCCATCGTGCGCGATCCGGCGGTCTTCCTCATGGACGAGCCGCTCTCCAACCTCGACGCAAAGCTGCGTAACCAGATGCGCGCCGAGATCATCAAGCTGCGCGAACGTATCGACACCACCTTCATTTACGTCACCCATGACCAGACCGAGGCCATGACGCTGGGCGACCGTATCGTCATCATGCGTGACGGCTACATCCAGCAGATCGGCACCCCGCAGGAGGTCTTCAACAACCCGCGCAACCTCTTCGTCGCAGGCTTCATCGGCACCCCTCAGATGAACTTCTTCGATGCAAAGCTTGTCCGCGAAGGCGAGAAGTTCTTCGTCGAGCTTGGCGGATACAGAGTTGAGCTTGACGCTGAGAAGGAAGCGCGCCTGCTCGCAAAGGACGTTCAGTCTCAGGAGGTCACTCTCGGTGTTCGTCCCGAGCATACGACCATCGGCGAGACCGGCATAGCCGCGAAGGTAGACGTGTCCGAGATGATGGGCTCCTCCGTGCATCTGCACGTTTCCGCCGAGGGCAAGGACGTTATCATCATCGTTCCGACCATCGACATGAAGGGTCACTACGCCATGGGCGACACCGTGCACTTCAGCTTCGACGGCAACGTCGCGCACGTTTTCAGCAAGGAAAACGAGAAGAACCTTGAGTGGTAATCGGCTTTAAGCGTTAACGGCAGAATAATTTCAGCGCTGTCAAAAAGTCCGGACAGGACTTTTTGACAGCGCTTTTGTCGTTATCTGATAAATTACAGGAAGAATTTCCTGTGCAGCGAGCGGCGCAGCGGCTTGCATACCGCGACGACCAGCAGCATCACGCCGAGCAGAACGCAGGCCGTCAGCGGGTAGATCGACCAGACGAACATGCCCTCGATGCCGAAAGTGATGTGCAGCAGGAACTCTATAAGTACGTTCAGCCCGCCGGTGAGGATGAGCGCGCCGCCGAAGATGTACAGCGCACTGCCGGGGACGTAGCGCATGAGCGTGACGACCGCGGTGATGAGCAGCGCAATCGCGCCGGTGACGGGGAAGGCGAAGGACAAGAACCAGTGCCCGCCGACAGCGAAGTTGATGTACAGCAGGAACAGCGCTATTGCGGCGAAATCGACCGGAACGAAGATCACGGGGTTCGGGTGCCGGAACCACAGCGGCAGCACAACGGTGATATACAGCAGGGCGACGCCGCCCGCGGCATAGCCCGACCACACGATGGAGCCGTTGATGCGCCAGTCGCACACGATGCACAGCACGGCGGGGAGCAGTGTCAGCGCCGTGAGAATGAACAGCACACCGGAGCGGTTCACGTCCTCCGGCAGCACGCGGTTGTCGGCCGGAAAGGGAGCTTCGCTCTCGCTGCGCGGCAGGTCGGGGTGAAACACCCGCGTGCCGCATAGAGGACAGACCTTTTCGCTGTCCGCAAGCTCAACGCCACATTTTATACAATACATAAGAATCCTCCAAATTACCGCAGACGGTTATTAACGCATGTTGCTCTCCACCTTGATGTGGATACCCAGCGACTTCAGCACCTGATAAAACCGCATCTCAAGCTCCGCTTCGCGGATGTTGCGGATGCAGTTGATATACATCGTCCCGTTCCACGAGACCACGCCGCAGTTGTGCGGCGCCTTGGCCTGTACGCCGATTATGAAATCCAGCCGCGAGACATACTGCGCCATGACCTCCGGAAGCTGGACGTTGCCGAGGTTCGAGAGGCAGAGGCAGGATTTGCACTCGCCTACCCTGTCGAACACGGCTTTCATCACGATGTTCTTGACGAACAGCGGCACGACCTTCAGGAAAGGGGATTTCTCGCTGGCGACGTTCGCGGCGAATTTCGCGCGCATCGACTGGGGGTTATTTTCAAGCCCCATGCGGTGGTGCACGATGGAGCATATCTCGTCGAAGCTGTAATCACCCATGCAGGGGTCGATCTCCGGCGTGATGTACGAGACGAAGTTGCGCAGGGTCTTGCTGGGGAACATGCGGCGCAGGTTAACGGGGAGCAGGACTTTGACGGGCTTGCGCAGGCGGCGCTGTGGTACACGCTCGGCCTGAAGCTCGTTTATGGCCTGCATCATCGCCGCGCAGAGCAGCTCCGTCACGGTCACGCCGTGCCGCTTCGCGGCGGCGCGCACATCGTCCGAGGGTGCAATCATGGTGATGAGGTTCTTGAAGCCGTCCGGTTCGGGCGTTCCGGTGAGATGGTAGGCCGTGGCTTCCTTGCGGCTGGCCTTCACGTCTCCGGCGTATCGGAGGAAGCTGTCCTCCAGCTCCTCCTCGTCCGGCTCCTCCAGCCTGCCGAGCACGCCATGCTCCGTGGGCACGGCGACGCCGTATTTCTGGCTGATATATTCGGCGAGCAGGGTCTTGAAGAATGTCATGCCGCCGTTGCCGTCTGTCACTGCGTGGAAGAATTCGACCGCGACGCGGTTGCGCTCGTTGTATACCAGCACACGCAGCGCGCATTCGCGCACCTTGCCGAAGGGCGCATGCGCCAGCGGGCAGCTGCGCTCGGCCTGAATCTCCGGCGCTTTGGGCAGCTGCTCAAGGTAGTACCAGAATACGCCGGGCTGCAGGCGCACGGCTATCGACGGGAAGCGGCGCACCGTCACGTCCAGCGCGGCGCGCAGCACCGGAATATCGACCGGCTCCGAAAGCTCTGCCGAGAGACGGAAGAAGTTGACCCAGTTGCGGCGCTTCGCTGCGGGGTATATTTTTGCTGCGTTGTCAAGACGCATCCAGCGAAGGCTGCGCGCCGGAGACAGAACGCGATCCATGAACTTGTTTATCGCCTCGAAGTCCGAGGGCATGTTCTCGCTCAGACAGTAGAGCACGTAGGCGTGCCAGCGCTCCGGCGCAACGATCATGCGGCTCTTGCAGCCGGCGGCGGTCAGCTTTTCGTAAAGCAGCCGCGTGTCGTCCAGCATTATCTCGTCACCGCCGACGAACAGCAGCGACGGAGGCAGACCGGTGAGGTCGCCGAAGAGCGGGGAACAGAGCGGATCCGCGGCGTCGTCGGTGTAGCACTGGGCGTAGAATTGCAGCAGCTCCTGCGTCATCGAGGGGTCGACGTCCTTGTTCGTCTCGTAGGAGTCGCCGGAGCCGGTGAGATCCGTCCACGGCGAGATGCCGATAAGCCCGCAGGGCAGCGCCTGCCCCAGCTGCTTGAGCTTCAGGCACAGCGCGAAGATGAGTCCGCCGCCCGCGCTCTCGCCGCAGAGCATGATCTGCTTTGTGGAATAGCCTTTCCGCAGGAGGTAGTTGTAGCTTTCAAGCGCATCGTCCAGCGCCGCGGGGTAGCGGTTTTCGGGCGCAAGCCGGTAAGCCGCGCAGAATACGCGCACTCCGGCCTCAGATGCGAGCGTCGCACCGAAGCCCTTGGCGTATTCGAGACTGCCGCAGGTGTAGCCGCCGCCGTGCAGGTACAGAACAACGCCGTTGCGCCGCTCATCCTTGGGCATGATCCATGCGCCCTGAAAGCGGCCGAAATCGTGCTCTTTGACCATGACCTCGCGCTTGTGGAGCGCGGTCATGAGCTCGCCGAGCTTGTCCTGCCCCTTGCGGGTGACTTCAAGAGAGCAGTTTGCGACGAAGGGTTTGAAAAAGTTAAGTTGTGAGCGTACCGTTTTTGCGTGCAGCTCCATAGATGTATCGATCCTTTGCAGATTGGAAACCGCCAGAAACGCGGCCTCCGGATATCTCTATATAATAGCACATTATGCGTGTTATCGCAATAGTTCAAACGGCGGTATGCAAAAAGCGATTCCGGTTTCCGGAATCGCTTCTATTATATAATATACAATTCAGCCGCCGAGGTAGGCTTTCTGAACCTGCTCGCTGTGCATCAGCTCGTCGCCGGTGCCGGAGAGGACGATTCTGCCGGTTTCGAGGACATAGGCGCGGTTTGCTACGCTCAGCGCGGCGTTCGCGTTCTGCTCGACGAGAAGAATGGTCGTGCCCGCGGCGTGCAGCTCGCGGATTATGTCGAATATCTGCTCGACGAGAATGGGCGCAAGACCCATCGACGGCTCATCCAGCATCAGCAGCTTCGGCTTCGACATGAGCGCGCGTCCCATGGCCAGCATCTGCTGCTCACCGCCGGAGAGAGTACCGGCGGTCTGCTTGCGGCGCTCCTCCAGACGGGGGAAGCGGCGGTAGACATCGGCTATGCCGTCGGCGATACCGGATTTCGGCTGCGTGTATGCGCCCATCTCCAGGTTCTCCTCAACGGTCATCTGCAAAAATACGTGCCGCCCTTCCGGAACCTGCGCAAGACCTCTGGAGAGGATCTTGTGCGGGGGTACGCCCTTGAGATCTGTGCCCTCAAATTCGATGCTGCCAGCGCGGGGATGCAGCAGACCGGAGACGGTGTTCAGAACGGTGGACTTACCGGCGCCGTTTGCGCCGATGAGCGTGACGACCTCGCCCTCGTTTACCTCGAAGGACACACCCTTGACGGCGTGGATGCTGCCGTAATAGACGTGCAGATCGTTTACTTTAAGCATTACTCCCATGTTCACGCCTCCTTCTTCCGGCCGAGGTAGGCTTCGATGACCTCGGGATTGTTCTGGATGTCCTCCGCGCTGCCCTTGGCGATGAGCTTGCCGAAGTTGAGCACCGCGATGCCTTCGCAGATGTTCATGACAAGGTTCATGTCGTGCTCGATGAGCAGAACCGCGATCTTGAAGGTGTCGCGGATGGCGAGAATGTTGTCGGTCAGCTCCGCGGTCTCGGAGGGGTTCATGCCAGCGGCAGGCTCGTCGAGCAGCAGCAGACTGGGGTTTGTCGCCAGCGCGCGGAGAATCTCAAGGCGGCGCTGCGCGCCGTAGGGCAGGCTGCCAGCCTGCGCGTTTGCCATGTCCTCCATGTGGAAGATGCTTAGCAGCTCCATCGCGCGCTCGTGCGCGACGCGCTCCTCCCAACGGTATGGGGGCAGGTGCAGGATGCTGCTCGCAAGGCCGTATTTGATCTGCGGCCCCATCGCGACCGTGATGTTCTCCTCAACGGTGAGGTTGGAGAACAGCCGGATGTTCTGGAAGGTGCGCGCGATACCGGCGTGGTTTATCTGCGCGGTGCTCATGCCGTGGATGTCCTTGCCGTCGAGCAGGATGGTGCCATGGGTGGGCTGGTACACGCTGGTGAGCAGGTTGAAAACGGTGGTTTTACCGGCACCGTTCGGCCCGATAAGGCCGGCAATCTCGGTGCGGCCGATGGTTATATTGAAGTTGTCGACCGCCTTCAGGCCGCCGAAGCTGATGCCGAGGTCGATGCATTCGAGCACGGGAGTCTTGCCGACGTCGCGCTCGGTGAGCATGGCGACGCGCGGCGTGACGGTGACGAGTTTGGTCTTGTTAGTCATCTGTCTGCGCCTCCTTTTTGTTCTTTGCAGCAAGCTTTCTCACGAGGTTTGACGGGCGCAGCCGCTCAAAGAATTCGCGCATACGCGGGTCGTTGGTGGCCAGCATGACGAGGATGAGGACTATCGCGTAGAGCAGCATGCGGTAATCGGCAAACTCGCGCATAAGCTCCGGTAGAAGCTGGAGCACTATCGCCGCGATGATGGAGCCGGGGACGCTGCCCATGCCGCCGAGGACGACGATGACAAGAATTTCGATGGACATGTTATAGTCGAAGGACGCGGCCTTGACGTTTGCGAAGAAGTGGCCGTAGAGGGTTCCTGCGGCTCCGGCGAAGAAGGCCGAGAGCATGAACACTGCGAGCTTGAAGTAGGTGACGTTGATGCCGATGGACTCCGCCGCGATGCGGTTGTCGCGGATGGCCATGATGGCGCGGCCGTGCTTCGAGTGCTTGAGGTTCATCATGACCAGCACCGTCAGCAGCACCAGCACTGCCGCGTAGGGGAGCAGCGTTTTGGCGTTGGAGTAGATCGCGCCGGTGTTGAGGCCGAGCGCGCCGCCAGTGATGTCAAGGTTCGTGATGATATTCTTGATGATCTCGCCGCAGGCCAGAGTAACGATCGCAAGATAATCGCCCTTGAGGCGCAGCGCGGGCAGACCGACGATGAAGCCGAACACCATTGCGACGAGACCGCCGACAATCATCGACAGCGGCAGGCGAACGAAGAGCGGCAGCGACGTGGCAGACAGCGCGATAGCGACCAGACAGCCGGAGAACAGGCCGACCGACAGGAAGCCGCCGTGGCCGAGGGACAGCTCGCCCAGCAGGCCAACGACAAGGTTCAGCGACACCGCGAGGACAATGTACACCGAGATCGGGATGAGCATATTGGCTATCTGGCGCGTAAGGCTGCCGCTGTAAAGCAGAAACGCGATAACGGCATAGAGCAGGACGACGAGCGCGAAGGTGACGACGTCATGATTGAGCTTAACTTTTTTCTTCATCGTTACACCTTCTCGTTAATATTTTTGCCCAGCAGGCCGGTGGGCTTGACGACCAGCACCAGAACCAGAACGCCGAACACAATGGCGTCGGCCCAGAGCGTGGAGATATAGGTCTTTGAGAACTGCTCGATCATGCCGAGCAGGATGCCGCCGAGCATTGCGCCGGGGATTGAGCCGATGCCGCCGAAAACTGCGGCCGTGAAGGCCTTGATGCCGGGCATCGCGCCGGTGGTGGGCTTGATGTAGACATAGGACATGCCGTAGAAAATGCTTGCGAAGGCCGCGAGCGCAGAGCCGATGGCGAAGGTGAGGGTGATGGTGCGGTTGACGCTGATGCCCATGAGGGACGCGGCGTTCTTGTCCTCCGACACGGCGCGCATCGCCTTGCCGAGCTTGGTCTTGTTGATGAAGAAGCTAAGCACTACCATGATCAGCGCCGTCATCAGCAGGGTCAGGACGGAGATGCCGTCCACTGTGACCCCTCCGATAGTGAAGCTGGAGAGCTCGATGAGGCTGGGGTAGGCCTTCTGCTGGGAGCCGAAGATTATCAGGGCGAGGTTCTGCAGCAGGTAGCTGACGCCGATGGCGGTGATGAGCACGCTCAGCGGCGGCGCCTGACGCAGAGGCTTATAGGCCAGAAATTCGATCAGCATACCAAGCCCCGCGCAGATCACGACGCTGACGATGACCGCGACTATCGGAGGCAGGCCAAGCTGATTGACAGTAACTATGCCCGCGTATGCGCCGATCATGATGATGTCGCCGTGCGCGAAGTTAAGCATTTTGGCGATGCCGTACACCATTGTATAGCCCAGAGCGATGAGCGCGTATATGCTGCCCAGGCTCAGGCCGCTTATCAGAGTTTGAATAAAATGAGTCATATCGGTCTTCCTTTACAGCGCCCATCCTCCGGGCGGATACCCGGAGGACATAGGGGCTTGTTTTCCGGCCTCGCCGGAGTTGGGGAATATATTATATGGAGGATGAGATGTAGCGGATTTTATCAGTTACCGAAGACGCTGCCCACGCCGTCAAAGTAGAGGATGGCGCTGGCGTTCTTGTTGGTGTTGCCGTCGGTGTCCCAGGTCATGGTGCCGGTTACGCCGGTGACTTCAAGCTCAGGCATAACTGCCGCGAGAGCTGCGCCGGAGGTGCTGCCGGCCTTCTCGACTGCGGCCTTGATGACGTACACTGCGTCGTATGCGTCAGCTGCGAACTGGTCGGGAGTTGCGCCGTAGGCAGCCTCGTAAGCCTTGACGAAGGACTGGACGTTCTCTTCGGTGGAGTCAGCTGCAAAGGGGGTGAGCATCAGAACATTGTTTGCGATGGTGACATCCTGCTCGACCTTGCCGAGGATGCCGTCAAGACCGTCGGCGCCGAAGAAGTAAACGTCATCGGCGAACTTGCCCTTGGCCTGAGTCAGGAAGGTGGAAGCTTCTTCAGCGTAGAAGGGGATGAACACGACCTTGACGCCGGAATCGACAAGTGCGTTGACCTGAGTGGAGAAGTCGGTGCTGGTGGAGGCGGTGAAGGTCTGGGCCTCGACGATGTTGATGCCGAGATCAGCGCACTCGGCGACGAAGGAGCTGTACAGGCCGGTGGAGTAGTCGCTGTCGCTCTGGTACAGGACACCAACTTCGGTGGCCAGGTTCTTCTCGCTCAGGTAGTTGGCGGCTGCGGTGCCCTGGTAGGAATCATAGAAGCAGATGCGGAAGGCCTTGTCGTTGCCGCTGAGGCAGGAGTCGGAGGAGCCGGAGGGAGTGAGAAGCAGGACGTCGTCTTCCTTGGCGGCTGCGACGACGGACGCGGTTTCACCGGACATAACGCAGCCCAGAGAAACGTCCATGCCCCAGTCCATCAGCTTGCCGTAAGCGCTGACGGCGCTTTCGGGATCGCCCTGGGAATCCTGGAAGTTCAGCTCAAGCTGCTTGCCGTTCACGCCGCCGGCGGCATTGATCTCGTCAACGGCGAGCTGTGCGCCGTGCTGGACGGACAGGCCGTAGTTTGCATAGCCGCCGGTCAGGGAACCGATGCCGCCGAGCTTTATGGTGTCGGAGCTGCCGTCGGAGGCGGAGCTGTTATCGGATGCTGCAGGGGTGCTGCTGTTGCCGCAAGCGGCCAGCGCAAACAGCATTGCGAGCGCGAGGAACATACATACAAATCTCTTTTTCATTTTGCATTCTCCTTAAAACATGGAATATATATACAAAAAAGCGGCTCCGCCACTTGGCGAAGCCGCTTCGTTGTATCAGAAATAAATCAACAGCGGTGACGATTCAGACCAAGTGGGACTGGCGAGGAAATAATAATGGAAATAATAATTACGCTAAGTATGACCAGCGCGCTAAGGCGCAGGCCCATAATTATGGATATTATGACGACAAAAATGGACGCCATAATAATGGCGTCCATGGTAAGAGCGAGAACGTTGTTTTCCTGAGAACGAGAGTAGCAGGAATCAGCCTCTGTGCAGGGCACGGAGGAATTGCAGCAAGTATTCACTTTTGCATTGGAAAAATGAAACATGGTGCATATCCTTTCGCTGTACTCTCAAAATTGATGGTGCTATTGTAGTCTTGTGAATGCCTAAAGTCAATATTGCAGTTTAAACAAATAAAGAGAAAACATGGCGGAATAAATCTGAAATTCGTACAATTTGTCAGAGCGCGGCGTCGCCTGCGGCGCGGGGGAATGTGTTAAAAATTCTCCTATGCTTGTAAAAGGCCAAGGATTTAGGTATAATCAAATTTGAGACATTAAGAAATATACACTGTCACAGCATCGGAGGAAAGATGGAGATAACAAAAATTGTGATAACCGGCGGCCCATGCGCGGGAAAAACCACGGCGCAGAGCTGGATACAGAACGCGTTTTCCATGAAGGGCTACACGGTGCTTTTTATTCCGGAGACCTGCACGGAGCTTATATGCGGCGGCGTGACCTATGACGCCTGCGGCTGCAATCTGGATTATCAGCTCGCGCAGTATCGGCTCCAGCTTGCCAAGGAGCAGGTATATGAGGACGTAGCGCGCGGGATGCACACGGACAAGGTGCTCATCGTCTGCGACCGCGGCACGCTCGACAACAAGCCCTACATGTCCCCCGAGGAGTATGAGCAGGTGCTGAACATCCTCGGAATGAACGAGATAGATATGCGCGACAGCTATGACGCGGTGTTCCACATGGTGACGGCGGCAATCGGCGCGGAGAAATACTACACGCTTGACAACAACCGCGCGCGCACGGAATCCGCCGAGGAGGCGGCGCGGCTGGACGACGGGCTGATCTCCGCGTGGGCGGGGCACCCGTACCTGCGCATCATAGATAATTCGACCGACTATGAAAATAAGCTGCTGAGGCTGATAGACGAGATCGCCGCGTTTCTGGGCGAGCAGGGGCCGAAGCGCAGCCGCCTGAAGTTCCTTGTCGAGCATCCGGACATTGCGCAGCTTGAGTCGATGCCCGCCTGCAAACGGGTTGATATCGTGCAGACCTATCTCTGCGGGACGGGCGACGGCACCACCGATATCCGCCGCCGCGGACTGGACGGGCATTATATTTATTATAAGACCGAGCAGCGCCGCGCCGGAGGCGAGATCGTCGAAAACGAGAAGCGCCTGACCGAGGACGAATACACGGAGCTGCTGAAGCTGGCCGATCCCTCGCTCCGCCCGCTGGAGAAGCAGCGCTACTATCTTATAAATGAGAATCAGTATTTCGATATCGACGTCTACCCCTTCTGGGATGACCGTGCGGTGCTTGAGATCGAGTTGAGCCATGACGGGGAGGAGATACATTTCCCTGATTGCATCAAGCTCATCAAGGACGTCACGAACGATCCGGAGTACACGAATTATGCTCTCGCGGAGATGAAGCGGGACAAGTGATTTGCTTGCTGCGTATTATCTCTCCCTCAAAATAAAAAAGCTGTTTCCAATTTGGAAACAGCTTTCAGCCTGTAGACAAAGCTGTCGGCGATGTATAGAATTGCATGGGGAGAGTGCAGAGAGGGGACGGGAGTCCCCTTTCTGTGTTCAATACATCCTTATTCAGGAGTGTTTTTGAATACTCCTGAATAAGTTTTCAAGGCGTCGAACTTTGTCGACGCCTTGAAAGCTGTTTCCAATTTGGAAACAGCTTTTTTCATGCCTTTTTATACTGCGGCTGCGGCTTTCTTCCTGCTGAAATACTGCCATGCAAACACGCCGCCTAGCAGCACCAGACCGATGATATCGGTGATGAGCGTGGGATCCATCATCAGAAGTCCGCCTGCGGCCGCCGCTATGCGCGTGATGGGGTGCATCCTGCGCAGGAGATGGCCGTTTATCGCGGCCGCGACGCCGAAGATGCCGAGGAACGAGGTAATGACGATCTGGATTATCGACAGCGCGGACACATCGATGAGCAGCATCGCGGGGTTCATGCAGAAGATGTACGGGACGATGAACGCGCCGATCGCAAGCTTGGTTGCGTTGACGCCGGTCTTCATCGGATTGCCCTTGGCGATGGCTGCGCCTGCGTAGGCTGCCAGTGCGACGGGGGGAGTGATGTCGGCGACGATGCCGAAGTAGAACACGAAGAAGTGCGCCGCGATCTTGGGGACACCGATTGTAATGAGTATCGGCGCGCAGGTGGAGGCCATGATGCAGTAGTTTGCGGTGGTAGGGACGCCCATGCCGAGGATGATGCAGCAGATCATGGTCAGAAACAGGGCGACCATCGTCGGGTCGATGACGGTGACGCTGCTGCTGATGGAAACGACCGCAGAGATCATCTTGGAGGCGAGGCCGGTCGCGGTGATGCAGCCGGAGATGACGCCCGCCATGGAGCAGGCAACGGCGACGGTAATGGTGCCCTTGCCGCCGGCTTCGAGCGCTTCAAGGATGCGGCCGAAGGTTATCGGGTCGTCGCGGTCAATGATGCTGACGACGATGGCGACGAGGATAGCGATGGTGGCGGAGTAGGCCATGGTGCGGGTGCCAGTGGTGACGAGCCAGACGAGGACGACCAGCGGCAGCAGGAGGTATATCTTGCTGAGCAGCTTCGAAAACTTCGGCAGCTCATTGCGCGGGATGCCCTTGAGGCCGAGCTTCTTGGCTTCAAGATGGACGGCGACGAAGATGCCGGTGAAGTACAGCACCGCGGGGAGAATGGCGCGCAGCGCGACCTCGGCGTAGGTGACGTTCATGTACTCCGCCATCAGGAACGCGGCGGCGCCCATGATCGGGGGCATTATCTGGCCGCCGGTGGAGGCCGCAGCCTCGACGGCACCGGCAAATTCCGGCTTGTAGCCGGTCTCTTTCATCATGGGGATGGTGACGGAGCCGGTGGTGACAGTGTTGCCGACGGAAGAGCCGGAGACCATGCCGCAGAGCGCGGAGGAGATGACCGCAACCTTGGCAGGCCCGCCGGAAAAGCCGCCGACGAGAGAATTTGCGAGCTTAATGAAAAATTCAGCGATACCGGTGCGCTCAAGGAATGCGCCGAAGATGATGAACACGACGATGTACTTTGCGCAGACCTGTACGGGAGTGCCGAGGACGCCGCCGGTAGTGTAGAACAGAGTGTAGAGTACGCGCTCGACGCCCATGCCGGTGCTGAAGGTGTAGATAAGCAGCACGCCGGCTACGCATAGGATCGGTACGCCGACACAGCGGCGGCACAGCTCCATAAGGCACAGCAGACCGACAATGCCGATTATCGTGAAGGTCGGGGTCATTTTTGACGCACTGGTCAGGACCTTTACGAGCGAGTCGTACTTCAGGCAGAAGAACAGGAAGCAGCCCGCGCCGACGGCCATCAGCACGAAATCGTACCACGGAATATAATTGTGGCGTACATGGTGACGGCTGGCGGGGTAGGTCAGGTAGCCCATTATGGTGACGAGCGCCATGAACATGGTCAGCCGCTTCTCGAGCGCCGCCACGCTGAACAGCGTAGACCAAATGCAGTAGAGCGAAAACGCGACCACTATGATCCGCACGATTATTGCGGGCGTGCCCTCCCATATACGGGTGTTCGACTCCTTGTCGAACTTACGCATCAGGGTCTCTGCGTCAAGAGCGGATCCTTCTTCGCGCTGGGCTTCGGCCTGAGCTTCCGCCGCGCTCCCTCCGGGATTTTTCTTGAAAATAGACATGTGATCCGCTCCTCTCAAAATTAACGTGTTTTTTACGTGGATATAAATTATTCATGCTGCGGCATCCTTGCGGACGCCGCAGCGATTCTTTAAATTTAACTTGCCTGATTTAAATTACTTGGTGGCAACCTCGATGCCCTTCTCGGCGAAGTACTTCGCTGCGCCGGGGTGGTAGGGAACGGCGGTGATGGAAGAACCGAACTCAACGCTCAGCTCCTCGGCCTTGCCGTGCTGGATGCTGCCGGAGTTTTCAAAGATGGTGGAAACGAACTTGTAGACCGCATCCGCGGAGACATCGTCGCGGACGAGGACGACTGCTGCAACGGCGACGGTCTGGACGTCGTCGGGAGTGCCGTAGGTGTCAGCGGAGATGATGCTGCGCGCGTAGTAGGGGGAGGAGGCGAGCAGGGTGTCCATGTGCTCGTCGTCGATGCTGACGAGGTAGACGCTGCTGGCGGTCGCAAGGTCGGTGATGGCGGTGGTGGGTGCGCCGGCGACGATGAATGCCGCGTCGATCTTGCCGTCCTTCAGGCTCTCAGCGCTGTCGCCGAAGCTCTGGTAAACGGGGGTGATGTCCTTCTCTGCGTCTATGCCGTACACGCCGAGCACGTCGACTGCGTTGAAGTAAACGCCGGAGCCGAGAGCGCCGATGGAAACGGTCTTGCCCTTGAGATCCTCAACGGTCTTGATGTCGGGGTTGGTGGTGACGATCTGGACCTGCTCCATGTACAGCGCCGCCGCGACGGAGAAGCTGTCGACTGCGCCGGACTCGGCGAAGAGGTTGGTGCCGGAGTAGGCGTAGCTCATAACGTCGGACTGGCAGAAGCCGAGCTGCACGGCGCCGGAGTCGAGGTCTTCAACGTTGGCCTGAGAGCCGTTGCCGACGACCGCGGTGATTTTGATGTCGGTATTGTTGGAGACGTACTGAGCCAGAACGCTGCCGAAGGCGTAATAGGTGCCGGATTCACCGCCGGTAGCAAAGGTCAGACTTTCGCCGCTGCCGCCGCTGCTTCCGCAGGCGCACAGCGAGAAGACTATACATACAACAAACAGCATAGCAATAAATTTTTTCATTTTGTTTACCTCCGTAATATGTCGCTCAGGCGCGGAGAGATGTATAATTATTTAGTAGCCCATGCCCTGCATTACGCCCTTGTGTGCGTATATAATACAACCAAAAGTTTAACTTTGCAATAGTAAATTGCTGAATTTACTATTTGCATTAAAAAAGCAAACTTTTTCGGGGGTGTTTTGTGCAAAAGAGATAGGACTGAACCGGGGGTTTTGAATAATGATGAATTTTTAACGAATTTTGCGCCGATTTATGCAGAAACATACCGTTTTTCGGGCGATTCCGCGCCCTTAAATATGCACAGGTGCGAGTTTGACTATTGACAGGCGGAGTGATATACTCGTCCCGAAAACGGATGAAAAAGACCGCCGGAGCGTAAGAAACCGGCGGTCGGGGAATTAAAATGGATTTTACGATACTCAAAAGCTTTATAGCCGTTGCCGAGGAGAAGAGCTTTTCGGAGGCGGCGAAGCACCTGTTCATATCGCAGCAGTCGCTGAGCAAGCAGATAGCGAAGCTTGAGGAGGAGCTGGACACCTCGCTGTTCGTCCGCAGCCGCCCCCTTGTGCTTACTCCGGACGGCAGGCAGTTTTTGCAGACCGCGAAGGGCATACTTCAGCTTAAGCGGCAGTATGAGGAGAACTCCAGCAAGAGCCTCGCCGGCTCGCACGCCGTGCATGTCGGCATCGAGCACACGGTCGCGCGCGCGATTCTGCCGCATGTGCTGCCGCGCTATCTCCATGAGCATGAGGACACCTATGTGCGCTTCAGCGAGGAATCGCCGGAGGTGCTGCAAAAGGCCGTGTCGCACGACGGGGTCGACCTCGTCATCGGGACGCTGGGCAGTACGCCGGATAATTATGAGATCGTGCCGCTGTGCCAGAAGGATCAGCTTTTGGTCGTGCCGAAGCAGATAATGCGCGAGCTTGCCGGTGAAAATTACGAGCTGGTGCGCGCGGAGTTTGCCGAGGGCGCAGACCTCAGCTATTTTGAGAGCGCGCCGTTTATAAAGATACCGCGCCAGTCCTCCGGCGGGCGCGCGCTGGCGAGCTATCTGAAGTATTATGATATCAACCCGCAGTTCATCTGCGAGCTGACGAATATCGAAAACGCGTTCCAACTTGCGAACGGCGGGCTCGGCGTGTTTATCTATTCAAAGCTGTTCTGGGATATGCTCGCGCCGGAGCTTCAGCGCGATTATATGAGGAATATTGATATCTTCCCGCTGCCGTACCTGCCCGACGCGGAGAGCGTCTGCGCATATTACCATCGGGAGACCGGTCTGCACGGCGAGACCAAGGAGCTGTTCGATACCTTCGTCAGGTTCTTTGAGGATTATAAGCGCGGCGTCCTGTGGGATAATTGAATATGATGCAGCTCCCCGCCGCGAAGCGCTTCGCGGCGGGGGAGTTTTTGCCCGCGGGGGCTAAAATTGTTGACACGCGCGGCAGTATTTGGTACTCTCGATGTGAGGGATAATGGGAAGAATAGGAGGGAGTTTATGTATATAACTTATAAAACAGCTATGCAGCTTTATGATCTGGGGTTTCATTCCTTTTGGCAGGAGCACCCATCTAGGGATATGGTATTTTACAAGGACGGTATATGTTTTTCTTTAGGCGGGAATCTTTCTGCCCCTCTGACGGATGAAGAAAAGCAGCTTATAAGTGATAGTGTATGGCTTCCTGACCAGTTTTCTCTGCAATTTTGGCTTGAGAAAAACGACTTTGCATACTCAATATCCGTTAACCAAGATGGTCATCTCGTTGAGTGCGTTGATTTGATTACCGGTACGAAATATACAAGCAATTCGCCGATTCCTGTGGAGGATGCTTTAGCGGCAAATATAAGGAAGATACTGAAGCGCAAAGAGCGAGAGTTCAACGTAAAAACTCCTGAAGAGATGGGAATCTATGAGATTATAAGGTGAAACGTTGCCTTAACAGGACGGGAGCGGCGGAAAGGAGAAAATGATGAAATTAAAGAAAGACATGCGGGTTTTTCTGAATGGATTGTTCTTCCTTGCGCTCGCAGTAGTTCTGGAAGGACTGGTTTTGTATACGGTTCTTTCAGGAAAGTCGGCATTTCTTTGGCTGTTTTCTCATTAAGACTTAATTCCTTATTGATTGCGATTTCCTATTTAGTTTTGTTTCTATATTTATTCTTGTTTGTTCGAGAAAATTTGAAAGGACGCGGATGATAACATGAGTGAGGACGCAATACTGGACTACATAGACTCCAAGCCATTTACGAAAAATCTCATACAGAGCAAGTGGCAGAACAACAGCATGGTTCTTGTACTGCTGCTGACTGCGTTATGGTGATGGTCACTAGATTTTTAACCGTCGTTTTATGTTTGGCGGCAGGAATTTCTATCTTGTTTTTGGTTTTATATTGGCGTTTTTGCCGCAGCAGCACGGAATTGCGCGGAGCGCTTTTCTATGGCGGAAGCGTGATTGCATACCTTGCCATACTTTTTGCCGTTGTTGCGGCGCGGCTGGTCAGTGAGCATTTTGCTGAGGTAATCCCGTTCATTGTATATTTGGTTTCCATAGCGATAGTGGCGCTTTGCTCGGGTATATCTTGGATTTCCATAGGAAGAAAACTGCGGGGAAATGCAGCGCCCCAAACAAGCCGCACCGGCCGAACCGTTTCATATATTGCCATTGGTGCAGCATCATATATCGTCGCGCGGCTGATTTTCTCCGGCATGTCAGACGATGCCGCTTGGCTGGTTGGCACGTTGGCACTCCTTGTGGCTGCAATTGTCCTGTCGTTCTATACGTATCCGCTGTACTTGGCGTTTTTGATAAAGAGGGGCGATTCTTAAGGCAACGTCACCAGTGTACAGAGATTGCCAGTTGGAAAAAGAAAAGGCCACATATAGAAGACCTCTGTCATTGCGAGGAGCGAAGCGACGTGGCAATCCGTTTCTCTTTGAGACAGCAGTGCGTTTTTATGCTGTGTAAAGGGGATGCGGATTGCCACGACCCGCCTGAGGTGTAAGTTCGCGCACTGGTCTCGCGCCGGCGGCATACCACGATTCATTAATTTGCCGCCTAGTCCCTTTAGGGGCAATGACAGGTTGTTTTTGTCTGGTGTGCCGATTTTCATGCTGTGCATAACGTAAAGCGGGACGGCCGCTATGCCGTCCTGTTTAAACTCGCACCACACAAAAACACCCACGCTGCAAAAGCAGCGTGGGTGTTCAATTTCACATATACGCGGGTCAGCGCGAACCCTTGTCGTAGGGGATGCCCTCCGCCTTCGGCGCGCGGGACTTCTTGGAGGTGAAGGCCAGCACGATGAGCGAAATGATATACGGGAGCATGTTGTATACCGTGCTGGGCATATTGAGCGCGGTCAGGAAATCGAAGCCGGTATAGACGTTCGACAGCGCGCGGAACATACCGAACAGCAGCGCCGCGAGCGCGATACGGATGGGCTTCCACTGGCCGAATATCATGACAGCCAACGACAGGAAGCCGAAGCCGGCCACACCGTTTTCAAATTTCCACTCGCTGACGCCTGCGGTGATATACACTATGCCGCCGAGGCCGCCCAGCAGACCGGAGATCAGCACGCCCGCCCAGCGCATCTTATAGACGTTTATGCCGACGCTGTCCGCCGCCTGCGGATGCTCGCCGCAGGCCATCAGGCGCAGACCGAAGCGCGTCCGGTACAGCGTGATGAAGCTGCACACCAGCGCGATGACGGCCAGCAGCATGAACCAGTTGAACTCAAAGCTGCCGATGTTCACAAGAAACGCCTTTTTCGCGTTGATATACTGTACGGTCGAGGAGACGTTGTCGGGGCTTTCGGCGGTGTTCATCGCCTTGACGATGACCGTCGCGGCGGCGGTGCCGAGCATGTTCATGGCGGTACCGACGATGGTCTGATCCGCCTTGAAATTGATGCAGGCGAGGCCGAGCAGCGTCGAATATATCATGCCGAAGACGATCGCCATGACGACGGTGACGATTATCATCACTACGGCGGGCACGGTTTCGGGCAGGAACTTCATCGCCAGCGCACCGCCGAGCGCGCCCATGACCATGATGCCTTCAAGGCCAATGTTGATAACGCCGGAGTGCTCCGAGAAACAGCCGCCCAGCGCGACGAGGACAAGAACGGAAGCAAAAATAAGCGTGTATTGAAACAGAAGTACCATTACTTGTTACCTCCTTCCTTGATAGCGCCGGCTTTTTCGGCGGCGTCCTCCGCGGCCTTTTTATGCGCTTTGTGCTCCTCGCTGCGGTCGATGCAGTTGTTGATGAAGTACTTGAAGAAGGCGACGAAGCCGCACAGGTAGATGATGATGGCCGATATCAGGTCGGAGATCTGGGCGCAGTACATAGTCTTGTCGACGTATGCGCCGCCGTTCGTGATGTGCTGTATGAAGTAGGAGGAGAAGATGTTGCCGATAGGGTTCAGACCGCCGAGGAAGGCGGCGGCGATGCCGTTGAAGCCCATGGTCGGCACGGAGGACTGGCTGCACTGCCACTGCTCAAATCCGGTGAGGAACAGCAGCGCCGCGCCGAGACCAGCGAGCGCGCCCGCGATGACCATCGTGAGGATGATATTTCTCTTCTCGTTCATGCCGCAGTATTTCGCGGCGTTTTTATTGCTGCCGGTCGCGCGCAGCTCGTAGCCGAACTTGGTCTTCTCGAGGAGAACCCAGATGAGTATGGACACGAGGATAGCTATCGGCAGCGCGATCGTGACATACTGGTTGTTGCTGAAGAGCTTTCCGAGGCCGAGGCTCGGTATCAGCGCGGCAGGATTGGTGCTGGAAAGAGTGAAGGTGTAGGGGCTGGTGGTCTCCTTGACGGTCGTGAGGATCATGTTGACAACATAGAGGCTTATCCAGTTGAGCATGATGCAGGAGATGACCTCGTTGACGTTGCAGTAGGATTTCAGCGCGCCGGAGATTGCGCCGAGCACCGCGCCGGCGAGCATTGCGCCGATGACGCAGACGTACCACGGCTGATTCAGCGCCAGCGCCAGATACAGTGCCGCGCCCGCGCCGGCGACGTACTGGCCGGCGGCACCGATATTGAACAGGCCGACCTTATACGCGAACAGAACGGACAGACCGCACAGCATCAGCGGCACGGTTTTCACCAGCGTGCTGCCGAAATACTTGAGCGCGGCGGGCTTGCTGGGGTAATAGAAAAAGTTCTTGATAACGGTGAGTATCGCGTCCCACGCGCCGGCGGGATTGATGAACAGCAGGACTATGTAGCCAATCAGCAGGCCGACGATGATACATGCGAGGGATGCGAGCAGAGACTGCACCGCGCTGTTTTTCATAATACGCTTCATGCTTTTTTGCCCTCCCTCTTCGCGCCTGCCATGTACAGGCCAAGCTCTTCCACCGTGGTCTTCTTCGGGTCAAGCTCGCCGACGATCTCGCCCTCGTACATGACCAGAATACGGTCGGAAACGTTCATGACTTCGTCCAGCTCCAGCGAGACGAGCAACACTGCGCCGCCCGCGTCGCGCGTGGCGACCAGCTGCCGGTGAATATACTCTATCGCGCCGACGTCCAGCCCGCGCGTCGGCTGAACGGCGACGAGGAGCTTCGGCTTCTTGTCGAGCTCTCTGGCGACGATGGCTTTCTGCTGGTTGCCGCCGGACATGCTTCTCGCAATCGTGACCGCGCCCTGACCGGAACGCACGTCGTACTGCTCGATGAGCCTGTCGGCATAAGCGCGGATGGCGGGGCGCTTCAGGAAGCCGCCCTTGCCGGTGAACTCCGGCTCAAAGTAGCGCTGAAGGATCATGTTGTATTCAAGCGGGTAGTCGAGCACAAGGCCGTGCTTGTGCCTGTCCTCCGGAATGTGGCTCATGCCCAGAAGCGAGCGCTTGCGGATGGGAAGATGCGTGATATCGTGGCCACAGAGCTCGACGTGTCCGGACTTCACCGGCTCAAGTCCGGTGATGCCGTAGACGAGCTCGGTCTGGCCGTTGCCGTCAATACCGGCGATGCAGACGATCTCGCCCGCGTGCACGTCGAACGACACACCCTTGACGGCGTTGTTGTGGTGCACCTTGGAGGCGACGGTCATCTCCTTGACGCTGAGCACAACGTCGCCGGGCTTGGCCTCGTCCTTATGTACGACGAATTCGACGTCGCGGCCGACCATCATGCGGCTGAGTTCTTCTTTGGTCGTGTCCTTGACGTTGACGGTGCCGATGCATTTGCCCTTGCGCAGAACGGTGACTCTGTCCGCGACGGACATGATCTCGTTGAGCTTGTGGGAAATGAAGAGTATGCTCTTGCCTTCGGCGGAGAGGTTCTTCATTATCTGCATCAGTTCGTCGATCTCCTGCGGGGTGAGCACGGCGGTCGGCTCGTCGAAGATGAGTATCTCGTTGTCGCGGTAGAGCATCTTAAGTATCTCGGTGCGCTGCTGCATACCGACGGTGATGTCCTCGATAAGTGCGTCCGGATCGATGGCGAGGCTGTATTTTTCGGACAGCGCCATAACCTTTTCCCGCGCCTCCTGCTTCTGCAGGAAGCCGTGCTTGTTCGGCTCAACGCCGAGAATGATGTTGTCGAGCACGGAGAAGCACTCGACCAGCTTGAAGTGCTGATGCACCATGCCGATGCCGAGGGCGTTGGCGTCGTTCGGGTCCTTGATCTGAACCTCGACGCCATCTTTTTTGATGATGCCCTCCTCAGCCTGATACAGGCCGAAAAGCACGCTCATCAGAGTCGATTTGCCCGCACCGTTTTCGCCGAGCAGAGCGTGGATCTCGCCCTTCCTGAGCTGAAGCGTGATATCGTCGTTGGCGACGATGCCGGGGAATCGCTTGGTGATGTGAAGCATCTCTATTGCGTATGGAGTCTCCAACAGTCCCTACCTCCCTAAATGTGTATACCAAAGCCGAAAAAACGTTTGATACTTCATTATAATACAGTGCCACGAAAATTACAAACACATTTATACAAAATCAGCCGATTAATGCGAATAAACGAATAAAATATAATAAAATATAAGGAGGGGTGACGAGCATGACAGGTGCGGAGGGGGAAAGAAAGCGTGGTCTATACGCTGACCTCTCTTTTGGCGACTGGCAACAGTCCAAGACTGGCGACCCATCAGTCGTCCTAACGGCCGCCAGCTCCCCTATGAGGGGCGCCAAGATGGTGCGGCACACTGTCTTTGCGCCGATACAAAACCTTTGCCGCGAAGCGCTGCCCCTTCTAGGGTAGCGAAGCGGCGGCGCGGTAGTGAATGACATGCCG
>ERZ772867.89-NODE-89-length-124309-cov-7.291958_pt1 | contig 124309 bp, 126 predicted proteins | sample MGYA00511341_ERZ772867 | MGnify/ENA primary metagenome ERZ772867 (study PRJEB29015, sample SAMEA2737707) | human gut metagenome | biome: human gut; feature: human-associated habitat; material: faeces | place: China | collected 2012 ... | reverse complement strand
ATGGGCGCATTTCTGCCCGCCAAAACCGTGTTTGCCCTTGTCAACCGATACTAAATAGGGTTTCGGCTTCCCGCCGGAAGCCGCAGGGCGTCACATCAGCCCCTTGGTGATAAATTCAAAGGCGAGGAAGAAGCGGCCAAGCACGGTGTCGCTCATGGTGCTCTTGCCGATGATAAGGCCGAAGAAGCTGAGCACCCAGCACAGCAGCACGCAGTAGATAAAGCCCTTCACGAAGCCCAGCACCGCGCCGCCTATCTCATCGAGCGTCTCCATATTCGGCAGCCTGAATGACAAGTTGCCGACATTCGCGATGGCGATGAGGAAGATGAGTATCAGCAGGAAAGCCAGCATCAGCCCGCCGACATGGGTTATGGTCCTGCACAGCACGGCGACAACGGCCTCTGTCATGCTGACATTTTCGCTGTCGGCATACGCGACGGCCTCGGTCGCCATCTCCTCGGAGCGCTTCTCGTATAACCCGATGCGCTCCATGCACTCATAGGCATAGTCGTAGCGCAGGGAGGGGTCCTCGGCGAGAATATCGTTGAGAGACTTGTCGCTGTTGCCGTAGCCGAGGCTGTCGAGCACCTCTTCGCGGTTCTGCTGAGAGTCAATATACCCGTCCACGAACGGCTCCAGCGCGGGGATTACCTCGCCGGAATACGCCGAGGACAGCAGGCTTCCGCCAAACAGTGCGATGACGATGGCCAGCAGCCCCGCGATCCCGCCTATAAGGCCGCGCTTATAGCCGCCCCACGTACACAAGGCGATTATCGCCAGAAGGATTATATCAATGACAGCTCTCATATGTATCAGCATCCTTTTCTGAAAGTATTGTCAACTTTGCTTCTTATGCAAATTATATTGTAACACAAGTTTATGAACAAATATAGCAAATTAATCTTAAGGAAGTTTTTCCATCATTGCGCCGGCAGCGCCGTCGTACCAGACACGGTTGAGGTACAGCCCCTGCGGCGGCATCGTGGGGCCGGTGAGCCGCCGGTCGCGCTTTTCAAGCAGCGCCGGTATCTCCTCCGGAATGAGCTTGCCGTAGGACGCGTAGACCATCGTGCCGACCATGGCGCGGCACATGTTGTACAAGAAGCCGTTTGCACATATCGAAACGGTTATCAGGTCGCCGTCCTTCTCGGCGCGGCACCAGTACACCGTGCGCACGGTCGTTTTCGTTTGCGTGCCCTCGCTGCGGACGGCCTTGAAATCGTGCGTCCCCTCAAAGGCGCGCGCCGCGGCCTGCATCAGTGAGATGTCGAGCCGCTGCGGATAGAAGCACACGCGGTCGGCCAGAAAGGGGTCGGGTATGCGGCTGTTGAGTATCTTATAGACATACTCCTTCTTCACGCAGGAGCCGATGGCGTTGAAATCGTCCGGCACCTCCACCGCGTCGACCACGGCGATATCGTCCGGCAGGCGGGAATTCACCGCGAGCGGCATACGGTCTACCGGCACGGTGCAGTCGCTGTGGAAATTCGCGCAGTAGCGCAGCGCGTGGACGCCCGCGTCCGTCCTGCCGCAGCCGGTGAGCTTCACCCGCTCGCCGCAGACCTTTGCCAGCGCCTCTTCCATTGTCTGCGCCACGGTGATCGCGTTCTTCTGCACCTGCCATCCGTGATAGCAGCTGCCATCATAGCGCAGGCGCAGGGCAATGTTTTTCATAGGCTCAAATCCCAAACTTCTTCATAATTATCATCGCCGCGAGGAACACAACGCCGATTATGAGCGCCGCCCAGTCGCGCCGGAGCATCTTGGGCTGCTTCATGCTCGTGCGCCCCTCGCCGCCGTGGTAGCAGCGGCTCTCCATTGCGACGGCCAACTCGTCCGCCCGGCGGAACGCCGACACGAACAGCGGCACCAGCACCGGCAGCAGCGCCTTCGCGCGCTGGATGAGGCTGCCCGTCTCAAAATCTGCGCCGCGCGCCTTCTGCGCGGACATGATCTTGTCCGTCTCCTCGATGAGCGTCGGGATGAAGCGGAGCGCCATGCTCATCATCATCGTCATTTCATGGACGGGAACCTTGATCTTCTTCAGCGGATTGAGCAGCAGCTCCAGTCCGTCGGTCAGTGCGATGGGGCTGGTGGTGTAGGTCAGGAGGAAGGTGCCGGTGATGAGCAGCACGATGCGCAGGATCATTTTCACGGAGCGCGCGATGCCCTCCCATGTGATTATCCAGCCAGGGATTATCGGCGTGCCCTGCGTGTAGAAAATGTTCAGCGCGGCGGTCAGCACGATGATGAACAGCATCGGCTTCAGCCCCTTGAATATCGTCGCAGGTTTTATCTGCGACAGCGCCATGCACGCAGCCGTCGCCAGCACCACCGCGACGTACGACACCCAGCCGTTCGACTGGAACAGCGCGACGATGTACAGCACGACAAGTATCAGCTTCGTGCGCGCGTCTAGCCGGTGGACTATAGTGTCTCCTGGGAAGTACTGGCCGAGGGTGATGTCCTTCAGCATATGTCCACCCCCTTCAGCTCCAGCAGCGCGGCTTTCAGCTGCTCATAGGTGTATATCGACTCCGGCAGCGCGATGCCGCGCGCTTTCAGCGCCATGGCAATGCGCGTCGCCTGCGGGACGGCAAGACCGATGCCGCACAGCTTCTCCGGCTGCGAGAACACCTCGGCGGGCGTCCCGTCCATCACGACGTGGCTGTGGTCGAAAACTATCAGCCGCTCTGTGAAGCGCGCGACGTCGTCCATGCTGTGGCTGACGACGATGACGGTCGAGCCGGTGCGCTCGCGGTAATCACGGATATTGTCCATTATCTGACGGCAGCCTGCGGGGTCAAGTCCGGCGGTCGGCTCGTCGAGTATCAGCACGCCCGGTCGCATCGCGATAACGCCCGCGATGGCGACGCGGCGCTTCTGCCCGCCGGACAGCTCCAGCGGCGAGCCGTCGAACAGCTTCTCGTCCACGCCGACGAAGTACGCCGCCTCGCGGACGCGCTCGTCGACCTCGCTGTCGCTGAGCTTCATGTTGCGCGGGCCGAAGGCGATGTCCTGATACACGGTCTCCTCAAACAGCTGGTGCTCCGGGTACTGGAACACGAGGCCTACCTGCCATTTGACGTTGCGGCGGCTTATCTTGTCGGCGTTTATGTCCTGCCCGCCGACAAGCACTCTGCCCGTTGTCGGCTGAAGCAGGGCGTTGAGGTGCTGGGTAAAGGTCGATTTGCCGCTTCCGGTGTGCCCGATGATGCCGACAAGCTGCCCATGCGGTATGCTTATGTTTATATCTTCTATCGCAACTCTGCGAAACGGGGTGCCCTCGCTGTATACATGGCTCAGGCTCTCCACGGTTATATCAGCCATTTTCTTTCCTCTTTATGAAATCTGAAAGCTCGTCGGCGCAGTCCTCGACGTCCAGCTCATCCTCCGGCAGCGCCCAGCCGGCGTCGCGCAGCTCATGCATGAGCCGCACCGTTGCTGGGACGGACAGTCCCTCGCGATCCATCAGCGCAACGTCGGCAAACACATCTTTCGGTGTGCCGTCGGCGACAATGTGCCCGTTCGACATGACGATAAGCCTGTCGGCTCCGACGCATTCGTCCATATGGTGCGTTATCAGCACCACGGTCATGCCGTTTTCGCGGCAGAGCTTCGTTATCGTGCCGATGACCTCGGCGCGCCCCTGCGGGTCGAGCATCGCGGTCGGCTCATCGAGGACGATTATGCGCGGCTGCATTGCAATGACGCCCGCAATGGCGACGCGCTGCTTCTGCCCGCCGGACAGGAGGTGCGGCGCATGCATGCGGAAATCGTACATGTCCACCTGCTTTAGCGCCTCGTCAACGCGCCTGCGAATCTCTTCGGGCGGGACGCCGAGGTTTTCGGGCGCGAAGGCTACGTCGTCCTCCACAACGTTTGCGACTATCTGGTTGTCGGGGTTCTGGAACACCATGCCCACGGTGCGGCGCACGTCGATAACGCGATCCTCGTCGGCGGTGTCGATGCCGTCGATGAGCACCTGCCCCTCGTCGGGGACGAGGATGGCGTTCATATGCTTTGCAAGCGTCGATTTGCCGGAGCCGTTGTGCCCCAGCACGGCGACGAAGCTGCCCGCGGCGATGTCAAGGTCGATGCCGCACAGGCTCTCCTGATCGTCGCCGGGGTAGGTGAAATGCACATTTTTGAAGCTGATTATGTTCATATAATAAATATTCTCCGAAATGCGGGTATTAATGCAGGAAAATCACCGCTCCCAGCGGCAGGTCGCGCCGCAGGGGAGATACAGGCCGCTGTCGGTCACGGGGAGGCCAAGCTCCTGACTGTCCGACCGGCCTCCGAATTTCTTCGTGAAAATGCTCTCGGTGACGTAGCTGAGGACAGAGGCGGAAAGCCCCGTCGTATATGAATTTATGATTACGAAAAGCGGATCGTCGCTCAGTACGCCCGCGCAGAGCGACACGAACGGCCAGAGGTTCTGTTCCAGCTTCCACACTTCGCCGCCGGGGCCGCGCCCGTAGGACGGCGGGTCCATGATTATCGCGCCATAGCGGCGGCCGCGGCGTATCTCGCGCTCGACGAATTTTCCGCAGTCGTCAACTATCCAGCGTATCGGCGCATCGGCGAGGCCGGACGCGGCGGCGTTCTCCTTGCCCCACGCGACCATGCCCTTTGCGGCGTCAACATGGCAGACCTGCGCCCCGGCCTTCGCGCAGGCGACAGTCGCCGCGCCGGTGTAGCCGAAGAGATTGAGGACACTTATCGGACGTCCCGCCGCGCGGATCTTTGCCATCGCCCAGTCCCAGTTCGCGGCCTGTTCGGGGAAAAGTCCGGTGTGCTTGAAGTTCATGGGCTTGACGTTGAAGGTCAGCTCGCCGTAGTGTATCTGCCAGTTTGAGGGCAGGCCGCCCTTGTCCCAGCTGCCGCCGCCCGTTTCGCTGCGGCGATAGCGCGCGTCGCGGTCGTTCCAGTGCTTGTTGCGGCGGGGCGTGTCCCATATCGCCTGCGGATCGGGGCGTACGAGATAGTATCTGCCCCATCGCTCCAGCTTTTCGCCCTTTGAGCAGTCGAGCAGCTCAAAATCCTGCCATTTATCAGAAAGCCACATACCGTTTCTCCCGTAGTTTCTAGTTATAACTATGCCTTAACACTATAACCCCATATTAAGACATAGTATTTTATCACTTTTATTACAATCGGTCAACAGTAAAAAGCTTATCGCAGCATGTCAAAAGCCGGGACAGCGCGTTATCCCGGCTTTTGCTCAGTCTATTTTCATTTCCTCTATCCCGTACCCGGCTCGGTCCGTATAATGCCACCATTCGGCGGAATACCCGTCAAAGCCCGCCGCGTCCATCAGCCGCTCCAGCTTCTCCGCGTTCGCAGCGGCCTCGGCGCTCACATCCGAGTAATCGCGGTCGGCCAATGCCGAGAACTCGTCAAATCCGGACGGCATCTCCACGGGCGCGCCATCGGAAGTACAGAGCGTAATATCTACCGTGCCGCCGCCGGAATGCTTTGAACCGCCTGTGTCGGGGTTTGCGACAAAATTTGGATCCGGACAGCGCTCCCACAGAAGCCGCTGCGCGTACTGCGGGCGGTACGCATCCCATATGAGCAGGCTCAGCCCCTCGCCGCGCAGCGTCTCCTGCACAGCGGCCAGCTTTTTTACCGTGCCGTAGCGCAGATATGCGTCGCTGAAATCATATATTGCCGCCCCGGTGAAATTGTTCTACCCTGCGTAGCGCAGATCGACCCATATGTCCGGAATATAATCCCGCACACGCACAAGCGCTGTGTCCTCCGGTTCGGGTATCGGCGTTTCGACAGCGACCGGCAAAGACGGCGCCGGCGGCGCAGTCTGTTCCGGAGCAGGCAGCTCTGTTTTTACGGGCGCATCCGTTCCGCAGGCGCACAGCGCAAGCAGCACCGCCGCAAGAAGCCCGCACAGCAGTTTTTTCATAAGCCCCTCATTTCAAAAAATCGGGCGAGACCGCCCGATTTTTAATGTTTAATGGCAATTATAGTAATAGAGCGCCGTGCTGTCCGTAAGCACAACATCGCACTTGCCTGAGTACAGATACTCGAAGCACTCCAGCGTTCCACCCGCAAGGCGGATTATCTGCCCAAGGCGCTTCGCCAGCTTCGGATCGGTCTCCAGCGCAGCCATAGACTCCTCCGTGGAGCACATAGCCATGGTACGCCCGCCGAGCTTTAGCTTATTCCAGATTGTGGAGCCGTTGCGTCCGGCAACCACAATATTGTTGCTCACATAGGGGCCGTACTGCGTGTACTTTCCGGAGTCAACCTCCGTCTGGTCGAGCGCGATTCCGCCCCAAGCGCAGTCGATATTGCCGGAGGACAGCTCGACATACACGTTCTCCTTCTCTATCGGCTGGATCTGCAGCGTCCAGCCGAGGCGTTCGCACACTGCCATCGCAAGCTGCACGTCGAAGCCCCAGTAGTTCCCGTCCACGACATAGGCCATGGGGAAGGAGTTGATGTCCACGCCGATTATAAACGTCCTCGGCTCGGGCATACCGACCTTTTCGAGCGCCTTGGCATCCTTTTTGAAGTCGATTATGCTGGAGCCGAACCATTTGCCGGTCAGGTCGCCGACCGTGCCCTCGGCGTTGAGCGTCTCGATGGCGGCGGTCACGTAGTTATAAGTACTGTCGTCATTTCGGAAAGCAAGGGAATATTCCTGCTCCACAAGCACCTCCAGCTCGCGCACCCCGTAGGTGCTGCCGCCGCAGGCGCAGAGGCTGAACGCCATACACAGTATGAGCACGGCGCATATCAATTTCTTCATCCACATCACCACTATGCTTTATTTACGCCGAATGGCGGCCGCGATGGGCGGCGCGGCGGCGCTTTTTCTTCTTCCCGCTTATGACCGCGATGGCAATCACCGCCGCGATCACAACGACCGCAACAACTGCGCATATCACGCGATTGCGCGCGGCAACGGCCTCATTTGCCGCCGCTTCCTCTGCGAAAGCCTGCTCCTGAACGGCCTGCGCCTCGGCGATGCGCGCTTCCTCCTCGGCCTGCGCCGCCGCTTCCTCAAGGCGCTTGCGCTCGGCCTCCTCTTCCTTAAGCTTGCGCTCCTCCTCTGCTTTTGCGGCCTTCTCGCGCTCCTCGAGCCGCGCGTCCAGCGTCAGCGTGTAGTCCGCCAGCAGCTTGCCTGCGTCGGCCAGCACCCGCTCCGCGTTGCCGACCCAGGTAGTATTTATCGCGATAAGGATCGGATGCGGCATGTAGACGATGCCGGCGATATTGTTGAACTGCTCATACGCGCCGTATTTCTGCGCCACCTCGTACTCGTCGCCCAGCGCCCGGCTGAGGTACTGCCCCGGCGTCGCCACCTTGAGGCACTCCACTATGTTCGGGAACTGGTCGGGGTTCTCATATAGATTGCGCAGCACGCCGATCACGAAGCGCGGCGAAAAATGGCTGCTGATATAATACCGCTCCGGAATATCCTCGACCGGCACGTCAGACATTTTGACCTGCTGCTCGCGGTAGTCCTGTTCGGAGTCGAAATAATGTATCATCACATGGGCGTAGTCGTTGTTCGAGTAGGTCAGCACGGAGGTCTCGGCATATGTAAGATCAACGCCGCAGACCTTGTCGTCCTGCTTCAACTCGCCGTTTGCGACCTTCTGCGCAAGCATCATCATCAGCGGCAGCTTGTACACGCTCGCGCTGTAGCTCCACACGTCGCCGTTATAATACCATGTCTCGTTGGTGCCGGTGTAGGTGTAGCCGAGGCGGAAGCGGTCGTGCGCTATGCCGCGCTCGTCGAGAAAGTTCTCTATCAGCTCCTTCAGCTCGTCGGAATCCAGCACGCCGTCCTCCACGGTCTCGGCAGTGACAATGACCTCGTCCACCTGCTCCTCCGGCACGGTATACGCCGGGGCGGAGCTTTGCTCCGGCGCTGGTGTCTGCTCCGGAGCGGAGGTCGGCTCAACGGGGGCTTCGGTTTCCGCAGGCGTGGGGGCGACCGGAGCCGGATCAACAGGCGTTTCGCCGCCGTCCTCCCCGTCGGCAAACGCCGCGCAGGGCAGCGCTATGATCAGCGCCGCGCACAGCAGTATCGCAAGAAATCTGCTTATCTTCTCTCTCATGTCCTATCCCTGATCTTTCAAATTTCCGTAATTTCGCCGCGCTGGGTAAAGCTGCTGCCGAAGAATTCGCGCGCGGCGGCGGCGAGGTACTCGGTGTCCTTCGCTCCGGCGGTCTCATACGCGGAATGCATCGCGAGCTGCGCAAGGCCGATATCGACCGTGTTTATAGAGACATGCGCGGCGCTGATATGCCCAAGCGTGGAGCCGCCCGCGATGTCGGCGCGGTTGGTGAAGCTCTGCACCGGAACTTCCGCGCGGCGGCACACCGCCTCGAACGCGGCGGCGGAGACAGCGTCGGTCGTATAGCGTTGGTTCGCGTTATGCTTTATGACGATGCCCTTGTTCATCTCCGGCCGGTCGTTGCGGTCGGCGTACTCGGGATGGTTCGGGTGCACGGCGTGGGCGTTGTCGGCGGACACCATGAAGCTGTTGGTCAGCAGCGCGCGGTACTGCACGTCGCTGCGGCCGAGCGCGGCGCTCACGCGGCACAGCACATCCTCAAGGAAGCTGGAATCCGCGCCCTGCTTCGTCCCGCTGCCGACCTCTTCGTTGTCGAACACGCTGAGCACTGCGGCGCTCTCGCCGTCGGCGGCGTCGAGCAGGCCGCGCAGGCAGCCGTAAACGCACTGGAGGTCGTCAAGCCGTGCGGAGGAGACGAACTCGTTCTCCGCGCCCCAGACGCAGCCGCGTTCGCGCGGGTAGAGGATCAGGTCGCCCGCGAGCAGCGCGTCCTCGGCGATACCGAGGCTCTGCGCAACGATGGCCTTGAAGCCGGTTTTCAGCTCCGCGGAGCCGATGAGCGGCAGCATATCGACGTTCGCGTTGTAGCTCTTGCCGTCGTTGGCGCTTCTGTCCATATGTATTGCGACGTTCGGTATGACCGCGAGGTCGCGGTCGACGTTCACGAGTCTGGACACCATTCGCCCGCCCTCTGCGACTATAGCGCGCCCCGCGACGGAGAGGGGGCGGTCGAGCCATGTGGAGCACAGCATCCCGCCGTATTTTTCAACATTGAGCATGGTGTACATTCCGGCTGCCTTGACGTCAGAGTTCCACTTGATCTTGAACGACGGCGAATCGCTGTGCGCGGCCATGACCATGAAGCCGCGGAAATCCGGCTTCGGCAGGCGCAGCGCGATAATGGAGGAACCGTTGCGGCGGACGTAGTACTTGCCCGGCGCGGTGACGCTCCAGTCGTCGCCCTCGAAAAGCTCCGTGTAGCCGGCGGCATCCAGCTCGCGCCGGACGTTCTCGACCGTGTGATAAGCGCTGGGGCTCGCGGAGATAAAGTCTATCAGCTGTTTATTTATATCATTCATGGCGATTCTCCCTGAACATAGTTTTGGAAAATATATTATAACACATATATTTCGCTTTGACCAGCCCCGGTTTTGCGTCATGTCCCCGCTTTGGAATCGGCGCTGTTGAATCTTCGCCGCGGAGCGCTGCCCCTTCTAGGGTAGCGAAGCGGCGGCGCGGTAGTGAATGACATGCCGGGGCATGTCAGAGCCGCGCCGTGACCGAGCCGCAGCGAGACAGTGGCACGAAGCGCCGAAGGGGTCACCAGAGGAGAGACTAGAGCAGAGGGGAAAAGAAAGAGCCGCGTAAAAACAACCTGTCATTGCGAAGCCAGTTCGCAAACTTAAGTGAGCATCCAAATCTTTGATTTGGCTAATGCGAACTTACACCTCAGGTGGGCTTCGCAATCCGCGTCCCCTATGCACCGCACAAAAATGCACTTCCGACTCAAAGAGAACGGATTCCCACGTCGCTTCGCTCCTCGGAATGACAGTGGAGGCCTGTATATTGCCTTGTCTTTTCCCTAATGGCAATATCCCCCCACCGGCAACCCCTCAGTCGGCTACGCCGACAGCTCCCCTAAAAAGGGCGTCAAGATGGTGCGGCGTAAAATAACGGGCATCCCCTTGGCTCCCTCTGATGAGGGAGCTGTCGCGCAAGCGACTGAGGGAGAGATAATCCCGCGCATTGCAGGGCATGAAAACCAACGCCCCGTCCCCCCTGCATAGGCTCTTGAAAAATGCGCTGTCATGTAGTAAAATATCTTTAACACTCACGAAAGGATGTTTTTCACATGAAGGTTTCCGAGCTTCCCTATAAGCGCGTAACTATTGAAGAGATCAAGGCCGTCATGGACGACGTGCTCGCCCGCACCCGCAATGCAAAGAGCGTGGACGAGATCCTCGCCGCCCGCGAGGATTATCTCAAGCTCCTCTGCGATTACAGAACCGCCGAATCTCTCTCCTATATGCGCTATTCGATAAATACCGTTGACGAGTTCTACGTCGCGGAGAAGGATTATTACGACGAGATTGGCCCCGAGGCCGAGAACTACATGGTTCAGTACGCCTCTACGCTGCTCGATTCCCCGTTCCGCGCCGAGCTGGAGGAGCGCCTGTCCCCCGTGCTGTTCAAGCACCTCGAGGTCAGCCGCAAGAGCATGTCTCCCGAGATAATCGACGATCTGGTCGAGGAGAACAAGCTTGTCAGCGAGTACTCCAAGCTCATGGCTTCGCTTGAGTTCGAGTTCCGCGGCGAGACTCTGCCGCGCGCGATGCTGATGAAGTACGCCAAGAGCGACGACCGCGAGACCCGCCGCGAGGCATACGAAGTCCTCGGCAAGGTGCTCAAGGAGCACAGCGCTGAGCTGGACGACATCTACGACCGCATGGTCCACGTCCGCGATCGCATGGCCAAGAAGATGGGCTACAAGAACTACGTCGAGCTGGGCTACCACCGCATGGGGCGCATCGACTACGATCAGGACAAGGTCAAGACTTTCCGCGAGAACGTGCTGAATGACATCGTCCCCGTCGTCTCCCGCCTGCGCACCGAGAACGCCAAGCGCCTCGGCATCGACGACTACAAGCTCTACGATAACGACGTCATCATCCCCGGCGGCGACCCCGTTCCCGCTGGCGGCAAGGCCGAGATATTCGCTGCTGCGCGCGAGATGTACCACGCCATGGGCGAGGAGACCGGCAAATTCATCGACATGATGATTGATAACGATGCCTTCGACGTCGATTCCCGCAAGAACAAGTGGGGCGGCGGCTACTGCACGGAGTTCCCGAAGTACAAGCAGCCTTTCATCCTTGCGAACTTCAACGGCACCGCCGGCGACGTGGACGTCATGACCCACGAGGCCGGACACGCGCTCAACGCCTACCTCATCGCCGACAACCGCTTCGCGCTTGAGATCGGCTGCGGCGGCATGGAGACTGCCGAGACCCACTCGATGAGCATGGAGTTCTTCGCGTGGCCGTACATGGACAAGTTCTTCGGTGAGGACGCGGCAAAGTATCGCTTCGCCCACGCGCTCGATGCGCTGTCCTTCATCCCCTACGGCACGATAGTCGACGCGTTCCAGCACATCGTCTACGAGAACCCCGACATGACCCCCGCTGAGCGCAAGGCCGCGTGGCTGGAGCTTGAGCATCAGTACCGCCCGCACATCTCCATGGACGGCATGACCTACCTTGAGGAGGGCACCCGCTGGCAGTATCAGATGCACATCTACGAAAGCCCGTTCTACTACATAGATTACTGCCTCGCCCAGACCGCAGCGTTCGACTTCCTGCTCGCCTCTCAGGAGGATTATGACGACGCCTTCGCGCGCTACATCCGCCTGTCGAAGCAGGGCGGTGAAAAGCTCTGGACCGATCTGCTGCCCGAAGCCGGATTCCGCTCCCCCTTCACCCCCGGCGCGCTCAAGGAGCTTGCCGAGAAGGTCGAAGCCCTGCTGGAGAAGATCAAGGTCTGATAAGCAGGCGTTTGAGCTGACAAATAGCTTAATAGTTTCGGTTCCCCCTCGATACGAGGGGGAACCTTTTGTTTCTGTAGGGGTGTGCGTGGACATATTTATTGTGCTCCTTCTCTTTTCCCCGCTGACATTAAAAATCCCCCGCCGATCGCTCGGCGGGGGATTCCCTGTGTCCTCAAAGCTTTGCTTTGAGCTTGTTAATGCAGTCGGGGCAGACGTTCTTACCTCTGTATTGGATGACGCCCTTCACGTTGTCGCAGAAAATGCAGGATGCCTGATATTTGCGAAGAATAATATTTTCTCCTTCAACATATATCTCCAGTGCATCCTTCTCTGCGATGTCCAGTGTACGGCGCATCTCTATGGGGAGGACTATACGGCCCAGCTCATCAACCTTACGGACAATTCCGGTAGATTTCATAGTGATTGCTCCTTCCACATCTCTAACACAAACCTCACTTTGCATTTTATCACAAGTTTCGCTCAAGTCAACTAAAGATTACACCATGCCGACTAAAATTAACAAATTCTTTTATATTATCCCAATTATTTCTATAATCTTCATTTTAATTACATTAACACCATGTTTCTTAACTACTTCTTAACAATTGCACTACTGCTTTCGACATTTTTCGCGCTTTTCTCCGCTTCGCACGCAGAAGCCGGAAACGCCCTGATTGTAGGCGCTTCAGCCGCCGTGAGCTTTACTTTGGAACTTTTGGGAGCAGTTTGCCTGTGGAGCGCGGTGATGGAGCTGCTTGAGCGCAGCGGCGCAGTCAAGGCGCTTACCCGCCTGCTCGCCCCTCTGCTGCGCAGACTGTTCCCGCTCTCGTCGCGCGACGGCGGTATCATGGCCGCCATCAGCGAGAACATCAGCGCAAATCTCCTAGGCCTCGGCAACGCCGCCACGCCCGCCGGCATCCGTGCCGCGCAAGGCATCGCGCGTCTCGGCGAACCCGCCAAAGACGAGCTTTGCAGGCTGGTCGTGCTGAACACGGCATCGATACAGCTCATCCCATCGACGATAGCCGCGGTGCGCGCCGCAAACGGCGCGGCCTCCGCTTTTGATATCATGCCCGCCGTATGGTTCAGTTCCGTCGTGTCCGTCGCGGTCGGGCTGGCAATGGCGAAGCTGCTCGCGCGCGTATGGCGATGAACACGCTGCTCGACCTGACCGCGCCGCTCATCGTCACCGCCGCATGTGTGCTGGCGCTCTACAAGGGCGTGGACATCTTCGCGGCGATGACCGACGGCGCGAAAAAGGGGCTGCGCGTCATGGCCGACATTCTCCCTGCGCTGCTCGTGCTCTTCCCCGTGATATATCTGCTGCGCGCCTCCGGCCTGCCGGAACTACTGGAGCGGCTGCTCGCGCCTGTGTTCAAAGCGCTGGGCATTCCGGTGGAGACCTCTCTGCTTATGCTGCTGCGTCCGGTCTCCGGCAGCACGGCGCTCAGCGTGAGTGCGGAGCTTATCGCGCGCTATGGTGCGGACTCGCTCGTCGGCCGCACTGCCGCCGTTATGATCGGCTCGAGCGAAACGACGCTGTATGTCGTCGCGGTGTATTTCACGGCCGCCGGTGTCAAGGACAGCCGCTGGGCGATCCCCGCGGCGCTGTGCGCCGATCTCGCGTGCTTCCTGTCCTCGGCGTGGATATGCAGAATTCTCTGGGGCTGAAAATTATGTGTTGAAAAATGAATAAAACGTGTTAGAATAAGTGCATATTCATTTGCGGGGGTATGTTAATGAAGCGCTTATTCGGCTCATATACTTGGAAAGACGTCATCACCGATCTTGTGTACTGCGTTGTCGGCAGCGCGCTGGTCGGCCTGAGTCTTTCGATGTTCACCATTCCGAACGACATCGCGCCGGGCGGCGTGTCCGGTCTGTCGACGGCGCTTGCGTACATCACGCCGATCCGCGTGAGTATATGGAACCTGATGCTGAACGTGCCGCTGCTGCTCTGCGCATGGAAGCTGCTCGGCCCGCGCTCCCTCGCAATGACGCTCATCGCCACGCTGCTGCTGTCCGCGTTCATCGACCTGACGGCGTTGCTGCCCGTGTACACCAGCAACGCCCTGCTCGCCTCGATATTCGGCGGCGCGCTGAGCGGACTCGGCGTGGGGCTGCTGTTCCTGCGCGGGATAAGCACCGGCGGGACGGATCTGCTCGCGCTGATGATGAAAAAACCGTTCCCGAACCTCCCGTCCGGCACGATGCTGCTCGTGATTGACGCCTGCGTTGTCGTGTTCGCAGTTCTCATTTTCCGCGACATCGACGTCGCGCTCTATTCAGCCATCGCGATTCTCGTGTCCTCGAAGGTCATCGACGCACTCGCCGAAGGCGTGGACTACGCCAAGGTCATCTACACCGTTACCGACCGCGGCGACGAGGTGACGAACGTGCTGAACACATACACCGACCGCGGCACGACGATAATCCCTGCCGTCGGCGGTTATACGCGCGGCGAGAAGCAGGTCGTCCTGACTGTCACGCGGCGCAATGTGCTCGCGCAGACGCTGAAGCTCATCCATCAGGCCGATCCCAAAGCCTTCACCTTTGTCATGGACTCCACCGAAGTCCACGGCGAGGGTTTCAAGTTGGATTGATTGCGTCACCGCTTATACCGAAATTTCCAATACATGATATCCCCCCTGCGCCCATTAGCGGTGCAGGGGGGATCGCTGTATTTTATATTATATCGTCGGGTCGGTGACGAGGTTGTTGACCCATTTTCTGCGTTTGACGAACACAAATCCGATGCCGCACTTGAGAATTTCAAGCGACTGCACGATCATAAACATCGGCAGGATCGGCAGTGTGGTATAGCGCGAGAGCGTAAACGCGACGGGGATGCATATCGCCCATATGTACGCGCTGTCGAAAATGAAGGTGATGATCGTCTTGCCGCCGGAGCGCAGCGTAAAGTAGCAGGTATTCGTGAAGGCATTGAATGGCATCATTGCGGCACTGACCCAGAGCATGTCGGAGGCCATCTGCTTGACGCTGTCCGAGGTGTTGTAGAGCTGCGGCAGCAGCGGCGCGAGCAGCGCCATCACGATGCCGACGCAGGTGCTGAGTGCGACAGAGAATGCGATGAGCTTTCTGTCCTCGTCCACGGCGCGCTCCAGCTCGCCCGCGCCTAGCAGCTGCCCAACGATGATGGCAACAGTGTTGCCCATCGAAAGCGCAGCGCAGAGGAACAGGTTCGAAACCGTGGAGGAGATATTACACGCGGAGACAACCTCCAGCCCGCGCATGGAGTAGCACTGGTTGAGCATTGCCATGCCGCCCGACCACAGCAGCTCGTTTATCAGCAGCGGCGCGCCGAGACGCACTATCTGCCGCGCAAGCTCCGGCGGGACGCGCATCGTCTCGTACACGCCGACGATGAAGCGGTTGCGCTCCTTGTGTCGGTGCGTCCACGTGATGACTATCGCGCACTCGACAAAGCGGGAGAGTACGGTTGCGATAGCCGCGCCGACGACGCCGAGCGCGGGCGCGCCGAATTTGCCGAAGATGAGGATGTAGTTGAAGACGAGGTTGACGAGCACAGCGGCGATGCCCGCCTTCATCGGCAGCATCGTCTCGCCGGTCTCGCGCAGGGTGCTGGAATATACCTGCGTCACCGCGAACGGCAGCATCTGGAAGTACATCACGGCGATGTAGTCCTTCGCGTGGCCGAGCGTCGCGCCGAGGTCAAGTCCCTCGTTTCCCTCGTGCAGGAAGGCGGAGATCAGGTTCTCGCCGAAGAGGACGAACACGAGCAGGAACAGCGCGACTGAGCCGAGGGCGATATAATATTTGGCGCGCATCGTGTCGCGGACGCCATTGTGGTCGTCCTTGCCGTAAAACTGCGCGGTGAAGATGCCCGCGCCCGCGAGGCCGCCGAAAATGCAGAGGTTGAACACGAACAGCAGCTGGTTGACTATGGCGACGCCGGACATCGGCTCCGTTCCGACCTGTCCGACCATGACGTTGTCGAGCAGGCTCACGAAGTTTGTGATAACGTTTTGAATGAGAATCGGCAGCATGACCGCAAAAAGCTTGCGGTAAAAAGCCTTATTTCCGATAAATCTGGATAATTTCACTTTCTTTTCCTCAATAATCATACATATCTGTCTTTTAACTGTCGAGCGTATAATATAGCATACGCGCGCAGTATTTGCAAGGGCTGAAATTCTTAAAAAACAGGGAGTGAATTGTGGATAGCCAATGCGCGTTCGTGGTGTCACTGTTAGCTGGCGCATGGCGTTGCTCCGCCCCCCTTGTCGCCCCTTCCAGGTAGCGAAGCGGCGACGCGGTAGTGAATGACATGCCGGTGGCATGTCAGAGCCGCGCCGTGACCGAGCCGCAGCGAGACGTTGGCGGCCGTTAGGCCGCCTGAGGTGTCTCCATACTCGGGCTATTGCCAATAGGCAAAAGAGAGAACCATGTAAAATTACTTTTTCTCCCTCACATACGCGAAAAAGCCGCTTCGCAGCGGCTTTTTCTTTTTCTATATACGTCTTTTTCATGGAGCGCCGAGGGGGAGGACCGGCACTCTTTATCGCCAGGCGCCGATGGTAAGGCGGCGCCGTTATCGGTTCAATTCCACCACTTATTGAACAGCGATGTCCACGACCGCAGGAATTCTCCCAGCTCACCGAGGCTGTCCGCGTTTCCGCTGAGCCACGAGTTCCACTCGTCGGAATGCTGCTTTGCCCAAGCTTCCCACTTTTCAGGGTACTGCTCGATAAGCTTTCTCCACTCGTCCGGATGCTGTTCCGCCCAAGCTTCCCACTCGTCGGCGTAGTTCTCCGCCCATGCTTCCCATGCATCGGCGTAGTTCTCGCCCCAGTTTTCCCATGCGTCGCCCTGAGCTTCGCCCCAGGCTTCCCACTTGTCACCGGTTGCTTCGCCCCATGCTTCCCAGCTATCGCCCTGAGCCTCGCCCCAGGACTCCAAGCCGTCGGCAACACTCTCGGCCAGCTCTTCCATGTCGTTTGCAAACTGGCGCATGCAATTCCTGATGCTGCCGCCGTTGGGGCTGACCTCGTAATTGTAGTCATAGCCGCCGAAGGAGAAGCTCACATTGTACACAAGCTCCCCGTCCGCCACATCCACGTCCACATTGACGTCGGGTAGCGCGCCGTCCTCGGCTCCGGCCGCCTTCAGCGCCTCCAGCGCCGCGGTGCCCTCGCTTATGTAATCCGCCGCGCCCGCCGTTCCGCAGGCGACGATATTTTCAATGTCAAGATTCTTCAGCGTTCTCAGCAGGTTCAGGTCGCTGATATTGAGCTTTGCAAGCTCCTCGACGCTCTTGCCGCTCGCGGCGCTGATGGCCGAGACGAACTGGCTCTTGCCCGGGCTTATCGCCAGCGAGCGCGCAAGCTCCGTTACCTCGTCCGTCTTCTGGAGCACCTGACTTATCACCGCGCCGTCGAAATCCGCCGTCTCCATGACCTTGGCCATGGCGGTATCTATGCGCTGCTGAAGCGCCTCGGCCTTGGCGGTGTCGCTGTTATCGACCGTCACGAGGACGGAATTCTTCTCCGGCGTCAGGTAGCCGTTGTCGCGCATCGAGCCGATCACGTCGGCCAGCGCCGCACTGAGCTTTTCGCCGCGCAGTTCAAGATTTGAGAGAATGGCCTGCCCGTCGCCGTTGAGCGCCGCGGCGTCCACGACCTTGTCGCGAGCGTTGAGCCGCAGCTCCACGCTGGGGTTGACGTCCAGCGTCACGACCGATGCGACGGCGTTCTCCTGTCCGTTGACATACGCGCCGCCGGCGGCAGCACAGATCAGCAGCGCCATCACGGCCGCGATCGAAAGCAGACGCTTGGCGAAGCCGCTTTTCTTCTTCCTGCTCTTCGTCAGGGCAACGACCTTGCCCCGCGGCGCGCTGCATTCAGCCATCACGGAATCGAATATATCCGGCGCGGCGGCGTCAAACGCCTGCTGCACCCTCATTTCAAGCTCTCTGTCAGTCATACAGTTCAGCCTCCTCAAGATATTTCCTCATTTTCTTCACGGCGCGCGAGTATTTCGACAGCACCGTCGCCAGCGGCAGCTCCATAAACTCCGCTATCTCCCTGTGCTTGAAGCCAGCCACGGCGTGCAGCAGGAATATTCTGCGCTCCTCGCCGCCGAGCTGCTCCATGCACGCGCGCAGCAGCAGGTGTTCCTCGTCGCCGAGACCGCTGTCCGCACGCAGCAGAGTTTCCCAATCGCAGTCGGGCTGTTCGGCGCGGCGGCTGCGCTCGCGCAGCTTGTGCAGGCAGAGGTTCCGCGTCACGGTCATTATCCACGCCATGGGCTTGCCCTCGCTGCGGTAGGCCTGCGCGGTCTGGTATATGTTCACGTAGCAGTCGTGCAGGACGTCCTCGGCGTCCTGACGGTTTTTAAGTACGGAGAGGGCATAGGCGAACACCGCGCCGCTGGTGCTGCGGTACAGCACGGCGAAAGCGTCCCTGTCGCATATGGCGACGCGCTCTATGCACCGGTCAAGCTCATCCGCGCCGCTCACGCGCGGCGTCTCCGGTTCCATTTTGTATGCGGCGGGCAGCATCGCGTCCCTCCCTTCGTTTTGCTTTACACCTATATAATACACGAGCAGGGTGTTTTATTGCAATCGGAATAAAATTTTTTGTGTTTGGGTTTTTGGGGGAGGGGGACGGATTAGAGCGCGGAATTTTCTTTTCCCCATTGGCAATAATACACCCCCATCACGGCTCCTTCCACAGCCGGATCACGCCGCGGTCGTTGAGCTGGCACAGCGTGACGAGGATCAGCGGGAACAGCAGCATCCCGATCACGCCCTTGACCCGCCATCCGATATATATCGCCGTGAGCGAGGCCAGCGGGTCAAGCCCGATCTGATCGCCCAGCAGCTTCGCCTGCGCGCAGCTGCGCACAAGGTTCGTCACGCCCCAGCTGATCAGCAGCCCGATCCCGCGCGCCGCCGCGCCCGACAGCAGGCAGTACGCCGCCCACGGCAGCAGCACCGTCCCCGTGCCGAACACAGGCAGCGCATCGACCAGCGCCGTCACCGCGGCGATGACCGGTGCGCCGCGGACGCGCAGCAGCAGGAAGCCAATAAGCAGTTCGAAAAATGTCATCAGCATCAATATCAGCTGCGCCCGCAGCCAGCCGCCGAAGCTGCCTTTCAGATTGCCGCCGACGCCGGAAAAGCGCCGCCGAAGCCCCGCCGGTATCTGCGCGGCGAGAAATGCCGTGAGCTGCGGGTACGACGCGGAGGCGAAATACGTCCCGATCCCAGCCGTGACGGCGAACAGCAGTGTGTCCGGACTTGCCTGCGCCGTGCGCGCGACAAGCTCCAGCCCCCACTGCGACAGCGCCGCCGGAAGCTTATACAGGCTCTCGCCGAGCGAATCGAGCGCGCTCTCAAGATATCCGCTCACGCCCTGCGGCGCGGCGGCGATGTACTCCAGCATCCGCGCCTCCAGCCGCACCAGCGTCTGCTCCGCCGACGCGACAAGCTCCGGCACCTGCCGCGCGAAATCCGTCAGCATATCCACGCCCTTCGACGCGAGCGCATACACCGCCCCTGCCGCGGCTGCCAGCACCGCGAGCGTCACAAGCCCCGCGGCCACACTCCTGCGCCAGCCGTGCCGCGCCAGAGCCCCGACCGCCGGTTCCATCAGCGCCGCCGCGCCGAGCGCCACGAGAAACGGCGCGAGCCACGGCAGCAGAAAGCGCAGCGCCAGCCACAGCGCCGCGATGACGAGCGCCCAGCACAGCGCCGCCCAAAGATATTTTGCGAGCCTCTCGGGCATTGTCTCCCCCTCTCCCTGCCTTCCTTGTTATATATAGAAAGCGCATCCAGGCGCCCCACATGTTCCACACCCATCCTTGCCACATCTGCCGGAAAATATTCGCTTTAACCCCTGAGCCGGGGCGCGTATATAATGTACTGACGGCGAAAAGCCGCGCATCGGAGCCGGGGCATCGGCTCCGCGGCAAAAAATGTATTCGGAGGATGCCATGCTGATAGTGCAGAAATTCGGCGGCAGCTCTCTGGCCGGGACAGAGCGTCTCCGGCGAGCCGCCGGCATAGCTGCCGAGGCTCGCCGAAGGGGGCACAGCGTTCTGGTCGTGGTGTCCGCCATGGGCGATACGACAGATGAGCTGCTGGATATGGCACACAAGATAAGCTCGCAGCCGCCCGCACGCGAGCTGGACGCACTCATTTCGACTGGTGAGCAGCAGTCCGCGGCGCTCATGGCCATCACGCTCGAGAGCATGGGGCTTGCGGCGCGCTCGTTCACCGGCTGGCAGGCCGGCATAATCACCGACGGCAGCCACGCCGAGGCGCGGATAGAGATGATCGCGGCGGGCGAGCTTGCCGCTGCGCTTGAACGCGGCGAGATCGCCGTGGTCAGCGGGTTCCAGGGCGTCAGTCCGGAGGGCGGTATAACAACGCTCGGCCGCGGCGGCTCGGACACGACTGCTGTCGCGCTGGCAGCGGCGCTCGACGCGGAGCGCTGCGAGATATACACGGACGTGGACGGTATATACACCGCCGACCCGCGCATTGTCAGCGGTGCGCGGCGGCTTGAGGAAATAGATTTCCGCGACATGCTGCTGCTCGCGGGCGCAGGTTCGCAGGTGCTGCACGATCGGTCGGTCGCGCTGGCGCTGGCGAACGACGTGGAGATACGGCTGCTGTCGTCGTTTGAGCCGGGCCGCGGTTCGCGCGTGCGGCTGCTTGCAGACGCGGAGCGTCCGGACTACGCGGGTGTGACCCGCAGCGAGGCGCGCAGTGAGATTACGCTTGTGGGGCGCGCAGCCGGAACGGCGACGCTGTCTGAGCTTGTAATTGCGCTGTCGAAGTCTGGCATTCCGGTGCTGTCCGGCAGTTCTGGCGAGGGCTGGGTCACGGTGCGCGTCGCCCCTGCGCAGATGATCCCAGCGCTTGAGCTGACCCACACAGCGTATCTGAGGCAGCGTGCCGAGTGATAGCGCGGATAGGCTGTTTTAGCGCGTTGAGTAAGTGAAAAATAACCCACGGATTGCAGTCAGCAATCCGTGGGTTATTGGTGTCGTAGAGTAGTGTCTGCAGCGCAGCAAATGGTAAAGACGGGTTATCACCCGTCTTTCTTTTTGTTCTTTTCGGAGGCTATGCGTATCACGCGGCGAACGAAGAGCCACAGCAGGAGGAAGCCCGCCGTGATTATCACCGCGCCCATAACATGTGCAAGCTCCGGACCGGAGCCGCCTGTGCCGCTGCTGATGAGCACCTTGCCGTCGATGCTCAGCTCGCGCAGGAGCCGTCTGCCGGAGCTGTCCGCCGGAGTGCATCGCACCTGCGCGTTCCGCCCCTCGTAGCTCTCGCTGCGCATACACTCCGGCAGGCGGTTAAAGATATATTCCGAGCCGAACTTATCGCGCAGGACATAGAAGCTGTCCCCGCCGCGGCTCTCGATCTCGACCGAGCCGACAATTATATTCTTCGTCACCAGCGTCTCGTCGCCGCCGCTGTCCGGCTGCGAATACACGTACATTCCGGCCAGCATCAGCGCAACCGCACCCAGCAGCGTCAGCGCCGTAGCAAAATATTTTTTCATTTCCCCGCCCCCAAGCAATAATTGTTCGGTAGTATTATGCCAAATATTCCCGTTTGTTATACAAGCGGAACGGCACATCCCCTACGGGCATATCAGGGCGCGGGCATGAACTCCGCATTGATATTGGACGCAAAAAAGCCAAGCGGCGCCTGCCGCTTGGCTTTTTCAAAACAAATATTTACTGCTCTCTTGCAGCTTCCATACCGGCGATAAGAGCCTTCTTATTGCCTTCGAGGAAGCGAGCCTTGCGCTCGCCAAGCTCAATGCGGATAGCCTCGGTCATCTTATCGATATCAACGATCGGCTCCTTCTCCAGCATTGCGCCGAGGATGGCGACGTTCGCGCCCTTGGGATTGCCGACTGCCTCGGCGATGCGGTTAGCGTCGCAGTAGACAACGGTGATATCGTCACGGGTGGACTTGCGCTCGATGATGGAGCTGTTGATGACCAGCAGTCCGCCGGGCTTGACATGCTCCTCGAACTTATCGAGAGAGGGCAGGTTCATCGCAACGATGACGTCGGCCTTGTCGACCAGCGGGGAGGCGACGTCCTTATCGCTGACGATAACGGAGCAGTTCGCGGTACCGCCGCGCATTTCGGGGCCGTAGGAGGGCAGCCAGGAGACGTGCTTGCCGTCCAGCATTGCGGCCATGGCAACGAATTTGCCGATCAGGAGCATACCCTGACCGCCGAAGCCTGCAAAAATAAACTGTTTCATCATAATTATTCAGCAGCCCCCTTGTCTTTATATACGCCGAGAGGATAGTAAGGGATCATGTTCTCTTCCAGCCACTTCATCGCCTCGATGGGATTGAGACCCCAGTTCGTAGGACAGGTGGACAGCACTTCGATAAGGCAGAAGCCCTTACCCTCAAGCTGATACTGGAAAGCCTTCTTGATGGCCTTCTTGGTCTTGATGATGTTGGCGTTGTTGTTGACAGCGCAGCGCTCAATGTAGTACGAGCCGGGAACCGCCGCGAGCATCTCGGAGATCTTGATGGGCGCGCCGCACCAGTTCTCGTCACGGCCGTAGGGAGAGGTGGTGGTCTTCTGGCCGACCAGAGTGGTCGGAGCCATCTGGCCGCCGGTCATGCCGTAAATGGCGTTGTTGACAAATATGGTGGTGATCTTCTCACCGCGGTGCGCGGCGTGAACGATCTCGGCAGTACCGATGGAGGCAAGGTCGCCGTCGCCCTGATAGGTGAAGACCAGAGTGTCGGGCTTTACGCGCTTGACGCCGGTTGCGACTGCGGGGGCGCGGCCATGCGCGGCCTCGTACATGTCGCAGTTGAAATACTGATATGCGAAGACGGAGCAACCGACAGGCGCGACGCCGATGACGTTGCCGTCAAGCTTCAGCTCATCGATAGCTTCCGCCACCAGGCGATGGATAATGCCGTGGTTGCAGCCGGGGCAGTAATGGAACGGCTTGTCAGTCAGCAGACTGGTTTTTTCAAATACTACGGACATTTATTTACCCTCCTTCATTGCGAGGATCTTAGTGACGATCTCTGCGGTGGTAGGCATCTGGCTGCCGCAGTGACCGAAGAAATCGGCGGGCTTTGCGCCGTTGAGTGCAAGCTTGACATCCTCAAGCATCTGGCCTTCGTTGCACTCGACATCGAGCACGGCCTTGACGTTTTCATGGCCTGCGCACTCGGCAAGAGCCTTGTACGGGAACGGCCACACGGTGATGGGACGGAAGAGGCCGACCTTGATGCCCTGCTCACGCAGCTCATCGACGGCGGACTTGGCGATACGGGCAACGGTACCGAAAGCGGTGATAATGAACTCGGCGTCCTCGGTCTTGTATTCCTCGGACATGCACTCGTTGGCCTCGATCTCACGGTAGACCTTCTGCAACTCGTCGTTATGGATGGCCAGATCCTCGGTGTTGATGTAGATGGAGTTGATCTGGGCGCGCTTTGCGGGATCATCGCCGGGCTTCCATCCGGTGGCTGCCCATGGCTTCTTCTCGGGATCGATCTTAAAATCAACCATCTCGGGCATCTCGACAGGCTCCATCATCTGAGCGATGATGCCGTCGGCGAGGAACAGGACAGGAACACGGTACTGCTCGGCCTTTTCAAAGGCGAACATCATGATGTCGATAGCTTCCTGAACGGAGGCGGGAGCGTAAGTCAGCAGATGGTAGTCGCCGTTGCCGCCGCCCTTGACGCCCTGGAAATAGTCGCCCTGAGAAGCCTGAATGTTGCCGAGGCCGGGGCCGCCGCGCATGACATTGAGGATGACGCAGGGCAGCTGCGCGCCGGCGCAGTAGGATATGCCTTCCTGCTTGAGGCTGATGCCGGGGCTGGAAGAAGAGGTAATGGCGCGGGCGCCGGTGCCGGCTGCGCCATAGATCATGTTTATTGCCGCGACCTCGCTTTCGGCCTGGAGGAAGCATCCTCCGACCTCGGGCATACGTGCGGACATGTACTCAGGTATCTCTGTCTGCGGGGTGATAGGATAGCCGAAGAAGAAACGGGCGCCTGCGCGAATAGCGGCTTCCGCGATTGCTTCGCTACCCTTCATAAGAGTCAATGCCATTTTCTTTTCCTCCTTATTCCTTCTCTATCCTGATCGCTATATCCGGACAAGTACGTGCGCAGGATGCGCAGCCTATGCAGGCTTCAGGGTTAACTACTTCTGCGGGGTGATAGCCTTTCGCGTTGAGCTTGGTCTTGGACAGCGCCAGTACGCCCTTGGGACATGCCCTTGCGCACAGGCCGCAGCCCTTGCAGACAAGCTCGTTGATCGTCACCTTAACCATGAGATAACCTCTTTTCTGTAAAAAATTTTGCTTGCTTATAACAAACCGCCGAAGCGGATTCGTCCTATTTTTCGTCCAGCCCTTTTATCCAGCTGTCCCAATCTCGGTGCATATATGTATCTATGGGCATCGGCGTCCCGATATACTTCGGGTCATGCCCCTCGGCGAGGAAAATGTCCAGCATTTCCTTGCGTCCGGACGTATACAGCACCGGCACGCCCGTTATCTCCGACACCTGCTTTATCATCTCGTAGCCGTCGCGCAGCTCGGCGGGAGTCGTCATCTGGGCAAGGTTCGTATTGTTTATCATGCCGGTTATCTTCAGGCGGGAGTGTATCTGCATCTCCTCCTGAAGATGGATTATCTTCTCAACCGTGCCGGCCAGCGGGCGGCGGATGTTCACAACATTCAGCACTTCAAGCGAGCCTGGCTCGAGGTCAACAAAGTCCTGATGATAGCGGCCAAGAGCAGTGGAACCCACAGCGTCGCCGCCGACATCGAACACGACCGTGTCCCAATCCATGTCAAACGCGGAGGCGACCTCCGCCGGCAGGGACAGCGTCTCGATGCCGGAGCAGGCATAGTTCGGGGAGACAAGGCGTATCTCCTTCATCTCCGTCATTTTGCCGTGCTCGGTCAGGCGGAAATAGGTGTTCACCATGTCAAGATCCAGCAGCTCCGTGCGTCCGCCCTCCGCTGCCGCGTTTATGGCGAAATTCAGCGCAAGCTCCGTCTTTCCGCTGCCGTAATTTCCGATAAGAACACAGACCTTTTTCATAGCGCGCCTCACTAATAATTCTCTAACGACTACCATTTTATCACTGCATAACATATGCGTCAATGAATAATAATGACGATTTTTGCCCTGTTGCTAGTTGCAAAATGACGAAGTACAAAATCATTTGTTTTTATTTTCACGCATATTCTTCAATTTATGCCTTTTTGTGCTTTTATTTTAAATAATTCCATTTCCGCACTTGATCCTCGGATGCAAAAACAGATCGCCATCTGGAATAAAAATCACCGATGACGATCTGTTTTGCTCGATACTGTTAACTTTTTGTCTCGCTTACGAGCAACGTTACCTCGCTGCCTCCGGCGTTCGCCACGCCGTCGCCGACCTCGATCTCGCCGGAGCCGCCGTCGGCCGTGGTGTATCTGACCTTGCCAGCGCTCACCGCGCACAGCATCGGCGCATGCCCGTGCAGGACGCCGACGGAGCCGGAGCCGGTCGGGATATTGACGTAGGATACCTGCGTATCCAGCGCGACGCCGTCAGCCGTGACCACGGAGAGATGAATCATGTTCTCCATAGGTTCCACCTCAGAACGTGCCGCGCTTTGCAATAACGTCGTCTATGCTGCCGCAGAGCATGAACGCCTGCTCGGGCAGGTCGTCCACCTCGCCGCCGAGTATCGCCTGGAAGCTGCGGATGGTGTCCTCCAGCTTGACGTACTTGCCGGGCGTACCGGTGAAGTTCTCCGCAACGTGGAACGGCTGTGACATGAAGCGCTGTATACGTCTCGCTCTCGCGACGGTCGCTCTGTCCTCTGCGCTCAGCTCGTCCATGCCAAGAACCGCAATAATGTCCTGAAGCTGTCTGTACTTCTCCAGCACGGCCTGGACTGCACGGGCGGTCTCATAGTGCTCCTTGCCTATGACGGCCGGGTCGAGAATACGTGAGGTGGAGTCCAGCGGATCGACCGCAGGATAGATGCCCAGCTCCGATATTGAACGGGACAGAACGGTCGTCGCGTCCAGATGCGCAAACGCGGTCGCCGGTGCGGGGTCGGTCAGGTCGTCAGCAGGAACATAAATGGCCTGAACGGAGGTGACGGAGCCGTTGCGGGTAGAGGTGATACGCTCCTGCAGAGCGCCCATCTCGGTAGCCAGCGTCGGCTGATAGCCGACTGCCGAAGGCATACGGCCAAGCAGAGCAGAGACCTCGGAACCGGCCTGAGTGAATCTGAATATGTTGTCTATGAACAGCAGGACGTCCTGTCCGCTGCGGTCACGGAAGTCCTCCGCGATCGTCAGGCCGGAGAGCGGCACACGGAGACGTGCTCCGGGCGGCTCGTTCATCTGGCCGAAGACCAGTGCGGTCTTGTTGATGACGCCGGATTCGTTCATTTCGTTCCACAGGTCGTTGCCCTCACGGCTGCGCTCGCCGACACCGGCGAACACGGAATAACCGCCGTGCTCATACGCGATGTTGCGGATAAGCTCCATGATGAGCACCGTCTTGCCGACGCCGGCTCCGCCGAACAGACCTATCTTACCGCCGCGGGAATACGGGGCGAGCAGGTCAACGACCTTGATGCCGGTCTCCAGCACCTCGGTGGAGGGCAGAATGTCGGTAAACGGGGGCGGATCGCGGTGGATGGGCAGATGGTGATCCGCGTTGACGGGGCCTTTGCCGTCGATCGGCTCGCCGACGACGTTGAACATACGTCCCAGCGTCGCTTCACCGACGGGCATGCTTATCGGCGCGCCGGTGTCAACAGCCTCGAGTCCGCGGGAAATACCGTCCGTGGAGGCGAGGGCTATGCAGCGAACCGTGCCATTGCCTATCTCCTGCACGACCTCAAGAGTGACCTTGCGATCCGGCAGCTTTATCTCGACCGCGTTATACAGATCCGGCAGCTTGCCGGAGGGAAAATGAACGTCAACTACCGGGCCTATTACTTTTTTTACTATGCCTCTTTCCATAGCTGAGCTCCTTACTAGTTGTTGTTATTCAGCGCCGCAGCGCCGCCCGCTATCTCGGATATCTCCGTCGTGATCGCCGACTGGCGCGCGTGGTTGAGCCGCAGGCGCAGCTCGTCGAGCAGCTCGTCGGTATTGTCGGTGGCGGAGGTCATGGCGGTCATGCGGGCTGTGTGCTCGCCGGTCTTGGCCTCAAGCAGCACGGAAAGCATCGTGCTGTCCAGATAAAGCTGCGCAAGCCTGTCAAGCAGCTCCTCGGCGTCCGGCTCAAAGATGTAATCTCCGGCGGTCTCGTCCGCCTCGCCCGCGACCACGGGCAGCAGCTGTAGATTCACCGGCACCTGCGCGAGCGCGGACTTGTAATGCTCGTACACCAGTACTACCTTGTCCGCCTCGCCGCCGAGATACAGCTCGCGCAGATATCCCGCAAGCTCGCGCGCCTCGGCGGAGTCGGGGGTATCGCTCGCGGCGTCGAAGGTCTTTTTCACGGGGATGCCGGAGGCCGCAATGACCTCCCTGCCCCAGCGGCCGCTGACGACGAGGAAGCAGTCCTTACCCTTCGCCAGCTCCTCAAGATACTTGACGAGGGCGCTGTTGTACATGCCGCAGAGTCCGCGGTTTCCGACGAACAGGACATAGCATATTCTCTCGCCCTCGTGGGGCACAAGCAGCGGGCATTCCGCTCCGGAGGCGGTTGCCGCGACATGCGCGAGCATCCTGCGGCTCGTCTCCGCAAAGGGGCGGAGCGCCGCCATGGAATCCTGAGTCCTTCTCAGCTTGGAGGCCGCCACCATTTTCATGGATTTGGTTATCTGCCTTGTGCTCTCAACGCTCTTTATGCGTGTTCTGATGGCGCGCATATTTGCCATACGCTATGCCTCCCTTCCGCAAAATTTCATCTGAAGTCCTTCTTGAACTCGGCAATGACGGAGCGCAGCTTCTCAAGCTGCTCCGCGCTGAGCTTCTTGCCGGTCATTATCTGATCCTTTATCTCCGGATAGCTGCTGTGAACATAGTCAAGCAGCTCCCTCTCGAAGCGGGCAATGTCCGCAAGCTCAACGTCATCGGCATAGCCCTCGCTGGCCGCGAATATGGACACAACCTGATCGGCCGCCTCCATCGGCGCGAACTGACCCTGCTTCAGAAGCTCGGTCATTCTGTCGCCGCGGTGCAGCGTGTCTCTCGTCGCCTTGTCCAGATCGGAACCGAACTGCGAAAACGCCGCCAGCTCTCTGTACTGCGCGAGATCCATTCTCAGGCGGCCTGCCACCTGCTTCATCGCGCCGAGCTGTGCCGAGCCGCCGACACGGGACACCGACAGACCCACGTTGATAGCGGGGCGCACGCCGGAGTTGAAGAGGTCGGTCTCAAGGAAGATCTGGCCATCGGTGATAGAGATGACGTTGGTCGGGATGTATGCCGAGATGTCGCCCGCCTGCGTCTCAATGATGGGCAGGGCGGTCATGCTGCCGCCGCCGGCCTCTTCGCTGAGGCGCGCGGCGCGCTCCAGAAGTCTGGAGTGGAGATAGAATACGTCGCCGGGGTACGCTTCGCGTCCTGGCGGACGGTGGAGCAGCAGGGAAATTTCACGGTAGGCGACGGCCTGCTTGGACAGATCGTCGTAGATTATGAGCACGTCCTTGCCGTTGTACATGAAGTATTCGCCCATCGCGGCGCCGGAATACGGTGCGATATAGAGCATGGGCGCGGGCTCGGATGCGTTCGCGCAAACAACGATGGTGTAGTCCATTGCTCCGTGCTCGCGCAGCTTATTCACGAAGCTGGCCACTGTGGATTCCTTCTGGCCGATGGCGACGTAAATGCAGATAAGATCCTTGCCCTTCTGGTTGATGATGGTATCGAGCGCGATGGCCGTTTTACCGGTCTGACGGTCGCCGATGATCAGCTCACGTTGGCCGCGGCCGATAGGAACGAGCGCGTCGATAGCCTTGATACCGGTCTGCATCGGGACACTGACCGGCCGGCGCATAAGCACGCTCGGCGCGGGGCTTTCGATAGCGCGGCTCTCGGTAGCGTGGATGATGCCCTTGCCGTCAACAGGACGGCCCAGCGCATCGACGACGCGGCCGATGAGCGCCTCGCCCACGGGAACTTCGATGATCTTGCCGGTACGGCGAACCTCGTCGCCCTCCTGCACGTTATCGTAGTTGCCGAGCATAACGACGCCGACGTTGTCCTTCTCAAGGTCCATGACAAGGCCGCGCAGGCCGCCGCTGAACTCCAGCATTTCGCCCGCCATAACGTCCGACAGGCCGGAAACGCGGCATATACCGTCGGACAGCGTGATGACCGTGCCTACCTGGAACGCGTCAAGCTTGCTCTGCTCCTTGCTGAGTCTGCCGCGCAGAGCCTCGGCGACATCGCCTTCGGGGACGGCTTCGCTCACAATGCTGTTTCTGATGACATTAAGTCTGTGGGCAAGGCTGCCGTCATAAACGGTGTCGCCCACCTGAAGACGCAGACCGCCGATGAGGCTCGTGTCGACGTCGGTCTCGATGTTGACCTCGTCGTCGTCAAAAGCCTGCTCGATGATATCGCGTATCTCGTCGACAGTGGTCTGCTCCAGAGGCTGCTCCGACCACAGCACGGCGCTCACTTCGCCCGTCTCGTAAAGACGAACCTTGTCCGCCGGCGTGACCTGTATCGCGTCCTTCAGTTCCGCGACAAACTTCTCGGTCAGCGCGGCGCGGCGCTCGCCGTATTCGGGAGCGCTCATAAGCTGAGCCGCAGCCTCGGTTATCTCGCCCGCCGCAGCATTCGTGAGCTTGCGGCGCAGCTCGTAATCTATCTGCTCGGCGTCGCTGCGCGCACCGGCGGCGATGTCCGCGGCGGACTTTTCATCCGCGCGGCGCGCCTCCTCGCTGCTGCGCTCTGCTGTTTCCTTCGCCTTTGCGATGATGGCTTCGCCCTGAGCATCGCCTCCGGCGCGGGCTTTGTCAAGCCCCGCTCTTATGTTCTCGGCCTTTTCCTTGGCCTGCTTTGCCTGTTCAAGCTCATCCGCGATACGGTCGCGGCGGCTCTTGAACATCTTGACGACCAGCTTCCAGCCGATAAAGTACAGCGCCGCTGCAAGTATGGCAAAGTTCAGCAGCCCGTAGAATATATTCCAACCGCCCATTCAGGAGTCACCTCCCCTTCCGCTGTTTATGTTCATACACATTTCTCCGGCGTGCAATCACAGCAGCTTATCCGCCAGAAGCCGGGCAAGCTCCTGACTTTGCTGCCTGATATGCTCCTCCGCCTGCTTTTCGCTCTTTGCGGCGTTCTCACGCGCGCTGCGCACGGTCTTCTCCGCGTCACTGCGCGCCTCGGATATGGCCTGAGAATGGCTGGCCTTGTCCTCGGCTCCGGCCTTCTCAATTATCGACTTGGCCTCGATGCGCTTCTCGTCGAGCGCGGCCTCGATGCCGTCGTTATTGGCCTGCTCCTCTTCGAGCGCCTTTTTCTCCTCGTCAAGTCCCGCGTCTATGCGCGCCTTGCGGTCGTCCATAAACTTGATGAGGGGCTTGTACAGGAAACGGTTAAGCAGGAACAACAGCAGAAAGAAGTTGAAGATTCCCCAGAAAAGCTCTGAAAAGTTGATACTTAACACGACTTCTTTCTCCTCTTCTCAAATAGTGCGGCTTTTGTATCAGCCGATCTTGGAAACCAGCATGAAAGCGATAAGCAGACCGTATATGGTCAGAGCTTCCATAAGGCCAAGCGCGAGGATGAGGGTGGAGCGGATGGTGCCGGCAGCCTCAGGCTGACGTGCGATGGCTTCCATTGCCTTCGCGGATGCGATGCCCTGACCGATGCCGGAGCCGAGAGTGCTTATTGCGATGGCCAGTGCGGCCGCCAGTGCGATAATACCAGATGATGCCATTTTTGTTTCCTCCTGAAAATTTTTTCTACTATTATAATTTGATTAGTCGCTTTCCGTTGCTTCCGCCACATAGATGGACAGCAGCATCGTAAACACCAGTGCCTGTATCATGCAGAACAGAAGGCTCAGCACCTGCATGACCAGCGGGACGATTATCGGGAAGATGTTGTACAGGTTCTCAGTGACCATTTCCTCACCGTAGAGGTTGCCGTAAAGACGAAGAGCCAGAGAGAAGGGACGCACGAACTGCTCAAGGATGGTCAGCGGCAGCATGACTGCGACCGGCTTGAGGAAGCTCTTGAGATAGCGGCCAAGCCCCTGCTCACGGATGCCGATAGTGTGGGTCGTGAAGAAGCCGATTATCGCCAGCGCCGCCGTGACCGAAAGGCACGCGGTAGGCACCGAGAAACCGGTCAGATGACCCGCGCCGGGCAGCAGACCTGAGTAGTTGCTGACGATGATGAAAATGAAGAAGGTCGCGAACATCGGGAAATACCTTCTCATCTTCTCCCAGCCGAGGTTGCCGGCAAAGTAATTCTGCAGGCTGTCCAAGGCCATTTCCGCCGCGTTCTGCAGCGGTCCCGGAACATCCTTCAAATTTCTTGTTGCAAGTATGGAGAGCACTGTGAGCACAAGGATTATCGCCCACGTAGTTGTGACGGTACCCGTGACCTCAAGCGGCCCTATACTGAACAAGGCGCCTGTTGTATGCTCCAAAATTATCACCTCGTTTTTGCTAAAAATCTTTGCATTTGTCCGCAGTATCCCTGCGTACAAGAGAGTTTACTCCCGGAGAATCGATTATTAAATCGGCAAATTAGCCCATCTGCCTAAATTCTCGGCAAAAAATCTCCCCTGCCCCAAATGCAGCACTAATTATTGCACAAGTCCTTAAAAAAAGCAAGCTTAACTTTGACAAAAATAAATCAATAACGCGTTTCCGCGTTATATATGTTACCAAATTTACGGGTTTTTAACGTTGTCTGTAACTATCTGGGGTATTTCACATTGCGGTGTTTAAGAAAACAGCCGCGGCGGGGATATTCCGCCGCGGCATTGCTTTCGGGCGGATGTCTTGCATTTGTGCCGAAATTTCTGTTTTTCATATCTTCTTCCTCCAAAACCCGTCTGCCTGCGGCGTATCATCCACGCGGCATACATGTTTTTTATTCTATTTACAGGCCGGCTTTTTTTGAATACACACAAAGTATGTTTTCACCCTGCCGATGCATCATACCAAAGTATGATTCTGATAAAACATTGACTTGCTTTTTGAAACATGTTATTATAGTAGAACAAACGACGGATATTTCACGTTGTTTTGGCTATTTTTACTGCTCACGAGGTATCTGCCATGTATGACCACAACGTAACTCAGTCCGAATTTGAAAAGGTCATAGACTTTCTCAGAAGCACGCAGGTACCGCCTGAGTTCTTCCGCAGTAATCTTCTGCTGATGCTTGAGAAGCATTTTGACTATTCCGTCTCCAGCCTGTGGCTCGTCGGCAGCCACAGCCTTTACGATCCCATATCGTACAATGTCGACCGGCGCATAATACGGAGTTATCAGGACTATTACTACAAGTTCGATCCCTTTCATCCCATTTATATGAAGAATCGACGGCTCATGGAAAAGCCGGTGCTCACGATGGACGACATAGCCCTCACCGATTACCCGTCAAAAGATATGAGCTCGAACCCGTATTTCTCATATCTCTCGGATGAGTACAGCCTGACGCAGGATATCATACTCTCGTTCAACGTCGGCAGGCAGCAGTATGGCTCCGCCGCACTTTTTACGAAGCACAGCAATGATGCCAACAGGATGCTGTTCATCAACTGTCTCAATATAATCACTCCGTTCATAGCGCAGATGCTATGCCAGAGTCTTCAGATGCTCGATCTGAAATTCAAGACCGAGACGCTGGAGTCTGTAGTGTGCAGCATGGACGACGGGATCATAATGTTCGACGGCACCGGCAGTGTGCTCTACTATAACACGCAGCTGCTCCGCTTCTGTCAGGATATAACCGGCCGGGATATATCCGCCGACACACTGCGCGAGTTTGCATGTTCATTTCTGCCGCTGGCCTGCGGCGCCGGAGACCGTGTTGAGCTGCCCGAGTTTTCGGAAGGCTACCGCGCCGTCATTGTTCATTCGCAGGAGCAGGGCCGGCATGTGTACACCGTGCGTATATCGCCGCGGCAGACGGAAGCCCGCTCCGCGCTCGCCCTGCCGGCTCCCCTCTCGCCGCGTGAGCGTGAGATCGTATCTCTCATATCTCAGGGCAAGACGAACAGCGAGATCGCCTCTCTGCTGTATATCTCGGTGCCGACAGTCAAAACGCACATATCAAATATCTTTCAGAAAACCGGAGTCAGCAACCGCACTTCTCTGCTGAACAGGCTGCGGATGTCAAGCCCGGACTGAAAACAGCATATCTTCCCTCTCCGCATGGCATTGCCGCCATGCGGAGTTTTTTTCACAATTTTTTCTGCGGCAAAAAATTCTAATCAACGCAAAAAATATTTAATTCAATGCCAAATTATCTTGATTTACTTTGCTGCGGCCGCCTGTTATATTGTCGGCATACTTTGTTGGAAACAATAAAAAAATGTCAATCAGGAGGTTTTTATGAAGAGAGCAGACATTATTTTGCTGAGCGAAAACATCTTCACCGCGTCTACCCTCGGTATGATTTCCGGAGGCGTCGCCATTGCCGGCAACAAGATAGAACTTGTCGGATCAAAGGAAGAGGTCCTTGCTCTTGCGGATGAAAATACCGTCATCCGCGATTTCGGCAAGCAGCTCATCACTCCGGGCATATGCGACTCCCATGTGCACATGTTCGGCGGCTGCTACCTGACCGCAGGCCCCAACCTTGCGGGTCTTTCCAGTGCGGAAGAGTGCGCAAAGACACTCTATGAGTTCTACAAGGAAAATGAGGCCGATTATGCCGACGATGAATGGGTCAGCGCATGCGGTTTTATGATATGCGGCTGGGACGATCCCACGCCCCCGACCAAGGAAACGCTCGACAAGTATTTCCCCGACCGCCCCGTATACATATACGACAGCGACCTGCACGCAGGCTGGGTCAACTCCAAGGCAATAGAGATCGTCGGCATTCCCGCTGACGCCCCCGATACGCGCTTCGGCCGTTACGGCCGCGACGAGAACGGGCACATAACCGGATACCTCGTCGAGGATGTCCAGAACGATTTTGTAAAGCTCGCTTTCAATATACCCTATGCAAAAACGCGCCGCCTCGTCGAGATCAGAAACGAGGACTTCTGCAAGTACGGCATCACTTCCGTCGTCGACATGCGTCCGCTCAACTGCTACGACATGGGCGACCTGTCCGTTATCAACGACATGATCTCCGACGGCACTCTCAAGTTCCGCTACAACTATGCCACCACCATGACCGGCACACTTGAGACTGCACTCGAAAATCAGAAAAAATACAGCGATCCCGACAGCATGATCTACTACGCCGGCATCAAGGAATTCATCGACGGCATCGTCGTGGCTCACACCGGCTACCTCATAGACGCCTATTCGGACAAGCCCGACATAGACCACGAGTTCTGGGCGTCCGACCTTGAATACAATGCACGCCGCGTCATGGAATACCACAAGCACGGCATCCACCTGCACTTCCATGCAGTCGGCGACGGCGGTGTGCGCCGCGCGATCGACATGTATGAGGCAGCTCTCGCCGCGGACGGCGATACCGGCTCCCGCATGTCCATCGAGCATCTTGACATGTCCGATCCCGCGGACTGGGCGCGCATGGCAAAGGCCGGGATCATCTGCTCCGTGCAGCCTCAGCATCTCGCGCTCTATCCCAGGTTTGAGGATGAGGAGTACGCCGGTGTTGTCGGCCCCATCCGCACTAAGAATCTCTGGGCATTCAAGAGCATGCTCGACAACGGCATACATCTCGCCTTCGGCACTGACTTCCCCGTCGTCACCTACGATACCCGCCTGAGCCTTCACAGGGCCGTCACCCGCAAGTATCCGGACGGCCAGCCCGAAAACGGCTGGAACCCCGAGCAGAAGCTCACTCTGTGGGACGCGCTCTACGCCTACACCTACAGCGGCGCATACAAGGTCGGCAAGGAAAATGTTCTCGGCAGCCTCGAGTGCGGCAAGCTCGCGGACATCGTCGTCTGGGATCGCAATCTCTTCGACATTCCCGCCGATGATATTCTCAACAGCGGCGTGGCCCTCACCGTCTGCGACGGACACATAGTCTACGAAGGCTGATATACCAAAACGAAAAAGAGAGTTAGAAAGGAAAAGCATATATGGAGATCCTGATATTTATTGCACCTCTTCTGCTGAATGTTTTCGGCAACACCGTCTACAACATAGCGGGCAAATCCACCCCTGAAAAGATCAACTCATTCGCAACGCTGTCACTGAGCTACCTCACTGGCCTTGTGCTGTGCGTGATCCTGTTCTTTGTCACCAATCCCGGCGGAGATATTTTCGCGGCATTTGTCTCTGCCAACTGGGCGTCCTACTTCCTCGGCATCACCATCGTGTTCATCGACCTGTCGCTCATTCTTCTCTACCGCGCAGGCTGGGATGTCAGCATCGGCACCCTGATCGCAAACATCGGTGTTTCCCTCGTCTCCGTTATCATCGGCGTCGCCTGCTTCGGCGAAGCCATGACCGCCATGAAGGCCGTCGGCATCATTGTCTGCATTGCCGGCCTCTATGTCGTCAACGCTCCTGAGAAGAAGGCTGTCGAGGCCGTCGCCGAAGGCGCTGCCGAGCCCAAGAAGAAGTTCTCCTTCGCCAAGTGGATCCCCGTCATTCTCATGATAGTGGCAAACACGCTCTACAGCGTCACTGCAAAGGTCACTCCGACCGACGTCGACACCTTCGCCTCTGTTTCTCTGACCTACCTTGTGTGCATCGTGTACGCGCTCATAATGTTCTTCATCACCAGCTCCAACAAGAACTACTTCAAGGAGATCAAGAAGGCCAACTGGACCGCTCCCGTTCTCGGCGCATGCCTCGTCTGCCTTGAGGTCTCCACGATACTTCTGTTCCGTGTCGGCTGGGAGCTGAGCGTCGGCCTGCTGCTCGCATACGTCCTTCTCGCAGTCGTCCTCGTCATTCTGGGCCGCGTTGTATACAAGGAAAAGCTGACCACAAAGCGCATAATCGGCATTGTGATCTCTCTCGCCGGCGTTGTGCTCGTAGGTCTCGTGTGATCAATTCAGTATAATACACCCAAAGATGCCTCCGGATATTTCTCCGGGGGCATCCGTAAAATCCGGAGGTTTTATGAGTTTTCTTGTGTACATATCCCCGCTCCTTCTCGGAGTGCTTGGAAACGTTCTTTATAACGTCGTCGGAAAATCAACGCCGAAGAAGATAAACCCGTTTTTCTCCCTAGCCGCTACATACTGCGTAGCCCTTGTCGTGTGCGTGATACTGTTTTTTGTCACTTCACGCGGAGGCAGCATAATCGCCGCAGCCTCGGAAGCAAACTGGACGTCATACTGCCTCGGTGTATGCATAGTTTTCACCGACCTGTCGCTGATACTGCTGTTCCGCGCAGGCTGGGACATAAGCATAGGCTCGCTTATTGCAAACATTGCCTGTTCCGTCATCGTCGTGATCATAGGCGTGCTCGTATTCGGCGAGAGCCTCACGCTCATGAAATTCTGCGGCGTGATAACCTGCGCCGCCGGCCTGTATGTAATAAACTCGCCCGACAAGCATGCGGAGGCCGGCGTCAGCGAGACGGCAGCGCTCCCCTGACTTATCAAATACAAACAAAAACAATTTAAATAGGAGGAACTCTGAATTGACATGGGGGAAACAAATAAGATATCAAAGCTGAGCTACATTGCACCTGCGGTGCTCATGGTCGCTACCCGCGTCCCGTATATGATAATACAGAAGGTCACACCGGAGAACGTTGATCCTTTTGTGTCCGTGTGCCTTTGCTACGCGGTATGTCTTGCCGTCGCATCGGTCATGTTTCTCGTCACCCGCCGCGGCCAGACGCTGCGCGCGGAGCTGAAAAACCTGAACTGGACCGCCCCGGCGCTTGGCATATGCCTTGTGCTGATGGATGTTTCCGCACTCTCAATGTTCCGTGTGGGCTGGAATCTGAGCGTGGGCAGCGTGCTTTTGTACGTGCTCCTCGCCATTGCGCTGGTGATCGTCGGCGCGGTATTTTACCACGAAAAGCTCACCTTTAAGCGGCTTCTGGGCGTTGTACTGTGCATCATGGGCATTATCATGATCTCGGATATTCTGCCATTCTGAACGGGGCCGTCATACTTCCGGCTGCCGGATGCGCTCACGGTAATCCTTCGGCGAAATACCGGCGGATTTTTTGAACACCGTGCTGAAATACGTCTGGTTTTCATATCCCACCATTATCGCCACCTCGTATATCATCAGCTCCGTGCCAGCAAGAAGCTGCTTTGCTCTTTTCATGCGCAGCCCGGTGAGGTAATTGATAAAGCTCTCACCTACCGTCTCCTTGAAAACGGCGCTCAGATACCCCGGCGACACGTACAGGCTCTTTGCTATCCCTGACAGGGTGCATTCGCAGTCGGTGTAATTACAGTCCACGTATTCCTTTGCACTGCGGGCAAGCGCGCTGCTGCTGCGGGTATCCGCGCGGCTCGCCGTATGCTGCGGCAGCCTGCTCTGATACTGCGCATGGCCGCCGGACATATGCGCCTCCCCGGCAGCCCGCACGGCGGGCATGCTGATGTCTATCAGCGAGCATATCCCGGATTCTATAAGGCTCTGCAATATGCTCAGATCAAAATGTTCTTCGTTTACGCAAAAAAGCTTCATCTCTTTCTCCTTTGCTGGCTGGAGACCTGCCGGTCTCCAGAATTTTACTGATCCTACAGTATGAATTTTAAGGAATTTGAAATTTTTTTGAATACGGAGAAAGTATGCTTTTTGAACAAACGGAGTTCATACCAAAGTATGATATTGCTGTTAAGACCGTTAAGAATTATATGTGCCGCGGCGGGGATATTCCGCCGCGGCATTGTTATGCGCAGTAATGATCCTTATCGGTTTGATAATTCAATAGTATCGGTCGTCTCAGGTATCCGTCGTCTGCGGTGCAGGCGCTGCCTCGGGCTTGGCCTTGGAGGGGATAGCGAGGACGAGGATGCATATTGTGATGAGAATAACGCCGACGTAGTCCATGAACACCAGCGGAGTTGCAAGCAGCACCGCCGCAAGGACCGCAGTTGCGACCGGCTCGATGGATGAGAGCATGCTTGCTCTGGACGGTCCGATCATCGTCACGCCGACGAGGTAGATGCAGTAGGAGATCATCGTGCCGAAAATAAGCTGATAGGCAAGCACGAGAATCAGCGGGGTGTCAAGCGCGCCGGTTGCGGGCATGGTGAACTTCCAGATCGGGCAGCGGATGATATTCATAAGGATACCGGCCACGAACTGACCCCATGCAAACGTGTACACGGAACCGTAGGTGGACAGCAGATGCTTGGGATATACGCTGTAGAAGGCCAGGAAAAATGCCGCGAACAGGCCGATGATAAGGCCGGTAGTCGTGATGGCAAGAGAGTGCAGGTTGCCGTGGGTGGATATTGCGAAAACGCCGGCAAGCGCGCAGATAACGGCTATTATTTCCTTAACACTCGGGAACTTGCGGTTCCTGATTGCCGTGTAAATGACGATCATTGTCGGGGAAAGATACTGAAGCGTGGTGGCAGTAGGCGCGTTGGTGTGCTGCACGGCGAGCATGTAGAAGTACAGGTTCATGCCGACGCCGAACAGTCCGAATATCACCATCTGTATGGCGTCTTTCTTATTCTTCCATACCTTGAACAGCTCGCCCTTCATTTTGAAGCTGAGAATTATGAGCATTACAAGGCCGCCGAACGTCGTGCGGTAGGTCGTGATCCACGCGGAATCAAGACCGCGCTGGTTTATAAGATACTCTCCGGCAACGCCGGTGCTGCCCCAGATTATGGCCGCAGCAAGGACGATAAACATACCGAGAGCCTTGGTTTTTTTATTCTCCATTATTTCTCCTCACTTTTGTCTTTACGGTTTCCGCGTACCGCGGGCGGAATGTCCGCGGTACGCCTTCGGGCTCAGGGCGGCTATCAGCCCTTGATGAACTCGCCTTCCTTCATGATAACTTCCATGTTCTCCACGTCGATGGCACGGATGTTCTCAAGAGGATTGCCGTTGATGACAAGCAGGTCTGCGCTCTTTCCGGCTTCGAGAGAACCGGTCTTGTCGTATACGCACAGAACCTTTGCACCGTTGCTGGTGGCGGCGACAATGGTATCCATCTCGCTGATGCCGACCTTCTCGACGAACATGTGCAGCTCGCCGACGGTGGTGTAGCCGTAAGGAGTGATTTCGTTGTTGAAGCAGTCGGAGCCGATGGTGAGGATAACGCCCTTCTCGTTCCGCCGCCTTCGAGAAGCTGCCCTTCTCGACCACGCTCATGAATGCGTCAAGATGTTTGTTATACATACCGCGTATCTCCCTTCAGCAAATTGTACCGATTTCATCCGGCATATGCCGCCGGTTTGTGTCTCTTGTCCAATTACAGCAAACATATTTGCGTTCCGCTATCCAAAAAAGTTTACCGCGTGTAAAGCAAAAACCTGCATCGCGCGGAAAAACCGCCGCAGCGTGGTAAAACGCTGCGGCGGTCTGTTTGCTCATATCTTATTTTTTGCTCTTGATGTACTCGTCGATGCTCTTGGCGCCGGCCTTGCCTGCGCCCATGGCGAGGATAACGGTGGCAGCTCCGGTGACAGCGTCGCCGCCCGCGAACACGCCCTCGCGCGCCGTGCGGCCGCCCTCGTCGGCTTCGATGCCGCCCTTGCGGGTGAAGGTCAGGCCCTCGGTCGTGTTGCGGATCAGCGGGTTCGGGCTGGTGCCGATGGCGATGATGACCGTGTCAACATCCAGCACCCACTCGGAGCCCGGCACGGGTACGGGACTGCGGCGGCCCTTGGCATCCGGCTCGCCCAGCTCCTGACGCAGAAGCTCGATGCCGGTAACGTGGCCGTCCTCGCCCGCGAGGATGCGGGTCGGGTTATTCAGCAGCTGGAACTCGATGCCCTCGGCCTCGGCATGCTCGACTTCTTCCTTACGGGCAGGCAGCTCGTCGCGGCCGCGGCGGTATGCGATGTACACATGCTCCGCGCCCAGACGCTTCGCAACGCGCGCCGCGTCCATCGCAACGTTGCCCGCGCCGACGACGGCGACACGGTGGAAGTGCTTTATCGGCGTATCGTAATCATCGCGGTATGCCTTCATGAGGTTGACGCGGGTCAGCAGCTCATTTGCGGAGTACACACCCAGCAGGTTCTCGCCGGGAATATGCAGGAACTGCGGCAGACCTGCGCCGGAGCCGATGAACACGGCCTCGTAGCCGTCCGCGAACAGCTCGTCCACGGTCTCGGACTTGCCGACGATGGCGTTATTGATGATATTCACGCCCATGGCCTTGAGGTTATCTATTTCCTTTGCGACTATCTCCTTCGGCAGACGGAACTGCGGGATGCCGTACACCAGAACGCCGCCGGACTTATGGAAAGCTTCGTAAACGGTGACGTCGTAGCCCATCTTTCTCAGGTCGCCCGCGCAGGTCAGACCCGCGGGTCCGGAGCCGACGACCGCGATGCGGTGGCCGTTGGATTCGGGGACCTTGACCTCGTCCTTGACTTCCTTATTCATATGGTAGTCCGCGACAAAGCGCTCAAGACGGCCAATGCCGACGCTCTCGCCCTTGATGCCGCGCACGCACTTAGATTCGCACTGCTTCTCCTGCGGGCAGACACGGCCGCAGACGGCAGGCAGGGAGTTGGTGGAGGTGATGATCTCATACGCCGCGTCGAAGTCGCCCTCGGCGACCTTTGCGATGAACTGCGGGATACGCACCTTTACGGGGCAGCCAGTGCGGCAGAGAGAATTCTTACAGTTGAGGCAGCGCTTTGCCTCGTCTATTGCCATTTCGGGGGTGTAGCCAAGGGCGACCTCGTCGAAATTACCGGCACGAACAACGGGATCCTGTTCGGGCATGGGGTTTTTATCAAGTCTCATATTAGCCATTGCGGTGTCCTCCCGTCATTCTGCAAATATGCTTTGCTTCCTCGTCCTGCTCTTCCTTATAGAACGCCGCGCGCTTGAGAAGAGAGTCAAAATCGACCTCGTGCGCGTCGAAGTCCGGCCCGTCAACGCAGGCAAACTTCGTCTCGCCGCCGACGATGACGCGGCAGCCGCCGCACATGCCGGTGCCGTCGACCATGATCGGGTCGAGGGAGATGATGGTCTTGATGCCGTAGGGGCGGGTGACGTCGGCGAGGAACTTCATCATGATGTCGGGACCGATGGCAATGACGCGGTCAAACTGCGGCTTGCCTTCCTTGATGTTGGCCTCTATCTCGTCCTGAAGGTACTTCGTGGTGAAGCCCTTTTCGCCGTAGGAGCCGTCGTCGGTGCAGATGATGAGCTTGTCGGACGCGGCCTTCAGCTCGTCCTTGAGGATGACGATATCCGCGCTTCTGAAGCCGGCGATGAAAGTGACGTCGATGCCGAGCTTATGCATTTCCTTTGCGATGGGGTACGCGATCGCGCAGCCGACGCCGCCGCCGACAACGCAGACCTTCTTCAGCCCTTCCATCTCGGTCGCTTTGCCGAGGGGGCCGACAAAGTCGGTTATATAGTCGCCCTGCTCAACAGTGTGGAGCATTCTGGTGGTGCGGCCTGCGGCCTGCACCATGACGGTGACAGTGCCCTTCTCACGGTCCCAGCCCGCGATGGACACAGGTACGCGCTCGCCCTGCTCGTCAAGACGGAAGATGACGAACTGACCCGCCTGCGCGTGCTTTGCCGCCAGCGGCGCTTCTATCTCGAAGAGACAGATCGTCTTCGCCTCATTCAAAAATCGCTTCGTTACTACTTTATACATCTTTTACCTCCATACCTTATCCGATATGTTTATAAACAATTTTATATTTTACCCCACGGCAGGGGCAAAGTCAAACAGTTTATAGCGCCTTTCCATGTTAAATCAATGTCGAACCGGCATAAACAAAGCCGCCCGTTTCTGGGCGGCTCAGCTTGTCAAAAAAGTCCTGTGAGGACTTTTTTTGACAAGCTTCATCCGCCGAGCATTTTGATATTATCAAAATGCTGCTTTGCTCCAAAAGTCGTTGATGTATCAAGACTTTTGGACGGCGGTTTATTGTATTTGAGGCGGGCCTTGCCCCCTCAAGCTCCCCCGCTGCTCTCTTATCCGCGCCCTGCTGCACATGGTCTTTGACAGACTGAGCCGCCCATTTCTGGGCGGCTCTGAGCTGATTTTGCTGTCTCGCTTACTTTTCCGAGCTTATCTCGACGCTTCCGAGCAGCGCCGCGAGGTTCTCGTCGTCCTGAAGCTCGTCGAGCGTATCGTCGTTGCCCTCGGCCTTGACGACCGTCACGAGCAGATAGCTGTATTCGTCGCCCGGCACAGGGAAGCACATGCATATGCAGTCCCCGTCGATATAGCGTATGCCGTGCAGTGCGCCGAACCCGATCTCGCCGAAGCCCTGGAACTTGCCGCGCGCCGCGGCGCTCATCGCGGCGAAGTCCTCGCCGTGGTAGTATCCGGCGTATTCTATCTGGGCGGTGAAGTCCTCGCCGTATATCACGGCAACATGGGAGTCGCTGGAGTATGCAGGGAAGCTGTCCTCTATCACGGCAAAGCTGAAGCGCTCAGGATCGTAGCCGACCTTGACCTCTACGGTCGCTGCGTCCTTGTAGCCGGATACGAAGCTGTAGCTTCCGGTCTTGAGCTGCGCCGCGGGCGCGGGCTTCTTCGCTGCCGGTGCGGGCTTTGCGTCGGCTGCTGCCTGCGGCTTTTTGCGCATGGCGAGCACTGCGGCGGCCGCCGCGGCGGCTATGCCGATGGGCGCGATGATCTGCCATTTTTTCATGGTGGGCACCTCCAAATATTATTGTGACTTTCAAAGATTATAATTTATTGTACCACGGATTCGCGCCATTTCAATCACGAAATTCAAAAACTCCGCCCCGCCGCTTCCTTGACTCCGGCTCTCCGGCGGGCTATAATCGCATTGCCCCGCAGATATGAGTCTCAGGAGGTTCAACATGACCGATATTATCGCGCGGCGGCAGTTTGCGCCGCTGTATATATGGCTGGACATCGCGTTTCTCTGCGTATTTCTGGCGCTGCTGCTGATGAAAAAGAAGTATATGACGGTGCTGGTCGGGCTTGTGATGGGCGTGGTGTACATGCTGGTCGATTACGGCATTTTCCACCTCGTCTGCCACTCGCGCACTATCTCCGAAGGGCACAGCCTGTTCCTCGTTCTGCTGTGGATGTCGGTCAGCTACGGGTTCACGAATTTCACGTGGATATGGCTGTGGCTGTCAAAGGACGAGCACCTGTTCGAGTGGTCGCTGCTGATCCTCGGCTGGTGGTTCTGCTGCCCGCTGCTGACGCAGACCTTCGCCCCCGACGCGGCGCCGATAATCATCCAGCGCACGACCGGCGCGTACCACGGCTACATGGCGCTGATACTCTTCGTCGGCTACCTCGGCGTTATAATCTATAATCTGCGGCAGCGTGACAGCGAAAAGCGGGTGAATATTCCGTGGATACTGGCCATCGGGATACTGGTTCAGTTCGGCTGGGAGGCCGGACTGCTGCTGGGCGGCATACGCAGTGCGGGCTTTGCAAGCTTCGGCGACAAGCTGCACACGCTGATAATCAATTCCCTGCTGGAAACCAACCTCGGTATGCCGTATGTGTACTTCATCTTCGCGGCCTATTCCGCGAAATTTACCGAACAGCTCCGCCGCAGGCCGGACGCTCTGGCGCTCACGGAGCGCATCTCGGAGAATAACCGCGAGCGCGTGAGATAAATATATCCCCATGAGTTCTGCTCATGGGGATATATTTTATTATCCATATCCGTGGTCAACGTGACGCCACGAACCGCCGTTGCTGCGGACGAGGATCCACTCCCATCTGGTGTAGGTCGAGTTCGGATTGAGCGAGCCATCGCCGCCGGACGAATCGACGTCGAAGGAAGAACCGATCACTATCGCCTCAACATCGGAGTCGTATTGATCCGCGATACGGGCAAACTCATCCGCGTGGTCGTCACCGACGTAATAGAGCTGCGTCAGCGTGCAGCCTTTGAACTCTCTTCTGAAGTAGTTCTCGACCGTCCGGAAGGCAGCCTCAATGTCGGCATCGGAGTATATCTCCGACGGCTCCCATTCGACGATCTCGACATTATCGACGTTCCCGCCGCATCCGGCCAGTGCGAGCACCAGCGCCAGCGCCGCCAGCAGGAGCATAAAACGCTTTTTCATGGGGGTATACCTCCTTATCATGCACATTTTGCCAAGAAAAGCATAGCATATACCCGCTCCTCATACAACATAAGAACTCTTAAGACGGCGGGCGCTGCCGTCCGTCGGGGCACGACAATAAAATTCTCTGAAAATTTTTCAAAAAAGCCTTGATCTGAAGTTAGGTTTATGTATTATCATCATGAACGTACAGAATGTACAGTATGAACCGGCGGTGATCGCCCCTGTCGGCAGCTTCGACAGCGCCGATCCGCCGCACTGATGGAAGCTCATCAGATCACGAAGGAGATTTGAATTATGGAAAAACTGAACTTGACTCAGAAATGGGACAAGGTATTCCCCAAAAGCGACAAGGTCGATCATAAGAAAGTGACCTTCCACAACCGCTACGGCATCACGCTGGCGGCGGATATGTACACCCCGAAAAACGCATCCGGCAAGCTGCCCGCGATCGCGGTCAGCGGCCCGTTCGGCGCAGTCAAGGAGCAGTCCTCCGGCCTGTACGCGCAGAAGATGGCCGAGCTTGGCTTCCTGACCATCGCATTCGACCCATCATACACCGGCGAGAGCGGCGGCACCCCGCGCTATGTGGCCTCGCCCGACATCAATACCGAGGATTTCTGTGCGGCGGTCGATCTTCTCTCCGTGCAGGACAACGTTGACCCCGAGCGCATCGGCATCATCGGCATCTGCGGCTGGGGCGGTATGGCGATCAATGCCGCTGCCATTGACACCCGCATCAAGGCGACCGCCGCCATGACCATGTACGACATGACCCGCGTGACCGCCAACGGCTATTTTGACGCGGAGGATTCCGAGCAGGCGCGCTTTGAAAAGAGAAAGGCCATGAACGCCCAGCGCACCGAGGACTACAGAAACGGCACTTACGCGCTGGCTGGCGGCGTGGTCGATCCGCTGCCGGAGAACGCGCCGCAGTTTGTGAAGGACTATTACGCCTACTATAAGACTCCCCGCGGCTACCATCCCCGCAGCCTGAACTCCAACGGTGGCTGGAATGTGACCTCCTCGCTTTCGTTCCTGAATATGCCGATCCTGCAATACAGCAGCGAGATACGCTCCGCCGTGCTGCTGGTGCATGGCGAAAAGGCGCACTCCCGCTATTTCAGTGAGACGGCTTACAGCAAGCTCACCGGCGACAACAAGGAGCTGCTCATCATCCCCGGTGCCAACCACACCGATCTTTACGATCAGATGGACGTCATCCCGTTCGAGAAGCTGAAAGCTTTCTTCGATGAATATCTGAAATAAGGCCGCAGGCATAGAAAAGCCCACCGTGATTCTATAAGAATCACGGTGGGCTTTTACCGTTTGCGGAATTTGCATATTTCAAAAATTTTTAAGATAATTTCCGCAAATTGAATATACATTATTCTTTGATACAAGCTTATAGCTATCGTATATATCTGGCTCATCGGAGTCAACAGCTATCTCAAATCCTGCCTCATCGATCTGGATATCAACGTAATTACCGTTATAACGGCCTTGCAAGTCGATACATTTATATTCTTTCAGCCATGTAATATATATTTGTATCTTCGTCATTCCCAGCTCTGTAAAAAACGATTTGAGGCTTCCGTTGAGATAATCCGAAAGCAACTCATCAAAACCAGAAAGATCACCGTTTCTGTCCTTCAGATATTGCTCTATTTTCTTTTTCTTTGATTGAAGCAGCATATCAAATACAAACACCCAATAAGCAGCAAATTCTGACCGGATTTATTATATCATGACCTGCGATTCTGGACAACAGTTATAAAAAAGTCCACCGTAAATTACGGTGGACTTTTGCTGTATTTGCCCCAAACGGTGCGTAGAGGCAGGGTATTTGCCCCAAAAGTACACCAGCCAATATCATAGCAAACTGAGTATATCTCGTACTCCAATGTCTTTTTCTAAAGATAAAAGGATGTAAGGATACAGATAAGACATTCCTCTGCTCATTACAGAATTCACATGACGAAAATGATACCGCCGGCAACAACTGTCCAAAACCCCATGGAGCGAGCGCGAGAGGGGAGGGTATGCCGCGATACAATGATAAATCATCCTTTCCGCGTGGAACGGATATCATTGAAGGCGCTGCCTCTCAACAGCCTTTCTGCTGTTTTGAGACAACGCCTTTGACTCATATCAGATTTTTTCTTCCACGGTTTTGCTGTCGTGGTATTTGATGAGCGCGTCGTACAGCTTCTCAATGAGCTTCATGTCCGCATTGGTCATATAGGCAAGAAACAGCAGACCGAAAAGGGCTGCAGCCACAATCAGAACAATCCAGTACCAGGCCATTTTTTATCCTCCTTTACCAGCTTAGTGCGTCTTCGTAATCCAACAGCGTTGGATCCAGCGGCTCTTCCCGCAAAACGGTGCTCATGTATTGGTTGAAGGCTTCCCGCATCTCGCGGCGGGAAACGGTGCGGGGGTCCATAACATCGTGGGGAACCCAGATGAGGTGAATGCCCCGCTCCCGCGCCTGATCCTCAAACAGGCCGTGCAGACCGCCCACGTTCTTGCAGGATACATGGTCGTACATGATGACGATGTTCACATTGAACTTTTCGCACATCTTCCAGCACTCATCCAGCAGATTCACATAGCCGCCATTGGTGTGGGAACGCATCATCATTTTTTCGTAGCAGCGAACCAGATCCGCAAGGGCCTGTTCCTTGTCACCAATGGTGATGGGCAGATAGCTGAGCATGGCCTCCATGTCGTTGACACAGGTGACACCCCAGCAGTGCTGTGTCCAATAGGTGAAATTGGTGTAATAATGGGCGGGGCAGGCCCAGACAATGCAGCGGTATTTGGGCTTGTTGGCATCTGCCGCCTTGTCCTGCTCATAGCCTTTCAGCATCATCTTTGTGACCTTGCGGTCGGTCTTGAGCATGAACTCATCCATACAGGCGGCGGCCATGAACTCATATTCCCGCTGAAGAGCCAGAGCGGCGCCGCAGACCTGGGGATAATCGGTGCAGTTCACATCCCACTTTTCAATCATGCAGCGGGAGCTCTCGTTGTACATTTCGGCGTTTTTCCAGAAAGCGTCCCAGTCCCACTTGACATTGAACTGCTGCTCCAGAAAGGCGATACCTTTTTTCAGATTCTTCACCGCATAGGTCTGCACTTCCGGCTCATTCACCCGCTGTGGCGGGGTGATCTGGAAGGAGGGCAGGTCTTTGAAGTGGCGTGTAATGATGTTGGTCTGGGAAATGGCGCCGTCGCAGGGCATGGAGCTGGTGAAGTAGCACTTGCCTACGCGGGGATAGTCGTCCACAACAGCGCAGCCGCTTTCTGCAGCCGGTTCCGGGCAGACATCGGCGGGCAGACCCAGATGCTCCATGGCGTCGATGTAGTACATGCTGGCGTTCTGATCCACCTCTGAGGGCAGACCGATGGCAAACATGGCAATGTCGATCCACTTGACCGTGGGAAAGCCCATCATGATCAAATGAGGGGTCATCTCGTCGAACATTACGGTGTTCTCCCGCAGCCTTGCGGCCCGCTTGCTGTGGGGGCGCAGGTTCTCGTCCCGGACGATTATGTCTCGCACACCGAGAACCGAGTTGTGCAGAACCGAGAAGAACTGGTTGTGGGCATAGCGCAGCTCCTTGCCGCGCAGACCCATGGTGTGCCGGTCCACCATGTGTGCGGCGGTGAGATAGGACACCATCCAACGGTAGCGCATCATGGCTTTTACCATGAGGATGGGGTGACAGCCCAGCTTTACGGCCATGAAGCCGTAGAGATAGAGCCAGCGGAAAAAGTCGTAAAAGGTGTCCCGGAAGCCGCGCCATTCGCGGGCGCGGAAAGCACGGTGATTGGCGTCGTAGAACCGGCCCAATCCCTTGCCGGTTTTGGGGTTATATGCCATGTTATTTCTCCTCCTTTCGGGCTGCGCGAAGTTTCTTCATCTCAATACTCTCCACAAAAGCCTGCACTCTGGTGCGAAGCTGGCCGCTCTGTCCCACGATATAGGGTCTGTCGATGGAGAGAACCTGAATCCCGTAATCTCTGGGCATGATCTGGTTGGCAATGACCCGCTCATAGGACCAGTAGGTGCAGAACTTCATCTGCTCATAAATGGCGCCGTCCGCCCTGAAATCCCTGACGAGCTGAGCCACATGGTCATTGCGGTATTTGACCCTGTGCAGAGCGCTCTGGCGGGGGCACTCAGTGTTTTGCAGGTACCAGCGGCAGACCTGAGTCAGGGCGTCCTCCTGCTCGGAAAGCGCAATCTCCTGCCGGCCGGGAAAGCTGCCGTAGCAGAAGCGATCCGCCACCACCAGAGCGCCGCAGCTCTCGATCAGCCTGATCAGATTGGGATCATCGATTTCGGAACCGACCACTGCCACCCGAACCCGGTAATTCTTCTCGGCGTCAACCTGACGAACCCGGATCTCCTCCAGCGTCTCCCGTAGCAGGGGCAGAATCAGCCGCTTGGGACAGGTATAGCTCACCAGAACCAGAACGGCAAACTCATATCCGGTTATGGGCGGAAGGTCCAGCTTGCGTAGCTCCCCGATCTCCGTGAGGATGCGGCAGACCTCGTTGTGCTCCCGGACTGCCGCGCGGATGGCGGCGTCCGAAGTGTCCACTCCGTAGTTTTCCCGCAGAGGCTTCAGTATCTTTCGGGAGAGCTGTTCACGGATATGCTCAACGCAGTCCTCATCGTCAGAGTAGGGGATGTCCAGATTGCAGTAGAAGAACTTCTTCTTGTCCTCTCCCTGCATATGCATGATCTCCATGTTCTCAACGGCGCGGTTGTTGGCTTCGCAGACGTCAACGCCGGCCATGGCGTGGAGAAAGCCGTAGTTGCCCTCCAACGCCCTCTCCAGAAGCGCCCTTGAAAATTCACAGCTATTGTTTGCCATGTAATAGGTGGCTAACTCCATGGAGTTGGTGTGCGGGGCACGGAGCCGGACCGAGAAACAGTTCCCCAGGTTCAGCAGTACCTCCGGCGCATGGAAACAGGTGTAACCGATGGCAAGGTCCCCCTCCGCCTCCGCTTTCCTCACTAACTCGTTGTTTGCGTCTTCCAGAAGATTCTCGAAGTAGATCAAATGCTTCAGTTCTTTCATTGCCGCCCTTCTTTCTCTGTGTTATTTTTTCTCTCCCACTTGTGTCAGTCAAACTGACACAAGTGGGAATACGCAAATCCCGATGAATCGGGATTTGAAGTGTATAAAGTTATTTGCCGCTCAAAGCCCTTACGAAAAGCTGGCTTAAATGGAGCATTCGGCTGTCGTAGTCCAACTCTCTGGCGCTGGGCGTGCCGCCGATGGAAAGGCGCTGCATGATTCCAAGAATTGCGTCATAGGAGTTGTAGTAAATCTCCCGCACGTCCACATCCGGACTGATGGAGCCGTCCAAAAGTCCCTTCCGGATAGCCTTGGCCATGGGACCGTTGGAGGCTTCAAAGGGCTCGGGGGGCTGGTTCTTAATTTCGTGGAGCTTTCCCGCACTGTGCAGCGTCAGCTCCGCATCCAGGGTGAACCTCATCCCCTTGGGATCCACACGGTAGAGTCTGGAGTAGCAGACAAAAAGTTTTGCCGCATCCTCCAAGCCGGTCGTGCTGTCTCCGGGGCTGTCGTCCTGAAACATCCGGTCAATGCGTTTCAACACCCGGTTCCAGTACAGCAGGGAAGCAGACAAAACCAGATCCGCCTTGGTTTCAAAATACCGGAACACCGAACGCTCGGTAAGCCCGGACAGCCGGGCAATGTCTGCAATCTTTGTTTTCTCGATTCCGTTTTCAAGAAAACAGTCCAAGGCCTTTTCCGTAACCAGCCGGATGTTTTTCTCCCGTTGTTCCTCGTGCGGCAAGTAATGCTCCCTCCCATGTATCTGTCAGTTGAACTGACAGATACAGTATACACCGGGAACAAGGATAAGTCAAGCCACGGTTATGTTCATTTCATATTCTCCTTTGCGGTTTTGCAGGATGCAATCAGCATAACACGCAAAGATGTACATTTTGCAGAAAGAGTTTTATACGAGCGTTCGTCAATGTATTTTGTACTATGGAGTATCCACCACATCTTCAAAGGCTATAGCTATACAGTTAAAAGTATAGCACGCTCTTTGTCAAATCACAAGATTTTACCTCGCCAATTCTGCGCCGTTTGTCGATTTTTCTCCCACCATTCAGGCGTTACGTGGTTCAAATCCACCCACTGCTAACTTTTTCCGATTACTTTGCTCAGTGCATTTGCCCCAAAAGGTGCGCGGAATTTTTACCCTGAAAACGCAAAAAACCGGCCTCAGTCTGGCTGTGATCGCCATTCCGAAGCCGGTTTTCTCTGATTTTACAGTATTTTGGGCTGTTTTTGCCCTAAAAGCAAGAAAATTGCCTGATCTATCTGGTAGACAAATCAGGCAACTTATTTGGCGGAGAAGAAGGGATTCGAACCCTTGATACCCTTATGGGGTATACACGATTTCCAATCGTGCGCGCTCGACCAACTACGCGACTTCTCCGTGTTTGCTCAAGTGAACATGTTATTCAATTATCAGCTTGGTTATTATAATTCACAGGCCACACAAAGTCAAGCATTTTTTTACCCCAACAGCATATTTCGGAATTTTGCGGTTGACAATGGCGTTATAACTGTGTATACTGCATATATACAGTTATAACGAGGTGGCGCGTATAACCATAATCATCGACAACAAAAGCGGCGTGCCGATATACGACCAGATATATTCTCAGATAAAGGCGCAGATAATCGGCGACGCGCTGCGGCAGGATGAGGCGCTGCCCTCGATACGCAGTCTCGCCAAGGATCTGCGCATCAGCGTCATCACGACAAAGCGCGCCTATGACGAGCTGGAGGCCGAGGGCTTCATATATACGCTCCCCGGCAAGGGCAGCTTTGTCGCGCCGAAAAACACGGAGCTGCTGCGGGAGGAAAACCTGCGCCGCATTGAAGAGCACATGCGCGAAATTTCTGCACTCGCCGTGCAGAGCGGCCTGACGCGGCAGGAACTGAGCGAGATGTACACATTGATTTCCGAGGAGGAGTTGACATGAACGCAATAGAAATAACCGGCCTGCGGAAGGCATACCCCGACTTTGAGCTGGCGGGGCTTGATCTCTGCTTGCCGGGCGGCTGCATAATGGGGCTTATCGGCGAAAACGGCGCGGGCAAGAGCACGACCATCCGCCTGATACTCGACATGATAAAGCCCGACGCGGGCAGTATAAAGCTCTTTGGCCGCCCGAACTCCGAGCGCGCGCTCAAGGAGGACATTGGAGTTGTGCTCGACGAAGTAGGCTTCCCCGACTGCCTGACCGCCGCGCAGGCAAACAAGGTTCTGCGCAAGGCGTACAAAAACTGGGACGAGGACGCGTTTTTCGGATACCTGAAAAAGCTGAGCATCCCCGAAAGCAAGCCCTTCGGCGATTTCTCGCGCGGGATGAAAATGAAGCTCGGCATCGCGGCGGCGCTGTCGCACAACTCGAAGCTGCTTATCCTCGACGAGGCGACGAGCGGGCTTGACCCCGTCGTGCGCGACGAGGTGGTGGAGCTGTTCTCGGACTTCACGCGCGACGAGGAACACTCCGTTCTGATCTCATCGCACATTGTCAGCGATCTCGAAAAGCTCTGCGACTACATAGCTTTCCTGCACCAAGGCCGCCTTATGCTATGCGAGGAGAAGGATGCGCTGCTGGCCGAATACTGCTTCGCGCGCGGTACAGCGGCGGAACTGGACGCGATAGACCGCGGCAGCATGATTGGCCGCCGCGACGGGCGCTATGGCAGTGAGGCCATAATCCGGCGCGCCGCGGCTCCGGCTGGGCTGAGTCTCAGTCCGGTGAGCATCGAGGAGCTGTTCATATTCATGGTCAAGGAGGGCGGCAGGCAATGAGCGCACTGATTTTGAAAGACCTTTACATTATGAAAAAATACTGCCGTTCGGTGCTGTTGATGGTGGTGATATTCTGGGGCGCGTCGATATTCGCCGATTCTGGGAACCTATTCTGGACATTTTTCCCCGTGATAGTCGGCTCGGTCACACCGGCGACGCTGCTGTCATATGACGAAAAGTTCCGCTGGAACCAGTATTGCGATACGATGCCGATAAGCCGCGCTGCCGTTGTGGCGGAGAAATATGTGCTGACTGCGGCGACGGTGCTGCTGCTCACAGCGGGTTCTGTCGCCGTGCAGCTGATGGCATCCGGCAGGACGGGCGAAGCGCCGGACGATCTCGGCCTAATTGCGGCGCTGACCTTCACCGTCGGTCTGCTGCCGCCGTGCGTCATGCTGCCCGCAGTGTATAAGTTCGGCATGGAGAAGGGGCGCATCGTGTGCTATTTCTGCATCGGCGCCGCCTGCGCGATACCGTTCGCGCTGCCATCTAACGCGCTGGACGGTGGTATGAGCACCGCGTCGGTGTTCTTGCTGCCGGTCATCGCGGCGGCGCTGTTCGCCGTGTCGTGGGCGATATCCACGGCGGTATACAGGAAAAAGAGTTTGTGAAAACCATGGGAGCTTTATTGATGAACGAGATAATAACGGCGCTTGAAGCGAAATATCATCCGCTGGGCATGATCGTATACGGGTCATATGCGGATGGTACAAACAACCTTAACAGCGATTTCGACGCGCTGCTTCTGACCGACAGCGGTTCGGAGCTGCACGACAGTTCCGTGATATCCGGCGTTGAACTTGATGTTTGGGTATATCCGCGAGTTAAAATTGAAGCCCCTCACGATGCCTACGAATTTCTGCAAATTTGGGACGGCATCATTATCTCCGATGAAACGGGGCTTCTTTCGAGCCTGCAAACGGAAGTCCGCGAGTACATACACAGCACGGCAGCAAAGGGGCGGGAGGAAAACCTTCAGAATCTCAACTGGTGCAGGAAGATGCTGGCGCGAACAGAACGCGGAGACTTTGAAGGACGATACCGCCGATGCTGGCTGCTGACTGACAGCTTGGAGATTTACTGCAACATCGTCGGTGGATACTTCTTCGGTGCTAAAAAGGCACTGCGATATATGCAGCAGTACGCCCCTGATGCAGCCGCGGTGTATGACGCGGCACTCAGCAGTCCCACATTCGAAAACCTGCAACGATGGATAGAGATTCTGGAAAAGAACTTTGCCACCCGTTTTCCCGACAACTAACAAACACCCCCAATGCGGAGAATTCTCCGCATTGGGGGTGTTTCATTATCCGATCATTTCTCAAGCACGCGCAGGAACTGTTTTGTCCGCTCCTCCTGCGTCTCGTGGAACACCTGCTGCGGCGTTCCCTGCTCGACTATCGTACCGCCGTCCATGAAGATCACGCGGTCGGACACGGCCTCGGCAAAGCTCATCTCGTGCGTGACGATGACCATCGTCATCTTCTCCGCCGCGAGCTGCTTTATGACGTTCAGCACCTCGCCGGTCAACTCCGGGTCTAGCGCGGACGTCGGCTCGTCGAAGAACAGCACTTCGGGCTTGAGCGCAAGCGCGCGCGCAATGGCGACGCGCTGCTGCTGGCCGCCGGAGAGCTGGTGCGGATAGTAATCCAGCTTGTCCGCAAGGCCGACGCGGGCAAGCAGCTCCTCGCTCTTCGCGCGGAGCTCGGCGTATATCGCCTTCCTGTTTGCGCGGAAATCCGACCGCTCCTTGGCCTGAAGCCGCGGCGCGAGCATGACGTTCTCCAGCGCCGTATACTGCGGGAACAAGTTGAAGTTCTGGAAAACCAGCCCGAAGTGCAGGCGATTGCGGCGTATATCTGCGTCGCTCAGCGTTTTCCCGCTGCCGGAATCAAACAGCGTCTCGCCGTTAACGGAGATGCTGCCGCTGTCAGGCAGGCCAAGGAAATTCATGCAGCGCAGCAGCGTGGTCTTGCCGCCTCCGGAGGGGCCGATGACGGACAGCGTCTCGCCCTGCTCCAGCGAGAAGCTGATGCCCCGCAGAACCTGCAATGATTCGAAGCTCTTATATAAATCTTTTACCTCAAGCAGCGCCATGTCCGCACCTCACACCTTGAAATAGTCCAGCTTTTTCTCCAGCTTGCCCAGCAGCACCGTCAGGATGCCGCTGAACAGCAGGTAGTAAACGCCGGTGAAAAACAGCGGCCAGATAATGCCCTGCTTGATGAATCGTTCGCCGTTCCACATGATCTCGTACACCGCGATAACGCGCACGAGCGAGGTGTCCTTAACGAGCGTGATGATCTCGTTACCGATGGGCGGCACGATGCGCTTTATGACCTGCATCAGCGTGACCTTGAAGAATATCTGCCCCTTGGTCATGCCAAGCACCTGCCCCGCCTCGTTCTGCCCCTTGGGGACGCCCTCGATGCCGCCGCGGAATATCTCCGAAAAATAGCAGGCATAGTTGAAAATGAACGTGACGATGGCCGCGACGAAGCGTCCGCCGCTGCCGCTGCCCCACCAGTTGTTTCCGAGGAGCATGCCCGGCCCGTAATATATAATAAGTAGCTGCAGCATCAGCGGCGTGCCGCGCACTATCCACACGATGAACTTCACCGGATATTGCAGCAGCTTGAGCCGGTTCATGGAGCCGAGCGATATCAGCAGTCCGAGCGGAATGGCTCCGGCCAGCGTCAGAGCGAATATTTCAAGCGATTTCAGAAAACCCTGATTCAGGGACGACAGAACGGTTTGGAACATATCAGACCTCGGTTAAATTTATTCGGGCAGACCAAGCTCCCCTTTCGGGGAGCTTGGAATATCGCCGGTATTATTTTGCGATGACGGACTCCTGTACGCCGTACTGGTTGGCTATCTCCATGACCGTGCCGTCAGCATATGCGGCCTTGTAGAACTCGTTGAACTTCGCCGCGAGGTCGCTTCCGGAGCGGAAGCCGACGCCGTATTCCTCACTGGTGAGAGCGACAGTGTAGGTCAGGTCGGGGTAGCTCGTGCCCTCGCCGATCATCGCGCCAGCCATCAGCAGGTCGATGATGCAGGCGTCGGATGTGCCGGCGGAGACCTCCATCAGCGCGTCCGCCTGGGTCAGCACCGCGGTGTAGTTAAGTCCGGCCTCGGTCGCGGCAGCTTCACCGGCGGAGCCGGATTCGACCGCGAAGTTCAGCTCCTTGAGGCTTTCAACGTCCTGATACTTGTCGGCGACGTCCTTGTTCACAACGACGACCTGCGCGTTGTTGCAGTAGGCTTCGCCGCAGCTCATGGTCTTCGTGACTTCGTCGGTCAGGGTCATGCCGTTCCAGACACAGTCGATGCTCTTGGCGTTCAGCTCAAGCACCTTGTTGTCCCAGTTTATCTCAACGAACTCCGCCTTGACTCCGATGTTCTCGGCAAAGGCCTTGGCCATGTCAGCATCGAAGCCGATCCATTCGCCGGACTCGTCCTGATAATCCATCGGCGCGAAGTCGGTTATGCCCACAATGAGCGTTCCCTTGTCCTGAACATACTTCAGGTCGCTGTCGGCGCCGGAATCCTTTGCGCCGCAGGCGCACAGCGCGAGCATCATTATAACGGTAAGAACAATAGCAATTATCTTTTTCATTTTGTGCAGTCTCCTTTTTGCTTCAGCATGGTAGTATAATATCACATTAGTGTAATAAAACAAGAGTTTTCTTTGCTGCATGTTGTGCATTTTTTGCACAGCGTTTCCGGCAGAAATGTTAGACGTGGCTATTTAATTCCTACTGCGTTTATGGTAAATTAAAGTCGTAGGAATTAAAGGAGACTTGTTATAATGAATGTTACCAGCAAAGGCCGTTACGCGCTCATGGTCATGATCGACCTCGCCCAGCATCCGGACGACGGCTTCATATCGCTCAAGACCATCGCCGACCGGCAGGGCATTTCGATGAAGTACCTTGAGATGATAGTCGGCAGCCTGAAGAAAGCGGAGCTTGTGGACAGCATCCGCGGCAAGGAGGGCGGCTATAAGCTCAACCGCGCGCCGGAGGAGTACACCGCCGGCATGATCCTGCGCTGCATCGAGGACAATCTCGCCCCCGTCTCCTGCATCAGGTACGGCAGCATCACCTGCGACCACGCCAGCAGCTGCCTGACCGTTCCGATGTGGAAAGAGCTGGACGATATCACAAACGCCTACCTCGACACTGTCAGTCTCTCCGATCTTCTCACCGGCGAAAAATGGCGCGGGAATAAAAACGTTGACAAAAGCTGAAGCTATGATATAATTCCTATCAGAATGATAGGAGATTAAAGTACCGCAGGATTAAACAGCCTAGAAAGGAAAGAAAACCATGTTCGTATATGCCGACAACGCAGCCACTACCTGCGTCAGCAAGACCGCACGCGAGGCGATGATGCCCTACCTCACCGAGAGATACGGCAATCCCTCCAGCCTGTACGCCTTCGCACAGATAGTCACCGAGGATCTCGCAAACGCTAGAGCCACCGTTGCCCAGTGCATCAACGCCGAGCCTCGTGAGATATACTTCACCTCCGGCGGCAGCGAGGCGGACAATCAGGCCATAATTTCCGCCGCGAAGCTCGGCGCGAAGAAGGGCAAGAAGCACATCATCTCCACCAAGTTTGAGCATCACGCCGTGCTGCACACTCTCAAGAAGCTTGAAAAAGAGGGCTGGGAGGTCACGCTGCTGGACGTCCATGAGGACGGTGTAGTCCGCGTTGACGAGCTGCGCGACGCTATCCGCGAGGATACATGTCTTGTGACCGTGATGTTCGCCAACAATGAGATCGGCACCGTGCAGCCCATCACCGAGATCGGCGCGATCTGCCGTGAGCGCGGTGTTCCATTCCACACCGACGCCGTTCAGGCCGCGGGGCACATGCCCATCGACGTCAAGGCCATGAATATCGACATGCTCTCCATGTCCGGCCATAAGTTCCATTCGCCGAAGGGCGTGGGCGTGCTGTACGTCAAGCGCAATATCCCCCTGCTGTCTCTCATCGAGGGCGGCACGCAGGAGCGCGGCAAGCGCGCCGGCACTGAGAATATGGCGGGTATAGTCGCTCTGGCCGCGGCGCTCAAGGAGTCCTGCGACAATATGGAGGCCAACAACGCCAAGATCATCCCCATGCGCGACAAGCTATTCGCGGAGCTGTCGAAGATCCCCCACAGCAAGATAAACGGCAGCCTTGAGCATCATGTTCCCGGCACGGTAAACATGTGCTTTGAGGGCATCGAGGGCGAGAGTCTTCTGCTGTTGCTGGACGATAAGGGCGTCTGCGCCTCCTCCGGTAGCGCATGCACCTCCGGCTCGCTCGACCCCAGCCACGTTCTGCTCGCGCTCGGCATGCCGCATGAGATAGCGCACGGCTCGCTGCGCTTGTCCATCGGCGAATACAACACCATGGATGAGATCGATCATATCATCAAGGTCGTCCCCGAAGTCGTCGAGTACCTGCGCAACATGTCCCCCGTGTGGGACGAGCTCGAAAAGGGTCAGCGCCCGCATCTGATATAATAAAAGCTACCGCTTTATAAATAGGAGGAACTAATTATGGCACTTTACAGCGATAAGGTTATGGATCATTTCCAGCATCCCCGCAATGTCGGTAAGATCGACGACGCTGACGGTATCGGCGAGGTCGGCAACGCCAAGTGCGGCGACATCATGCGCATGTATATAAAGGTCAAGGACGACGTCATCACCGACTGCAAGTTCAACACTTTCGGCTGCGGCAGCGCTATCGCGACCAGCTCCATGGCGACCGAGCTTATCAAGGGCAAGCCCATCAGCGAGGCGCTGGAGCTGTCCAACAAGGCCGTTGTTGAGGCGCTGGACGGCCTGCCCGCCCACAAGATTCACTGTTCCGTGCTGGCGGAGGAAGCTGTCCGCGCCGCCGTCAAGGATTATTATGACAAAAACGGCATCGCCTACGATCCGGAGAAGTTCCAGATCCACGACTGCGAGCACTGCCACGACGAATGATCTGAGCGGCACCTGATTTTGTTACATCTTTTATCCCCTCATTATCCCCCATTCTGAGTCATCGGAATGGGGGATAAACGCACGTTGGGGGTGCATCTGACGCAACCGCACTGAATGCGCCATCGTAGGGGACGGCCTCTGTGCCGTCCCGTATTACATTATTCCTTGTGATGTATTCTTTCTTTTTTACTCTGCTCACATCTCGACTCTGGTGACCCCTCAGTCGCTCCGCGACAGCTCCCTCATCAGTGGGAGCCAAGGGACTGGTCAATCTTCTCCCTCCCCCTCCCCTCAAAATTTTTCGGAAAAATAAAGGGAAATATTTTTTTGCGTCGTATAAGAGAATCAGACGGGTTACTTACCCCAAAACGACACAAAGGTGGTGCTGCAATGTCCTGTCCCAGAGAAAAACGAGAACGCGCCGAGCATTACATAATCGGCCCATATGGCCTTCTGTCCGAAAATTCGCGCGGACGTCTTACGCCCGAAGACGAATGCTGCATCCGCACCTGCTTTCAGCGGGATATCGACCGTATCACCCACTCCAAATCTTTCCGCCGCCTCAAGCACAAGACGCAAGTCTTTCTCCAGCCGGAGGGCGACCACTACCGCACGCGCCTGACCCACACGCTGGAGGTCAGCCGCCTTGCGCGCACCGTCGCGCGGGCGCTCGCGCTCAACGAGGATCTGGCCGAGGCGATAGCGCTGGGGCACGATCTGGGGCATACCCCATTCGGTCACGCCGGGGAGCGCGCACTGGCCAAGATATATCCCGGCGGCTTTAAGCACTATGAGCAGAGCCTGCGCGTTGTGGACATCCTTGAGCGCGACGGCCGCGGCCTGAACCTCTGCTATGAAACGCGCATGGGCATCCTGCACCACACCCACGGCGCGCCGGACGACACACCGGAGGCTGTCGCCGTGCGCTTGTGCGACCGCATCGCCTACGTCAACCACGACCTTGACGACTCGATCCGCGCCGGAATACTCACCGACGCCGACGTGCCGGAGCTTATCCGCAAGAACTGCGGCGAGCGCAACAGCGAGCGCATCAACTCCATCCTGACCGATCTCATCGAAAACAGCGCGGGCGGCGTGCTGAAAATGTCGGACAGGATGCAGAAAACCTTTGACTTTTTCCACGCCTTCATGTATTCTGACGTCTACACGAATCCGCGCGCCAAGAGCGAGGAGAGCAAGGTCGAGGGCATCCTCAGCCGCCTCTACGACTACTACACCGCGCACCCCGACGCGCTGCCGGAGGATTTCCGCGGCATCATCGAGCATGAGGGCACGGAGCGCGCCGCGACGGACTACATATCCGGCATGACCGACGGCTACGCCATGGAGAAATACGGCGAGCTGTTCATCCCCTTCGCGTGGACGGTCAAATAACAACGCATACTACATATCGGAGGTGAGCGCATGGCCTTTTCCGAAAGCTTTCTCACCGAGCTTGTGGAGCGCAACGACATAGTGGACGTCGTGTCCGGCTATGTGCGGCTGAGCAAGAAGAGCGGGTCGAACATGTTCGGCCTCTGCCCGTTCCACAGCGAGAAAACGCCTTCGTTCTCCGTCTCCCCGGACAAGCAGATATACCATTGCTTCGGCTGCGGCAAGGGCGGCGGAGTCATAAATTTCATAATGGAGATAGAAAACCTCGGCTTCCGCGACGCGGTGGAGTTTCTCGCCCGCCGCGCGGGTATGCAGATGCCTGAGGAGGAAAACGACAAGGAGAGCCAGAAGCGCGCGCGCATGCTGGCGCTGAACAAGGACGCGGCGCACTTTTTCTACGAGCAGCTCTATTCCCCTGCCGGCAGGCCGGGACTTGAGTACATGCAGGGGCGGCGCATCGGCCGCGCGGTGGCGACGAATTTCGGTCTCGGCTTCGCGCCCGACACTTGGGACAGCCTGCGAAACGCGATGAAAGCCAAGGGCTACACGGATTTTGAGCTGTTCGACGCGGGGCTTGTCCGCAAGGGCAAAAGCGGCGGATTTTACGACACCTTCCGCAGCCGCCTGATGTTCCCGGTCATCGACGTGCGCGGCAACGTCATCGGCTTCTCCGGGCGTATAATCGGTGACGGCGAGCCGAAATATATGAACAGCCCCGAAACGCTTGTATTCAACAAAAGCCGTAACCTTTTCGCGCTTAATCTGGCTAAAAAATCAAAAAGCGGATATATAATCTTATCTGAGGGCAATATAGACGTAGTTTCGCTGCATCAGGCGGGCTTCGACTCGGCAGTCGCCTCGCTCGGCACATCGCTTACGCCGGAGCAGGCGCGGCTGATCTCGCGCTACAAAAGCGAGGTCATCATCGCCTACGATAACGACGGCGCGGGCATCAAGGCCGCGCAGCGCGCCATCGGCATCCTCGAAAAGCTTGACCTCAAGGTCAAGGTGCTGCGCATGAGCGGCGCGAAGGACCCGGACGAATTCATAAAGCTCAAGGGCGCGGACGCGTTCCGCAACCTGCTTGAAGGCTCTGAGGATCAGGTGGACTACCGGCTGCACGCGGTCACGGCGAAATACGACCTGAGCGCCGACGAGCAGAAGGTGGAATTTCTGAAGGAAGCGACGGAGCTTGTCGCGCGGCTGCCCGGCGCGGTCGAGCGGCAGGTATACGCGATGCGCGTCGCCTCGCTCTCCGGCGTAGCGGCGGACGCTGTGACGGCAGAGGTCGAGCGGCGGCGGAAGCGGCTTTTGAGCGGCGCGCAGCGCGCGAACGCCCGCGAGCAGAGCCGTCCGGAGCGGCAGACTCAGCCCGTCGAGAAGGAATTCCGATACGAAAACCCCGGCTCTGCTGTTGCTGAGGAGGGCGTGATACGTCTGCTGTACCTCGAACCGGAGCTTGCAAACATGCCGGAGCTGCCCCCGCCGGAGCGCTTCTCCGCACCGGTACTCGGCAGGATATACTCCGCGATACTCGACCGGCTGAGGCGCGGCGACTCCGTCTCCGCCGCCACACTGGGCGACTCGCTGTCGGGCGACGAGGTGTCGCTGCTGGTCAGCATACTCCAGAAGCCTGAGCTTCTCTCGCAAGGAGAGCGCACCATGCGCGACTACATAAACAAGATAAACAATGAAGCCGAGCTTGCCGCGGGCAGCAGCGATCTGCGCGCGCTGGCAAATAAGCTCAGAGAAAAAAAAGGATATGAGGGATAAGAACATGGCAGAAGAACGCACTTACACTGAAAAAGAGCTTGAAGAAATGGCAAATCAGCTGCTCTCCGACACAGAACCGGCTCCCGAAGCAAAGCCGAAGAAGAAGGCCGCCGCGAAGAGTAAAAAGGAGCCTGCGCCCGAACAGCCCGTAAAGGCTCCCGAGGAGCGCCTGAACGAGCTGGTCGAGAAGGGCAAGAAGAACGGCAAGCTCACCGCGAAGGAGCTTGAATGTCTCGAAGACATGAACCTCGACTCCGAGGTCATCGACAAGTTCTACGACACGCTCGAAGCGAACAATATCGACGTCGACATCTCCGCCGTTGACGCGCTTCCCCCGCTCGACGATCTGCCCGACATTGAGAGTCTCGACGAGATCGAAGAAGTCACCGAGGAGGAGATAAACGATACTGATTCCCTCATGGACAGCTTCTCCACCGACGACCCCGTGAGAATGTACCTCAAGGAGATCGGCAAAGTACCCCTGCTCACGCCGGACGAAGAGGTCGCGCTGGCAAAGCGCATGAGCGAGGGCGACGAGGAGGCCAAGCACCGCATGACCGAGGCCAACCTCCGTCTCGTCGTCTCCATCGCCAAGCGCTACGTCGGGCGCGGTATGCTGTTCCTCGACCTGATCCAGGAGGGCAACCTCGGCCTTATCAAGGCTGTCGAGAAATTTGACCACACCAAGGGCTATAAGTTCTCCACCTACGCCACATGGTGGATACGTCAGGCCATCACCCGCGCCATCGCCGATCAGGCGCGTACCATCCGCATCCCCGTCCACATGGTCGAGACCATCAACAAGACCATCCGCGTCTCCCGCCAGCTGCTTCAGGAGCTGGGACACGACCCCAGCGCCGAGGAGATAGCCGCGGAGATGAACATGCCCGTCGAGAAGGTGCGCGACATTCTCAAGATCGCGCAGGAGCCTGTCTCCCTCGAAACGCCTATCGGCGAGGAGGAGGACTCCCACCTCGGCGACTTCATCCCCGACGAGGACGCGTCCGAGCCGAGCGAGGCCGCGAGCTTCTCCCTGCTGCGCGAGCAGCTTGAAGAGGTGCTGGACACGCTGGCGCCCCGCGAGAAAAAGGTGCTGGAGCTGCGCTTCGGCATCGTAGACGGCCGCACCCGTACGCTTGAGGAGGTCGGCAAGGAGTTCAACGTCACGCGTGAGCGTATCCGCCAGATCGAAGCCAAGGCGCTGCGCAAGCTGCGTCACCCCAGCCGTTCCAAGAAACTCAGAGATTTCCTGAATTGAGCCATGAAATACGATTTTACAACAATACTTGACCGCGCGGGGCGCGATTCTCTGGCCGCCGACGTCGTCCCATTCGACGTGCAGCCCGATCCCGACGTCCGGAAGATACCGATGTGGGTCGCAGACATGAGCTTCCCTGCCGCGCCGCCGATAATCGAAGCGATAGAGAAGCGGCTGGAGATGCCGAACTTCGGCTATTTCTCCCTGCCGGACAGCTATTTTGACAGCATCATCTCGTGGCAGCAGCGCCGCAACGGCATCACGAAGCTCTCGCGCGAGCATATCGGCTATGAGAACGGCGTCCTCGGCGGCGTAAGCTCCGCCGTGCAGGCGCTGACCGCACCGGGCGAAAAAATCCTCGTCCACTCCCCGACCTACGTGGGCTTCACGCACACGATGGCCGACAACGGGCGCGTGCTCGTTCACAGCCCGCTCGTGCGCGACGAGAACGGCGTCTGGCGCATGGACTACGCCGACATGGACGCCAAGCTTAAGCGGCACCACATCCACCTCGCTATTCTCTGCTCGCCGCACAATCCCTGCGGCCGCGTGTGGGAGCGCTGGGAACTTGAGCGTGCGATGGAGGTCTACGCCGCGAACGACTGCCTCGTGATATCCGACGAGATATGGTCGGACATCATCATGCCGGGGCACAAGCATATCCCGACACAGTCCGTCTCCGCGGACGCGCGCGAGCGCACGATGGCGTTCTACGCGCCGAGCAAGACCTTCTCCCTCGCGGGGCTTATCGGCAGCTACCACATTATTTATAATACATACCTGCGCGACCGCGTCGTGCGGCAGAGCGAGGTCAGCCATTATAACGACTGCAACGTGCTCTCGCTGCACGCGCTGCTCGGCGCATACAGCCCCGCGGGCGAGGAATGGGCGGACGAGATGTGCCGCGTCATCGACGCGAACCACGAATACGCCTGCAATTTCATCCGCGATAACTTCAAAGGCGTCCGCGTGATGCGTCCGGAGGGGACGTACATGCTCTATCTCGACTGCGCCGATTGGTGCCGCAAGCACGGCGTCACAATACGCGAGCTTCAGGAGCGCGGCATCCGCGCCGGTGTCATCTGGCAGGACGGCGAAGCCTTCATGCTCAAGGACACTATCCGCATGAACCTCGCCCTCCCGCACTCACTGCTCGAAGAGGCAATGCAAAGGCTGAAGGAAAAGGCTTTTGTGTAAAAAACATTGATCAGCAGATGTGCTCCCCCTGCTCGACAGCGTTATCGCGGAGCTGCTGGCGCTCAGCGGCAGGGAATAAAAAATCACACCTATGGTATCCGGCAGGACGCCATAGGTGTGATTTATTTATTTTCACTTCTTCTTTTTATTGAACAGGCCTGTTTTCAGCGTGTCGGACTCGCCGGTCGTCGCGGCGAACTGACGCAGCAGCTCTTTCTGCGCGCTCGTCAGATTCTTCGGCACCGCTATGCGTATCGTGACGAACTGGTCGCCGCGCCCGCTGCCGCGCAGGTACGGAATACCCTTGCCGCGCATACGGAACACCGCGTCCGGCTGCGTCCCCTCAGGGATGGTAAGCTTGACCTTGCCATCCAGCGTCGGCACCTCTATCTCCGCGCCGAGCGCCGCCTGCGCGTAGCTTATCTCCTGCTCCAGCAGAACGGAGCTGCCGTCGCGCTCGAATCTCGCGTGCGGGCGGACAATTATGGTGACGAGCATGTCGCCCTGCGGGCCGCCGTTCGCACCGGAATTGCCCTGTCCGCGCAGGGATATGGTCTGTCCGTCGTCGATACCGGCGGGGACGCTGACGCTTATCTTATGTTGCTTACGGATATTGCCCATGCCGCGGCAGGTGGGGCAGGGCTGATGGATTATCTTGCCCGTGCCTCTGCACTTGGAGCACGGCGCGGTCGACTGCGCCATACCGAAGGGAGTGCGCTGCGTCGTGCGGACGCTGCCGGTGCCCTTGCAGTCGGGGCAGACCTCAGGCGTCGTCCCCGGCGCGCAGCCGTTGCCCTTGCAGTCTGGGCACTGCTCGACGCGGCCGACGGTGACTTCCTTCTTGCAGCCGAAAGCGGCCTCCTCAAAGCTGACGTTGAGCTGAACGCGTATGTTGTCGCCCTTGCGCGGCGCGTTCGGGTTGCGGCTCGCGCCGCCGCCGAAGCCGAATATGTCTCCGAATATATCGCCAAGGTCGCCGAAATCGCTGAAGCCGCCAAAGCCGCCGAAGCCTGCGCCGCCGCCAAAGCCCGCGCTGGGATCAAAGGCCGCATGGCCGTACTGGTCATACTTCGCGCGCTTATCGTCGTCCGACAGCACCTCGTACGCCTCGTTGACCTCCTTGAACCGCTCCTCGCAGGCTTTGTCGCCCGGATGGAGGTCGGGGTGGTTCTCCTTGGCAAGTTTGCGGTATGCTTTTTTTATCTCATCTGCCGTGGCGCCCTTTTGCAGGCCGAGCACCTCGTAGTAATCTCGTTTTTCTGCCATATCTTGGACTCCTAATTACGCACCATTGAGGCGGGGATAGTTCCTCGCCTCAATGGGTTATTTCGCCGGGGGAAGATTACTTCTTGTCGTCGTCAACTACGGTGTAGTCCGCGTCGTAGTAATCCTGACCGTTGCCGCTGGTGCCGCTGGTGCCGCCCTGTGCGCCGCCTGCTGCCTGATTCGGGTCGAAGCCTGCGCCCTGTGCGCCGCCTGCCGCCTGATACATCTTCTCGCTGACCTTGTAGAAGGCCTGAGTCAGCTCCTCGGTCGCGGCCTTGATGGCTGCGGTGTCGGTGCCGGTCAGTGCGGTCTTAAGCGCGGTGAGCTTGCTCTCGACTTCGCTCTTGTCGGCAGCGTCGAGCTTGTCGCCCATCTCGTTGAGGGTCTTTTCGGTCTGGTAGACCATCTGGTCGCCCTGATTGCGGACGTCGATCTCTTCCTTGCGCTTTGCGTCCTCGGCAGCGTACATCTCGGCCTCCTTGACGGCCTTGTCGATGTCTTCCTTGGACATGTTGGTGGAGGAGGTGATGGTGATGTGCTGCTCCTTGCCGGTGCCTAGATCCTTTGCGGAGACGTTCACGATGCCGTTCGCGTCGATATCAAAGGTGACTTCGATCTGAGGAACGCCGCGGCGCGCCGGAGCGATGCCGTCCAGATGGAAGCGGCCGAGGCTCTTATTGTAAGCCGCCATCTCGCGCTCGCCCTGAAGGACGTTGACCTCAACGGAGGTTTGGTTGTCAGCGGCGGTGGAGAAGATCTGGCTCTTCTTGGTGGGGATGGTGGTGTTGCGCTCGATGAGCTTGGTGCACACGCCGCCGAGAGTCTCGATGCCGAGGGACAGCGGAGTGACGTCCAGCAGGAGGATGCCCTCGACGTCGCCGCCGAGAACGCCGCCCTGAATGGCCGCGCCGATAGCGACGCACTCATCGGGGTTGATGCCCTTGAAGCCTTCCTTGCCGATCAGGGTCTTGACCATCTCCTGAACTGCGGGGATACGGCTGGAGCCGCCGACCAGCAGAACCTTGGAGATATCGCTGGGCTTCAGGCCGGAGTCGGACAGAGCCTGCTTCACGGGGCCGACGGTCTTTTCGACGAGGTGATGAGTCAGCTCGTTGAACTTTGCACGGGTCAGGGTAACATCGAGGTGCTTCGGGCCGGTAGCATCAGCGGTGATGTACGGGAGGTTGATGTTAGAGGTGGTCACGCCGGACAACTCGACCTTTGCCTTCTCGGCAGCCTCACGCAGACGCTGCATTGCGACCTTATCGGTGCTCAGGTCGATGCCTTCGGTCTTCTTGAACTCATCGACGAGGTACTTGGTGATGCATGCGTCGAAGTCGTCGCCGCCCAGACGGTTGTTGCCCGCGGTGGCCAGAACTTCGATGACGCCGTCGCCGATCTCCAGCACGGACACGTCGAAGGTGCCGCCGCCGAGGTCGTAGACCATGATCTTCTGATCGGCCTTTTCCTTATCCAGACCGTAAGCCAGAGCAGCCGCGGTCGGCTCGTTGATTATACGCTTGACGTCGAGACCGGCGATGCGGCCTGCGTCCTTGGTCGCCTGACGCTGTGCGTCAGTGAAGTATGCGGGGACGGTGATGACGGCTTCGGTCACGGTCTGGCCGAGGTAAGCCTCAGCGTCGGACTTCAGCTTCTGCAGAACCATTGCGGAAATCTCCTGCGGGGTGTATGCCTTGTTGTCTATATTCACCTTGTAATCGGAGCCCATCTCGCGCTTGATGGAGGAGATGGTGCGATCGGGGTTGGTGATGGCCTGACGCTTTGCTACCTGGCCGACCATACGCTCGCCGGTCTTTGCGAATGCAACGACGGACGGAGTTGTACGTGCGCCTTCAGCGTTGGGGATGACGACTGCCTCGCCGCCTTCCATAACGGCAACACAGCTGTTAGTAGTACCGAGGTCTATGCCAATGATTTTACTCATAATTGATTTCCTCCATTATATAAGAATTAATTTTATACTGAGATTAAATATATAACTTAACAGCTTGCGCTGCTGAGTCCTGATTCAACGTGAAGGCTAGTTTGCAACCTTCACCATGGCGAAGCGGATGACCTTTTCGCCGTATTTGAAGCCTTCCTGGAAGACCTCAACGATCTCGTTCTCGCCCTTTTCCTCGTCGTCCACATGCATCACTGCGTTGTGGAGGCTGGGGTCGAACTTCTGGCCAAGGCTCTCGATGCGGCTCACGCCGAGCTTTTCGAGCGTGGCGTTAAACTGATTCATTATCATCTCAACGCCCTTGCGGTAAGCCTCGTCCTCCGTGCTCTGCGCCAAGGCGCGAGCCAGATTATCATACACGGGAAGGAACTTCGAGACGGTGTCGGACTTGATGTCGCCGTACAGCCCCTCTTTTTCCTTCTGGCTGCGCTTGCGGTAGTTGTCATACTCGGCCATCAGGCGGAGATACTTGTCGTTCGCGGTCTTAAGCTCGTCGGCCTGAGAGGGTTTCTTTTCTTCCTTCTTGTCGGCCTTTTTCTCGTCCTTTTTGGACTTCTTATCCTTCTCCTCGTCCTTCGTCTCCTCCGGAACTTCGGCGGACTTGGTCTCTTCCTTGACCTCTTCTTTTACTTCCTGCTCCTGCTGGGGAGCGGTCTTCTTTTCGTCCTTATTATCTGCCATTCGGATCATCTCCCTTAATTATCAGCTTGTTATGCATCCCCTCCGGCGGGGCTTCTCCTCCGCCAAGCCGCTTGGACAGACCCGCGGCGAGGAAGCTGAGCTTCGCGGCCACTGCGGAATAGTCCATCCTTGTCGGCCCGACGACGCCGATAAGTCCTCGCGTGTTGTCGCCCGCGTCGTAGCTTGCGATGACCACGCTTGAATCTTTCAGCTCTTCGGCCACATTTTCCGGCCCGATGAGGACTCGCACCTCGTCGGTTCCGCCCATACTCTCGCTGGGAGGAAGGATGTATCCGCCGCCGGACAGATAGCTCATCAGGCGGTGCGCCTTATCCGGATCGCGGAACTCCGGCTGGCTCAGCAGCCGGTTCTCGCCGGAGATGTATGCAGAGGGGGTGTTGGCCTCGGTCAGGACTTCTATCGCAAAGGCGGCGATCACGCTTGCAAGCCCCATCGTATCGTCCGCAGCGCGCTCGGTCGAGCTTATCAGCAGCGGGGTTATCTGGTCGGCGGTGATGCCGGTGAAGCTGGCATTGAAGAGCGTCGCCAGCTTCTGCACCATGCTCTGATCAACGGAGATGGGCAGATGCACCAGACGGTTTTTGACGCTGTTGCTGCTGAGCATCACAACGATTATGAAGGTGTTCGCGTCAACATATATCAGATCGAACCTGCGGATCGTCACCGCGGTCTGGCTTGTCAGCGCCAGCGCGGGGAGGTCGGTGAGCTGGGAAACGAGCCTGCTCACGTCGCTGATCGTGTCGTCAAGCTGCTGCATCTTCTGGTTCATACGGCGGTTCATCTCCTCCGTCTCCTCCAGAGAGAGCTTCTGCTTTTCCATCAGCTCGTTGACGTACATCCGGTAGCCCAGCGGGGTGGGCACACGGCCGGCAGAGGTGTGCGGCTGTTCGAGATAGCCCAGCGCCACAAGCTCCGCAAGCTCGTTGCGTATCGTCGCCGACGAGCAGCCAAGCCCTGCGTGCTGCGCGATGGCCTTGCTGCCGACAGGCTCCGCGGTCTTGATATATTCGTCGACCACAGCGGCAAGTATTTTCTTTTTCCTATCGCTTATGACCATTTCAATATCCACCGTTTAGCACTCGCTTTTCCGGACTGTTGGCACTCTTACCTTTCGAGTGCTAATATACCACCCGCGCACGATTCTGTCAATAGCTTCTGCGCCGATGTTTTATAAAATTCACATTTTGTACAATATTATATATAAATTTCTCTTCTGACCCTATGAGCAGATAAAATAACACCGCATTCCGGACGGAATGCGGTGTAAGAGATGTTTTGTTTGCTTTTCGCAGAGCAAATTATGCCTTGCGAACCTTGTCCATGTGGCGGGTCAGGTCGAGCATCTTGTTGGAGAAGCCCCACTCGTTGTCGTACCAAGCCATGAGCTTGACAAAGTTGTCGTTCAGGGCGAGGCCGGCCTTTGCGTCGAAGATGGAGGTGTGAGCATCGGTCTTGAAGTCGGAGGAAACAACTTCCTCGTCAACGTACTCAAGAACGCCCTTCATGGAGCCTTCGGAAGCAGCCTTCATTGCCGCGCAGATTTCATCGTAGGAAGCGGCCTTCTCGAGGCGGACAGTCAGGTCAACGATGGAGACGTCGCCGGAGGGGATACGCATGGAGGTGCCGGTCAGCTTGCCCTTCAGCTCGGGGATGACCTTGCCGACTGCCTTTGCAGCGCCGGTGGAGGTGGGGATGATGTTGTTGTAGATGGAGCGGCCGAGTCTCCAGTTCTTCTTGGAGAAGCCGTCAACGACGGACTGGGTGGCGGTGGAGGCGTGAACGGTGGTCATCAGGCCTTCGACGATGCCGAAGTTGTCGTTGAGAACCTTTGCCATGGGAGCCAGGCAGTTGGTGGTGCAGGAAGCGTTGGAAACGAACTGCATGTCAGGGGTGTACTTCTCGAGGTTGACGCCGCAGACGAACATCGGGGTGTCATCCTTTGCAGGGCCGGACATAACGACGACCTTTGCGCCGGCGTCGATATGGGGCTGTGCGGCTTCCTTGGTGAGGAAGCGGCCGGTGCACTCCAGAACGTACTCTACGCCAAGCTCGCCCCAGGGAATGAGAGCGGGATCACGGTACTTGTTATCGGAAAGGACTTTGACCTTCTTGCCGTCAACGACGAGAACGCTCTCTTCGTCGCAGGCCTCGACGGTACCGTCGAAACGGCCGTGGACGGTGTCGTACTTCACGGAATAGGCCAGCTGGCTTGCGGGATGACCGGGAGCGTTGATTGCAACGACCTCGATGTCGTCAGACTTGATAGCTGCTCTGAAAGCCAGAGAGCCGATGCGGCCGAAACCATTGATGCCAACTTTGATCATATTAGTATCCTCCATAATAAATAATAAACGAAAGTCTCATTTCAGCACGAGGATAAGCTCCCCTGCTGACCGTCTAAATTGTAACATAAAATATCAACAAAAATCAATATTTCCGCCTATCTATTTTTGCCAAAAAAGTGCTGAAAATTTAGCCTTTTTCCGCCTTTTTTCAAGCTTGATATTGTATATTTTGTCGAGATTTGTTAGAATGGAGCAAACGAGCCGGACGCGTACCGGCAATTATTCGGAAATAAAACGCCGCATGACGGCAGAACGGAGCTTGCAGCATATGGATCAGATCGCAGAACAGTTCCTCGCGCTAACCAATGAAGCCGCGCTATACGTAAGGCGCGCAAAAATCGTATCGGCCAGCACGGAAGCCAAGCGCATTTTCGGCAGCACCTGCGTCGGGCAGAATCTCCGCTCCGTCATCGGCAGCGAAGCCTCCGGCTCGCAGGCGGCGAGCTACATCTCGGAGGTGAGCATCGGCGGCGCGCGGTACGCCATTCGGGTCGCCCCGATGGGCGAAGGGCAGCTAGTATTCATCACGCCGACAAGCACCCGCAAGCCCGTGCTGAACGACGCGTTCCTCGGCGCCGCGCGCAGCACGCTGATGAGCATAAACCTCGCGTGCAGCATCGGCCGCAGCCGCGCCGAGCAGCTCGGAGACGACGATCTGCTGAAATGTTTCATCAGCGCCACGCGTTCGTACTACGTCTTTTCCCACATGTTCGGGAATATTTCGACGCTGCACAGCCTCGCATACGGCAGCTGCCCGTTCCAGCCCGTCGCGCTTGACATCTCCGGTCTGTGCGCGAACATTGCGGACGAGACGCGCGAGCTGTTCGGCGAGATCGATTTCAGCCTGAATCTGCCCGAACATATTGAGATCTCCGCCGACCGCGAGCTTTTGCAGCAGGCCGTGACCAACGTGATCTCAAACTGCATCGAGCATGCCTCGGGGCTAACGCGGATAAGCATAAGCCTTCTCGACCGGAACGACAGCGTCATCCTCTCCATCGCCGACGACGGCTGCGGTATGCCGCAGGCCGCGATGAACGCCCTGTTCAGGGATGTGGAGCGCAGTCCGGAGCTGATAAATCTCAGCCACGGCGCCGGTCTTGGGTTGGAGCTTGTGCGCGCCGTCGCGGAGAAACACAATGGCAGCCTGCATATCGAGAGCCGCGAGAACGTTGGCACGACCATACGCCTCTCGCTCTCGAAGGGCATTCCGGTCAGCCGCGTTATGCGCTGCGAGCCGGAGGCCTACAAGCTTGGCCCCGCCGCGCTGTATACCGCGTTCGCGAACTGTCTGCCGGAGGATTTCTTCGCAGGGAAATATATGGACTGAAACAGGAAAACATAAAACGAAGCGCCGGAATTAGACGGGTGTTCGTGAAACAGGTTTAGACCGAAATTACGAAATGAGCATCTGTCAGGCGGGATTAGCAACGGAATAACGGGTATCTGGTCAGAGCCGGATACCCGTTATTTTTTTTGCCGCCACGAAAAGCAATAGATTTATTCACAGCTATTACAATAAATTTGGACAGGAAAGCCGGGCAGCCAGTCCGGCTTTCTTTCCATCTCATGCCTAAGCTACAATAAGGGGAGCAACTGGCTGACCAATGCCTCCTTGGGCTTCTATGTCCGTAACAAAGACTGTCAGCCATCCCCTTATTGCAGCGTTCGATTTGAGCAGGTTGAGCCTTTGAGTTCGCGTCACCCAATAGATTGAATCGGCAATGAGAAAAAGATGGATTCCGGTTGCAAATTCGTATTGGAGGAATGCATGAGCCGCGGTATCTGGCAGCCGAGCATGGACTTCTCTATCTCGCGGCTGACCGTCAGCCGCTCGCCGAGGCGCTCCTTGGTGATGTACAGATACGCGTCAACATACTTCAGCTCCTCCGACAGCGGCGCCTGCGAGCGCCCATCGCGCCCGACGGCGGCGTCGAGCATTGTGGAGAGCGCCTCGATCATCGAGCAGACCTGCTCGTTATCTGCCAGTCTCGCCTCCCAGTTGATTATCTCAAGCGTGTTATTCAGGAAATGCGGGTTTATCTGCGACTGCAGCGCCTTATAGCGGCTTTTGAGTTTGATGTTACAGTGAAAGGAAGCGCTTCCAGGTATCTATATACCCGTCGGCCTTCTCCTTCGTTTCGGCCTCGGCCGCCATGCGCAGCAGCGGCTCCGTGCCGGAGAAGCGACAGATGACCCAGCTGCCGTCCTTGAAATAGACCTTGCAGCCGTCCTCGCGGCTGATATGATCCACGCCGTCCCCGAAGTCGGGGCAGGCCATGTCCTCGAAGAGGTACTTCTGAAGCTCGGCCTTGCGCTCGTGCGTCATTGTGAACGACGCCTCGGCGTAGGCAAGCTCGCCGTAAAGCTCGCATATCTCGCGGTACAGCTCCGAGAGCTTCTTCCCGGTGACGGCCAACATCTCCACCAGCAGGGACGCGGCGTAGATGCCGTCCTTGCCGGAGATATGCCCCTTGACGGCAAGGCCGCCGGAGCTTTCGCCGCCGATTATCGCGTCCGTCTCCGTCATCTTCGCGGAGACCCACTTGAAGCCGACCGGCACCTCGTAGCACTTCTGCCCCAGCCCTTCGGCCACGCGGTCGAGCAGATGCGTGGTGGAATTATTCCTGACGCATGGGCCGCTCCAGCCGCGGTATTTCACAAGGTAGTAGTACAGCAGCACGAGCAGCTTGTTCGGGTGGACGAATTTGCCCTCGTCGTCGATGACGCCGAGCCTGTCCGCGTCTCCGTCGGTCGCGATGCCGAGGTCGCAGCGGTATCTGTCCAGCACGACCGCCGACAGCGGCCCCATCGTCTCCTCGTTCGGTGCGGGCAGCTTGCCGCCGAAGAGAGTGTCGTGCCTGTCATGGATTATCTCAAGGTCGCAGCGGCAGGTCATGAGTATCATGCTCAGGCAGGTCTGGCTCACGCCGTACATCGGGTCGAGCGCTATGCGCAGCTGCGCCTTCTTTATGGCCTCGACGTCTATCGCGGCCAGGATGCTGTCAATATACTCGTTGGACGGATTATATTCGCCGATGGTTCCATCGGCCAGCGCCTTGTCGTAGTCGACGCTCCTGACGTCGGCCTCGGTGAGCTTTTCGATCTCGGCCTCGATCTTCGCGGTGACGGTTCTGTCCGCGTCGCGGCCGCCGGCGGTGAACACCTTGATGCCGTTATATATTGCGGGGTTATGGCTCGCCGTGACGGCCATGCCGTATGGCATGCCGTGCGTCTTGACGACGAACATCATAAGCGGCGTGGGCGAGGAGCGGTTGACCATATACACCCTGAACCCGTAGCCCGCGAGGACTTCCGCCGCCCAGTGCGCGGATTCCTTGGAGAGGAAGCGCCGGTCATAGCCGACGCATATCTCGGCTCCGGCGTGGCCCTCCTTGAGCATCAACTCGCACAGTCCCGCCGTGAGCAGGCGGATATTCGCCTTGGTAAAATCGTCGGCGATGATGGCGCGCCATCCGCCGGTGCCAAATTTTATCATCTTTTTCACCCCATTATAATTTCCGCATTGCATATATTTCCGGCCGGTATCACCGGCAGTGCGTCAACTTTTCTGCCGTCGGCAATTATCTCCCGCACGCCCTTTTCGACTCCGTCGGGGTTCACGACATGGATATTATACACGCCGCCGCGCCATTTGCGCGTCACTGAAAACTCCTTCCAGTCGGCGGGGACGCAGGGATCGGCGCGCAGGCAGTCGAAATCCGGCCTTACGCCGAGGATGTACTGCGTCGCGGCGTAATACGCCCAGCCCGCGGAGCCGGTCATGAACGGGTGCCGCGCGCGGCCGAAGGCCGTGTGGCTCCTGCCGACGACGAACTGGCAGTAGGAATAGGGTTCCGACTGGCGTATCTCTATTTTATCATTTTGCAGCGCGGGGCACAAGGCATTATAAAATTTCATTGCGCGGCTTCCGCGCCCCAGAACAGCCTCGGCGCACCACGCCCACGGGTTCGGGTGGCTGAATATCGCGCTCTCGCCGCCGCCAAGGTTCAGGCAGTCGTTCCAGTCGGCGCGCGCATAAGCTCGACTATTCTGCTGCGGCACTTCGCGGGGTTCGAATGCGGCACCATCATCGCGTCCTGTGCGGTATCGCGGTAGCCGAGGCCGACGCGCCCGCCGACCTCGATGAACGATGTGAAGCGCGAGAACATGACGTTTATCTCGCTCTGGTAGAGGTTCCAGATGTTTATTTCGGTGTTCATGCCCTCATTGGGCGTTGATATCTGAAGGCAGCTGAGCTTATCGTCCCAGAATTTCGCAAGGCGGCGGAAATCGTCGTCCACGCGCGCCGCAGTATACTTTTCGCGCATCGCACGGCCGGTCTCGCGGCCGCCCTCGCCCAGCATGAATATCAGCCGCGCGTCCTCATCGGGCGCGAGCGTCAGGCGTTTTTTCAGCACGCCGCAGTGGTTCCCGCCGTTTTCGAATCTGCCGCGGCACTCGCCGGAGACTACGCTCTGCGGGTCGCGCTCGGTGCGGTACGCACCGATGAAATCGTCGCGCAGGCAGTCGAAGCCGTCTGGCTCGAAGTCGGCGGCAAAGAACTGGAAGCCGTTCTCCTCATAGTGCAGCTCGTGCTCGATTATGCCGTCGGCATAGCTGCTGCCCGTGGCGGCACGAGTATTTCGCCATGTCGCGCCCCACCGGCTGCCACGAAACGCTCCAGTAGTCGCCGGTCTCGTCGTCACGGATGTAGATATAGTGCCCGGGCCGTCCATCGGCACGCCGTTCGGGCGGAAACGCGTGATGCGGTGGTATTCTGGGGGTCTTGTACAGAAGGTATCCGCCCGCCGTGTGGTTGAACACGCCGTACATGTCCTCCACGCCGATATAGTTTGTCCACGACACGGGCAGATCGACGCGGTCTATCACGTATTCGCGGCTTTTATTGTCAAAATGGCCATACTGCATATTGTCCACCTCATTATAAAATTTACGCTATTTTATAATTATATTATATCTGCTCCGGCGGCAATTTGTAATTGCAGAAGATGCACCTTTTTGCTTCTGTTTGTGCTTTCCCGTTACTGCTCCGAGTATTCGCGGAAGAAATCCGTCAGCAGCTCCGCCGGACTCACGCGCAGCGCAAGGCACATTCCGGCCAGCTCATAGTCCGTCACCATGCGGGAGTTGTTCTCGATCTTGCTGAGCATCTGCTGATCCATGTTTATCCCCAGCGTCTGAAGCTTTGCCGCAAGCTCGCTCTGCGTCATCCCGCACCTGACGCGGCACAGCCGCAGGCTCTTGGAAACGACGTTCTTATTGTTGTCGAGGGCAATCTTTTTCATTCAGCGTCACCACGTTTATATAACGTATTTTACTTGACATTAGCATATATTCTGAGCTAAAATACGTTACATAAACGTACGAAACGCCGTTTGGGAGGATAAAATAATGGATTATAAAAAGATGTATCTTTCGCTGTTCAACAGCATCACCGATTCGCTCAACGCACTTGAAAGCCTGAACTTCGGGCAGGCGGCGGACATACTCAGGCAGGCGCAGAGCGACTGCGAGGAGCTATACGTTGAGGATGCGGAGGAGCTTATAGAATAAACACACGGGAGGGCGCTGAATGAGACGCAGAGACAGAGAGATAACCGACCGAGAGAAGATGCTTGAGATCGTCGCCGAGTGCGATTGCTGCCGCCTTGGCCTTGTCGATAACGGCGAGGCTTACATTGTGCCGATGAACTTCGGCTTTGAGGACGCGGGCAGCGCGCTCACTTTATATTTTCACTGCGCAGCCGAGGGGCGGAAGCTCGATCTGATAGGCTCCGGCGCCGACGTCTCGTTTGAAATGGACTGCAGCCATGCGCTCCGCGCCGCCGATATCGCCTGCGCTTTTTCGTATTCGTACGGCTGCGTCATGGGGCGCGGCCACGCCGCTCCTGTCACGTGCAGAGATGAGAAGCTCCATGCGCTGGGGCTGATAATGCGGCATTATTCCGGCAAGGCGGACTGGAGCTTCGATCCCCGCGCGCTGGAGCGCCTGACCATAATCAGGCTCACCGTCAATGATTGGAGCTGCAAGGCTTCCAGCTGACGGGGCAAAATCTTATACCGTTGTCTGCTGTTCTCAACGCATGAAAAATCGATGCGCTTGATCCAAACCAACTTGTCATTGCGAGACCGGTGCGCACACCGGTCGTGGCAATCCGCGTCCCCTAACGCCGCACGAAAACATACCGCTACTGCAAAGAGAAACGGATTCCCACGTCGCTTCGCTCAGCGCGACGGCGGCATACCACGATTCATTAATCTGCCGCCTGTCCCTTTAGGGGGAATGACAGAGGTAATCTTTATATAGCCTTTTCTTTTACCTATTGGCAATCACTAAAGTCCGGCGACCCCTCAGTCAGCTTCGCTGACAGCTCCCCTAAAAGGGGCGCCAAGGGAGGGGTGCCGCGGTACAGCAAGGCAAATTTTCGCCGCCGTTGCACTACCTAAAAGGGGCGACAAGAGGGGCGGCAAAAACTTCGCATCACATCGTCAAAATACATCGAAACCACAAAAAACCGCCCCGACGGGATCCCGTCGGGGCGGCTGCTTTATTGGCTTATTGCTTGTAATTATGCGCGTCCTGAAGAACCATTTCCTTTACCTTCAGCAGACGAACCTTTGTGGAGTTCTCGTTCTCCTCGAGCTTCATGGAAATATACTTGATATTGCCCTCAAGCTCCGGTATCATGACGTACTCCAGCGCGTTGACGCGGCGGCGGGTCTTTTCGATCTCCTCCGCGAGAAGCTGCATGGTCTTCTCGACCTGAGCCAGCTCCAGCATATCCTCAAACACCCTCGCCATCTTATCCAGCGCATCGTCCAGCTCGCCGGAGGTCTGCGCGAAACCGTAGGGATAGATTTCGGACGGGTCGTTATTCTTGGTATGGAAGCTGTAACGCGGCACGTTGACGCTCATTATGTTCTTAAACTCCATCCCCAACTCGACGCTCTGGCGCGGATACATCAGCGCCTGCTCGAGCATCTCCGGGGACATGATGGCGCTTGCCACCTGAAGGGACGAGAACGCGGCGGTCAGCCCTTCCTCGACCTTCAGCCGCAGCTGCTTATTGAGCTTCACGACGTCCATGAACTGACGCATCAGCTCATCGCGCTTGTCCTTGAGCAGCTTATGGCCTCTTCGGGCAGTCTTGAGACGGCCCTTGAGCTGGTTGAGCACCATTCTGGTCGGAGTTATTGCGGTACTCGCCAAAAAGCATCACCTCCGTAAATAATTTTGGGTCATCACTTCTTGGGCATGTACTTGTCGATCATTTCGGGCTTGATACGCTTCAGCTCACGGCGCGGGAGAATGCTCAGCAGCTCCCAGCCGATGTTCAGCGTCTCCTCAATGCTGCGGTTGGTGTTATTGCCCTGGCTGACATAGACCTTCTCGAACTCATCCGCAAACTTTGCAAACAGCTTGTCGTCGTCAGACAGCGCGGCCTCGCCGAGTATGGTCATAAGCTCCTTGGCGTCCTTGCCGCGGGAGTACGCGGCGAAGAGCTGGTTCATTGTACCGGAGTGATCCTCACGGGTCTTGCCGACGCCGATGCCCTTATCTTTCAGGCGGCTCAGGGACGGCAGAACGTCCACAGGAGGAACTATGCCCTTGCGGTGCAGCTCACGGCTGAGAATTATCTGACCCTCGGTGATGTAGCCGGTAAGGTCGGGGATGGGGTGAGTCTTGTCATCCTCAGGCATGGTCAGGATGGGAATCATGGTAATGGAGCCCTTCTTGCCCTGACGGCGGCCTGCGCGCTCATACATGGTCGCAAGGTCGGTGTACAGGTAGCCGGGGTAGCCGCGGCGGCCGGGAACTTCCTTCTTTGCCGCGGAGACCTCACGCAGAGCCTCGGCGTAGTTGGTGATATCGGTGATGATGACGAGAACCTGCATGTCCTTCTCGAAGGCGAGGTACTCGGCAGCGGTCAGCGCCATACGCGGAGTTGCGATACGCTCAACTGCCGGGTCATTCGCGAGGTTCGAGAATACGACGGTACGCTCGATAGCGCCGGTGCGGCGGAAGTCGTTGATGAAGTACTCGGACTCCTCAAACGTGATACCGACGGCGGCGAACACGACCGCGAAGGTCTCGTTGTCGCCCAGAACCTTCGCCTGACGCGCGATCTGCGCGGCGAGCGCGGCGTGGGGCAGGCCGGAGCCGGAGAATATGGGCAGCTTCTGGCCGCGAACCAGAGTGTTTAGGCCGTCGATAGTGGAAACGCCGGTCTGTATAAACTCTGCGGGATAGGCGCGGGCGGCCGGATTCATCGGCAGGCCGTTGATGTCCAGATGCGCCTCGGCAAGAATGTCGGGGCCGCCGTCGATGGGCTGACCCATGCCGTTGAAGACGCGGCCGAGCATATCCTCGGAAACCGCCAGCTCCAGCGGATGGCCAAGGAAGCGAACCTTGGACTGCGCAAGGTTGATGCCCTGCGCGGACTCAAACAGCTGGACGACAGCCTTGTTGCCCTCGACCTCAAGCACCTTGCAGCGGCGGACATCTCCGTTGGGCAGTTCGATCTCGGCCAGCTCGTCATAGGTGACGCCCTCAACCTGATCGACAACCATCAGCGGGCTTGCGATCTCTCTTATAGTCTTATACTCTTTAATCATGCGTCCTCACCTCCGGCAATGACTTCATCGATCTCCTTCTTCATCAGCGCGACAATCTCATCATAGTCGGCGTTGAAGGAAGCGGCGTCTGCCATCTTGGCGCGGCCGATCTTCTCGCGGGCGCTGATAACGAAGAGTGCATTCATGTCCGCACCCTTGGTCAGAGCCTCGCGGCAAAGCTCGTCATAGTGCAGGATGATGTCAAGGAGCCGATACTGCTTGGCGTAGGAGGAATATGCGTCCTCATCGACGAAGGCGTTCTGCTGGAGGAAGTCTTCGCGGATCATCTTCGCGGTCTCCATGGTGAGCCTGTCCGCCGGGGACAGTGCATCCTGACCGACAAGACGGACGATCTCCTGCAGCTCGCTCTCCTCCTGAAGGATGTGCATGGACTTGGTGCGGTTGGCCATGTAGCCCTCGCCGAACTGCTCGGTGTACCAGGGAGCCAGAGTGTCCATATACAGCGAGTAGGAGGTCAGCCAGTTGATTGCCGGGAAGTGGCGGGCATAGGCAAGGCTGGAGTCAAGCGCCCAGAACACCTTGACTATACGCATCGTCGCCTGAGAGACAGGCTCGGAAATATCGCCGCCCGGAGGAGAAACGGCACCGATTGCGGTGACGGAGCCCTGACGGTCGTCCGCACCGAGGCATTCGACAACGCCCGCGCGCTCATAGAACTGAGCCAGACGGGAGGCGAGGTAGGCGGGGTAGCCCTCTTCGCCGGGCATCTCTTCCAAACGGCCGGACATCTCACGCAAAGCCTCTGCCCAACGGGAGGTGGAGTCTGCAAGGACGGCGACGTCATAGCCCATGTCGCGGAAGTACTCGGCTATCGTGATGCCGGTGTATATCGAGGCTTCACGCGCCGCAACAGGCATATCAGAGGTGTTTGCGATGAGAACGGTGCGCTTCATCAGAGGCTCGCCGTTGCGCGGGTCCTTGAGTTCGGGGAACTCCATAAGAACGTCGGTCATCTCGTTGCCGCGCTCGCCGCAGCCTATGTAGATAACGATATCGACGTCCGACCACTTCGCCAGCTGGTGCTGTACAACGGTCTTGCCGGAACCGAAGGGGCCGGGGACTGCCGCGGTACCGCCCTTTGCGATTGGGAACAGAGTGTCTATGATACGCTGGCCGCTGTTCATGGGGCGGCTGGGGACGTATTTCTTGGTGTAGGGTCTGGCGATACGGACGGGCCAGCGCTGGATCATGGTCAGCTCGTGGTCAACGCCCTTTGCATCACGAACAACGGCGACTACGTCTGTGACGACGTGCTCGCCTGCGTTCAGGCTGACGACCTCGCCGGACACGCCGTAGGGCACCATTATCTTGTGGAGTATGGCGCTGGTCTCCTGCACGGTGCCGAGCACGTCGCCCGCAATGACCTTGTCGCCCAGCTTTGCGACGGGGACGAAGTCCCACTTCTTCTCGCGGTTGAGCGCGGGAACGTCGGTGCCGCGGGTGATGGAGTCGCCGGAGAGGGCGCGCATCTCGGGCAGGGGGCGCTGGATGCCGTCATAGATATTGTCGAGCATACCGGGGCCAAGCTCAACGGACATCGGCATACCGGTAGTTTCAACGACGGCGCCGGGGCCAAGGCCGGAGGTCTCTTCATAAACCTGAATTGACGCCTTGTCGCCGGTCATGTTAAGGATCTCGCCTATCAGGCGCTGAGAACCGACGCGGACAACGTCGGAGACGTTGGCGTCCGCAAGGTTCTCGGCCACGACAAGCGGTCCGGAAACTTTTGTTATAGTTCCGCTCATTTACATACCTTCCTTTGTTAGTGTTGAAGGACAGGGCGTCAGTCGCCCAGGATATTCGTGCCGACGGCACGCTCGACAGCGGCCTTGAGCGCCGACTGGCCGAGTCCCATCGAGCCTTCTCTGCCGGGGATGAGGATCACGGCCGGAGTGGGGCGATCCTTGAACTTGCTTATCTCGTGCTCAAGCTCCGCGGCGAGATTTTCTTCGATATAGATTATGGCGTAATCTTCATTTTCGCGGGTGAGGCGGCGCAGGATATGTCCGGCTTCGGCGGCGTCCGCGGCGGGATAGGTCTCCAGCCCGAGCGCACGGAAGCCGATGACGGTGTCTCTGCCGCCAATAACAGCGATTTTAAGCATACATATCACGCAGCCTTTCTCGTATCAGCTCCGGGGCGATGCCCTCGCGCTTGCCGGTGAGTATCATTCTGACAGCGGTAATCTCGCTCTCTACGGCGGCAAGATAGGCTATAAGAGCCTCGGGGCCGTAGCTGACGAGCTTTGCCGAGCAGAGATACGCGTTCACCGCGTTGTCGCATGCAAGCTCAAAGGCGGTCATGCTTCCGCCGGAAACGGCTTCCGCACCGAGTGCGGCGGCCTTTTCAAGCCTGGAGCTTGCATAGAGCGCGGCAATACCGTCCTTGTCGCCTGCGGCGGATATACGTGATATGTCGATGCTGCCGCTGGGGATGAGCGCCGCGGCCATGAAGTCGGTGTCCTTGCCCATACGCAGGGCGCGGACGGCGGTTTTCAGATTGGCGGCGTCTATCATGATGGCAACATAGCCGTCAAGGAACGGGCAGCCGATCTGCTTCGCAGTCGCCCGAAGCTCCGCGAACAGCGCCTTGTCGAGGATGAAATCGGCAAGCTGCGGGTTTGCGGTGCGGGCAAGGCTGCTCTCTGCCTCGGCAATGGCAGTGCCGAAGGTCTCAGGGAGCCGGCTGAGCAGATCCTCGCTGAAAATGTTCAAAAGCGTGTCCGGATCGAACCTGCCGGATGCGCTCATAAGCCGCTTCGCATCCTGCCCCGTGGCCTTGGCCTTTATCATTACCTTGGCGTTGTGGTAGTCATACTTGAGCTTGAATACGTCGAATATTGCCTTGTCCGGAGCGGATTTTTCAAGCTCTGCAAAGCAGTCCTCGCGGCGTTGTGTGAGATATGCCTCGATTCCCTTCGTGGTCATCTGGGACATATCGTCATAGCCAGAGTCGGTCAGCAGCTTTGCCGCCTCCTCATAGGTCGCGGCCTCGAGCATACGGTTGGCTCTGTCGGCGTTGAGGAGCTTCGGCTCCTTGGCGCGGACCATCGCGGACAGGCAGAGGTACGCTTCTTTTTTTGTTGACAATTTATTCCCTCCCTATATGGGATTGTGCAGCCGCAGCATCAATCGAAAAGGACCTTGGCGATTTCTGACGCCATGCCGCTGCGCTGAAGCTCAACAAGCAGCTCTGCGGTGCAGTTTGCCGCAACGCTGCCGCGGCGGAGTATCAGGCCGCCTGCGAAGCTGCCGGTCTCGTCGCTCAGGCTGAAGCTGCCGCCCTTGAAGAGCGCGTCGGCCGCCTTGACAACGTCCGCACCGATAGCTTCACGGTCGCGTGCGTTGAGGACGATCTCCTCGCTGCCGGTCACGGCCGCTTCGGAGGCGAGCTTTGCCAGCAGGGATATGTACTGCTCGCGGGGGAGCGCGACAATCATTTCAACGGCCTTGTCAAAGCTCGCCGATACCAGCTCCTGCTTGAGCGCGAGCACGCCTTTTCTGGATTCCATCTGAGCCATGCGCTTCATGCTGTCCGCCCGACTCTCGCACTCCTTTACGCCGGCACGTATTCTCTCGGCGTAGGTGTCCTTGGCCTGCTCTTCACAGCCGGACTTGATGGCTGCGCACTGCTCGGCTGCCTCAGCCAGTATCGCGTTGGCCTGCTCCTCTGCGTCAGAGCGGATATGCGCGATTATTTTTTCAGTGCCTTTCATAAATATCTCCTGTTCGGTGTGTTATCAGAAAGAGATGCTGTTGAGCATCAGGAAGGAGGCAAGCAGAGAAAGTATTGCGTAGAACTCAACGATGATGCAGAGGATCATACCGCGGGACCAGTCGTCAGGCTTTTTGGCAAGAATGTTGACGGAGGCAGCGGCGACCTTGCCCTGTGCGATAGCGGAAAGCAGACCGCCGAATGCGATGGGCAGGCAGGCGGACATGATCTGGAAGCCCTGTTCGACGGACATACCGGCGGTGAGCTTGCCGAATGCGAGGAACCAGATAACGAAGCCGTACAGACCCTGAGTACCGGGAATGACCTGGAGTATCATTGCCTTACCGGATTTGCTGGGATCCTCCGCGATGAGGCCTGCGCCTGCTTCACCGGCGATGCCGGTACCCTTTGCGGAGCCGATGCAGGCGAGGAATGCAGCGAGGCCTGCGCCCAGAAGACCGATGGCGTAGCCGCCGATAGCGTTCAGAAATTCCATTTTAATTTCCTCCTAAATCTTAAATATGTTTTGTTTAATAAGATACGATTATTTAGCCCGGACGTATTTGCTCTTTATGCGCAGCGGGCTGAAGGGCTTGCCGCCGTCTTCATAGAATTTGCCGAAGAACTCAAGGCACTGGAGACGCAGGTCGTGCACGTAGCAGCCGAGAATATTCAGGCCGAAGTTCAGGCAATGGCCTATAAGGAAGATGACTATGAAGGCGAGCACCGTGAACACGTTCACACCGGAGCCGTTTGCGGGCATGGCTGCTATGGTGTTGAACACCTGCGCGACGACGCCGCCCGCGAGCATGAGCGCCATGATACGCGAGTATGAGAGAATATCGCCGAACCAGCCGGTAAGCGTATTGTAGATGCAGCCGAATGCGGCTCCGATTATGCCGAAGCCTTTTGCACCGCGGGCGGAACCGATCAACAGAGCGGCAGCGCCTATTATCATTACCACGATACTGGGAGTGGCCAGCGCATCGGTAATACCGAGGAGACTCAAGCCGGCCATGATGCCTCCGATGAGGATGACCCACAGCGGGACCTCTTCCCACAGACCGTCTACAAGCCGGCCGCGGCGGACCTTCATGCAGAAGCTGATCACCATACCTGTGTTCAGGTGGATGAGACCGAGAACCATTGAGCCGTAAAGGACCATGGTGCTGTTGTTCACCGGACTGAACAGGTACGGCAGACCCTCCCAGGTGCTTGAGGGGTTAAACATATGTACGAGCTGATACGGCGCGTCTCCGAAGAAGCCGCCGGTCAGCGCGCCCATCGCCAGGGTCGATATGCCGCAGTAAAGCAGGAGCTGGCAGAAGCTCAGGCTGCCCTCGCGGGGCTTTATCTTCGCCATCGCGACCAGCGCGGCGGCGATCATGACGAGGCCGTAGCCTATATCCGCCATCATCAGTCCATAGAACAGGATGAAGAACGGCGCCATAAGGGGGTTTGCGTCAACGGATCCGTAAGCCGGGAGGCTGTACATGTTCGTGACCATGTTGAGCGCATTTGTGAATTTGTTGTTCTTGAGCTGCACAGGGACTGTGGGGTACTCGTCCTCGGACGGATCCTCGGTCTCCCATGCGCAGTCGTACTTTTCGAATATTTCGGCAAGCTCGGCCTCGCGCTCCGCGGGCATCCAGCCCTGCATTACCAGAACGTTTGTCAGGCCGTAGAGCTTATCCTCGGCTTCGGCGCGGGCGATCTTCGTGCCGAGCACGTCAGCTGCGAGCTTGAGCTCGTCGCGGTGCTCCGCAAGCTCAACGATGTGCTGCGCGCAGCCTGCCTTCTCGTCGGCAAGCTTATGCAGTTCCTTCTCGGCGGCTGCGATACATTCGCGCGCGGTGCCGTTCATACCGGAGACGGGTGCCGCGGCAAAGCTGAAGCCGCGCATGCAGTCCATAACGGCGGCGTGCTGCTCCTTCATGCAGACCAGAACCAGATACTTCTGCATCTTGTCCGCATCGACCAGAAACAGCTCTGCTTCCTCCGTGACCGCTGCGAGCGCGCTCTCCATCGCGGAGAAGTCCGTGCTGCCGGCGACCGTTCCCAGCACTACCGAGCAGCGCTGAGTTTCGGTTGTTCCGAGGGTCATGTCAAGCGACGCCCACGGCTTCAGCGCGTCAATGGTGTTTTCCAGACGGCCGACCTCCGCGCCGATGCTTTTTATGCGATCCTCGTTTGCGGATATCTCATCCGCTGCTGCCAGTGCCGCGCCGACGCCGCTGTCATCCAGCAGAACGTCCTCGCCGACCTCCGGCAGTGCACTGAGCAGGGGTTTCTTTGCGGGGGAATACCTGTCGAGAATACCCACGGCGTTGACTAATGCCATGTGCTGGGACTTGAATGTCATAAGGCTGCTGCTCTCGCGTTTCAGAAGCTCCTTGAAGTCGGAATCCTGAACCTCGCCCTCGATCTCGGAGAACTCAACGCAGCCTTTGCAGATCAGCTCCTTCAGCAGCGCGTCCTTGTTTGACCGGATAGCCATGAGCCGCAGCTTTTTCATTTTTACAATGGCCATTTAGCTGTTCACTATCCTTTCCACAACAAGAGCCGCGGCTTTCTCAAGTCTGGCTTCGGCTCTGGCGCGCAGTGCGGCCTTCCGATTTTCCGTCTCCGCGGAAAGCTCTCCCGCCTCCGTCATCGCTTTGGCGTCCGCCTGCTTGCGCAGCTCGGTCAGCTCGCTGTCGGCCTTGGCACGCGCAGCTTCAACTGCGGCCTTGCCTTCGTTTTCGGCCTCGGCGGACATCTGACGAGCCTTGACCTCGGCCGCGGCTATCAGCTCCTTTGCGTCGGCTTCGGCTTTGGCTATGCCCGCGATCGCTTCAAATGACATTGGCACACCTCCTCTTTGTCAATTTTGTTGGTTTATAACATGCGTTCCAGAATTTTGCACACATGGAACAACAATGCATACAACACAGTCATAATACCCTAAAAATGCATGGGTTTCAAGGCAAATATGAGCGTTTTGCCTGACAAAATTCCTACACACATGTCAAAACCATAACTCATCCTATATTAAAGCACGTTGTTAATATAATATCAATACCCCCTGAATAAAAAATCGGAGCAGCTACGCTCCGATTTTAGATCAATGTTATAAAAACCTCTTATACGTCTTGTATAGTTTCGACAAGAATCTCCTGCTGCCGGCCGTCGGCGGCGTTTATATAGATTTTCACCTGTTTTTCGCCGTCGGTGCAGACAAGCTCGTAGCAGGCGGTCGGCTTTCCGCCGATGCTGTCGATGACCACCCTGCGGCAGCTCTCGGCCTCCAGCCCCGACGGCAGTTTCGCGCGGGCATCCTCCTCGCTTATCTGCCACCGGCCGTCCTCCGGATTCGCGTCGGAGTAGTCCTCAGCGTCGAAAGAATAGACCTCGCCGGTGTCCAGCGCGATCGCCACGCTCAGGCCGCTGTCGAGGCAGTCCGCCTCCCCGTCGGTACATATATATTCAAAGCGCGCGACGGCTCCGTTCTCCCCCTCGGCGCTGAGTTTGATATCTTCATAGCCGTTTGCGGCCAGAAACTCATCCGCAAGCTGCCTCGCCTGCTCGATGTCTATCTGCGCCTCCTCGACGAGACGGGAATCCGTAAGGCTCTCGACTCCGGCGGAGCTGACGAGGATATATTTCGTCCCTGCGCTGTAACACCTGAGCCTGCTCTCGCCCTCGTAGCTGTACTCCTTTTTCAGCTCTTCCGGCTCCACGCCCGCGACCGATGCCGCGGCGGAGAGCATCTCCTCGTCGCTCATGTCTCCGCTGCGCGCCGTCTCGCTCGCGGTGTAGCGCCCCTCATATTCCGGCAGGTCGGGCATTTCAAAGTCGCCCTCGTACTCGGTCAGCCGCGCGCTGAGCGTGACGCCGCCGTCCTCGCCCACGTTCTGAAGCCGCCGCTCCTGCCGGTCGATCATCACCTCGCCGTCGTTGATGCTGCCGCGCAGCTCCTGAAGCAGCGCGCTGAACTCCGAGGCCTTGTCGGATAGGCTGCGCAGTGTCTCCCGCTGCTCGCCGGTGAACTCGCCGTCCTGCCGCGCAAGCGACATGGCGTAGTCCCCCGCCGTGCCGAGGAAGCCCGCCGTGCGGCTCAGCTCCTGCGTCGTGAACGGCAGCGTCGCCATCGCAGCCTCCGCGGACTGCGCCGCCGCCTGTATGTCGCTGCAGACCTGCGCGCACATTCCGGCGTCAACTGCATACACGCCCTTGCCAAGCGCCTCACTCAGCTCCTGCACCGAGGCCGCCGTCTCCTCAAACGCGCGCTGCGAGCTGTATTTCGCGATGAGCCGGTAGTTCTCCAGCCGCACATGGCTGACGCAGGAGTACACCGCCAGAATCGCGATCGCCGCCGCGGCGTATATACCCAGTATTCTTCGTGCTTTTTGGGACATATAAAAACCCCCTTACGGATTTATTATTCTCCGTAAGGGGATAATTACTAATGTAAAAGCTGGAATTTATGCCAGTTTCTCAAGCGCGACGTGAATTCTTCTCAGAGTCTCGTCCTTGCCGAGGATGCGGCATATCTCGACCGCGCCGCCCGGCGTGACTGCCTTGCCCGCAGCCGCGATGCGCACTGGCCACATGACCTTCGCGTTCTTGGCCTCCATGCGCTCCGCAAGGCCGACCATTGCGGCCATGATGTTCTCGTCGTTCCAGTCGGTGATGGACTCGAAAACGGGGACAATCTGCTCAAGCACCGCCTTCGAGGACGCCTCGTCGGACTTGGATTTCTTGTGTACGAACAGCTCCGCACCGTATTCGGGCAGCTCGTCGAAGAAGTCCACCTTCTCGGGGATGTCGGTCAGTACCTCGGTGCGCTGCTGGAGGAGAGCAGCGATAGCGGCGGCGTCATACTTCTCGTTCTTCACGCTCCTGCGGATGAACGGCTCGGCCACCTTCGCAAACTCCTCGGCGCTCATGGCGCGGATGTACTCGCTGTTGAAGTAGCGCAGCTTCTCGATGTCGAATATCGCGGGGGACTTGGAAACGCCGCTGAGCTCAAAGACCTTCTTCAGCTCGTCAAGCGAGAATATCTCCTGCTCGCCGCGCGGGCTCCAGCCCAGCAGCGTAACATAGTTGAGCACCGCGTCGGTCAGGAAGCCCTGCGCGATGAGATCTTCATAGGACGGGTCGCCGTGACGCTTGGACATCTTGTTGTGCGCGTCGCGCATGACGGGCGAGCAGTGGACATACTTTGGGATGTCCCAGCCGAAGCCCTGGTACAGCAGATTGTATTTCGGCGCGGAGGACAGATACTCGCTGCCGCGCACGACATGGGTGATGCCCATGAGATGGTCGTCGATAACATTGGCGAAGTTGTAGGTCGGCAGGCCGTCGCGCTTTATGAGCACCTGATCGTCCAGAGTCTTGTTCTCGACGGTGATGTCGCCGAATATCTCGTCATGGAAGGTGGTAGTGCCCTCGTGCGGGATGAGCTGACGGACAACATAAGGCTCGCCCGCGGCTGCGCGGCGGTCGGACTCTTCGCGGCTCATCACGCGGCAGGGATCGTCCGCGCGGTCGAAATCGCCGGAATCCTCCTCGCTCTCCGTCTTCTCGCAGAAGCAGCGGTAAGCATGTCCCTTCTCGATGAGAAGGTCGGCGTATTCCTTGTACAGCGGGCGGCGCTCGGTCTGCACATAGGGGCCTACGGGGCCGCCGACGTCGGGGCCTTCGTCATGCTCCAGATGGCACTCGGCCATGGTCTTGTATATAACGTCCACTGCGCCCTCTACGAGACGCCCCTGATCGGTGTCTTCAATGCGCAGGATGAACTTGCCGCCCGCGTGGCGCGCTATCAGATAGGTGTACAGCGCCGTGCGCAGGTTGCCAACGTGCATATATCCGGTGGGCGACGGGGCAAAACGGGTACGTACCTCGCCGTGAGGAATACGAGCCTCCATGTCCTCGAACCATTTCATATCTTTCATAATAAGCCTCCAAAAAGCCCGCGGCTGCGGACTTGATATCAATCTATATATTATTTTACATTTTACCGCTTGTCAAGTCGAACTTGATTTGATACAATATAAAGACGCTTTATAGCTATTATTTTTTCCATACAGAGATTGGAGAAAAACTATGGATAACGACACCGCCGTCAAAAAGACTTTGCTTTCGGGCATCCAGCCCTCCGGCAACCTGCACCTTGGCAACTACCTCGGCGCCGTAAAGAACTGGGCTGCTCTTCCTGACGAGTTTAACTGCTTCTATTTCATGGCCGACCTGCACACGCTCACCGTGCGCCAGAATCCGGCCGAGCTGCGCCGCCGCTCCACCACCCAGCTCGCGCAGTATATCGCCTGCGGGCTTGATCCGGAGAAGAACGTGCTCTTCCTCCAGAGCCACGTGCATGAGCACGCGGAGCTGGGCTGGATCCTCAACTGCTACACCATGTTCGGCGAGCTGAGCCGCATGACCCAGTTCAAAGACAAATGCGCAAAGAACGCCGACAATATAAACGGCGGCCTCTTCACCTATCCGTCCCTCATGGCGGCGGATATTCTGCTGTATCAGGCCGACTACGTCCCCGTCGGCGAGGATCAGAAGCAGCACTGCGAGCTGACGCGCGACATTGCAAACCGCTTCAATAACCTCTACGGCGAGACCTTCAAGGTTCCCGAGCCCTATATTTCCAAGGTCGGCGCGCGCATCATGAGCCTTGGCAACCCGACCTCGAAGATGTCCAAGTCCGATCCCACGGGCTGCGTGTTCCTCATGGACAGCCCCGAGGAGATCGCCCGCAAGTTCAAGCGCGCCATTACCGACTCCGATACCGAGCGCTGCGTCCGCTACGATCCGGAGAACAAGCCCGGCGTTGCAAACCTCATGAACATATACGCCTCCGTCACCGGAAAGAGCTTCGACGAGATTGAGAGCGAATTCGCCGGCAAGGGCTACGGCGTGTTCAAGCCCGCCGTGGGCGACGCCGTCATCGAGACGCTGCGCCCCATACGCGAGGAGGCCGAGCGCATACTCGCGGACAAAGCATATCTCAAGCAGGTATATACGGACGGCGCAATGAAGGCAAGCTCCGTTGCCCGCAAAACTCTGCGCAAGGTCTACAAGCGCGTCGGTCTTGTGGAGAAGCCGTTTTAAGGGAGGCTATCCATGATTTCAGATATGTCATTGTGGCTCAAGCTGCTGATGGCCATAGTCGTCGCGGCGGTTGTGTCGTTCCTGATGACGCCGCCGGTCAAGCGCTTTGCGGAGAAGGTCGGCGCGATAGACGTCCCGAAGGACGAGCGCCGTGTGCATAACCACCCGATCCCCCGCATGGGCGGACTTGCCATATTCATCGGCTTTGTGCTGTCGCTGCTCATATTTGTCGACGTGTCGACGCCGGTGCTCGGCATTCTGCTGGGCGCGCTGATAATCGTCGTCATGGGCGCGATAGACGATATCGTCAATCTCAACGCGTGGATCAAGCTCGCGGGGCAGATCGTCGCCGCCGTCGTTGCGATCCGCTGCGGCATAGTTTTTGACGCGATATCAAACCCGAACGCGTTTTCCGAGCAGACTACCATCGTCCTTGCAAATTATCTCCCCGTCCCTCTGACCCTGCTGTGGATTGTCGGCTGCACGAACGCCGTCAATCTGATAGACGGGCTGGACGGACTGGCTGTCGGCGTGTCCACCATAAGCTCGCTGACGATGCTGGTCGTGGCGATGTTCGTGGCGGAGCCAAGCGTTGCCGTCATCCTCGCCGCGCTCACCGGCGCGTGTCTCGGATTCATCCCGTATAACTTCAATCCGGCCAAGATCTTCATGGGCGATGTTGGCTCTCAGCTTCTCGGCTTTGTGCTGTCAACGGTCTCCATCCTCGGCATGTTCAAATTCCATGCCATAATAACCTTCCTCGTGCCGCTGCTGGCGCTCGCAGTGCCTCTGGCGGATACGACCTTCGCCTTCTTCCGCCGGATAATCCACGGGCAAAGCCCGTTCCATGCCGACAAGGGGCATTTCCATCATCGGCTCCTTGCGATCGGGCTGAGTCAGAAGCAGGCTGTCGCCGTGCTATACGGCATCTCGGCGGTGCTCGGCCTTATTGCCGTGCTGCTTGCCGGCTCCGGAGTTCTGGTGCGCACCTGCTGCGCCGTCTGCGCGTTCATTATCGCGCTCGCGGTCTGGCTCTATGTTTTCTGGCGCAACCCGAACCTGCATCATCATCGGGACGACGCCGAAACCGAGCAGAAATAACCGAGCAGAAATAACACTGTGCCGCCGTGTATTTCACACGGCGGCGTTGTTATGGCAATATTATAATAAGAACATTGCGCCCATTATGATAAGCAGCTCGCTGTCGCCGCTCTCGCGGTACATGAGATAGAGGATGAGCAGGAGGATAATGTCCTCCGTCTCAAGCTCGCCGAAGCTCTTCGGCAGCAGGTCTGCCAGCGAGCCGCCCAGCAGCGGCAGCTGTCTCGGCTTCGGTGCATCCGGCGGGCGCGGCGCGGGGTACTGCCGCGGCGGCTCCTCCGGCGGGCGTTCCGCCCTGCGCTCGTCGACGCGCGTGACGCGGCCGGTGTTGCCCTGATAGCGGTTATAGCTTGCCATCGCCGCCCTCCTCCCCCATCGCGGCCTTTGCGATGCGCGCAAGGCGCGCTATCTTCAGCGCCTTATCCATCTTGCCGCGCCGCTTTTCCGACAGGTACGGCTCCATCGCCTGCAAAAGCCGCTGCTTGTTGTCATCGCCGTCGCCGTTCATAAGCCTGCCGATGCGGCTTATGAGACTCGGGTCGATGTCAAGGCCGCCGAACGGCTCCGGAGAGGGTTCCTGAGCGCCGCCGTCTCCGCCCATGAGCGTCTTTGCCAGATTCGCTATCTTCTCCATCTGCGCCGGATCGCCGAGGACACTGTTGAGCTTATCTTCAAATTCACTCATGGCGGCCTCCGTTTTAATCCTGCATCATGCGGCGGATGCTCTCCGCGAGGCGCTTGCCCTCCGCGGTGCCGAGCACCTGCCCAAGGATATTTTTCATCGCCGCCGCGTCCCCGCTGCGCGCCGCGCGCTCGACCGCCTCAGTATCTATCATCCTGCTTATACGCTGTCCGTCCTCGGACTCCGCAATGCTCTTGATGCTGCTGGTCTTGCCGCGCCGCTCAAGCTCTTTGCCTATGCGTTCAAAATCTTTCATGGAAATCACGCTCCTGTTCGCTACATTATATTCAGGAGCCGTCTCAATGATAATCACAAAGGAGAATACATGATGAAAGCTGCCGTTTTTTCCGACACTCACAGCAACACCGCGCTTATGGTTGAGGCCGTGGCGCGCTGCCGCCCCGACCTGATAATCCATCTCGGCGACCACTCCCGCGACACCGCGATCCTGCGCGAGAAATTCCCTGAGATACCGCTCTACTCCGTGCGCGGCAACTGCGATATCTCCTCCGACGCACCCGACACCGACATCGTCCCGCTCGGCCCCGTGAAGGCTTTCATCTGCCATGGGCACACCTACGGCGTTGAATACGGCAGACTCGATTCTCTCGTGTACGCCGCGCAGGAGGCCGGGGCGAAGATCGCCATGTTCGGCCATACGCACGAAGCGTATTACGGCGAGGTGGGCGGCGTCCAGCTCCTCAACCCCGGCACGGCCGGAAAAGGCCGCACGCTGACATGGGCAGTCGTCATCGTTTTCGATAACGGCGCGATAGCCTGTGAGATAAAGGAGCTGTAACCGAAACACAACAACTCCGGAAGCAATGCTTCCGGAGTTGTTTTTTCTAACTTTTTGGAGTGATTTATTTGTTCAGAAACGCCACCGCGTTCTTGCTGCCGACGGCGCAGAACTTGCCGTTTTCGGCATAGGCTCTCAGCGGCTCTGCCAGCTTCAGAAGCTTCTCTGCGGTCGTGCCGAGAATTTCCCTGCGTATACGCGAAATGTCCGCCGCCGTTGTGCCTTTCAGATATCTGATGCATTCCAGCTCGCACACGCCCGCGGGGTCGAGCAGCGGCTCCGTGGTGTTGACAGTCCCGATGATGATATCGTCCATCGGCATCCCCTGGCTTAGGAATTCCGCCAGAAAATTGGGTATGCCGCCGTAGACCGCGAGCGAATTTTCAACATTCGGGTCACGGTAGGAATAGCAGAAAACGTCGCCGTTGGAGCGCACGTTCATGCCCGTGCCGTAGGCGCCGCCCTGCACGCGGATCATGTTCCAGAGGTAGCCATAGCTGACGAGCGAGGCCAGCACCGCATACTCGCCGCTGAAGCTGCCGCCCAGCGCATAGAGGTTATGTCCCAGTGCGGAGTAGCCCACGTCGGAGGCGATCTCTATCGCGCAGTCCTCGCCGTCATAGGCGGGGTATTCCGCCGCCGCGCCCTTTTCGTTTGCGGGCAGCGCGCGTATGAGGCCGCCGAGCGTCTGCGCGTCCATCTTTCCGCCAAAGCCGGCAAACAGACGGTTGGACGCGAAGGCCTTCGCGGCGAGCGTGGCAAAGCGCGCGGCGTATTCGCCGGAATTTGCCTCAAAGTTCGCAGCAAAATCGGAGAACCAGCGCACAAAGCTCTCGCCCTCAAGCAACTCCTTCATCGCGCCCTCCGCGGAAAACGCCGAGAGCGACTTGGTGACGGCGTAGGCATGGCCGTTGACGATGAGCGATTGCTTTATGAAATAATCCGACTGCAGAACAGTCTTGCTTATTCTGCCTGTTTCGTCGTAGCGGCCGTTTATGAACAGCTCTTCCAGCAGCTCCAGCGCCGCGGGGACGTTTTCCTCCAGCATGCTGGCGGAGACCAGCAGGTACGGCCTGCATTCGCGCAGCTCGCCGCGCTTCGGGATAAGCTCCACGCGCGCCGCAAGCCCGCCCAGGGTCGCCTTGATCTTCGTCTGGAGCCGGTCGGCGGAGTAGTGCTCGGTGCGCAGCTCGCCGAAGAATGTGGTCAGCACATTGAGCAGTCGCAGCTCGTCCGCGTCGAAGTCCGACACGTCGAAGTACAGATTCAGATAGACTATACCGTTGGTGTCGGAATCCAGCCGCAGCACTTCCACACCGTCAACGCGCGTCAGCTCCGTTTTCGCCGGAACTACATCCTTGGGCACGTCCTCAAGGTTCAGGTGCGGCAGCGCGGCGAGGTCTTCCTCGCTGTCCATGCTCTGCTGCCACTGCTGCATCTTCTCGAATTCCGCTCTGGCCCGCGCGAATCTGGCGTCGTCCCAGTCCGCGGTAGCCGCGGCCAGGCGCTCCGCCTCCTCGCGCGCATCTTCCTGCCCCTTTTCCGCAGACGGCAAGACGTACACATAGCACTTGTCCTCCGCGCTGCCGAGCATTTCGACGAGCAGGTCGGTAAAATAATCGGTGTCCAGCTTCTCACGCAGGGAGTCAAATATCCATGCGTTGTCTATATGCGTGAGCGGATCATCACCATAGAGCCAGCCGTCCAGCGCGCGGATGGCGAGGTTCAGGCCGGAAGGCTCTGTTATCTCGCGGTTGGTGAACGCGGAGCGCTCAAGCGACGCGGACAGGGCTTCTCGGTTCAGACCTTCAGCCAGCAGCCCTCGCACAGTTTCGGGGATGAACGCCTTTATCGCGGCGAAATTCTCCGGCGCAGTGTTGCGCACGACGACGGCGATGTTCGGCTGATACATTCCATCGTTCACGTCGATGCTCACGTCCTGCGCGAGGCCGCTCTCCAGAAACGCGCGCTTGAGCGGCGCTTCGTTGGAGCCGGTCAGGTAATCGGCGAGTATCTCCGCCGCGTACAGCTTTTCGACATCCTTATGGGTGCAGAGTATCTTTGCCGACGCCATATGCGCCAGCGCCTCTTCGCCCTCGCGCACCTCGTAGCTGATGGTCTTTTCCGCGGTCACGGGCGTCTGCATGGCAAAGTCAAAGTCCGGCGCGCGGTACTCGTACTTTGACAGGTACTCCCCATCGATATACTCCAGCACCGCGTCGATGTTCATATGCCCGTCGAGGAATATGCGCGCATTCGAAGGGTGGTAGAAGCGCTTATGCGCGGCGGTGAACTTCTCGTAGCTCAGGCTGGTTATGTACTTGGGATCGCCGCCGCTGACATAGCCGTAGCTCGTGTCGGGATAGAGCAGGCGGTGCATCTCGTTGCCGATGTGCGTATCCACATCGGAAAACGCGCCCTTCATCTCGCTGAACACGACGCCGTTATAGTACGGCTTGCCGGTCTCGCCGTCGAACTCGTAGTGCCAGCCCTCCTGCATGAATATCTCAGGGCGCTCATGTATCAGCGGGCAGAACACCGCGTCGAGATAGACGGACATAAGGTTAAAGAGATCCTGCTCGTTGCGGCTGGAGACGGGATACATCGTCTTGTCGCTGAAGGTCAGGGCATTGAGATAGGTCTGCATCGAGCCCTGCAGCAGCGTGACGAACGGCTCCTTCACCGGAAAACGCCGCGAGCCGTTCAGGACGCTATGCTCAAGTATGTGGAACACGCCTGTGTCATCCTCGGGAAGCGTCTTGAAGCAGATGGTGAAGGTTTTGTTCTCGTCCGCGCGGTCGAAATACAGCAGCTCCGCGCCGGTTTTCTCATGGCGCAGGGTGTACAGCTCCGCGGACTTCGCCGCGACATATTCTTTCTTTATGAGCCTGAAGCCGGAGCATATCTCCCCCGACTGCGCGGCGCTGAGTTTTGACAACAATTTCTGCATTATTTATCCTCTTATTTTTATATTTAGAGCGTCTTGACGAACATTTTATAATACTCGTTCGTCTTCAGCAGCTCGTCCGGCGTTCCCGCAGCCTCGACCGCACCGTCCTTCATGACGAATATGATGACTATGAACATGATGGAGAACAGGCTGGACGCGAGCGAATAGCCCGCACCCAGCAGCCAGCTCAGGAAATCGGCAATGTACATGCGCTTGAAGGTCTTGTCGCCGCGGACGGCTTCGGCCTTCTCGGCCAGCGCGCTCTTGATGAGACGGAAGCTGCGCACGCGCTCGGCGAGGTAGCCGAGGCTGGACGCCGTCGTCACGGTGCCGAAAACGCCGAGACGGAAAGTCAGCTTGCCGTAGATGACACAGACGATGAGCGTCAGGCGGATTATGATGAGGGAGTAGTTCGCGAGCACTGTGCTATAGGAATAAAGCTGCACGAAGGCCTGTATGCTGGTCACGATGCACACCACAAACGACACCGCCATCGAAAACAGCGAGGAGGGCGCTTCCGCATCCGAGGTGACACGGCTGGCGAGCTGGTCGCCACTGTCCTCATCGTAATAGAAGCTGGGCAGACGCATTATCTTTGTCCACAGCTTTGTGCGGACGCGGAGGTTTATTGTCTCCTCCATCCTGCGGGTGAAGTAGTTGGAGGCGATGGAGAGCGACGCGGATATTGCGGCAACGCTTATCTTCTGGGATCACAATACTGTCTATATCGCACAGTCTGCTCACTGATCCGTTCATAGAGTTCTCCTCTCGGTTATTGGTTCAGGCGTGTTTGTTCTGCCACTGAGCCTGACATTTTATTCTAGCTCATTATTTGTCAAAACACAATACCCGTATGCTCCCTGCCTGCGCGATTTCCGTATTTTATCAAGCATACGGCGTGGAATACGGGAAATCCCGCGTACCGAACGGTACGCGGGATTTCCCGTGAAGTGCGGCGCGGCTTCAGCCCCTGATAATAGTCCCCCTTGCGCCGGTGATGCCGTTGACGGCGTTATCAAGCGAAGTGATGACCGCGGTTCTGCCGGCCTTGGAGCGCACGAACCTGCTGACAGCCTGTACCTTCGGGAGCATGCTGCCGGGCGCAAAATGCCCCTCGGCCGCGTACCTGTCCAGCTCGGCCGCGGTAACTTCATGCAGAGCCTTCTCGTCGGGTCTGCCGAAGTTGAGGCAGACGTTCTCGACCTCGGTGAGGATCATGAGAATGTCCGCGTCAAGCTGCTCCGCGAGGACTTCGGAGGCGAAGTCCTTGTCTATAACGGCCTCGACGCCGACACACCTGCCGTTCTTCCTGCACACGGGGATCCCTCCGCCGCCTGCCGCGACGACAACCGTGCCGCTGTCAACGAGGGTCTTTATGGTGTCGATCTCGATGATCTTCTGAGCCATGGGCGAGGGAACGACTCTGCGGAAGCCACGGTTTGCGTCCTTCTTCATCACGCAGCCCTTTTCGGCCTGTATCCGCATGGCCTCTTCCTCGGTGTAGAACGCGCCGACGGGCTTGGTGGGATTCCGGAACGCAGGGTCGGCACCGTCTACCTCGACCTGCGTCACGACGGTGCAGACGGGCTTATCGATGCCGTTCTCGCGGAGGACCTGAGAAAGCCCCTGCTGGATGTGATAGCCGATCATGCCCTGAGTCATCGCGCCGCAGACGTCCATCGGCATCGGAGGAGTCACGCTCTTTCCGGCCTCGTTCTGGAGCATAAGCCTGCCGACCTGAGGGCCGTTGCCGTGGCTGATGATGACCTCATAGCCCTCGCCGATTATTCTGGCGATGTGCTCCGCTGTCGCCATGACGTTCCTGAGCTGGTTCTCACTGGTCGCGGCCTCGCCTCTTGCCTGAAGCGCATTTCCGCCGAGAGCAATAACAACTTTTTTCATGATCTTACCGTCCTCCTGTTTTTAAGCGCGCGAAAGAAATTGCGATCGGAGAGCAAGACGGTCAACGAAAAACAAGACCGGTAAACTTGAATTCATCTCACTATCCCATTCCAATTGTTTACAATAATATCTGCGTTCTTTTCAAGCTCCGCAGCTCCATCCAATTCAATTTTTACACACGACATATTTTCCATCCATTCTTTCTGTTCTCTCATATTCGGGGAACCATCTTCTTCATATCTCCGATTATCATTCAAAAATCTCATATGGGCTTCATACATATCTCCGCCTTCAAGCACTCTTTCGCCAAATCGCTCTATTGCTCTTTTATGAACTCTTTCTATTCGAATATCCGGTGAAACATAAAGAAGTACCATCATTTCAAACATCTCATCAAATGCGTAATGGAACGAACTCATCGAACCGGCCATAACGAAATGTTCATATGGAGCAATATCATTGCTCAGTCTGCTGATCTTTTCATCTCGTGTATACATCTGTGTATATGGACTATATATAATCGTCCACATCGAAATATGGATACCCCAATTTCCGTGCAGCGATTTTCCCGAGTGTTGTCTTTCCGCTTCCGGATGGACCAATTATTATAATTCCAGATGACATGTTTATGCCTCTTCAGTCAGCAATAAATCCCGATTTCTCGATTTGATGTTCAGTATAGCACACGCGTGCCTCATCAGCAAGTGATCCCTAAAGGCGAAAGCCGCAGCACTCACTCACCGCAAATAGATACCGGTCATGATGCAATTCCTGACGGAAACAGCGATCTATGACCGCAAAACACCGGCGTGCCGTTTCTCAACACGCCGGTGTTTTTTCAGCCTTTTCCGTGCTGTAGCGCCTCAAGCAGCTTGCAGATTATCTCGCTGCATAGCCTGAACTCCTCCTCGGTCAGCAGCGCTAGCCGCGCCGTCAGCGCCGAGACGTCGTTCTCCTCGGTGCGCCCGAAAATTATCGAGTCGCTAGATACTGACAGCGCCGAGCACACCCGCTTCAGCGCCGCAAGCGATATGCCGACCGTGCCGCACTCTATCGCCGACAGGCTCTTCGGGCCGATGCCTATCATCTCCGAAAACTTTTCCTGCGTATAGCCCGCGGCCTCCCGCGCCTGACGGATATTCGTCCCTATCAATACATTCAGATCTTTCTTTTCCGGCATGTCAACTCCACCTCTCTGCATTAGTTTATGTAATGAAGTTGTTGACATGAACCATCCAACAGCATTATAATGGATAATGCTGTTAAAGCGATATGGGCGAAAAAGCTATACTATACAAACTCTACACATCCTCAACCCGCAATACTTTTTTGCTCCGCTTGCTTAATCGGACAAGCCCACGGCGCGCCGCCGAGGACTTGTCCGAATTCCTTTATTCAGTAAAATTCTCTGCCGTCCGGAAAAGCCCTCACCGGTTCATTTTGGGTTTGTCCGTCCGCTCAAGGAGATAGTCTATCGACACGTCAAAATAATCTGCCAGCGCGATCAGCGTCTTGTAATCCGCCTCCCTCGCGCCGGATTCGTACCTGCTTATGCTGTTCTGATTCAGCCCCAGATCCATTGCAAGCTTCAGCTGGGATATCCCCCGTTTTTCTCTCAGCGCCTTTAATCTCATATGCCCACCCATTGGCACAAGCATACCAAACTGGTATATTAATTATATTTATATCCCGTTTTGGTATATCACATGAGCGGCGCTGAATACCATGCACAAAATCGCGCGCTGATTTTTGTCGAAAATGCTGATTTTGCTTTTTTCGACCGGATGCTGCAACAATTCCACAGCTTTTCCGTATATATAAGTATACGCGGCCATTGACTTGTGCATTACGCCAAAATTGCATTTCAAATCTAAAGATTGCTTAAATTCGACCAATTTTGATAAAAAGTGGTGTACAATAATATTATCAGTTAACAAGGGCATCATCTGCATTTGGAGAAACTTATGTCTGCTTTCGGAACATATCTATATACATATGCGAGTCTCTGCCTCTCGGCGTTGGTTCTCTGTTCGGGTATTTTTCTGATATCCTGCCTTGCCGTGCGCAAGCGGAGCGGCGCTTCCCCGAAGCGGCAGGCGCTGTGGTTTGTGACGCTGTGGTATCTGATCTCGCTGAGCATGATACTCTTCACGACCGGGCACAGCGGCGAGAACGACGTGAACCTCTACCCCCTGCGCAGCATCTATTCTGCCGTAGCCGACACTGGAGTGAGCCTGTCGCAGCTCATAGTGCTGACCTCCGGCCTGTTTGTGCCCTTCGGCTTCCTGCTGATGCTGGTCATCCGCCGCAGGCCGCTGCAATATTTTATCCCGCTCTTCTCTCTTGTATACGCGCTGGCGCTTGAGGGGCTTCATCTGCTCTTCGGCTACGGGGCGTTCGACATTGACCGCCCGATCCTCGGCATGCTCGGCGCGCTGTTCGGCTGCGGGCTGTGCGCGATGATATTCCCGTCCCGCTGCGGCGGCAGGCGGAACGTCTGGCATTACGCCGAGACCGCCGTCCCCGTGGCGCTGACTGCGGCGCTGCTCATCTCCTATTCCGCACGGCCATACGGCTACCTCCCCTGCGAGACCGGCAGCCCCTACGAAGTGAAGCGCGCCGCCGTGGACTGCTCGATGATTGCGGACATGCTGCCATCAAAGCTTGAGCTCTATTCGCTCGCCGCTCCGTCCGGCAGCACGGACGCCGCCGCGGACGACGTGTTCTCCGCGCTCGGCTTCACCCGCGACCGCAGCTATAAGAGCGCGTACGACTCCGTGCTGCTCTACCGCTCGACCGACGCGCAGGCGCTGCTGTGGTGCTATAACGACGCGACCTTCAACTTCACGCTGTACGGCGGCGGCGAGAGCGGCGGTTCCGATCCGTTTGAGCTTGTGTACAAGCTGCTTGACAGCATCGGCCGCCCGCTGCCCGCCGGTCTCACGCGCGAGATCGCCGACGACGAATACCGCCTCACCGCCGATTTTCTGCACAGCGGCGATGAGATCTATAACGGCAGCGTCAATTTCAGTGTACACGACGGCCGTCTCGAATACCTCGATTATGAGCTGTACACCATGCTCCCGCTCGGCAAGGAATACACCCTCAGCGCCGACGGCGTGGCCCGGCTCATACGCCGCGGCGAATTCATCTGCACTGGCGGCGTAATGATCTCCAGTGAGATAGACGAGGTGCAGTGCCGCACGGTCAATATCGTCTACGCAGGTGACTCCAAGAACTTCTACCGGCCGATGTACTCCATCGAAGCCGTCATAAACGGCGGCGTCGCAACTATACTCCTCCCCGCGTTCTGATAAGCGGGTAGAGAATACGATCCGCCTGATTTTGGGCTGAAAGCTCGAAATCAGGCGGATTTCCACACTTTATGCGGCTTTTTCTTTTCCCGCCGCGCTCCGGAAAATTTTTATTTCCCGTAAAGTCCGGTTGCGACAAGTTTCCCGGCTGTCTGCCGCTATACTGTACGCACAGTATAGGAGGAAACGAAATGAAAAAGCTTATCTCAGCACTGCTGGCCATGGCGCTCATGCTCGCCCTCAGTCCGCCCGGACACGCGGATTACGACCCGAAGGTGGACTACCTCGCCATCATGCTGCACGCGGCGGAGGTCGGCGACATCGAGGCGGGGCGCGCCGCCTCGATATGCCGCAACGAGCAGATCGACATTGAGCTCACCGGTGAAACAAAGCTGGATTTTGACGAGCTGTTTCTGCTGGCGAAGATAATCTGCGCCGAGGCGGGCAGCCCGCAGCTCAGCGACGACTGGCGCATGTGCGTCGGCGAGGTCGTGCTCAACCGCGTCGCGTCGCCGGAGTTTCCGGACAGCATCCATGACGTTGTGTACGAGCCGGGGCAGTATCAGGAGGTCGACACCTTTGAATTTGCGTACGTGCTCATGCCGACGGCGGAATGTGTGGACGCCGCGCGGCGGCTGCTTGAGGGCGAACGCCTGATGGAGCCGTGGGTCGTGTTTCAGGCAAACTTTGTTCAGGGCGGCGGGGTCTATTCCGCGTACTTCGACAGCGAGCTTGGCTATACATACTTCTGCTCCAGCATGCATCCGGAATTATATTGGTGACAAAAAAGGTTCCCGACAGTGCGTCAGGAACCTTTTTATATCAATATTAATATTTATTCAACGGAGATCATGTAGTAGTACACGGGCTGGCCGCCGGAAACTACGCTTACCTCCGCGTCGGGGAAGCAGTCGATAATGGTCTTGGCCGCCTCCTGCGCATCGTCCTCCTGCACGTCCTCGCCGTAGTACACGGTGATGAACTCGGGCGCGATCTCGTCAAACGCCCAGCTCAGCTCTTTGAACAGAGTCTTGATGTTCGTGTAGCTGCCGAGCAGCGCGCCGTCCATCAGTGCGAGGTATTCGCCCGCGTGGATGATGTGGCCGTCAAAATCGGAGTCGCGTGCAGCATAAGTCACCATAGCGGTGTGGACGTGGGAGATGGCCTCCTTCATATCCGCCTCAAGCTGCTCCTCGCTGTTTTCGGGGTTGAAGTTCAGCAGCGCGGAGATGCCCTGCGGCACGGTCTTGGTCGGCATGACGACGACCTTTTTCTCCGTCAGCGGCACGCACTGCTCCGCCGCCATGATGATGTTCTTGTTGTTGGGGAACACGAACACAGTCGAGGCCGGAGTGCGGTTTATCTCCTTGAGAATGTCGTTCGTGGAGGGGTTCATGGTCTGGCCGCCGGTCACTATCGCGTCGGCTCCCAGCTCCTGAAACAGTGCTTCCATGCCCGCGCCCGCGCAGACCGCGACGACGCCGTATTCCTTCTCCGGCGCGGCGATCTTCTCCTCGTGCTCGGCGGCTTCAAGCTCGGCTTCGATCTGCTCCAGATCGTCCGTAGTCTGCGCCTTCTTACCGGCGAGTATGTCGTCGTGCTGGGTGCGCATGTTCTCTATCTTCGCAAGCTCCAGCGTGCCGTACTTCTGCGACTCGTTGAGCGCGTCGCCGGGGATGTTCGTATGGACGTGAACCTTGAAGGACTCGTCGTCCTCGCCGATGACCAGCGAGTCGCCTATGCTGTTGAGGTAGGCGCGCAGCGGGTCGAGATCGACGTCGGGGTCGTTCTTGCGGACGATGTACACCGTGTCGAACGCGAAGGTGATGTCCTCGGTGTCGAACACCTCGAACGCAGTCTTCTCCTCGACCGGAGCCTTCGGCTTCGCGGCGCTCACGGGAGCCGTGACCTCGCCGCGCAGGGAGGCGAGCATCGCCTTGAGTATCGTCATAAAGCCCATGCCGCCCGCGTCCACAACTCCGGCCTTCTTCAGCACGGGGTTGAGATTCACGGTGTCCTCCAGCGCCTCTTCACCCGCTCTGATCGCGCACTCAAGCGCGCTCTCAAGGCTTGCGCCCGCGCTCGCGGCCTCTACGGCAGCGGCGGCGGACAGGCGGGAGACGGTGAGTATGGTGCCCTCCGCGGGCTTCATAACGGCCTTGTATGCCGCGTCGACACCGTCGGACAGCGCGCCGGCGAATTCCGCCGCGCCCGCGGTCTCGATGCCCTTGAGGCGGCGGGATATGCCGCGGAACAGCAGCGACAGGATAACGCCGGAGTTGCCGCGCGCGCCGCGCAGCAGCGCGGATGCGACGCAGGAGGCCGCAGCGTCGATTGCGTCGAAGCTCTTTTTCCTCAGCTCGGCGGCGGCGCTGTTCATGGTAAGGCTCATGTTGGTGCCGGTATCGCCGTCGGGGACGGGGAAAACGTTAAGATCGTTGATTATCTGAATATTGTCGCTGAGCGCGGCGTCCGCGCAGAGCATCATTTCCTTGAACGCCGCAGCGTCAATATATTCTCTCAAGTGAAACACCTCCGGGGCAAGCTGGCTTACCCGATAATTGTATCTATATAAACATCCACGCTCTTTACGGGTATGCCGGTGGACTTGGCGAGCTTGTAGCTCACTTCGTTCATGATGCTGCGGGAGACCGCGCTGAAGTTGACCCCGCGGTCGACTCCTATGTGAAGCTCCAGCGAAACGCCGCCCTCATCGTCAAAGTGCACCACGATGCCCTTCGACATGGACTCACGGCGCAGGAGCTGCCACGGGCCGCCTTCCTTGCTGCACGCCACCATTCCCTTGACGCCAAAGCAGCTTGTCGCGGCGTCTCCGGCAAGATTCGTAAAGACCTCGCTGGTGATGCTGATGGTTCCGATGTCGTTAGTTATATTCACCATAAGATACGAGTTCCTTTCCGTTTGTTATTTATCGGCCGGAAATCATGGCCGATGTATGATTATAATATAAATTTCCCGCAAACACAAGAACAATTTCTTCCGCGCGGCGTCCGAAATGCGGATATCTTTTGGTCATTCCTACAAATATGTCCGTCAGATAGGCGAAACGTGTATTTTTGCACTAATTTTACTCCGATAATCTGTTTACATTTTGACGTTTTAATGTTATATTGGATACGTCTGTACAGGACAAAGACAGGCAATGGCAAATATTTTTAATGGAGATGAAAATAGAAATGCAGAGACACTTCAAGACAATGGACGGCAACAACGCGGCCGCCCATGTATCCTACGCATTCACCGAAGTCGCCGCTATCTACCCCATCACCCCGTCCAGCCCCATGGCCGACTATGTTGACCAGTGGGCGGCTGCCGGCAGGAAGAACATCTTCGGCACCACCGTCAAGGTGCAGGAGATGCAGGCTGAGTCCGGCGCTGCCGGCGCGGTCCACGGCGCTCTCAACGCAGGTGCTCTGACCACGACCTACACCGCTTCTCAGGGTCTGCTGCTGATGATCCCGAACATGTACAAGATCGCAGGCGAGCTGCTGCCCGGCGTGTTCCACGTCAGCGCGCGTACCGTTGCGAGCCACACCCTGAACATCTTCGGCGACCACAGCGACGTTATGGCCTGCCGCCAGACCGGTTTTGCGATGCTGGCAGAGACCAACGTTCAGGAGGTCATGGACCTTTCCCCCGTCGCTCACCTCGCAGCCATCAAGGGTCGCGTCCCGTTCATCAACTTCTTCGACGGCTTCCGCACTTCTCACGAGCTGCAGAAGATCGAAGTATGGGATTATGAAGACCTCAAGGACATGGTCGACATGGACGCCGTCAAGGCATTCCGCGAGCGTGCGCTCAGCTCCGAGCATCCCACCATGCGCGGCTCCCACGAGAACGGAGATATCTTCTTCCAGAACCGTGAAGCCTCCAACAAGTACTACAACGCAGTTCCCGCCATCGTCGAAGAGTACATGGGCAAGATCAACGCCAAGCTCGGCACCGACTACCAGCTCTTCAACTACTACGGCGCACCCGACGCAGAGCGCGTCATCGTCGCAATGGGCTCCATCTGCGACGTCGCGGAAGAAGTCATCGACTATCTGACCGCTCAGGGCGAGAAGGTCGGCCTTGTCAAGGTTCGTCTGTTCCGTCCGTTCTGCCCGGATAAGCTCATCGCAGCCATCCCCGCAACCTGCAAGAAGATCGCAGTCCTCGACCGCACCAAGGAGCCCGGCGCACAGGGCGAGCCTCTCTACCTCGACGTCATGACCGCTCTGGCAAACGCTGGCAAGACCGACATTCAGGTCATCGGCGGCCGCTACGGCCTCGGCTCCAAGGATACTCCTCCCGCCTCCGTCTTCGCCGTTTACAACGAGCTGAAGAAGGACGAGATGAAGCGTCAGTTCACCATCGGCATCGTTGACGACGTGACCAACATGTCCCTCGAGGAAGTCCCCGCCCCGAACACCGCGGCAGAGGGCACCATTGAGTGCAAGTTCTGGGGTCTCGGCGGCGACGGCACCGTCGGCGCGAACAAGAACTCCATCAAGATCATCGGCGACCACACCGATAAGTTTGTCCAGGCTTACTTCCAGTATGACTCCAAGAAGACCGGCGGCGTCACCATCAGCCACCTGCGCTTCGGCGACAAGCTCATCAAGAGCCCGTACTACATCAATAAGGCCGACTTCGTCGCGTGTCATGTGCCTTCCTACATAACCAAGCACTTCCCCATCGTCCGTGACGTTAAGCCCGGCGGAGTTTTCCTCGTCAACTGTCAGTGGGACTTCGCGGAGCTTGAGCATCACCTCGACGCCGCTTCCAAGCGCTACATCGCAAACAACAACATCCAGCTTTACATGATAAACGCCATCGACCTTGCAAAGAAGATCGGCATGGGCAAGCGCACCAACACCATCCTCCAGTCCGCCTTCTTCTCCCTGGCAAAGGTCATGCCCGAGGCCGAGGCCATCCAGTACATGAAGGACGCCGCCCTGCACTCCTACCTCAAGAAGGGTCAGGACGTTGTCGACATGAACTATGCCGCCATCGACGCCGGTGCTACCGCATATGTCAAGGTTGAAGTCCCCGAGTCTTGGAAGACCGCCGAGGATCACACCGAGACCGTCGAAGAGACCGGCAGACCCAAGACCGTCAAGATGGTTCGCTCCATCCTCGACCCCATCGACAAGATGGACGGCGACTCTCTGCCCGTTTCCACCTTCGTCGATCACGCCGACGGCACCTTCGAGCTGGGCGCATCCGCATATGAGAAGCGCGGCATCGCCGTCTCCGTCCCGAAGTGGGATGCAGAGAAGTGCGTACAGTGCAACCAGTGCGCGTTCGTCTGCCCGCACGCTACCATCCGTCCCTTCGCTCTGACCGAGGCAGAGGCAGCCGCCGCTCCCGCTCAGACCAAGCTCGCCGACATCAAGGCCGGCAAGGGCAAGGGCGAATACAAGTTCGCAATGGCAGTTTCTCCGCTGGACTGCATGGGCTGCGGCGTCTGCATCAGCCAGTGCGCCGTCCACGCGATCGAGATGGTTCCGATGGAGAGCCAGGCCGAGCAGCAGGAAGTCTTCGACTACATGGTCGAGAAGGTTTCCGACAAGCCCGAAATGTTCGTCGCGGACAACGTCAAGTTCAGCCAGTTTGCACAGCCGTACCTCGAGTTCTCCGGCTCCTGCGCAGGCTGCGCCGAAACCAGCTATGCCCGCCTCGTAACTCAGCTCTTCGGCGATCACATGATGATCTCCAACGCCACCGGCTGCTCCTCCATCTGGGGCGGTCCCGCGGCTACCTCTCCCTACACCGTCAACAAGGAAGGCCACGGCCCCGCATGGGCAAACTCCCTGTTCGAGGATAACGCTGAGCACGGCCTCGGCATGTACCTCGGCCAGAAGAAGATCCGTGACGATCTCAAGGCCAAGGTCGAAGCCCTCATCGCCGTTCCTTACTGCGCCGAGGCGATAAAGACCGCGGCTCAGGCATGGCTCGAAACCTACGATGACGGCAACGCCAACCAGAAGCCCGCCAAGGAGCTTGTCAAGGCGCTTGAAGAGAACACCAACACCATCGACGAGACCATCGAGCTCTTCGCCTCCAGCCCCGACTACGCTGAGATGCTTGAGGGCGCGAAGGCAGCGAAGGCAGCAGGCGCCAAGTGGTGCACCTGCGAGGCCTGCACTCTCGCTTCCGAGATACTTGAGAAGAAGGATTACCTGAACAAGAAGTCCTGCTGGATCTTCGGCGGCGACGGCTGGGCCTTCGATATCGGCTTCGGCGGCGTTGACCATGTCCTCGCCTCCGGCGAAGACGTCAACATCTTCGTGTTCAACACCGAGGTCTACTCCAACACCGGCGGACAGGCTTCCAAGGCTTCCAACATCGGTCAGGTCGCGCAGTTCGCGGCAGCCGGTAAGGAGATCAAGTCCAAGTCTCTCGCCGAGATTGCCATGACCTACGGCTATGTCTATGTTGCCCAGATCGCAATGGGCGCAAACAAGGTTCAGACCCTGAAGGCCATCGCCGAGGCGGAAGCCCACAAGGGACCCTCCATCATCATCGCATACTCCCCCTGCGAGATGCACAGCATCAAGGGCGGCATGGAGAATTGCCAGAAGGAGATGGAGAAGGCAGTCAAGTGCGGCTACTGGAACCTCTTCCGCTTCAACCCCGACGCCGAGAAGCCCTTCACGCTCGACAGCAAGGAGCCGGCCGGCGGCTATCAGGAGTTCCTGATGAACGAGGCGCGCTACAGCCGCTTGACCCGCGAGTTCCCCGCAAGAGCCGACAGACTCTTCAAGGAATCCGAGGACAACGCCAAGGCTCGCTACGAGCATCTGATGAAGCTCAAAGCGCTCTACGAATAATCCCAGTTACCCCGATTTGGGCGGCCTTGCAGGCCGCCCAAATTTTTTCGATTTTCGGTATTGACAAATCAAAAAAGCTGCTGTATACTATCACAGTAATTTGAATATCGGTATTTTTTGCATGAAAGCGTTCGCTGATGTATGGGGCCAGCTGCCCCCTTTAGGCATCGGAGAACGTTTTATTTTTATATTCGCGCAGCACTGCGCACATGAGGAGAGATACCGATATGAGCAAGTACATTTTCGTTACCGGCGGCGTTGTTTCAGGTCTTGGCAAGGGCATAACTGCCGCGTCGCTTGGCCGCCTTCTGAAGGCGCGCGGGCTGAAGGTCGCCGCGCAGAAGCTCGACCCCTACATCAACGTTGACCCCGGCACGATGAGCCCCTACCAGCACGGCGAGGTCTACGTCACCGAAGACGGTGCCGAGACCGACCTCGACCTTGGCCACTACGAGCGCTTCATCGACGAGGATCTGAACCGCTTTTCAAACCTCACCACCGGCAAGGTCTACTGGAACGTGCTGAATAAGGAGCGCCGCGGTGAGTACCTCGGCCAGACCGTGCAGGTCATCCCGCACATCACGAACGAGATAAAAGAATTTGTTTACAGCGTCGGCAAGAAGACGAACGCCGACGTCGTCATAACCGAGATCGGCGGCACGACCGGCGATATCGAGAGCCAGCCCTTCATTGAGGCGATCCGCCAGATCGGGCTGGAGCAGGGGCGCGGCAATTCCCTGTTCATCCACGTCACCCTCGTCCCCTTCCTGCGCGGCAGCGACGAGCACAAGACCAAGCCCACCCAGCACTCCGTCAAGGAGCTTCAGGGCATGGGTGTCTCGCCGGACGTCATCGTCCTGCGCTGCGACGAGCCTCTGGAGGACAGCATCTTCAGAAAGATCGCCATGTTCTGCAACGTCAAGCCCGACTGCGTCATCGAGAACCTGACCCTGCCCAATCTCTACGAAGCGCCGCTCATGCTCGAGGCGAACGGGCTTTCCTCCGTTGTGTGCCGCGAGCTTGGGCTGGAGGACAAGGCCCCAGATCTCAAGGAGTGGGAAGCGCTGGTCGACCGCATCCGTCACCCTAGCCGCCAGGTCACCATCGGCCTTGTCGGCAAATATGTGCAGCTTCACGACGCGTATCTCTCCGTCGCCGAGGCGCTGCACCACAGCGGCTACGAGTGCGGCGCGCAGGTGGATATCAGCTGGATCGACAGCGAGGACATCACAGAGGATAACGTCGCCGCGCAGCTCGCCGGCTGCGACGGAATAATCGTCCCAGGCGGCTTCGGCGACCGCGGCATCGAGGGCATGATAACCACCGCGAAATACTGCCGTGAGCACGACATCCCCTATCTCGGCATCTGCCTCGGTATGCAGATAGCCGTCATCGAATTTGCGCGCCACGTCTGCGGCCTCGCGGACGCAAACTCCGGCGAGTTCAGCAAGACCTCTGAGCACAAGATAATCGACTTCCTGCCCGACCAGAGCGAGACTATCGACAAGGGCGCAACGCTGCGTCTCGGCGCGTACCCGTGCCATATCCTGCCCGGCACGCGTATGCACGAGTGCTACGGCTGCGATGAAATACGCGAGCGCCACCGCCACCGCTACGAGTTCAACAACGACTACCGCGAGATGCTCACCGACGCAGGCATGACGCTCTGCGGCCAGTCCCCCGACGGGCACATCGTTGAGGCCGTCGAGCTGAGCGACCACCGCTTCTTCGTCGGCGTGCAGTTCCATCCGGAGTTCAAGAGCCGCCCGAACCGCGCCCACCCGCTGTTCAAGGCGCTTGTGGAATCCTCGCTGAAAAAATAAACATAGCAAAATCCCGCATCACAGATGTGATGCGGGATCGTTTTACCTTGTTTTATGTGCTCAGGGCTTCTCGCTGCCGCCGCCGATGATCGTGCCTATCAGGTCACCGATTGCGCCGCCAAGGTCGCCGTTGCCGGGCTTATGAGACTCGTCGATGATGTCCTTTATGGCATCCCCCAGATCGCTGCCAGTGCCGTTATCCTGATCGGGCGCGGGAGTCGGATCGTAGCCGGGGTTCGGCTCGGTGTCCGGACTGGGCGCGGGGGTCGTCTCCGTGCCGGGTTCGGGCTCGGTGCTCGGTGCGGGATCGGGTTCTGCGCCGGGCGCGGGTGCGGGAGTGGTTCTGCCGGAATTGCCGGGCTTATTGCCGGTGCTTGCGCCGGGTCTGCTGCCACTGCCGGTGCTCGTCGGGGTCTTCGTGGCTTCCGGCTCCTCAGGCTGTGCGGTCGCTTCCGGTTCCTCGGTCTCCTCGGCTTCCGGCTTCTCCGCCGTCAGCTCATCCTCCAGTTCCTCGGGCTCATCGTTCTTGGAAAACAGATTGCCGCAGGCCGCCAGAGACGCCAGCACCGCGACGATGAGTATCGCCACAACAGCGATTATCCATAGCTTTTTCTTCATTTTCTCTCCTCCGCTTTATCGTATCGGTAACGCGCTCTTATAATTGTAACATGCCGGATAATTTCTTGTCAATGCCACAAAGCCATTATTTTGCAGTCAAAATTGGCTGAAGCTGTGCTCCCGCCATCGCCGCCTCCACACTTGCGTACATCAGGCTGAAATCCGCCTGGAGTGAGCAGGGCTTTTTCGCCGGATTGTCCTGCCCGAATGGGACGAAATAGACGTTCTTCCGGTTCAGCAGCCGCGCGATGTTTTCCGCCGAGCCGGAAAGCCCGTCGTTCGTCGATATCGCAAGCACGAGCGGCCGCCCGTTGCGAAGGTGCGCCTTTGCCGCCATCGTCACGGCGCTGTCCGTTATCCCGTGAGCAAGCTTTGCAAGCGTGTTGCCGGTGCACGGCGCGATCAGCAGCGCATCCATCGGCCTTGCAGGGCCGAGCGGCTCGGCGGCGGCTATCGTCGTCACCACGTCGGCATGCCCCGTCAGCTCGGCGAGCCTGCGCATATTCTCTTCCGCCATGCCGAAGCGGCTGTCCGTCGCGGCGGCGGTGCCGCTCATGATCGGTATCAGCTCGTATTTCTCCGCAAGCACCCCCGCCGCAGCAAACACCTTGTCATAGCTGCAATACGACCCGCACAGCGCCAGACCGACAATTTTCTTCTCACCCATTGCTACTCCCCCTGCTCGTTCAAAACGTCATATATTGCCTCGCGCATTAGCTCCGCCGCGCCGTAGGGCGCACACTTTCCGGGCAGCCCCGGCGCGCAGATCGTCCTTATCCCGATGTTCTCGGCCAGATTCCGGTCGAAGCCTCCAGGCTGCGAGGCAAGCTCCAGCAGCAGCGCGTCATCGCGGACGCAGCAGAGCGCGGCGTCGCTGAGGACGCGCGCCGGTATCGTATTGATTATGTAGTCGAAGTCCGCGACCCGCACCTCAAGCTCGTCAAAGCCAAGCCCATGGCAGCCCATCGCGCGCGCCATTGCGCGGTCACGGCTCTTTCTGGCCGCGGCGTATACATCCGCTCCCATCGCGCGCAGTCGCTGAGCAAGGATGGAGCCTATGCGCCCCCAGCCGAGGACGAGGGCTTTTCGCCGCCAGAGCGTTTTATCGCTGCCGGAGATGAGCAGGCCGAGCGCCCCCTCGGCGGTTATCGCCGCGTTGCCCACGGCGAAATCCTGCCGCAGCATGATGTCCTCCACCTGTGCCCCTGCCTCCATCGCACATGCCGCGGCGGCGTCGCTCAGCTTCCCCGCGCAGAGTATCTGCCCCGGCCAGAGCGCGCCGCACACCTCGGTCATCCGGTGGGTCTCGGCGGCAAACGGGGCGTACAGGAAGCCGCCCTTCTCCGCGGGGCACGGCAGGATTACGCAGTCCGCGCCGTATGTGCAGCCCTGAATGCAGCCGGCCTTCGGCACCTCCGGCGGCAGCTCCGCCTTCTCAAGCGCGAAGCTGTACACCCTGTGTCCGTCGCCCGCAAGCATCGAGCAGAGCAGCGCAGAGCGCAGATCTCCTCCAATTACAGCAAATTTCACAAATAAACCACCTCCTCGCTCCATGGTATTCGGATGGACGTGAAGCGGTTCCTGTGGACATGCGGCGGCAAATGTGTTATTATTAAGCTTAGTTTTTTTAAGGCGGTGCGATATGAGCAGAGCAGACGAGATATTCATCCAGAACTGCCGGGACATTCTTGACAACGGCGTCTGGGACACCGACCGCGAAGTCCGCCCGCACTGGGAGGACGGCGCAAGCGCCCACACGGTCAAGAGATTTGGCATTGTAAACCGCTACGATCTGTCCAGCGAATTTCCGATACTCACCATACGGCGCACATACTGGAAGTCCGCCATCGACGAGCTGCTGTGGATATGGCAGGCCAAAAGCAACAACGTGCACGATCTGCGCACCCGCGTCTGGGACGCGTGGGCGGACGAGAACGGCTCCATCGGCAAGGCCTACGGCTATCAGCTGGGCGTAAAGCACCATTACCCCGAGGGCGACATGGATCAGGTCGATAAGGTGCTGTGGGACCTCAAGCACAATCCGGCCTCGCGCCGCATCATGACGAACATTTATAATTTTGCCGACCTGTCGGAAATGGCGCTCTACCCCTGCGCGTATTCCATGACCTTCAACGTCACCGGAAACAAGCTCAACGCCATACTCAACCAGCGCTCGCAGGACATGCTCGCCGCGAACAACTGGAACGTTGTGCAGTACGCCGTGCTGACGACAATGCTGGCGCAGGTGTCCGGCTTTGAGCCGGGCGAGTTTGTGCACGTCATCGCCGACGCACATATATACGACCGGCATGTGCCGATGATAGAGCGGATAATCCGGAACGAGCCGAAGCCGGCGCCGAAATTCATCGTCGATCCGAGCGTTGATGATTTCTACAAGTTCACGCGCGACAGTTTCCGCATGGAAAATTACGAGTTTACGCCTTTTGACGAAAAAATACCCGTAGCACTGTGAGGACAGAGGTAAAATTATGGATGCAATAGTTGCAGTATATTCCGATTGGGGCATCGGCGACGGCGGCACGCAGCCCGTCGTCCTCAAGGCCGACAGGCGCCATTTCCGCAGCCTTACCGACGGCTCCGCCGTCATAGTCGGCCGCAAAACGCTTGCCGATTTTCCGGGCGGCAAGCCCCTGGCAAACCGCTTCAACATCGTCGTCTCCCGCCAAGGCATCAACGTGGACGGCGCGCTGGTCGTGCACAGCACCGGCGAAGCGCTGGACGCGGCGGAAGACTTTGAACAGTGCTTCGTCATAGGCGGCGCGAGCGTTTACATGCAGTTTTTCAACTATCTTGAGCGCGTATACGTCACCAAAATAGACACCGAGCCGCAGTCGGACAGCTTCTTCCCGAACCTCGACCGCAACCCCGAATGGGAATGCGTTTCGCAGGAGCCATGGGAGGAGGAGGACGGCATACGCTACTGCTTCTGTACCTACGAGAAGAAGTTCAGCCTGTAAGCTCGCATCCCGTATAATAATGAGCCAGTATCGCCCGATAGTCATCGCCATCCTCGGCCATGACCTTCGCGCCGTACTGGCTCATTCCAACGCCGTGGCCGTAGCCCGTGACGGTGAAATGAAAGCCGCCGTCATATTCAAGCTCGAATGCCGTGGAGCGGAGCGCGAACAGGCTCCTGAGCTCCGTTCCAGATACGCTGACGCCGCCCAGAACGACGCTTGCCACGCGTCCGCTCTCGTCGCGTGAGATCTCGCCCACCCAGCCCGACGCATCGCCGGTGAAGTCCGCTTCGGGGTGCGCGGAGAGAAGCGTGTCGCGGAAGTCAAGCTCCGTGCAGTCAACGCGGCTGACAAAGTTAGGCACGTCTTCCTCCGTTTCCGGACTGCTGACGCTTATGAGATACGGCCGCTCACTCCATATGCTGCCGCTGGCCTCGGTCGCTCCGGCGGACGATGAGTGGAACGCCGCGAACACCGCCTCCCCGTCATAGCTCAGATACTGCCCCTCCGTCGCCGCGACCGCGGCGCGTATTTTTTCTATATACATGTCGTAGTCCACGCCCCATTTTTCGTGCAGCGCGGCGTCGTCCTGCCACGCCTGACAGCATTTATAATCGGCGCACACCTGCGCATCGCCATGCTTTTTGCCTGCGGCGCAGTTCATCGCGTATGTCCGCGCAGCCACCGCCTGCGCCTTCAGCGCTTCATCAGGAAAAGCCGCCGGCATCTCCGCCGCGACAACGCCGACCAGATACTCCTGCATGTCCATTTCCAGTATGCCGTCCTCTGTCAGCAGGCTTATCCGCTCCGGCGCGGACGGGGGCTGCGGCGTTGTCTCCGGTGCAGCACTTTCCATGGGCGGTGCAGTCTCCTCCGGTGCGCTCTCCGCGCCGCGCCCTGCCGCAGCCGACAGCACAACAGCGATCACCAGCGCGATATATGACAGCAAAATCGTTCGCTTCATCTTGTCCTCCTCATCTTCCGCTTGACGGAATGGCAGAATGAGTATAAAATCCCTTATATAAATCCCTATATAAAATAATATAAAAGCAGGTAATTCTTTATGCGCAACGAAATGAAACAGCTTGCCCTGAAGCTCGACTGCTACGTGCTGGGCGCAAGCGCTTTCGGTGTTTTCATCCGCTGGCTCCAGCTTCAGATCGCGTTCGATGACAACGGGCTTTGCGGCTCCAGCTCGCTGAATGTCGCGGTGGTGCTGATAGTCCTAGCGGCGGCCGCAGTGTTCTATCGCTTCATCAAGCGTATGAAAGCACAGCAGTTCGTCCCGCCCGCCGCGCCGCATGAGGCGCTGGCCAACACCGGACGGCTCTTCTCCATTCTCCGCTGGGTCATCGGCGGGATGATGTGTCTCGGCGCGCTCGTCCTGGCCATGAGCTGCGAGACCGACGAAGAGGTCGTATTTCTGCTCATCCTCGCGGGGCTGGCGCTCCTCTCTGGAGTCGCATTCCCGCTGCTCATGAAAAAGGTGAGCGACCCGCAGGCCAAGATCTCCCTGCTGTGCCTGTTGTCCATGCTGCCGGTGCTGATGTACGCGCTCTGGCTCGTTGTCTGCTACAAGGCCAACGATATCAACAGTGTCGTCTGGGCTTACGCTGTGGAGATCATCGCGGTCTCGGTCGCAATGATCGGCTTCTTCTATAACGCCGGATACGTATTCGGCCAGCCCAAACCGTGGCACAGTCTGTTCTTCTCAATGATCGGCGCGATGCTGTGCGTGATGTGCATCGCGGATGAGCGCTATTTCGGTATGCAGCTCATCTTTATCTCCACCGCGCTGATGTTCATGTACTACACCTGGGTCATTATTCAGAACATGGGCAAAAAGCCGCAGAAAGTCCAGTCCCCTGTGGACGATGGCTTCGACCGGCTCAGATAAAAAATTCCGTGGAATGATCCACGGAATTTTTTATTTATTCTGCCAGCAAACTGCGAATTTTTACGCCTGCAGCTCGTCGTCGGCTTCGTTTTCGACGGCGGCTATATGGCCGGTGCGGTTCATCTCGCTCTCATTTTTCCACAGGAAGCTGAGCTTCAGCTCCTGCCCCGCCGCGATCCTTTGGAAATTTTCCCTATGCTTATAGAACATGAACGGAGACGGCAGCAGCAATATCAGCGCACCCAGCCACGAGCCGGTGGTCAGCGCATAATACAGCGGGAAAACGACCGACATCGACACCGCCGCGATGCAGATATAGCTGCTCGCAAAGCCGATAATTGCCGCGAGCAGTACCATCAGCAAAAACGTCGCGGGGCCGCAGGCAAGCGCCAGCCCGCCGAGGCAGGCGAAGCCCTTTCCGCCCCTGAAGCCCAGGAACACGGGGAACATATGCCCCAGCACACAGGCCGCTCCTGCGATCTGTCCGGCAAATTCAAGCTCCGGAAACAGCGCGGCCGCTATCCACCATGAGGCCGCAGCCTTCAGAATATCCAGCACCGCGACCAGCACTCCGGCAAACTTCCCCGCCATGATTATCGTGTTTGACGCGCCGGCATTCTTCGACCCGGTCTCGCGCACGTCGTATCCGCGCCGCTTCCCGATGAGGAACGACGGGCTTATGCAGCCGAGCAGATATCCTATCAGCGCGCTTATCACCACGCGCACCGCGATCGCTTCATTCATCGCATGCTCCCCCTATCTCCGGCATGAGCCTGTATACAGTCTGCGCAACACCGGCGCAGTTGTTGTCCGCCTCCGTCACGATGTCCGCCGCGGCCTTGACGTTATCCGAGGCGTTGAGCATGGCGGCTCCGGTTCCCGCCGCGGAGAGCATCGTCAGGTCGTTCGACCCGTCTCCGAAGGCGAGCGTCTCCTCTATACCGACGCCGAGCAGGCCGCACAGCTGCTTCAGCGCCGCGCCCTTGTTTGCCTCAAGGCTGTTCAGCTCTATGTTGCTGCTTATCGACGAGGTCACGGATATGTCCGGCCACAGCGCGGGCAGCTCAGCCAGCCAGTGCAGCCGCTGCGCCGGGTCGTTGAAATGCATCTGCATTTTCTGCACCGGCGTTCCGCGCTCGCGCAGTGTCGCTTTCAGGTCGTCCACCGCCGTGCGGGTCTTTTTCGTCAGCAGTGCGACGCCGGGGTCGCTTATATATTCGTCGATCTTCGCGTACATATCGGCGCTCATCCAGCCCCAGTCGTCCTGATAGCAGTCGTAGATCACGGGCAGGCCGTCCATGAATTCCGCCAGTTCTATCGCCCGCGCCGCTGGTATCTCCGCGCGGCAGATCACTTTTTTCTCCCATGCGTCGTACACCTGCGCACCGTTCACGCATATGCAGTAGCGCACGAACGGCAGCGCGCGCAGCTGCTCCGGCAGGCCGGGATATATCCGCCCAGTCGCCGGCACGAGCTGTACGCCGCACTCCGCCGCGCGGTGCAGCATGCGCAGATTCTCCTCAGGTATCTCCTTGACGTCGTTCAGAAGCGTACCGTCAAGGTCAAATGCAATAATTTTGTACTTCAATAAAATCACTCCGCTGATATTAAACAGCATTTACTGACATTTTTCAAGAACTTTTATGTATTGAAATTCTATTCGCGGTAATGTATACTTATAGATGTCGTTTTGCGGGGGGGCAAATTCCCGCTCGATTGGCTACAAACCTAAATGGAGGAACAAAGAATGACGCTTCAGAAGAAAGCGGCTCAGCTCAGGATCGATATAATCGAAGAGCTGTACAAGGCGCAGTCCGGTCATCCGGGCGGCTCCCTGTCCTGCATCGACGAGCTGGTCGCGCTGTATTATAACGTAATGAACGTTGACCCTGCCGATCCGCAGATGCCGGATCGTGACCGTTTCGTCCTGAGCAAGGGTCATTGCTGCCCCGCGCTCTACGCGGTGCTGGCGGACAAGGGCTTCTTCCCGAAGGAGGAGCTTATGACTCTGCGCCAGCTCGGAAGTCACCTGCAGGGGCATCCCGACAAGAACAAGACCCCCGGCGTTGACGCCTGCACCGGCTCCCTCGGTCAGGGCATGTCCATCGCTGTAGGCATGGCTATGGCCGCAAAGCACGCCGGAAAAAGCTATCAGGTATACACCATGGTCGGCGACGGCGAGTGCCAGGAGGGGCAGATATGGGAGGCCGCAATGGCCGCCGCCCATTATAAGCTCGATAACCTCACCGTTATTCTCGACCATAACGGCCTGCAGATAGACGGCAGGAACGACGACGTCATGTCCCTCGGCAACATCTGCGCAAAGTTTGCCGCCTTCGGCTTTGACACCGTCACCGTGAACGGGCACGATATCGACGCCGTCACCGCGGCGCTCCGCCTGCCGCACAATCCCGGCAAGCCGAAGTTCATCTGCTGCGAGACCGTCAAGGGTAAGGGCGTGTCCTTCATGGAGAACAACCCCGGCTGGCACGGCACCACTATAAAGACCGCCGATTACGAGGCGGCCATGAAAGAATTGGAGGCTGCGTTAAATGGCTAAATCCACAAGAGAAGCATACGGCGAAGCTCTTGCTGAGCTTGGCAAAATCAACGAGCGCATAGTCGTTATGGACGCGGACCTCTCCGGCTCCACAAAGACCAGCACCTTCAAAAAGGCTTTCCCCGACAGGTTTTATGATTTCGGCATCGCCGAAGCGAACATGATAGACGCGGCGGCGGGCTTTGCCTTCTCCGGCTATATCCCCTTCGCCAGCACCTTCGCCATATTCGGCGCAGGCCGCGCATATGAGCAGATACGCAACAGCGTCGCCTATGCCAAGGCAAACGTCAAGCTCGCGTTCACCCACGCGGGGCTCAGCGTCGGCGAGGACGGCGGCTCCCATCAGGCGCTTGAGGATATAAGCCTCATGCGCGGCATCCCCGGCATGACCGTGTTCGTCCCCTGTGACGCCGAGGAAGCCAAAAAGGCCGTCGCAGCGGCCGTGGAGATAGACGGCCCCGTATATCTGCGCCTGTCCCGCCCGAATACCGCCGCCGTGACCGACGCGGATACGCCGTTCATCCCCGGCAAGGCCAACGTCATCCGCGACGGCAGTGATGCCGCGATCTTCGCCACCGGACTCATGGTGACCCGCGCCATCAAGGCGGCGGAGCTGCTTGAGGCCGAGGGCATCAGCGCAGCGGTCGTGAATTTCCACACCATCAAGCCCATCGACAAAGAGACCATCCTCGCCTACAACGGCAAGGTGAAGGCCATCGTCACCGCCGAGGAACACTTCGTCACAGGCGGCCTCGGCTCCGCAGTCGCAGAGGTTCTGGCCGGTCATGCCGGCGCCGGCTTCGACCGCGTCGGCGTAGAAGATCGCTTCGGCCAGTCCGGTAAGCCCGACGCGCTGTTCGTGGAATACGGCCTGACCGCGGAAAACATCGCCGCCAAGGTCAAAGCTCTCCTGTAAGGCTCGGATCGGCATCCCGATATATAAGAAACAAGCGGCTCCGCTATGGAGCCGCTCGTTTTATTATGTGTCAGCAGTACCTTATCTCAATATCCGCGTATCCGCAGAGCTTTTCGAGCTCCTTTTTACGCCTGACATCGGGAATGATCATATATGCGCCCGACCCCGCCGCCTTTGATATTTCGGTCAGAAGACAGGTCGCCGCGCCGCTTCTCTGATAAACGCCCAGGACATAGACATTGTCTATCCGGCCATCTTTGACGGAAGCAAAAGCGCAGTCACGACCCCAGTGCAGCATATAAATTTTCGTTTTGGGATCGTCCGGCGCTTCCCGCAGCTTCTGGTCTATCAAAAGCTCCTCCTGCTCCCGATTCCTGTCATTTTCTTCTTTCGACAAACGGTAATTGAACGCGCAGCGGTTCGCGTCATGCGCGATCTCCATCAGCCGGCTGACCGAACCGTCCCACAGGCGGACAGTTTTCTCCAGATCCATCGCCGCCACAAAGAAGGAGTCCGGATCGTGCCACTCCGTGCTTATTCCGAGGAAAATCTGCCTGCCTTCACTTTTCTGCAAATACTGGTATCTCTCCCTTTGCGGGCGTTGATTGCCTATCACCTTGTAGTGCCTTTTCCTGAAGTAAAACATGCTGCTCTCACAGGTGAACACCGGCTCCCAACGACCGATAAAGGTCGCGTCAGTGAGCCGGTCAGTATCGACGCTGTCCGGTATCTCTTCGTAAATGCCGTTGAGCAGCCGGAAGTTTGCCCACCAGTCATGTATTTCAGGCACCATGGCGCATTGCCATGACGATTTGTCAGATATCTTTTGCAGCAGGACATATTTCCCGTCGTAGCTATGGAACTCTTCGTCCGTCATGTCCGTATATTCGCGGGCGTGCTTGGCGATGGATTTATTGGCGGTTTTCAGCCGTATCGCCACTATATCCCCTTCGTTGAAAATGGTGTCCATGTATACGTCGGGCTTGATTTTCTTCTTCGGCCCCATCGGCGAGAGAAGCATTGCGCGGAAATCCGCAAGCGCTTTCTTCCGCTGGTTCAGTATCTTCTCCCCTGACTCCGCCCATATCTCAAGGCCGAAATCGCTGTCGATCAGCTGTATCGCCCGATCTCTTATCTCGTCCGTGAGAATGCCCTTTTTCCACATATAGTCCGCGAGGGAATAGACATAGCTGCACCATTCCTCCGGATCGGTCTCGTCGAATCTGGTTCTGATGTATTCGTCTATCTTGTCTGCGGCGCTTTCTCCCCAGCGATAGAAGGCGCATGAGTAATCCATCTTCAGGTCGCGCGCCATATCATTTCCGGTTACGCTGACGCTCCATGCCCCCATATCAGCACTCCTTACGTGTTTTATCGGGTCGATCTGACTTGATTATAATAAAATATGGCTATTATTTCAAGATGGAATTGTGACCTGGAAAACACACGATAACGAAAGGCGGCTGTCTGAAACAGCCGCCCTTCGTCTATTCAATTTCAGCGCCGCGTCTTTATCTTATCCTGCGGCATTCAAGATAATACCGCTTTTCGTCCGCACTACCGATGGAGAAGCTCTTGCGGACAAATATCCCGTCGCGCTGTATCGTCGCGAAAAAGTCGCCGCGGTCGAAGCTGCCGAACACTATGCTCAGCCTATCCGGCCTGTCCCCAAGCTTCCGGCACTCCTCGGCACCGTGTATGTAGTCCAGCTGCGCCTCCGGATGCCGCGCCAGCCACTCGTCGAGCTTGGGCTGTAATTCCTGAAGCGACGGCGGGTTCGCCGCATCGAAGCCCAGCTCGCGCTGCACCTGCTCCGGATCGACATTGCACAGCAGCCGGTGTATCGGGTGGAAGCTCAGTCCATCGTCATAGATGCTGACCAGCTCCACCAGCGCATAGCGCAGCGGATGCCCCTCGCGCTCGGTCTCCGGAATGCTTTCGCGCTGGGCATACCAGCACTCGCGCGCCGCGGCCAGCGAATGGTTCCCGTCGCCGACGGCGTACAGCGGCGCGTTTCCGCGCTTCTCGTCCAGCGCGCCGAGTGCATCGGCTATCGCCGCGCACACGCGCTCATCCCGAACATGATAGCCCTCGATATGTCCGCCGCCCTGCATCAGGTCGAAATCATACAGCTTCGGCAGGCTGCCAAGCTCGCGCTCCAGCAGCGCCGTCACGGAATTCTCGCGGTCGTCCGTCAGCACGAGCACATGCGGCATTTCCAGCACGGCTTCGCGCCGCAGCGCAATGCGCGCGGGCAGCCGCTCGCGCACGGTGGCCTCGGTCGCGCGCATGAGCGTATCCGCCGTGGGGCTGAAATCATACTGCTCAAGATCGACGGCGGCGAGCAGCCCATGGCGTATGCCCTCCGAAGTCCGGCGGCGCACATAGACGAAGCCCTCGCCTATGCTGCGCAGGCTCCCGTCGGCAAGGTACCGGCGCATATTCGCTGGCACATCCGCGCCCGCATTCTCGCGGCCGAGCCACGCCTCCGGCAGCATCAGATGCAGCGCGGACGGCGCATCGCCGACGATCCGCTCCGTCTCCTCCCAATATTCCGGTTCCGCCGTATGCTGATCGCAGGCGATAACCGCGAAGCGCTCAATGTCTCGCGCGGGGAGCAGGATTTCCGGAACGCGCAGCCCGATCGGCGCGAACAGCTTGTTCAGATCCTTCATTCGCGCAGTCCCCTCTCAAAGTCTCTCATGCACTCGGCGAGCTTCTCCACGCCCGTCATCGGCATGCCGTTATATATCGAGGCGCGGCAGCCTCCGGTGAGCCGGTGTCCCTTGACGTTTATCATCCCGCGCCCCTCGGCCATGCGCACGAAATCCGCGGTCAGCTCAGGCGTGGGCAGTGTAAAGGTGACGTTGGTTATCGAACGGCTGTCCTTCTCGGCGCGCGGGGCAAACATGCTCGACTCGTCCAGCACGGAATACAGCAGCGCGGCTTTCTCTTTATTACGGCGCTCCATCTCCGCGACGCCGCCCTGCGCCTCGACCCAGTTGAACATGAGTCCGGCCATATATATCGCAAAGGCGGGCGGGGTATTGTACATAGAGCCGTTTTTCGCCATCAGATCATAGCGCAGCATGGAGGGGACGACCTCGTCAAGCTCGCCCGTCACAAGCTCCTTGCGGATTATGACGACGGTGAGTCCGGCGATGCCCATATTCTTCTGCGCGCCCATATACGCGAGGCCGAAGCGGTTTATATCATATTCGCGCCCCAGTGCAACGGACGACAGGTCGCCCACGAGGGGGACGCTTCCCGTTTCGGGCAGCTCGCTCCACATCGTGCCGTAGATAGTGTTGTTGACGGTTATGTGCAGAAACCGCGCGTCCTGCGGCACATCCGCGGCGTTTATGCGCGGGATGGCCGTAAAGCCGTTTTCCTTGCCGTTCGCAAGACACACAGCATCGCACCAGCGCGCGCCCTCGTCAAGCGCTTTGCCCGCGAACTGCCCCGTGACGACATATGCCGCCTTTTCCCCGCGCTTTGCGAGGTTCATCGGTATCATCGAGAACTGGAGCGACGCGCCGCCCTGCAGAAAGAGCACATGGTAATCGTCGCTTATGTTCATGATGCGGCGCAGAGAAGCCTCCGCGTCCGCTATTATCGGCGCGAAATACTTGGAGCGGTGGCTCATCTCCATGACGCTGCTGCCGCAGCCCTTATAATCTACCAGATCGCGCTGAGCCTCCTCAAGCACCTCAAGCGGCAGCATCGACGGCCCCGCGGAAAAATTCAAAACACGGTTCACAATATCCCTCCTGTTGGCAGTTTATAAACCAACGGCAGGAAGATTCATCTTCCTGCCGTGAATTCTTCTTCGTTCAATTATACGGTGCGCCGCCGGACTTGTCAACACTTTGCCGCGCTGCTTTATTATAGTGCGTCCTCCGGACGGCGGAGCGATGCGAAGAACGCGTCCCGCGCGGACTGCTTGTAGCCGCGGCTTATCGGCAGGCTCGCCCCGTCCTTGAGCAGGAATTCGTCGCTCTTCATGGCGGAGACCCACTGCGGATTGACCCATATGCTCTGATGACATCGGATAAACCGCTCCTCATGCCCGCTCAGCAGCTCCGCCGGAGCATGCGCGCTCCACAGCTCCGAGCCCGCGGTAACAACATGCGTCTTACGGCCCAGCCGCTCCACGTATTTGACGTCCTTCACCGGTATCAGCTCCGTGCCGCCGCGAACCTTGACCGGCAGCATCGCGCCGCTGCCGCGATCCCCGTCGATCGCCGACACGGCCTTCTCCAGTGCGCTTCCGATGCGCTCGTCGATCTGGCTTTTCAGGATGAAATAGACGTGCTCCGTGCTGTAGACTTCGGTCGCAAATGCGAGGTACGACGTGACAAAAATTATGCGGCAGGACGGAGTGAGTGCATTGAGCCTCTTTGCGAGACTGATCCCGTCCATCTCGCCCATCTGAATATCCAGCACCGCGATGTCCGGCGCGTAGCCGGAAACCACCGCCTGGAGCAGCGCTTCGGAGCTGTCAAAGCAGCTGATATCCGCGCTGCGCGCGGCGAGCGCGCTGTCTATCAGCTCCGCCGTGTGCCGGCGGTGTATGCGTTCATCGTCACATATCGCTATGCAAAGCATCGCAGTTGTCCTCCTTCAAAGTGAGCGTGGCGTGGAAAACGCCGTTCTCCTCGCAGCAGGTATACTGCCCCTCGTAGGCTTCCGCGATCTCGGTCAGAATATGCGAGCCGACTCCACGCGGCAGCTCCGGAATCCGGCGCGGCTTGGACGCGTTCGGCAGGGTCGGATTCGTGACCTCTATGATGAGATAGCCCTTCGAGGAATAGGCGTTCAGCTTTATCCACGGCTTTTCGCATTTGAGAGCGGCCTCGGCCGCGTTATCCAGCAGATTTCCGAGTGCGCTCACCATATATATGTTGCTCACCTTGGGTATGCGCGGCACGTTTACATTCATATTGACATCCACGCCCTGTGTCTCCAGCTCCTTCGAGCGGGAATACAGGAACGCGTCCGCGAGCCGTTGCGGCACTGGCCGAGCATTGGCTGGAATTCGGTCTTTTCGTTAAGCTCCTTGGCGTAGGCCGCCGCCTCCTCGGTGCGGCCATCCTTCAGGAGAAGATTTATCGTGTACATATGGTTTGCGATATCGTGCCGCATGCGGCGGATATCCTCATACTGATCCGTCAGAGCGGCGTAGTGCGCCTTCTGCGCGTCAATCTGCTTTTTCAGCAGCTCGTTTTCGGCCGCGAGTCTGGAACGCCGCGCGATGCTGACCATGCTCATATACAGCACCGCGTCGGAGACCATGCATATAAGCTCGGCGATCACCATGAAAATGAGCTTGCTCAGTGAGAAATCCTCCAGCGCCAGCTCGGAAAACCAGCCGCAGAGCAGGACGTACTGGCTTATCGGGAACAGGCTGAAGCCCAGCCAGTGCCGCAGCGTGAGGTACTGCTCATTTTTAAGATCGAAGCGCTTGAGAAACAGCGTACCCACCGCGAGCAGAAGCGCAGTGCTCGCGTCATAGACCGCGTAAATGCCGCACTGCAGCTCGGTGGTCTGCGCGGAGACGCCTGCGGCTACGACCTCAGGCGGCAGCAGCACCGCCACCCACAGTTCCACGAACATCGTCGTGACCGTGCACAGCGCGAAAATGACCAGCTTCTTTCGTATTTTGTCGCTGTACAGCACCAGCGGCGCCGCCCATGTTATCAGCCCGATCATGGCGCGCCATATGGAGAGGTACGGCAGGATATACGGGAAAAATATCATGCCGAGTATGATGAGCTGGAGCAGCAGGAAGGTCTTGAGCCTGCTGTATCGCCGCGTGAGCAGGATGTTCATCGCAATGCCCCAGAAGTTAAACTGTATGTAGTTCGAGATGATAGTCGGTAAAGAGATCACGTTAGGTCATACCTCATATATTTACATGCTATTTTGACATAAAATTCTGCGTATTTGACATATGGTGTGTCACACGGAGAAAAATCTAATATAATATGCTTGTATTTGAGGCGGAGCACAGGAAATATAACGCGAACTGTAAAAATTAGTTTATTATACACGCATTACGGCGATTTGTAAATATATTCATATACATTGTATGGAATTGGGTGCTGTATTCAGGGCATGAGTCCGGGGCTTATACTTCCACAACCTCACAAACTCACAAACTCTCTTACTCCTTATGAGCACCGAAGCTGTGCCCTGAATAGAGCATCCAATCATAACCACCGGCCGTGCCGGTGGTTTGCACTAGCCCCCTTGGGGCATGACCCGGGCTGAGCCTATAGGCTCGTCGAAAAGTCTGCCAACCGCGCAGTTCTCCCGGGCTGCCCCTAAAGGGGCTTTTGTTTATTTGCCTCCTCTTACCGGCTCACCCGTAAACGGGTCTACGAACTCCTTGATACTAAGCTGGTCGTCTGTGTAATCTTCCTGAAGTTGATTTTTGATATACTCCTCTATTGCGCGCCTATTTCGTCCCACTGTGCTGACGTAATATCC